>Ga0306924_10001410_pt1 | contig 21877 bp, 17 predicted proteins | sample sta12Can44000111_FD_203756 | JGI IMG/M metagenome (GOLD analysis project Ga0306924, IMG submission 203756) | Lab enrichment of tropical soil microbial communities from Luquillo Experimental Forest, Puerto Rico - statanox.12C.anox.44.000.111 (v2)... | ecosystem: Environmental > Terrestrial >...
AAGTCGTGCGATGCCGATGCATTCAATGCAATGTCCGGCACGTCCCGAGCTCCGTCAGCGGGAACGCCGGGCCCAGTCTGCCACGCTGGTTTGGGAAATTTGGCGCTAGCCCCGCCCCCAGTCGCAGAAGGCGTGCCGGTGGTGGCTCCACTGGAATCGTTCCAAGCCGTTTCCGGAAGGTAGGAGAAGGCAGACGGAGCAACATCGTTTCCGGTGTCGTTTGTGGCTCCTGCCCAGTATTGGGTGGGCTGGGTCGGGTCGCTCGAATTAGTGCTGTCACCCGTAAAGGTTGTTCCGCCCATTGAGGTGGAATACGGCATGCTGCCGGGGAAATCAACCGACAGGCCATGCGTGGCGGGAAGGGTGGCATCGCAATCGGCCGCGCCGCTGTCACCGGAAGCGACGACAATAGCCTGATTGTCGGCGTTGGCCTGCTGACCGGCATTCGTTAGTTGTGTTTGTGTGTTGGAATCCAGGGTGCCCTCGCAGGTGCCGTAGCTGACGCTGATTACTTGAGCTTTGTTGTCATTGACTGCATCGACGAGAGCTTGGAACGCGCCCCCATTACTGCCCTTTTCGATGTAGTAAATCAGCGCCGCATTGGGAGCAGCAGCGCCTGCCCATTCAAGATCGAGGTTAGCTTCGCCGACATCACCGGACACGATCCCCGGATCGGAACCCTTAGGCTTAACAGTCAGGTTCACAGGCGGCAGGCCAGCGAGGTTGCGGAAAGTCACGACATCGTACTGTTGTCCGTTCACTCCGGGCGAGCCGTTGCGACCGGGATTGCTGTCAGTCGAGAGTTGTGACTGTCCGACCACTGCAATGGTTTGCCCGGTGCCGTCCCAGCAAGTAGGCCTAGTGCATACGCCCTGCCCGTTCGTGTAGGACGGCAGAGGCAGGTTGTAAATTGTGGCGAAATCGCCCGGCACGACGAAGTGATTTCCGGTGATTGACGACGTAACGCGGGGCTTCGCGATGATGTTGCGCGGACGAGGAGCGAAGTCATGTAAACCGGTGACACCCGCAACGATGCCGGCAAAGGCGTCAGGAATGGAAATATCGGTCGACGCGGCGAAGTGCGTTTCACCGGCGACGAGGTAGCTGTGGATGGGTGCGCGAAACGCGGCTTCCACCTGCGCGGCAATTCCGCTAAAGGCGATCCAGTCGCGCGCTCGGGCAACCTCTTCCACCCGAAATCCCTGGGCCGTGAGCCATGCTGAAACGACGTCAATATCCGCTTGCGACAGCCCGAAGCGGTCGCCGAATTCCTCAGGTGTGAGCCATTTGTGGTAGTTGACCGAGTTCGGATCCTGCTGTTCGGTGAGAAGCTGATCGACAGCGGCCTGCTGCTCCGGGGTCCGCGAAAACACCAGGGTCATGCGCTGGAGCGGCATTGTTGCGGCAACCGGACCGCGATCGACACCGGCCAGCACGCGCGGATGCATGGTTCCCTGCAAACGAACGGTAGTGGCGTTGTTCACGGGTCGTACAATGCGGCGCTGCTGGGTTTGTTGGGCGAGCACGAGGGATGAAAGCAGAAAGAGTGCGGCGATAACGAGTCTCGTTCGCATGCTTCTCCTGATGGAGCTAAGGGTTCAGGATACTAGGGGCTGGTGACCGGTGACTAGTGACTAGGAACACAGTCCAGTTGCCATTGTTGCGAGGTTGCGTGGAGTTTGGCGCCAGACGGGGCCGGGTATCCGGGCTACTCCATAATTTCCGAGTAAAGAAAGTCCTTGCCCCAATTGGTGGGATGTCCGGCCTCGCGAAGGGCCGTGGCGAGTTGCGCCCAGTGACGCACGCTGTGCAATAGCGCGTGCACCACGATTTTGCGCTTACTGGCCCGAATTACGCCCGCGGTGCGCGTGGGAAACTCGATTACTGTGGCGAGGTCTTTGTCAGTCATCTGAGCGAAGTATTCTCGATACATTCCGGCAGCTTTGTCGCCTATGCTGAAGAGATCGGCTATCGTGGCGGTCGGAAGGCTTTCGTAAGCCGTGATCGGCATCCCCTTCAGGCGCTCGGCATAACGCAGTTCGACAGCGAAGATGTGCAGCAGAAACTCGCGTACATTTTTCGCGAGAGCTATGCTCAGCGGCAATTCGAGCACGGAGGCGGGCTGGTGGTCGAACCACTCGCGCCATTTGCGCGTCTGGCCTTGGTTGGCAACCAGTAGCTCTTCAAACGAGATTTGAGCCAGGGTGGCACTCATCACTTGTGGCTCTCTTTCAACTTCTTGGACTTCGCCTCCACACCTTTGGCCAGTTTTTCTTTGTGTGCTTCCAGCTTCTTTGCGACTTCCTTGTCGTGAAGCCCGATCATTTGCGCGGCGAGAATGCCGGCATTTGTCGCGCCGGGCCTGCCGATGGCGACTGTCGCTACAGGGATTCCAGCGGGCATTTGCACCATTGCGAGGAGCGAGTCAAGGCCGAGCAGCGCGGTTGACGGAATTGGCACGGCGATCACCGGCAGGGTGGTTTCAGCAGCAATCACGCCCGCCAAGTGGGCAGCGCCTCCGGCTCCGGCAATCACGACTTCTACACCACGTGCCTTCAATCCTCGCGAGTATTCGCTGGTGCGTGCCGGTGAGCGGTGCGCGGAAGTGATGTCGATTTCGTATGGAATAGCGAAGTCGGCGAGCGCCTTAGCGGCCTCGTTCATGATGTTGAGGTCCGAGTCGCTACCCATGACAATGGAAACAAGGGGTCTGGTGGACATAGTTTATCTATTTAAGCACGCAGTGGCGTTTCATTTGCGAGCATCGGTTGACCAAGCCAGACGTCAACCAGCGCACCTATTCGACCGCGACCTTGGTGCCTCTTTGCTCAGGTCGCGAGAGATGTTCGATGCGCTCGTCGATCACTGTGCGAATCGCTTTCAGGAATTCGATTCGTGAGCTCCGCAAGTGTTCACGGACGGCAGGAGAGACGCCGAGGAATTCTCGAACCTGGTCGATGGCCTCGCGGCACAGGCAGCGCTCGTAAACTACGCGCTCCTCGGAAGTCTGCGGATTAGCCTGAGATTCGGTCATTGCTCCTCCTTCATTTCGACTGTAAGAATCTGGCTCTCAAGTCTTGCCCGCGCCGGTAGCAGAGCCGCCATGGAGCGCGGAAGTCCGATATGTCGACGAAACGTGCCGATTTCGACAACCAGCTCGTCACCTTTCTTGAATAGCCCGATCTCGCCTTTGCTTGCGAAGGGCAGGAGAATTCGGACTTCATAAACGCCGTCTTGTTTGCCAAACGTATACGGCTTCTCGGTCCGGATGACGGCAGCTGGGTCTTCGCCCTCAGAATACAACACGCGGGCCAGGTCCTCCAGACGCTGTCGCCCCAAAACTTCATGCGAGAACAACGGCACGCGTTTTACCGGCACGGGAGCAAAGTATTCCTCGATTTCGCGCAAGATCTCCTGCTGCGACTGGTGCCATTCGTTGAACCAGGCATCCATCACTTCGGCCGGCAGAACGCGGTTAACAATGACGGTGTCTACTGTGAGTCCATGCAAGGAAAAGTACACGAACGCCCGCTGGGTCTCGCGCAGCACCATCTTCTCAGGATTGGTGACGAGGCGCACGCTCGTGATGCCGGGGTCTTCCAGAATTTCATCGACGCCTTCTAACTTCTCGAACAGATCGCGAATGTTGACGAAGTACTTGTCGGTTGGGAGCTCGAAAGGCGCAACCTTATTTGCGATCGGCCGGACTGCCTTTAGGACATTACGCTGGAAAGGAAAGATGTGCTTCATGTACCAGTCGAGCGTAGTTGGCATGCTGATGAAGCGCATCGACTCAGCCGTGGGCGCGGCATCGAGCACCACAACGTCGTACCGCTGTTCGCGGCGGTACTGGTTGATGTACATCATCGCACTGAGCTCTTCCATGCCAGGAAGAATGGCCAGCTCTTCGGCCTCGACGCCGCTGATTCCCGTGGTGCGCAGCACCGAAGTGACGTAGGCGGAAATCTCCTGCCAGTGGCGCTTAACCTCTTTCTGGATGTTCAGTTCGAAGATCGACAAGTGTTCGTCGATAGTTAGCGGATCTGAAGTGGGGATATGGAATAGGTCAGCGCCGAGATCAAAGGAGTCGGCCAGGCTGTGAGCCGGGTCGATACTCATCACCAGCGTGCGGTAGCCCAGTTGCGCCAGCTTCACGCCAGTGGCCGCTGCCAGGCTGGTTTTGCCTACTCCACCTTTGCCGCTGAAGAGAAGAATCCGCATGCTGGGATTTTAGATGCTTTGGTGCCGGGAATCGTCGTCGATGATTGCTATTGTTCGCGCAGATGTTTCAGGCCTCGCGCCGCGATGTCTTTGCGGTAGTGCATGCCGTCGAAGCGAATCTTCATGACCGCATCGTAGGCGCGCTCGACGGCTTCGGGCAAGTTGCTGGCGCGTGCGGTCACACCCAGTACGCGACCGCCGGAGGTGTAGTACGTGCTGTCGCGGCGGTTGGTGCCGGCATGAAAAACTTTTACGCCGTACATGCGGTCGGCGGCCTCAATTCCGGCGATAGCTTTGCCGACTTCGAACGTGCCCGGGTATCCACCTGAGGACATCACCACGCAGACGGCCGGCTGCGAAGTCCAGCGGAAATCACCCTCGCTAACACGCCCTTCGATGGAGGCCTCGATGGCATCGAGCAGGTCGCTCTCCATGCGCATCATGATGGGCTGCGTCTCGGGATCGCCGAAGCGGCAGTTGAATTCGAGAACCATGGGGCCGCGCGCAGTCATCATGATGCCGCAATAGAGAATGCCGCGGTACTCCATGCCTTCTGCTTTCATACCCGCCACAACCGGCTTGGCGATGTGTGTCACCAGCCAATCGCGCATTTGAGCATCGATAATCTGGTCGGTGGAGTAAGCGCCCATGCCTCCGGTGTTAGGACCCTTGTCGTCGTCGGAGATGCGTTTGTGGTCCTGTGAGGCGACTAGGGGAACGACGCGCTCTCCGTCACTCATTACCAGGAATGACAGCTCTTCGCCTTTCAGGAACTCTTCCAGCACTACGCGCGTACCCGCATCGCCGAGCATCTTGCCGCTCAGCATTTCCTCGGCTGCACGCTGTGCTTCTTCCTTAGTTTGCGCAATCACGACACCTTTGCCGGCAGCGAGGCCATCAGCCTTGACCACGATGGGGGTGTGGAAGAGCGGAAGCGCCGATTTCAGATCTTCTTTGTTGACGCAGATAGCGTAGTGCGCCGTCGGGATATGGTGACGCTGCATGAACTCCTTGGCGAAGCTCTTGCTGGACTCGAGTTGAGCAGCCGCCTTCGTAGGTCCAAACACGCGCCAGCCGTGGCGCTGAAACTCGTCGACCACGCCCAAGGTGAGCGGCAGTTCGGGCCCCACTATGGTGATGTCCGGGTTCAGGCGGTTGGCGAGCTGCACGATAGAGTCGAGCGACTTCAGATCGACAGCAACGCATTCCGCATCGGCAGAGATGCCTCCGTTGCCCGGAGCGCAGTAGAGTTTCTCAACTCGCGGGGATTGATGCAGCTTCCATACGATGGCGTGTTCGCGCCCGCCGCTACCAAGAACCAGGACGTTCATGTCGTTCGTTTCACCGGTCGAAACCAAAGAGTAGGGTTGGCGCGCGCCGCGTGTCAAACGTTTGGTGAGCTAAGCTATTGAGCCGGAAAAAAGTGTCCTACCCCGTAACTGAGCGGTTAATACTGCTAACCAATCGGTAAACGCAAGCTAGATCGCCCGAATTGGGCCAGAACATACAATAATGGGCAGTGGCGCTCGCTAGGCCACGTCAATCGCATGTCTGAATCGGCTCCAGAGCATGTTGAGGAAGCACTCGAGCGCGGCGAACTGCGCAGCTCCGCAGCCCTCTATCCTTCGCTCGAAGGAGTGCATGGCACGGTCGAGGTGCCGCACTATCAGGCCGGCTTCTGGCAGAACTGGAAGGCCTTTGTCGGCCCGGCCATTCTGGTGAGCGTCGGTTATATGGACCCCGGCAATTGGGGCACAGACCTGCAAGCCGGTGCGCAATTCAAGTACAGCCTGCTGTGGGTGGTTGGCCTCGCCAGTCTTATGGCTATCTTCATGCAGGTGATTTCCGCCCGTCTAGGTGTGGTCACCGGGCGCGACCTCGCGCAGTGCTGTCGCGAATGGTACCCAGCGTGGACGCGCTGGCCGAACTGGTTCTTCAGTGAATCGGCCATTGCGGCGTGTGATCTGGCAGAGGTGCTAGGCGGAGCCGTGGCGCTGAACCTGCTGTTTCATATCCCGCTATTCTGGGCTGTCGTAATCACTGGCTTTGACGTGCTTCTGCTGCTGGGCTTGCAGCGTTTTGGCATGCGCACCATAGAGGCAGTCGTGTTGGTGCTGGTCGCGACTATTGCAGTCTGTTACTTCATCGAGATCTTCATCCTGCCGCAGACGCAGCCGAGTTTCACGGAGATGATGCGCGCGCTTGTCTCGCCCCGGCTGCGCGAGGCCGGAATGCTCTATCTCGCAATCGGCATCATCGGCGCGACGGTAATGCCCCACAATCTATATCTGCATTCTGCGCTGGTGCAGAGCCGGAAGCTGCAGAAAGACGAGCCCTCCATGCGGAGCGCGATCCGTTTCAACACAATCGACTCCGTCGTGGCGTTGACCATTGCCTTCTTCGTGAATTCGGCAATCCTGGTGCTGGCTGCCACGGTCTTCTACGGGAAAGAGAGTGTCGTCGTTTCGGGTGGCAAGGTGGTGCATTTCGGTGCGGACAGCGACTGGATCCGCGTGGCCTATCTCACACTGGCCCCGCTGCTTGGCACTGGATTGGCGAGCACGCTGTTCGCCGTCGCGCTTCTCGCCAGCGGGCAAAGCAGTACGATTACCGGAACTCTCGCTGGCCAGGTTGTGATGGAAGGTTTCATGAACTGGCGCATCAAACCGTGGCTGCGACGGCTGATTACGCGGCTGATTGCGATTCTTCCGGCCATAGCGATCATCGGGTTGCGCGGCGACAGCAGCGTGACCGATCTGCTTACTCTCAGCCAGGTAGTCTTGGCAATGCAGTTGCCATTTGCCATGTTCCCGTTATTGCACTTCACCAGTTCGCATCGTCGCACGGGGAAATGGCGCAACGGTTGGTTTCTTCTGATCGCTGGATGGGCGAGTGCTATCCTGATCACCATCATGGACGTTGTTGGCCTGCCGGATTCGCTGAAAGCGGCGTGGCGGGTGATTGTGGGGGGATAGCGTCATCCCGGAGACGTACCACAATGTATGACACCATTCTGGTCACGCTCGATGGAACGCCGACCGATCGCGCGATCATCGAGCACGTAAAAAAGCTGGCTGCCTGCGCGCACAGCCGCTTGGTGTTGCTGCACGTTGCCGATGGGTGGGCGGCACGGACATATGGCCCCGACGCCGTCAGTCCGGAGATATCGGAAGACCTGGCTTACCTCGACAAAGTGAGAGCCGAGTTTGAAGCCGCGGGAATTCCGACGCATTCCGAACTTGCCTATGGCGACTCGGCCACCGAGATCATCAAGTGGGTGGAGGAAAAAGGATGTGACTTGGTCGCCATGAGCACCCACGGACATCGCTTCATCAAAGACATCTTCCTCGGAACCACCGCCAATCGAGTCCAGCACAGCATCAGAGTTCCAGTGCTGTTGCTGCGGGCAAAGTAACAGTTGTCGGTTTTCAGTAAGAAAAACCCCGTGTTAAAGCATCAAATTCCTTGAGGTCAGCAATGTGCAGGAACATCAAGACGCTCTTCAATTTTGAGCCACTGGTGACGGAAGAAGAGATCCGGGCGGCATCGCTGCAGTTTGTACGGAAGATCACGGGTTTCAACAAGCCGTCGAAGGCGAACGAAGCGGCGTTTGCAGCAGCGGTCGAAGGGATCGTCGCGGTCTCAAGCAAATTGCTTAGCGCACTGGAAACAACCGCGCCGCCGAAGAATCGCGAACAGGAAGCTGCCAGGGCCAGAGCCCGCGGAGCGGCGAGGTTTGGGGCATGACAAAGTGATCAGGTATCAGTTTTCAGCCGTCAGCGCACCTTTTGCGCCTAAGAAGGCGGAAAGGATTGGGCACCCCAAGATTGGCGTAACTCCCACCCTTTGCGCCAAAAGAAGCCACCAACCAATCCAGCGAGCGGAAAGTCGGCGCTCAGAGGGATTCGGCGGATGGAGTACCCAGCCGGTTCAGGCCTAACGACGGGGGCTTTGCCCCAGGTTAGCGCCCCAATCTCGGGACGCTAACCTGGAGCACCGAGCACCCAAGAAGGTGCGAATCAGTGGATGCTGAAGTCGAACAGATCCATCAGGTCACTGATCGCTGGGCTGTTAGTCGGGACGTACGGATTGCTCGGCGTCGATATCGGGTTAGGCATGTTGTCGCGGCTGCGACTGCTGATTGTCGGCAGGCTCCAGTTCTTCTCAATGAACTTCAGGATCGAGACGTGGTCTGCGTAGGCATGAGAGATGTGGCCGGGCTTGGTGTACTTCGATACCGCGATCAACGGGATGCGGGTGCCGTCGCCGAAGAAGTCGAGCGGCTGCACGTAACCCGAGTCATAGTAGCCGCCGCCTTCATCAGTGGTGACGAAGATAGCGGTGCTGTTCCACAGTGCCGGGTTCTGCTGCAGGACCCGGACGATCAGGTTCACGAAACCTTCGTAGAGGTCCCATTTGGACGAAGCCGGGTGGCCATCAACCCAGCCGCTGGGCTTCACGAACGATACCGCCGGCAAATTGTTGGCATAGATGTCGCGGTAAAGATCCGTGATGTCCTTGAAGTTGTTAGTGCGAATGGAAGAGTTGGTCATGATCTGCTTTTGGTACTGGAAGCCGTTGCAGATGTTGCAGTACTGGTCGCTGTTGTGACCAACTCTTCCGTAATTGAGCTGATACGGATCCGTCAGGTATGCGTCCCATTGGTCGTTGTAAGTCTTCCACGAGACCTTGTTGGCCAGCAAAACATCCGCAATGCTTGCCTGCGTGACGCCAGGGATGGTAAACGGTGTGTTGTTCTGGTTGGTATTGAGATAGGCATCGCTGCCATCGCCGAAATACCCAGGATTGTAGTTATTGACCAGATAGTAGGCATTGGGCGCGCAGTTGGGTTTGATGGGGGGAGTCAGCGACGCCAGATACTCGCGGATCTGGCTGACGCCGGGCTGAGACGGATCGGAGCAGTTGACGTAGCTGCCGCCGCCGTATACCCCGGTTGATCCGCCGTGGTTGCCGAAGCCGCCGTAGCCGTCCTGAACCCAGAAATTATTGGTGCCGGGCTGCGAGTTCGGGTTCTCGATCTCATCCACCGGACCGCCGGCCCAGGTCATCTGGTTGTGCGGAGGAGTCAGGGGATTACCGTTCGAGTCACTGAAGTAGATAGCGTCACCGAAGAACAGCAGGATCTCGTCGAAACCGGTTCCGCCCATCACAGGCTGGTGATAGTTGTCGCTCATCGCATAGTGATCGGCCAAGAACTTGGTGTACGGCGCATCGCCCTGCTGCATGTTATAGAACTCCATCGACGTGGCGCCCTCGTGGGTCGTGGCGCAGCCGGGCACGTAGTCTGTGCAGAACGGCACCGGTTGGGCCTTTCCATTGTTGTTGGAACCAACCGTGACTTCTGTCCAAGTGAAGAAGTCAGCCAGACAACCGCTGGGATTGGTTGCAGTCGCGTGGCTGACATCGCAGTCTTCCTGCTGCCACATCTGGAAGAAGCGGTGTACCGGGCTGTTCGCGTACGAATCATTTGTGAAGGTTGTCCCGTTGGTGACTTGGAAGGGGCCCGGCGGCAAAGTGGAGTACGGGGCCTTCTGGGAGACACCGGTGATGCGGCTGTCAGGGATGTGTCCACTCAGCCCACTGCCTCCGGTCAACATGTACTGGTAATAGTTGAGGGGACGGTCCGGCAAGCCCCTCTCGGACTCATAGGCCTCAGCAAGGGTGCAGACAAGGTTGTCGGCGCAAACATCGGTGGGCCCGCCGTTCAGCGGCGCCGGCTCGTTCCTGTAGGCGGTCTTTCCGCTGGTGGGCGCGAGCTGGAAGGTCGTGGTGCCAGTAACGTTAGCGAAATGCTGAACCGCCTTCGAGTAGTTGGGGCCGCGGCTGCCGTCGGCCTTGATGATCCCTTCGGAAAGGAGATTGTTGACCGAGTCGGTGGAAACCGGCTTGTAGGTCGCAAACAGGTGGTCGAAACTACGGTTCTCGCCCACGACAACAATTACGTGCTGGATGGGCGTGATGGGCGTGTGGTTGTTGGCGGCGCTGGCGGGCTGCACCAGCGGTCCGAAGAAGCTTTGCAGCAACGCGACGAGCGCCAGGCCCGCACGTGTGGTGCGCAGAAAATTGTCTGCTGTTGTCGTACTCTGCTTCATCGTATTTCCTCGCAAAAGGTTGGGACCTTGAGTGGTCGCGTGGATGTTGTTTCTTCCGATCGAGCAATAAACTAAGCGGACTGCCTGGCCAGGGTCGCCGGGCGGGTGAAGCATGCCCGGGTTGAAAGGTGACGATCTACCGGATGCAGCGGAAGCGGGCGAGTGGGAAACTGCTGTGGCTTGCAGTCGCCCCGAATGAGCTCACTCGAGAGGATCCGGTACGACAGCGAGAGTAGGCGAGTAAAGTTACGTGTGCATTAAAAACACTATGAAAAATTGACGTATTTTGGTCGTAGCGTGTTGACGAAATCTACTGTAACCACCCATTCATCAGCAAATAATCTATTAACACTTTAGAAAGCGAATAGTAATTTATGAAAAATTGATAGTGCGCTGGAGATTTTAGACTACTAGTTGCCTTAGTCTGACCTAACTCTTCTGAATATCGATCGCTGTCGAGCTCAATGGCGCTGACCATTCTGCCGAACCGATCCTCAACAACGGCATTGACTCACAGTTTGCCTACGGGACTCACGGCCCTCGTTTCTGATGGATAAATCCGCCTGTGGGTCAGGTGTTCCGGTGGCATCATCAGCTTTTTGCCTGTTACGACAGCTACGAGTCGTGGGTAATGGGCCGACGAGTCCGGTACCGGCCGGCACCTGCAGGATGAAAACTACTTTCTGACCGGAACGGCGCGCTGCCGTCGGGGTCAGCGTCATCAAACTGTTTGGGCCCAGTACGAGCCACGCGCCGCAGAGAAAAAATTGAAGGAACTTAACCGTGCGGCACCAGGAGGCTGCGGAAGGCCAGGAATGCAGATCCATCGCCGACTAAGAACAGCCTTGGCATGACGAAAATGAAGGACTAGTAGGCGCAGCTAAAGCTGTGCCCGTCTTACAAAACAAGCCCCGCCTTGACATTTCCCGCAGCCTGTGAGGACGGACCCTGACACGGCTTTGGCAAAAGCGAGTTTTTCCGCCACTTGTGAAGCCGTGCCTTTTCAACAGCGATTGGTGGAGACTTGTTTCGCAGGCCGCCGCCTCCTCTTCGGACCTCTCTCTACCCACACCCCCTTCCGGCGATTTAAGATTGTTAGTTTCGCCCTGTGCGATGCGGGCTCCATCTGTCTGCCGTCGCAACTCATCCAATTAGAAGGGACTCATCCATGAACACCTTTGGCAGTCGCTCAACCCTCCGAGTTGGCTCCCGTCAATTTGAGATTTACCGGTTAAGTGCGGTGGAAGCGCACGGCTGCCGCATCAAACACCTGCCTTATTCACTGCGCATTTTGCTGGAAAACCTGCTACGCCGCGAAGACGGCGAAGAAGTTAACGCCGGTGATGTGCGCGCGTTGACGGCGTGGAACAGCAAGAGCGTTCCCGTAGAGGAGATTGCCTTCATGCCCAGCCGTGTGCTGTTGCAAGACTTCACCGGCGTGCCGGCCGTGGTCGATCTGGCGGCGATGCGCGACGCGATGAAAGCCTTGGGTGGCGATCCGAAGAAGATCAATCCGCTGCAGCCGGCCGAGCTGGTGATTGACCACTCGGTGCAGGTAGATGAGTTTGGCAGTCCCAATGCATTCCAGCTTAACGCTGAGCTGGAGTTTGCCCGCAATAAGGAGCGCTACGCGTTTTTGCGCTGGGGACAGACGGCATTCAAGAATTTCGCCATCGTGCCGCCGGATACCGGCATCGTTCACCAGATCAACCTGGAGTTTCTGGCACGCGTCGTCTTCGTCGGTGCAACGGGCGACAGCGGAAATCCGATGGCTTACCCGGACACGCTAGTCGGTACCGATTCCCACACCACGATGATCAACGGCCTGGGCATACTGGGATGGGGCGTTGGCGGGATTGAAGCAGAGGCCGCGATGCTGGGCCAGCCAGTGTCAATGCTCATTCCTCAAGTCGTCGGCGTGCGGCTGAGGAACAGCCTGAAGGAAGGCTCGACCGCAACCGATCTCGTGCTTACCGTCACTGAAATGCTGCGCAAGAAGGGTGTAGTCGGCAAGTTCGTGGAGTTCTTCGGGCCTGGCCTGCACAACCTGCCGCTGGCCGACCGCGCGACGATCGCAAACATGGCTCCGGAGTATGGCGCAACCTGCGGCATCTTCCCGGTGGACGACGAGACGCTGCGCTATCTGCGGCTGAGCGGGCGCAAGGCCGACGATGTGGCGGTCGTCGAGGCGTACTACAAGGAACAGGGGCTGTTCCACACGCCTGATACGCCGGAAGCGGAATATACCGATGTGCTGAACATCGACTTGGCGACGGTTGAACCCAGCATCGCCGGCCCGAAGCGTCCCCAGGACCGGGTTTCTTTGTCGCAAGCGGGAAAGTCGTTTACGGACGCGCTGCCCTCGCTGTTGAAGCCGGGGCAGCAGGTACCGCCAAAGCAAGGGTCACGATGGGAGGGCGAGGGTGGCCGCGTCGACGGCATGGACTCGCAACATGACTCGGTGGAAGAGCACGTCAAAGTGAACGGGAAGCTGGACCATGGCAGTGTGGTGATCGCCGCGATTACGAGCTGTACCAATACATCCAACCCGTCCGTGCTGGTGGCGGCGGGACTGCTTGCAAAAAAGGCAGTCGAAAAGGGAATGGAAGTGCCGTCGTGGGTGAAGACGTCGCTGGCGCCAGGATCGATGGCGGTGACGGAGTACCTTACCCGCTCGGGCCTGATGTCTTACCTCGAGAAACTGAAATTCAACCTGGTGGGCTACGGATGTACCACATGCATCGGCAACTCGGGCCCGCTGCCACAGGAAGTATCGAGTGTTGTTACGGAAAAGGACCTGGTAGTGGCCTCGGTGCTTAGCGGCAATCGCAACTTTGAAGGTCGAATCAACTCGGAGGTTCGCGCCAATTACCTGATGTCGCCGCCGCTGGTTGTAGCGTTTGCGTTGGCTGGCCGCATTGACATTGACGTCTACAAAGAGCCATTGGGGTTCGGGAACGGCAAGCCGGTTTTCTTGAAGGATATTTGGCCGACCAGTAAGGAAGTAGGAGAAGTCTTGAAGCAGCACATCACCCAAGACGTTTTCACCTCGGCCTACAAAGATGTGTTGAAAGGTGATGCCCGGTGGCAAGGACTAAAGGTTCCTGAAGGCGAGACCTTCGCGTGGGACGAGAAATCAACCTACGTCAAGAATCCGCCATACTTCGAGAATATGCCCAAGACGGCCGGCGCGGTTGGCGACATTTCAGGTGCGCGCGTGCTGTGCTTCCTGGGCAACAGCGTAACGACGGACCACATTTCGCCAGCTGGATCGATCAAGGCGAACAGCCCGGCGGGCAAGTACCTCATTGAGCATGGCGTGCAGCCCGTGGACTTCAACTCGTATGGTTCCCGGCGGGGCAATCATGAGGTGATGATGCGTGGGACTTTTGCCAATGTGCGGCTGCGCAACAAGCTCACGCCGGAGCGCGAGGGAGCCTACACGCGCCACCTGCCTGACGGCCAGGAGATGTTCATCTACGACGCCTCGGTGAAATACCGCGAGGAAGGTGTGCCGTTGATGGTGCTGGCGGGCAAGGAATACGGCTCTGGCTCGTCGCGCGACTGGGCGGCCAAGGGTCCGAGACTCCTGGGTGTGCGGGTGGTGCTGGCGGAGAGTTTTGAACGCATTCACCGGTCGAACCTGGTGGGGATGGGCATCCTGCCGTTGCAGTTCCTCGACGACGAGAATGCCGAGACCAACGAGCTGACGGGCGAAGAAGTGTACGACGTTGTTGGACTTGTGGATGTACTGAACAACTTTGCTCCGGGCAAGACAGTGAAGGTGCGCGCGAAGGACGCCGATGGGACCCTCATCGAATTCGACGCAACGGTGCGCATCGACACGCCGCAGGAGATGCTGTATTACCAGCACGGCGGGATTTTGCAGTATGTGCTGAGGCAGCTAGTGCAGGCAAACTAGTTAGTCGTCGCTAGCCCCATCAAAATCCTCTGAGCAAGAAGCAGACGCCCACTCTCCTTCGGTGGGCGTCGTTGCTCCAGAGGATAAGAAGACTATCCCTTGTTGATGCGGATGTCGCCCGTATCGGCGTTGATCTGAAGCTTCGCAGCGCCATTACCGACGGTGCCGGTGGCATGCGAAGCACCACCCGTCTGCTCAGTCCGCAACGAGCCGAAATCGGAGGTGATGTCGCCCTTGCGCGTCGTGGCATCGAGTTGGAAGCCAGCGTTATTGGGCAGTACGAGCGTGATATCGCCGTGTTTGCCGGTAATCATCATCTTGCCGAGCGGCAGTTTGCTGCCGGGATGCACTTCGATGTCACCGTTGGAATTCTCCACTTCCAGATCACCGTTCACACCCTCCAGGTGAATTTCCTTGGAACGCGTGACGAGGCGCATCGGTCCGCTGACGTCAGTCCCGCGGAGTGAGTCACCGGAGATCTCCAGGTCACCAGGCACGGAGGCGAGCGCTATGTCAGAACGGGCAGATTTGAATTCAACCATCCTGCTGATCTTGCTCAGCCGAATGTTGTTGAAATAGTCGCCATTGAGCCGCACCGACCCCTTCACGTCTTCGATCGTTACGTCGTCGATTCGTCCGTCGACATCGACATCGCCAACGATGTCGGTGGCCCGAATCGAACCCTTGTCCAAAGTGATTCTGGCTGCTCCAATAATCTCGTTGAGGGAAACATCGCCGCGCTGCACCGAGAGTTTCACGTCAGCCTTGCGGTCCGTGATCGTAACGTCGCCGCGTTTACCGGCGATATCGAGAGCCGCGTCAGCCGGCACGAAAACGTCCATATCGGCCTGTACACCATGATCGCCAGCGCCATTGGTATTGGCATTCAGCACGACCGTCGTACCGCTTTCGGTGATTTGGGGCTTGCTGCCTTCGTTGTACCGGTTGGCGTCATCCTGATTCTTGGCGTAGAGCTTCTTGTGAACCACAACGCGGATGGTCTTTCCTTCGGATGGACTCACGTTGATGGCTCCGCGATCAGAGACAATGCGAAGACTGCCTTTGGCCGGAAACTGCTGTTCGATGGTGTCTTCGAAGGTATATGCGGTGCCGAACATCCCTCCGAAGTCATCGTCGATCTGCATCTGATCGCGCATGCCTTCCCAGTTCACGTCACCGCTGTGATGAGCCGCGAGACCGACAACCACGATCAGAATCAGCAAAAGGACGCCGCCAGCGCCCAGACCGCGTGTGCGGTAGCCCTGGTTCAGGGCGGTGAAGTGCTCGATGAGAGCAATCACACCCCACAGTATGATGAGCAACGGCCAGAATCGACCGAAGAAGTGCCACACCGGGATATGGACTCCGACGTTGCGCAACAGGAACAACACGCCGATCACGATCAAAATCAGCGGCGCCGTCAGCGAACGTCGATACCGGTAAGCGGGCGGCGGTGGCGGTAAAGGAGCCGAAGCAGGCGTGGTGTGAGGGCTAGCCATTGTGCACCTCCCCTTCATGCGTGCTTTCGGCACTGGCCGTAGGAGTGGAACTCGGGGCTGCCGGCGGCCTCCACTGCTGTTGCGGAGGCGGAACGTAAGGCGGCGGTCCGGGCGGCGGCACCATATACCCACGCGGAATGTGTCCGCTAGCCGGAACGTTATGCTGCAGGAACATAACCAAGCCGATGACGATCAGCAATGCGGGCCAGGTCCTGCCGAAGTTCAGCCAATATGCGTGGGTCATCTGGTCGAGCAGAAACAGGACACCGATCGTGATGAGTACGGCCGGACCGATGAAGCCATGGGCCCGACAACGGGCACACCCACAACTGGGGTTGTAACGGTATCTCATGATGTCCTCCTCACCATCCCCTTCTCGTTCGCTTCATCAGCACGGAAACGCCGACGGCGATGAGGATCAAGGGCCAGAATCTACCAAACCAATCGAACCGAAACCAGCCAAACTGGTCGAGCAGGAAGATGACGCCCAGCCCGATCAAGATGATAGCTCCAACAGGAATGCGCGCCGCCTCCTCAGGAGGCCCTGCCGGCACAACCTGACCTTCGACCGGAGGCGCTCCTGGAGTTGAGCCGGGGGCGTTTGCAGCTGGCTGGGCGGTAGACCCGAAGAGGTTGACGCTGTTGAAGCCAAAGGGATCGGGAGCCTGTAGGCCCATCTGTTTGGCTTTGGCGGTGCGATAAGCCTCAATAGGCATATAGAGCACGAAAGCAGCAATGCCGATTCCGAAGACGCCGCTGACGTGATCGGCAGCCCAGATGAGGGTGGCGAAAATCAGCACGTGGATAAATCCCTTGGTGTATTCGCCGTTGTAGAACGCACCCACGCCTGGGATGAAGCCGAGAATGGCAGCCAGTCCAGGACTGCTGTCGCTGACCGTAGGAGCTGCCTCCGGTACGGTGGCACCGGGGCCCGGCGGAGGCGGCATCGTGCCGCTGGTTTGCGAGGCGAGACAGTCCTCGCAGTAAATGACGCCACGCACATCGCGCGTGCAACTGCTGCACATGGGCTTGCCACACGTGCGGCAGTATGCAACCGCGGGTACATCGACATGATTGGCGCAGTTCATGCGGTTCTCCTGTTCAGCCGGGCCTGTGGGGTCTGCGATTCAACTACCGCCGGGCAGCTTGCCAGCAACGGCTGGCTCTCGTCACGGCTGTAATTCTGATATTTACGTTCCTGGGGCTGCGATTCCCCTTTGTTGGGATTCTTGGGCGTGTGGTTTTCCTCCTCATGCTTCTCGGGCGTCGCGGCACGGCGCAAATCGCGCACGCGAGACTCGATCTCATAAACCAGTCGAATGTTTTCGTAATACCGTACAACACGGGCTTCCGTGGAGTAGTAGGCTTTTTGCAAACCTTTGGCGCTTAGGTCAACATGCTTCAAATCGGTGACACGAAGTCCAGCAACGTTGGCCAGCATGGTTAGCGAAAAGAACGCCATTCCAAAGGACATTGCAAAGCGAGGCGTCATGACTGGCGCGAACATCGGCGACAGGCGCGACTTAAGCTTGCCCACCCAGCCTTCGCTGGAGGCGATTGCCTGTTTCGTCGGTTCGGGCAACGATCCGATGGTTTGCGCCAGAATGTTATGGACGAGGTGCTTTGGCGGCTCTACGTCTTCCAATTCCTTGAGCCAATGCATGCCTGCTGCAGCTTCCTGGAACATGGCTGCACAGGCTGAACACGACTTCTCGTGAGCTTCAAAAGCAGCCAGCGTCGCGCCATGCAAAGTGGCGTCGAGAGCGTCGGCGAGCAGGGCTTCGAACTCTGCGCACTGCATTCCGGATTTGGCGACCCCATCCATCACATCACCTGCCTGTAATTACGTTGTAAAAGCCTCGCAAGTTCCGTTCGCCCCCGATTTATGCGGCTTTTCACAGTGCCTTCGGGGATTTTGAGCACCTGCGCGATTTCCTTGTAATCCATATCTTGTAAGTCCCTTAGAATCAGTGCCTCCCGCAACTCCGGCGAGAGCTTTTGGAGGGCCTCGTGAACTACCTTTTGAACCTGCAGGCGCTGTACCCGCCGCTCTGGGGAGATGGATTGGTCCTGCAATTGCTCAACTAACGTCAGCCCGTCCTCCTGACCGCCTGGAGCCGCCTCCAGAGATTCGGTGACGCGGTCATATTTTCCTTTGCGGAAGTGGTCGACTAGAAGGTTTCGGGTGACCGTGGTAACCCAGGTCATAAAAGCGGCCCTGCTACCGTCAAATGTGCCAAGAGTTCTGTAAATCTTGATGAAGACTTCCTGTGTCAGGTCGGAGGCGTCATCGGGAGAGCCTGAGAAGCGGTAGCAGATGTTGTAGATGCGGCGGTGATACTGCTGGACGATTTCCTGCCAAGCCGCAGAGTCGCCCGCCACGCAGCGGCGGACCAGCGCATTGACTGCCTGGTTATCGTCCAAGCTTATGCTCCCCAAGAGCTTCGTCCCGGCTACTCAATCTAACTGAAAGCAAAATGGTTATACGAATATCGGAGGCCGGTTGTTCGATTTTTGCGCGGGTATCGGAGCGCGCGATTGCGCCACGAATTGTAACAGTCAGGACGCAAGTTGCGGCGACAGCTCGCGGAGATTGCAACAAAATGAAAAGGGCGCAGCCATCGCTGCGCCCGCTCACATTGTGCCGCCTTAAAGGTTCTTGTCGAGGGCTTTCTCAATCACGTCACGAGAGACGTAGCCGACGATTTGCTCCTTGACCTGGCCGCCCTTGAAAAGCAGAAGAGTGGGTATGCCGCGTACTCCGTAGCGCTGTGGAGTGGCGATATTTTTGTCCACATCCATTTTCGCGACCTTCACCCGACCGTTGTAGCTCTGTGCCACTTCGTCGACTACGGGCGCCAGCGCACGGCACGGACCGCACCACGCGGCCCAAAAATCAATGAGAACGGGCTGCTCGGACTTCAACACCGCCTGGTCGAAATTCGCGTCCGTTACTTCCATAATTGCCTGACCTGCCTGACTTGCCATGTACCCTCCTGAGTTCGTGCCGCACGCGCACGCCGCAGCGTCCCGCGTATTCTCATCGTATCACTCGACTTCTAATCCGGCGGCTTTTGTTAGATGCGCGTGAGACTACTCGGTCGCAAAGGCCCGAACTGACTATCATAAGTAGCCAACGATTGATGGCTAAGTGGGCGCGAAATCGCGCTGCTGCCTGCAGTGACCCAAAATCAAGAAGCGCCCTGCGTTAGCGCAGAGCGCTCGAAAGGCAGCCCTCCCCCAGAACTGCCTAACTACGCTTGCTACTCTGCGGCTGAAAGTGCCGCTTGTAAATACACCTTCCGTAACTACCAAGTAATCTACAGTAACCTTTTGCTTGTTACACAACTACTACAAAACAATGGACTTCTTACATGTCCCATCGCAGCGAAACGCGATATGGCAGACAGAATCAGTTACTATAATTACCTCTTGTCACTGTAGAGTACTTACCAGCACTTCGGAGGGATGCAGCACGGAGCAGCCCAGCCCTGCCTGAAGCTGATCGTGGCAGGACACTCCGCTGGCAACCAGAACGCGAGGAGAACCATTCTCTGCGGCACGAACCTGGTCGAAAAGATCGGCGCCGACAGCTACGCCCATTTCATAGTAGTCGTGCTTGTAGCCGAAGCTACCGGCCATGCCGCAGCACTCCACGCTGGAAGTCACAACATCGAATCCGCAAGCGCGCAGCACCTCAATGGTTTGCGATGCCGCGTTGCAAGTACGTTGCTGGCAGTGTGAATGATAGAAAAGCCGCCAACCAAGGTGCGAGCGGGCGGCAGGGAAGACCTGCGAGAGATCGATGTCTTTTTCTTGTGCAACCTGCCACAAAAGCTGAAGCGGTTCGAAGCTGTTGTTTGCCAGAGCCGTGAACAAATCGCTGTCGGACAGCAGATGCTTGTTGTCGAAGCGCAACATGGCCAGCACGCTCGGCTCGACCACAACGATCTTTCTGCCGCTATCTAGGAAAGGACGCAGCATTTCGGCCAGGGCACGCGCCTGTTCTCGGGCGGTGGCGATCATGCCCTGCGACATGGCTGCTCGCCCATCGGGCAGTGAGGGCGTGAGCACAACATCAAGTCCGACTGCGCGCAACATGGCTACGACCGCCATGCCACGCTCGGGAGTTCCGTAGTTGGTGAAGGTGTCGGCCAGAATCGCAATTCTTGACTCGGCAATCGTCGCCTGCTTGAGGGGAACTTCTTCGCGGAAGACTTGCTCCCAGGTTTTCGTGGGGAATGGACTCAGCTCGCGGCGCCTGTCGACACCGAAGGTATTTTCAAGCACTTTCCGAGATGCCCCACTCCTGTTGGACAAGTTGGCCAAGGATGCGAACCTGGTTCCCCACTTGCCGAAGATGTGGTAGTTGGCGAAGAACTGCTTCTGGACCGGCGCCACCCGGTCTTCAGGCGCGCTACCAGTGAGGCTGCCGAAGAGCGACTTGGCGAACGAACTGCCGTCGGCCTGGTTCATGCGCTGGCGCAGGTTCTGATTGAGCCACGGGATATCGATGCGGACTGGGCATTGCGGAACGCATCGCGAACAGCCGGTACACAGTTCGCTGAACCGGGCATTCATGAGCTTTCCGGTACCTGCTTCCCACGATCCTCCGATTCCGCCGGAGTAGGTTTCGCCCCCGAAGGCGTGTCCGCCAACAGTTTCGAAATTAGCACACACGTTGAGGCAGGCGCTGCAACGAATGCAATAGAGAGCTTCGTGCAGAACGGAATCTTCGCGCATGGCGGAGCGACCATTATCGATGAGAACCATGTGGAACTCGCGCGGCTTGGCGGTCTTACCGGGAGCGGCAAACGAAGGCGCGGCCAGTGGGGGCTGAAGAATGCTGACATATGAAGTAAGCGGCTGTCCTGTGGCGCTGGCGGGAAGCAACTCGACAAACGGCTGGAAATCACTCCGCGAAGGAACCACCTTTTCGATCCCGGCGATGGCTATATGCAGCGGCGGCAGAAGCGTCGTCATGCGAATGTTGCCTTCGCTTTCCACCAGCATCAGTGAGCCGCTGTCGGCGGCGATAAGGTTGGCGCCCGAGATGCCGGCGTCGGCAGCGATGAACTTCTGGCGAAGGATCTCGCGGGCGAAACGGGTCAGCTCTTCGCCTGTATCCAGCGGCAAATCAGTCTGGAACTTGCGCTTGAACAGTGCGGTGATTCGCTCGCGCGAGTAATGCAGAGCAGGAGCGATGATGTGCGAAGGCTGCTCGTCGGCAACTTGTAGGATGAACTCGGCCAGATCGCTTTCGGCGACCTCGATCCTTGCTCCCTCAAGAGTGTGGTTCAGCCGGGTTTCTTCCGAGGTGATGCTCTTTCCCTTCACCACTAGCTTGACTTGGTGCTTGACCAGGAGGTCGCGGATGTACCGGTTTGCATCGGCCGCGGTCTGGGCGAGGAAGAAATAACCGCCATTAGCGTGAACGCTGGTCTCCAGCTGGCGCAGCAGCTCAGGCAGATTGGCTATGGCAGCTTCTTTTGTGCGGCGAGCGCGGTCCTTCATTGCCTCGTAGTCCGCGATCCGCGCAACGGCGCTGTAACGGTTGCGATTAAACGTCTGCGTATTATGCCGGATGGCGGCGCTTTGTATGCCGAGCGTCATGCGAATGGCATCGAGCAACGCTTTCTTGTCACTCTTGTTTGCCACCTGCCGAGGCTGAATGTCGGCCGGGTTGACCGTAGTTGCCATGCTCACCTCAGCACAATGATGTGCAACCAGCGCGGGCCGTGTACGCCGCGGACGAGCGGCCCCATGTCGGCGGTAGCGCTGGGTCCGGTTATGAAGACGAAACTGCGAGACAGTCCCTTGCCATCAAGCACCTCGTTGCGGAACAGATCGCGTGGTTGAGGCATGATGGTCTCAGCGGCAACAACAGCGATGTGCAGCGGTGCGAGAAGACTCGCCATTCCGCTGCGCTGGTGGCCGACATTGATGCAGACCGAACCAGTGCGGGCGACACCCGCAAAAGCCTCGGTGACTCCCACAGGAGAATTCACCCACTCTTCTGGAGTGGGGTCAGACTGGACGCGCGGGTTGCCAACGAAATCGCCGAACAGCTCTGCTGGAAGATCTTGCGGCAGAGCAAACAGGATACGGCCTTGGTCGCCCGC
>Ga0306924_10001413_pt1 | contig 21859 bp, 25 predicted proteins | sample sta12Can44000111_FD_203756 | JGI IMG/M metagenome (GOLD analysis project Ga0306924, IMG submission 203756) | Lab enrichment of tropical soil microbial communities from Luquillo Experimental Forest, Puerto Rico - statanox.12C.anox.44.000.111 (v2)... | ecosystem: Environmental > Terrestrial >...
ATCCCGAGCAATTCAAAGGCAAGCTGACAAACGATCTTCGGGATGCCCGAACCGGCGAAACCGTGCTCGTGGAAGGCGAAAGGATGACGCCGCGGATTGCCCGGCGGCTGCGCGAACAAGGGCTTATCGACATTCTGACCGACGATGACCAGTTGATCGGTCGCTATTTCACCTCGGATATGATCAACGAGGAGACGGGCGAAGTCTATTTCGAGGCTGGCGACGAGATTTCAGCTACAGCGCTCGCCCAGCTGAACGAGGTCGGCATCGCGGAGATCCCGGTCCTCGACATCGATCATGTTACCGTCGGCCCTTATGTTCGGAACACCTTGGCCGTTGACAAGAACGCCACCCGGGAAGATGCGTTAATTGACATCTATCGCGTGATGCGCCCGGGCGAGCCGCCCACCCTGGAAACGGCAGAGGCGCTGTTCAACAGCCTATTCTTCGACCCCGAACGCTATGACTTGTCGGCAGTCGGCCGCGTCAAGATAAACTCACGGCTGATGCTCGATACCGACGACTCCGTTCGCACTTTGCGCAAGGCCGACATCCTGGCGATCCTCAAGGTGCTGGTCGAGCTCAAAGACGGTCGCGGTGAGATCGACGACATCGACCATCTCGGCAACCGTCGGGTTCGCTCGGTCGGCGAGCTAATGGAGAATCAGTATCGCATTGGTCTGTTGCGCATGGAACGGGCGATCCGCGAGCGGATGAGCTCGGTAGAGATCGACACTGTCATGCCCCACGACTTGATCAACGCGAAGCCGGCAGCGGCGGCAGTGCGCGAGTTCTTCGGCTCGTCGCAACTGTCACAATTCATGGATCAGACCAACCCTTTGTCTGAGATTACCCACAAGCGTCGGCTGTCGGCGCTCGGCCCCGGCGGACTGACGCGCGAGCGTGCAGGCTTCGAGGTGCGCGACGTGCACCCGACCCATTACGGCCGGATCTGCCCGATTGAGACGCCGGAAGGTCCGAATATTGGCTTGATCAATAGTCTGGCGACCTACGCCCGGGTCAACCAATACGGCTTCATCGAAAGTCCCTACCGCAAGGTTGTCGATGGCGAGGTCACGGACGAGGTGGTCTATCTTTCAGCGATGGACGAGGGCCGGTACGCGATCGCCCAGGCCAATGTCGAGACTGATGCTCAAGGCAGGATCACCGCCGACCTGACCAATTGCCGCAAGGGCGGGGATCTGATCGACGTCTCGCCAAAGCAGCTGGTTTCGGTGGCCGCCGCACTGATCCCATTTCTCGAAAACGATGACGCGAACCGCGCTCTGATGGGCTCGAACATGCAGCGCCAAGCGGTGCCGCTGATCCGGGCCGAAGCACCGCTCGTCGGCACAGGCATGGAAGAGACCGTTGCCCGCGATTCCGGAGTCACGATCATCGCTCGTCGATCGGGCTTCGTCGACCAGGTCGATGCGACGCGCATCGTCATCCGTGCGACCGAGGAGACTTCGAGCACTGCTTCGGGCGTCGATATCTACAATCTTCTGAAGTTTCAGCGCTCGAACCAGAACACTTGCATTACCCAGCAGCCTCTGGTTAAAGTGGGCGACCAAGTAATCGCGGGCGACATCATCGCCGATGGCCCGTCAACACGGCTGGGAGAGCTTGCCCTCGGTCGCAATGTGCTGTGCGCATTCATGCCGTGGAACGGGTATAACTTCGAGGATTCAATCCTGATCTCCGAGAGGATCGTCTCAGACGATGTATTTACCTCGATCCATATCGAGGAGTTCGAGGTCATGGCGCGCGACACCAAGCTCGGTCAAGAGGAGATCACGCGCGACATTCCGAATGTCGGCGAAGAGGCATTGAAGAACCTCGACGAGGCGGGAATCATCTATATCGGCGCCGAGGTGAAACCTGGCGACATTCTCGTCGGGAAGGTCACCCCAAAGGGTGAATCGCCAATGACTCCCGAAGAGAAGCTGTTGCGCGCAATCTTTGGCGAAAAGGCTTCCGACGTGCGCGATACTTCGCTGCGGTTGCCGCCCGGGGTCTCCGGGACGATCGTCGAAGTGCGCGTCTTCTCCCGACGCGGGGTCGACAAGGATGAACGTGCGCTGGCGATCGAGCGCGCCGAGATCGAACGGCTTGCGAAGGACCGCGACGATGAGCGCGCGATCCTTGAACGCAGCTTTGCCGCTCGGCTTAAAGAGCTACTGCTCGGCCAGATCGCCGTTGGCGGGCCCAAGGGCATGACGTCGGGGATCGAGATCACTGAGGCCGTGCTCGCCGCGCACCCTGCGGCGCAGTGGAAGCAGATCTCAATCCGCGACGACCCCAGAATGGCTGATATCGAGGCCTTGAAAAACCAGATGGAAGATGCTGTGGCGGGCCTCACTGCGCGTTTCGAGAGCAAGGTCGAAAAGCTGCAGCGCGGTGACGAACTCCCCCCCGGCGTGATGAAGATGGTCAAGGTCTTCGTGGCGGTCAAACGCAAGCTACAACCCGGAGATAAGATGGCGGGGCGCCACGGCAACAAGGGCGTGATCTCGCGGATCGTGCCTTGCGAGGACATGCCCTATCTCGAGGACGGTATCCCGGTCGATATCGTGTTGAACCCGCTTGGCGTGCCGAGCCGGATGAATGTCGGCCAGATCCTCGAGACTCATCTAGGCTGGGCGGCAGCCGGGTTGGGCCGGCGTATCGGTGAGGTGCTCGCTCGCGTCAGGCGCGGCAACTCCGACGGCGAACTCCGCGGCTTCCTTGGCGAGATGTATCAAGGTGAGGAGAGGGACGAAATCGAGCAGCTTTCACCCAAAGACCTGTTCGAGCTCGCCGTGAACCTTGCGCATGGTGTCCCGGTCGCGAGCCCGGTCTTCGACGGAGCCAGGGAGGAGGATATCGTCGCAATGCTGGAGCGGGCGGGTCTTTCCTCTTCGGGGCAGGTGACTCTGACCGACGGACGTACTGGAGAGCCCTTCGATCGTCCGGTTACGGTGGGCTACATCTACATGATGAAGCTGCACCATCTCGTCGACGACAAGATCCATGCGCGCTCGATCGGTCCCTATAGCCTCGTCACTCAGCAGCCGCTCGGCGGCAAGGCTCAGTTCGGCGGCCAGCGGTTTGGCGAGATGGAAGTTTGGGCGCTTGAGGCCTACGGCGCGGCCTACACGCTGCAAGAGATGCTGACAGTCAAGTCTGATGACGTTTCCGGCCGGACCAAGGTCTACGAAGCCATAGTGCGCGGCGACGACAATTTCGAGGCCGGTATCCCGGAATCGTTCAATGTGCTGGTCAAGGAGTTGCGGTCGCTCGGCCTCAATGTTGAGCTGGAGCAGCGCAGCTACTGACGTCAGCCATCTCACAAAAGTATTGGTTTACCCTCGCGACAACGCAGGTTCGGGGCTGCAAGACCGGTAAGCTGCAGTCCCGAACGCTCGCAGACGCAGACATGACGACGGACCAGTGAAGGGGTCGTTGATGAACGAATTGATGAATATCTTTGGGCAGGTCAGCGGCACTCAAAGCTTTGACCAGATCCGCATCTCGATCGCCAGTCCCGAGCGGATTCACTCCTGGTCGTTCGGCGAGATAAAGAAGCCGGAGACGATCAACTACCGGACGTTCAAACCCGAACGCGACGGCCTGTTTTGCGCTCGAATCTTCGGACCGATCAAGGATTACGAGTGCTTGTGCGGCAAGTACAAGCGTATGAAGTACCGCGGCATCATTTGCGAAAAATGTGGCGTGGAGGTCACGCTCTCCAAAGTCAGACGCGACCGCATGGGTCATATCGAGCTGGCCTCGCCAGTCGCGCATATCTGGTTTCTTAAATCGCTGCCGAGCCGCATCGGCCTATTGCTCGACATGACGCTGAAGGATTTGGAGCGAATCCTCTATTTCGAAAACTATGTCGTCATTGAGCCCGGGCTCACGCCCCTCAAGCAGCACCAGCTGCTTTCCGAAGAGGAGTTCCTGAAGGCCCAGGATGAATATGGCGATGACCAGTTCACAGCCTCGATCGGGGCCGAGTCGTTGCGCACCATGTTGTCGGCGATCGACCTTGGCGAGGAAAAAGAGAAGCTGCGCAGCGAATTGTTGGAAACGAGTTCGGAGGCGCGGCGCAAGAAGCTGGTCAAGCGGCTGAAGCTGGTTGAATCCTTCATCGAATCCAACAGCCGGCCCGAGTGGATGATCCTCGAGGTGATTCCGGTCATTCCACCCGAGCTACGACCGCTGGTCCCGCTTGATGGCGGCCGGTTCGCGACTTCGGATCTCAATGATCTCTACCGCCGCGTGATCAACCGCAACAATCGCTTGAAGCGGCTGATCGAGCTTAGAGCGCCCGACATTATTGTGCGAAACGAGAAGCGCATGCTCCAGGAAGCCGTCGACGCGCTGTTCGACAACGGTCGGCGAGGACGAATCATCACTGGAGCCAATAAGCGCCCGCTCAAGTCGCTCTCCGACATGCTGAAGGGCAAGCAGGGCCGCTTCCGCCAGAATCTGCTCGGTAAGCGGGTCGACTACTCCGGCCGCTCGGTCATAGTCGTCGGTCCCGAGCTCAAGCTACAACAGTGCGGTCTGCCGAAGAAGATGGCGCTCGAGCTGTTCAAGCCGTTTATCTATTCCAAGCTGGAGCTTTATGGCCTCGCCAGCACGATCAAGGCCGCCAAGCGCATGGTCGAGAAGGAGCGGCCGGAAGTCTGGGACATTCTCGAGGAAGTAATCCGCGAGCATCCCGTCCTGTTGAACCGCGCGCCGACGCTTCATCGGTTAGGAATTCAAGCGTTTGAGCCGGTGCTGATCGAGGGCAAAGCGATCCAGCTACACCCGCTCGTCTGCACCGCCTTCAACGCCGATTTCGACGGCGATCAGATGGCCGTGCACGTGCCATTGTCGCTCGAGGCCCAACTCGAAGCGCGCGTCCTAATGATGTCGACCAACAACATCCTGAGCCCGGCGAACGGCAAGCCGATCATCGTCCCGTCGCAAGACATCGTCCTCGGTCTTTATCACATCTCGATGGAACGCCCCGGTGAGAAGGGCGAGGGCATGCTGTTCACCAGCATCGGCGAGATTGAGCATGCGCTCGAGTCAAAGGCGGTGTCGCTGCATGCACGCATCAAGGCACGCTTTCGCACCATTGATGAGGCGGGCAATCCGGTGGTACAGCTGGTTGAAACGACCCCCGGCCGCATGCTGCTGTCCGAGATCCTGCCCCGCCATCCGGCGATCGCCTTTGAGCTGATCAATTGCCTGTTGACCAAGAAAGAAGTCAGCAACGTCATCGACCAAGTCTATCGCCATTGCGGCCAAAAGGAGACGGTCATCTTCTGTGACCGGCTGATGACGTTGGGTTTTCATCAGGCCTGCAAGGCCGGTATCTCGTTCGGCAAGAACGATTTGATCATTCCCGAGGCCAAGCGAGCGCTCGTCGTCCAGGCACAAGAACAAGTTAAGCAGTATGAACAGCAATATCAGGACGGTCTGATCACCCAGGGCGAAAAATACAATAAGGTAGTCGACGTGTGGTCGCGCTGCACCGACAAGGTCGCCGACGAGATGCTCAAGATAATCCGGTCCGCTGCGCCGGGCGAACCCGTAAACTCGGTGTGGATGATGTCAGACTCAGGCGCTCGCGGCTCGGCAGCGCAGATCAAGCAACTGGCCGGGATGCGCGGTTTGATGGCCAGACCATCGGGCGAGATCATCGAAACACCGATCATCTCGAATTTCAAGGAAGGATTGACCGTGCTCGAATACTTTAATTCGACGCACGGTGCGCGCAAAGGTCTTGCCGATACGGCGCTGAAGACTGCGAACTCGGGCTACCTGACCCGCCGGCTCGTCGACGTGGCGCAGGACGCCATCATCACAGAGGAGGATTGCGGAACCACCCACGGCCTGATGACGAGAGCGGTCGTTGACGGCGGCGAAGTGATCGCGCCGCTTGCCGACCGTATTCTGGGTCGCACTGCGGCAGTCGACATTGTGGATCCCATCGGTGGCCAGGTCGTTGTGCCAGCGGGGGCGTTGATCGACGAGGATGTGGTCGATCAAATCGAGCGGGTCGGGATCGACGCGGTATCGATACGCTCGGTGCTGACCTGCGAGTCGCGCATTGGCGTGTGCGGCAAGTGCTACGGTCGTGATCTCGCGCGCGGCACGGTGGTCAATATGGGCGAGGCGGTCGGCGTTATTGCGGCCCAGTCGATTGGAGAGCCCGGCACCCAGCTTACGATGCGCACCTTCCACATCGGCGGTGCAGCGCAACGGGGCGCCGAGCAATCCTCCGTCGAGGCTGCCTTCGACGCCACCATCGAGATCAAGAACCGCAATGTCGTCATAAACTCTGCTGGGGTACCGGTTGTCATGGGGCGGAACTGCGAGATCGTGCTGCTCGCGGAGGCGCGCGAGAAGGCGCGGCACCGGGTTCCCTACGGCGCGAGGCTGTTGGTCGACGATGGGGCTCAGGTTAAGCGGGGAGACCGGCTGGTCGAGTGGGATCCCTATACGATCCCGATCATCACCGAGAAGGAAGGAATCGCCCATTATGTCGACCTGATCGAGGGCCTTTCGGTCCGCGAAACAGTCGATGAGGCGACCGGGATCGCTTCGAAAGTGGTAGTCGACTGGAAGCAGCAGCCACGCGGTAGCGATCTGAGGCCTCGGATCACGTTGCGCGACGAAGACGGCGAAGTGCTGTCTCTCGCCAACGGGCTCGAAGCGCGTTACTTCATGTCGGTCGACGCTATCCTTTCAGTCGATAACGGCGCGCACGTGAAAGCGGGTGATGTACTCGCCAGGATCCCGCGTGAATCGTCAAAGACGCGTGACATCACCGGAGGTTTGCCACGTGTCGCCGAGTTGTTCGAGGCGCGGAAGCCGAAGGATTTCGCGATTATCAGCGAAAGCGATGGCCGCATCGAATTCGGTAAGGACTACAAGGCCAAGCGTCGCATCCTCGTCGCCCCGACCGACGACTCCAAGGAGCCGGTGGAGTATCTGATTCCCAAAGGCAAGCACATAAGCGTCCAGGAAGGGGATTACGTGCAGAAGGGGGACCTGTTGATGGACGGCAATCGGGTCCCGCACGACATCTTGCGGATCCTCGGGATCGAGGAATTAGCAAGCTATCTGATCAATGAAATTCAGGAGGTCTATCGGCTGCAGGGTGTGCGAATCAACGACAAGCACATCGAAGTGATCGTACGGCAGATGTTGCAAAAGGTCGAGATCGAAGAACCGGGTGACACGACTTTCCTTGCCGGCGAGCAGGTCGACCGCACTGAGTTCGAGCTCGAAAACGCCAACACCGAAAAGGAAGGGCTGCGCATCGCGCTCGCCCACCCAGTGTTGCAAGGCATCACTAAGGCCAGCCTGCAGACGAATTCTTTCATTTCGGCTGCGTCTTTCCAGGAGACGACACGCGTGCTGACAGAGGCCGCAGTGTCAGGCAGGATCGACACGCTGACTGGGCTCAAAGAGAACGTGATCGTCGGGCGGCTGATTCCGGCGGGTACCGGCAGTGTCATCGCCCGATTGCGCGAGATTGCTGCCGAGCGTGATCGCGAGCTGGCCGCGATCGCGGCAAACGAGGAGGAGGCTGTTCAGCTGGTCGAAGACGAACAGAGGACGGCCTGAGACGGGCCTTCCCCAAAAGGATACGTTACCTGGGAGGGCTTGACCCGGCGCGCTTGCGTTACTACTGTTACTCATCTCAAGCGCAGCTTACCGTAGAAGCAGCCGCCTGGGATTAGGCGCCGGGCCGAGCGCACGGCTCGGCGCTCTCGCGAGAGGGCGCGTTAAAACTTGGTAGTGGCTCACCACCGCTCCGGCGTGGCACAGCGCCGAGCGGTTGTTTCGTTTGAAGAGGTTGTGACTATGCCAACGATAAACCAGCTCATCCGCAATCCGCGGAGATGGCAGCTGGCGCGCAACAAGGTCCCGGCGATGGAAGCTTGCCCGCAGAAACGCGGCGTGTGCACGCGCGTCTATACGACCACGCCCAAGAAGCCGAACTCGGCGTTGCGAAAGGTCGCCCGCGTGCGTTTGACCAACGGATATGAGGTAACAAGCTACATCCCCGGCGAGGGTCACAACCTCCAGGAGCACTCCGTTGTTTTGATCCGTGGCGGGCGGGTCAAAGATTTGCCCGGCGTCCGCTATCACATCATCCGCGGCACCCTCGACACCCAAGGTGTCAAGGATCGCCGTCAGCGCCGTTCGAAATACGGCGCCAAGCGACCGCAGTAGGGGTCGGCTGTGTCGCGTCGTCGCGCCGCCGTCAAGCGCGAAGTTTTGCCGGATGCCAAGTTTGGCGATGCGGTCCTGACGAAGTTCATGAACTGCCTGATGTACGAGGGCAAGAAGTCGGTCGCCGAACGGATCGTCTATGGGGCCCTGGACCGCATCGCCAAACGCAGCGGCCAGGATCCGTTACGCGTGTTCCATGATGCGCTCGGCAATGTGCGCCCCGCGGTCGAAGTGCGCTCGCGCCGCGTCGGGGGCGCCACCTACCAAGTGCCGGTGGAAGTCCGAACTGATCGAAGCCAGGCGCTGGCGATCCGCTGGCTGATTTCGAGTTCGCGAGGCCGGTCCGAGAATACGATGGAAGAGCGGCTTTCAGGCGAACTCCTTGACGCCGCCAATAATCGCGGTGTCGCGGTCAAAAGGCGGGAGGACACACACCGGATGGCCGATGCGAACAAAGCCTTCTCGCATTATCGTTGGTAGACAGCGCAGAGGACGGCTAGCTAAGGTTTCCTTAAAGGTTTCGCCCACGGGCGATGCCGTCGGAGTTTCTTTCATGACACGCGCGACACCCCTCGAGCGGTATCGAAATATCGGTATCATGGCGCATATCGATGCCGGCAAGACGACAACGACCGAGCGGATTCTTTATTACACCGGGCGCTCCTACAAAATCGGTGAAGTCCACGAAGGCACTGCCACGATGGATTGGATGGCGCAAGAGCAGGAGCGCGGCATCACGATCACCTCGGCGGCGACGACTTGCTTCTGGCAGGACCATCGGATCAACATCATCGACACCCCCGGGCATGTCGATTTCACGATCGAGGTCGAGCGCAGCTTGCGCGTTCTCGATGGCGCGGTCGCAGTCTTCGATTCGGTCGCTGGGGTTGAGCCGCAGTCGGAAACGGTATGGCGGCAAGCCGATAAGTACGGCGTGCCGCGGATCTGCTTCGTCAACAAGATGGATCGCATCGGTGCGGATTTCCCGCGGTGCGTCGCGATGATTGCCGACCGCCTTGGGGCCCGACCATTGGTGCTGCAATTGCCGATCGGCGTCGAAGGCGATTTTGTTGGTGTGCTCGATCTGGTTGGCTTCCGGGCAATCAAGTGGCACGAGGAAACCCTGGGCGCTCAGTTCGACGTCGTGGACATTCCTCCGGAGATGGTGGCCGAAGCGAAAGCGTTTCGCGCAAAACTCGTCGAAACTGCGGTCGAGCAGAGCGATGCGACGCTGGAGGCTTACCTCGGCGGCGAGGAGCCGGATGAGGAAACGCTGAAGGGCTGCATCCGTAGGGGTACGCTTGACGGCGCCTTTGTCCCGGTGCTGTGCGGCTCTGCCTTCAAAAACAAGGGGGTGCAGCCGTTGCTCGATGCCGTGGTCGATTATCTGCCGGCGCCGACCGATGTCGCGGCGATCAACGGCGTCAAGATGGGTTCGAACGACACGGTGGTTCGCCGCTGCTCGGACGACGAGCCCTTTGCGGGGCTGGCGTTCAAGATTATGAGCGATCCTTTTGTCGGTTCGCTGACGTTTGTTCGCATCTACTCCGGTGTCGTGGCGAGCGGTAGTCAACTGTTGAATACCGTAAAGGGCAGCCGCGAGCGGATCGGCCGGATGCTGCAAATGCACGCCAATCACCGCGAGGATCTCAAGGAGGCGCGTGCTGGCGACATCGTCGCTTTAGCCGGGCTCAAGAATACCACCACCGGTGACACGCTGTCCGACCCCGCCCGTGCAGTTGTGCTCGAGCGCATGGACTTCCCGGAACCCGTCATCGAGATCGCGGTCGAGCCCAAAACTAAGGGCGACCAGGAGAAAATGAGCCAAGCTCTCGCTCGGCTCGCTACCGAAGACCCGTCATTTCGCGTCACCGTCGACCATGAGAGTGGCCAGACAGTGATCAAGGGAATGGGCGAACTGCACCTGGAGATCATCGTCGATCGGATGAAACGCGAGTTCAAGGTCGACGCCAATGTCGGCGTCCCGCAGGTCGCCTACCGCGAGACGATCACCCGCGCCGCCGAGGTCGACTACACGCACAGGAAGCAGACCGGAGGAGCCGGTCAATTCGCTCGGGTCAAGCTCCGTTTCGAGCCGCTGCCGCCGGGCTCGGGCTTCGTGTTCGAAAACGCGGTGGTCGGGGGGACGGTGCCGAAGGAGTATGTGCCAGGGGTCGAAAAAGGGGTTAGGGGGTCGACCGAGACAGGCGTGCTAGCCGGTTTCCCGGTGATCGATCTCAAAATCGTGCTGTTTGACGGCGCATATCACGAAGTCGATTCGAGCGTGCTCGCCTTCGAGATCGCAGCGCGCGCAGCCTTCAAGGACGGGGTCATCAAAGCTGCGCCAAAACTCCTCGAGCCGATCATGCGGGTCGAAGTGGTGACGCCAGAGGAGTACATGGGTGACGTCATCGGCGATTTGAACAGCCGCCGCGGCCAGGTCACGGGGATGGATACCCGGGGCAACGCCAGGGTCATCGATGCGATGGTGCCACTCGCTAACATGTTCGGCTATGTCAATACGTTGCGTTCGATGAGCCAGGGCCGTGCCCAGTACACCATGCATTTCGACCATTACGAGCTGGTACCGCAGGCGGTAGCGGACGAAGTCCGCGCCAAGATGGCCTGATTATCATGCCAGCGCTGGATTGAGCGGAGAAATACCATGTCGAAGGCGAAGTTTCAGCGGACGAAGCCGCACTGCAACATTGGGACGATCGGTCACATCGACCATGGCAAGACGACGTTGACGGCGGCGATCACCAAGGTGTTGGCGGAGAGCGGCGGTGCGACGTTTGTGCCGTTTGACCAGATCGACAAGGCGCCGGAGGAGCGGGCGCGGGGGATTACGATCGCGACCGCGCATGTCGAGTACGAGACGGCCAAGCGGCACTATGCGCATGTCGACTGTCCGGGGCACGCCGACTACATCAAGAACATGATCACCGGGGCGGCGCAGATGGATGGGGCGATCCTGGTGGTATCGGCGGCGGACGGTCCGATGCCGCAGACGCGCGAGCACATCCTGCTGGCGCGCCAGGTTGGGGTTCCGGCGCTGGTGGTGTACATGAACAAGGTCGACATGGTGGACGATCCGGAGTTGCTGGATCTGGTGGAACTGGAGATGCGCGAGCTGTTGACGAGCTATCAGTTTCCGGGGGACGACATCCCGATTGTGCGGGGCTCGGCGCTGTTTGCGCTGGAGGGCAAGAACCCGGAGCAAGGGCAGGCTTCGGTGATTGCGCTGATGGAAGCGGTGGACGAGTACATCCCGCAGCCGGAGCGGGCCAAAGACCGGCCGTTTTTGATGCCGATTGAGGACGTGTTCACGATCTCGGGCCGGGGCACGGTGGTGACCGGGCGGGTCGAGCGCGGGGTGATCAAGGTCGGCGACGAGGTAGAGATTGTCGGGTTGCGTCCGACCGCCAGGACGGTGGTGACGGGTGTGGAGATGTTCCGCAAATTGCTCGACCAGGGGGAGGCGGGGGACAATATCGGAGCGTTGCTGCGCGGTACCAAGCGCGAGGAGGTGGAGCGCGGGCAGGTTCTGGCAGCACCGGGATCGATCACGCCGCACACCCGGTTTCAGTGCGAGGCCTACATCCTGACCAAGGAGGAGGGCGGCCGGCACACGCCGTTTTTCGGCAATTACCGGCCGCAGTTTTACTTCCGCACGACCGATGTGACCGGGACGGTGCATTTGCCGGAGGGGACCGAGATGGTGATGCCGGGCGACAACATCTCGATGGAGATCGAGCTGATTGCACCGATTGCGATGGATGAGGGGCTGCGCTTTGCGATCCGCGAGGGCGGCCGCACCGTCGGCGCCGGCGTGGTCGCCAAAATCATCAAATAGGGGTAGGCGAGCCGCGGCAGCCGCGTTGGCAACCGAAAGACTTTCATGGCCATCGACAATCAGAATATCCGCATTCGCCTGCGGGCCTACGATCACCGAGTGCTCGACCAGTCGACCAGCGAGATCGTCAACACGGCGAAGCGTACCGGGGCGCGAGTGCGCGGCCCGATCCCGCTCCCTACCAAGATCGAGAAATTCACGGTGTTGCGCTCGCCGCATGTCGACAAAAAATCTCGAGAGCAATTCGAGATCCGCACTCATAAACGCGTGCTGGATATCGTCGACCCGACACCACAGACCGTCGACGCGCTGATGAAACTAGACCTCGCGGCGGGGGTCGATGTCGAGATCAAGCTTTGAGATTGGCAAGATGCGCACTGGGCTCCTGGCGCAGAAAATTGGCATGACTCGGATCTTCGCCGCTGAGGGAGATCATGTGCCCGCAACCGTGCTCAAGGTCGACCACTGTCAGGTGGTTGCAGTGCGCACCCGGGAAAGGGACGGGTACACCGCTTTGCAACTCGGAGTCGGTGCAGCCAAGATCAAACGAGTGACAAAGCCCCAGCGCGGCCATTTCGCCAAGGCAAAGGTCGAACCGAAAGCGCGCCTTGCTGAGTTTCGCGTCTCCGAGGATTCCGTGCTGGCGGTTGGCTCGGAAATCACTGCCGCGCATTTTCTTCCGGGCCAATACGTCGATGTCGTTGGGGTCAGTATCGGCAAAGGTTTTTCCGGCGCAATGAAGCGGCACAATTTTAGCGGGTTGAGAGCCAGCCACGGTGTGTCGATCTCACATCGCAGCCATGGTTCAACCGGCCAACGTCAATCGCCAGGCAAGACCTTCAAGAACAAGAAGATGGCAGGACAACTCGGCGCTTACCGGGTCACGACGCAGAGCCTGGAGGTGATTTCGGTTGACGCGGAGCGTGGTATCCTGATGATCAAGGGTTCAGTGCCCGGGAGTACGGGCGGCTATGTGCTCGTCAAAGATGCCGCCAAGCGCAAGGCGCCGGACGGACTGCCTTTCCCGGCTGCTCTGCAGGGTCCCGCGTCGCCGACCGGGGGTCCGGTGGGAGAGGCTTCGCCATGAAGCTGACCGTTCGCAACCTTGACAACGAGGGGGTCGGCGACATCGAACTTGATGACGACGTCTTCGGGCTTCCGATCCGCCGCGACATCCTCGCTCGCGTGGTCAATTGGCAGTTGGCAAAACGCCGTGCGGGCACTCACAAGACGAAAGGGATCAGCGAAATCCGAGGTTCCACCAAGAAGCCCTACAAGCAGAAGGGCACCGGTCGCGCCCGTCAGGGCAGCCTGCGATCACCGCAATTCCGTGGCGGTGCGCGCATTTTCGGGCCGGTGGCGGGCCCTCACGCCTTCGATCTTCAGAAGAAAGTGCGTCGACTCGGCCTGAAAATTGCGCTTTCGGCCAAGCAGGACGAGGGCAAGCTGGTGGTTATTGACACTGTTCATATCGACGGACCCAAAACCAAGGCCCTGCGCGCGCGGCTTGCGGCTCTCGGTTGGGATTCGGTGTTGATCATCGATGGATCGGTCGTCGAGGAGAATTTCGCACGGGCCGCGCGCAATCTGCCGCGAGTCGATGTGCTGCCGCAGCAGGGTGCGAATGTCTATGACATCTTGCGCCGCGATACGCTGGTCCTCACACGCGAGGCGGTGCGGCATCTCGAGGCTCGCCTTAAATGAGCCGGTTTCGTGTGATCCCGCGTGTCGTCACGATGCTGACTCATCAGCAGATGTTTGACATCATCCAGTCGCCGGTGATCACCGAAAAGGCGACGAACGTCTCCGAACACAACCAGGTCATCTTTCGCGTGCCGCTGACTGCCACTAAGCGTGAGGTTAGGGCGGCCGTGGAAGGGCTTTTCAAGGTCAAGGTAGACGCTGTCAACACGATACGGGTCCGAGGCAAGCTGAAGCGTTTTCGCGGTCGTGTCGGGCGACGTTCGGACTATAAGAAGGCGGTGGTCACGCTTGGCGAGGGTCAGCGGATCGACGTGACGACGGGAATCTGATGCAATGGCGTTGAAAACCTTCAACCCAACGACGCCGTCCCAACGGCAGCTCGTCATCGTTGATCGCAGTGGGCTGTGGAAGGGTAAGCCGGTCAAGGCGTTAAGCGAGGGGTTGCGCGGCAAGGGCGGCCGGAACAACACCGGCCGGATCACGATGCGCTGGCGGGGCAGCGGCAACAAAAGACGTTACCGGATCATCGATTTCAAGCGCGCCAAGCTTGATATACCGGCTACCGTCGAGCGGCTTGAATACGATCCCAATCGGACTGCTTTTATCGCTCTGATCCGCTACGAGGACAGCGAACGCGCCTACATTCTGGCGCCGCAGCGGCTTAGGCCCGGAGACACAGTCATCTCGGGAGAGAGGGTCGATGTCAAGCCCGGGAACACGATGCCCATGCGCAGCATGCCGGTCGGAACGGTCATCCACAATGTCGAGATGAAACCTGGCAAAGGTGGGCAAATCGCTCGAGCGGCGGGGACCTTTGCCCAGCTTGTCGGTCGCGACCAGGGTTACGCGCTCCTACGGCTGTCCTCAGGCGAACTGCGGATGGTACGGGCCGAGTGCCGGGCGACGATCGGCGCCGTCTCGAATCCGGATCAGCAGAACATCGTCATCGCTAAGGCGGGGCGCAATAGATGGTTGGGTCACCGCCCTTCGGTGCGCGGCGTGGCAATGAATCCTATCGATCATCCGCATGGGGGTGGCGAAGGTCGCACTTCGGGCGGCCGCCATCCAGTCACGCCATGGGGCAAGCCGACTAAAGGTAAGAGGACGCGGCACAATAAGGCGACGGATCGACTGATCGTCCGGCGCCGGCACAAGCGTTAGCATTCTAGTAGCGGAGAGCACGCTTGGCACGCTCGGTTTGGAAAGGGCCGTTCGTCGACGGCTACCTTCTCAAGAAAGCAGAGGAGGCGCGCAGGTCCGGCCGCAACCAGGTAATCAGAACCTGGTCGCGTCGGTCGACGATCTTTCCGCAATTCGTCGGGCTCACTTTTGGCGTCTACAACGGTCACAAGTTCATCCCGGTCCTGGTTACCGAAAACATGATCGGTCATAAGCTCGGCGAGTTCGCGCCAACTCGGACCTTTTACGGCCACGCTGGTGACAAACGAGCGAGGAGGGGCTGAGATGGGCAAGCCGGTGTCGCCGCGCCGCCTCGATGAGACTGAAGCGCACGCTTGTCTTCGCGGGTTGCGCACCAGCCCGCGCAAACTCAACCTCGTTGCTGAGACGATCCGCGGCAAGACCGCCGACGCCGCGCTGGCCGAGCTAACCTTTTCCCATCGCCGCATTGCCCGCGAAGTCAAGAAGTTGTTGCAGGCGGCGATCGCCAATGCCGAGAACAACCACCAGCTCGATGTCGATCGCCTCTACATCAAGGAGGCTACCGTCGGTCGTGCTTTCGTGCTTAAGCGGTTTCACACCCGCGGTCGAGGCCGGTCGGCACGGGTGGAGAAGCATTTCGCGCACCTTACGGTCGTTGTCCGCGAGCGCGCAGAGGAGCGTGACTAATGGGTCAAAAAGTCAATCCGATCGGGCTTCGGCTTGGCATCAACCGGACCTGGGACTCGCGCTGGTTCGCGCGCAAGGAGTACGGCAACCTGCTGCTCGATGATCTGGGGTTGCGCAAGTTCTTGCATCAGCGGCTAGGACAGGCGGGCGTGTCCCGCGTCGTGATTGAGCGCGCTGCAAAGAAGACACGAATCACCCTTCATTCGGCGCGACCGGGTGTCGTGATCGGCAAAAAAGGCGCCGACATCGAGAAGCTGCGCACCGACATCGCCAAGCTTACCAACAGCGAGGTCAGCCTCAACATCGTCGAGATCCGAAAGCCCGAGATCGAAGCCAAGCTGATCGCCGACAGCATCGCCCAGCAGCTCGAACGGCGGGTTGCCTTTCGCCGGGCGATGAAGCGCGCAGTGCAGTCGGCGATCCGGCTCGGTGCTCAGGGCATTCGGATCAATTGCTCCGGAAGGTTGGGCGGCGCCGAGATTGCTCGCATGGAATGGTATCGCGAAGGCCGAGTACCTCTGCATACGTTACGTGCGGATGTCGATTTCGCGTACGGCACGGCCAAGACAACCTACGGCGTGTGCGGCGTCAAGGTTTGGGTTTTCAAGGGCGAGATCCTCGCTCACGATCCAATGGCCCAGGAACGGCGGATGAGCGAGGGACAACCGGCGAGCCACGAGCGCGGCCGTCGCGAAGCGGCGGATTGATCGGCGATGCTGAGTCCGAAGCGGAGTAAATATCGCAAAGCGCACAAGGGTCGTGTTCACGGTCTTGCCAAGGGTGGGACGACCCTGAATTTCGGTGCCTTTGGGCTTAAAGCGGCCGATCCTGGTCGGATCACGGCGCGCCAGATCGAGGCGGCGCGGCGTGCGATCACGCGTCATATACGGCGCGCTGGGCGGGTTTGGATCCGGATCTTCCCGGATGTGCCGGTGTCGCAGAAACCGGCCGAGGTTCGCATGGGCAGTGGCAAGGGTTCACCCGAGTTCTGGGTATGCCGGATCAAACCCGGACGCATCATGTTCGAACTCGACGGGGTTTCCCTAATTACTGCCCGCGAAGCGTTTGCCCTCGCCGCCGCCAAGCTGCCGATCGGTACTCGCTTCGTGGTACGCCAAGGCGAGGAACTCGTTTGATGAAGACGGCCGATGTGCGAACCAAGACCAACGATGAACTGGCCGAGCAACTCGATGCCCTCGGGAGAGAGAGCTTTAACCTGCGCTTCCAGCGCGCAAACGGCCAGGTCGAGAATACAAGTCGAGTGCGACAGGTACGCCGCGACATTGCCCGCATAAAGACAGTGCTGGGCGAGCGGCACCGCCGGGCGTCCTAGAGGAAGGTCGAATGTCGAGACGAGTCCTACAGGGGATCGTTGTCAGCGACACCTGTGACAAGACAGTGATCGTGCGGGTCGACCGGCGGGTGATACACCCGGTGTACAAGAAGTTCGTCACGCATTCGAAGAAATATGCCGCGCATGACGAGCACAACAGGTTCCACGTGGGTGACGCAGTTCAAATAGAGGAAAGCCGACCGATTTCAAAACGAAAGCACTGGGTGGTGCTGGGTGGTCCCGAGGATGTTGCTAACGGTCGCCGCGTTGTTGCCGCTGCTGGAGTGGCGCCGGCGGTCGACAATACCGTGGACCGAGCGGCGCAACGGACCGAAAATAGAGGGGACGCCGCATGATTCAGATGCAGACGAATCTCGACATCGCCGACAACTCCGGCGCACGCCGTGTCCAGTGCATCAAGGTATTGGGCGGATCCAAGCGCAAGACCGCATCGGTTGGCGACGTCATCATTGTTTCAGTCAAGGAGGCGATCCCGCGCGGCCGCGTAAAGAAAGGCGATGTGCATCGAGCGGTCATCGTGCGCACGGCAAAGGAGATCCGCCGCACCGATGGCAGTGCGATCCGCTTTGACCGCAATGCCGCTGTGCTGGTGACACACCAAGGCGAGCCGATCGGAACGCGCATTTTCGGTCCTGTTACCCGCGAGTTACGGGCGCGCAGATTTATGAAGATTGTGTCACTGGCCCCCGAGGTGCTGTGAGGCACGGGGCAAGGGCCATGGCGAAGCGAAGGATCAAAAAGGGCGATAATGTCGTCGTCCTCACCGGGCGCGACAGGGGTAAGACAGGCGAAGTGCTGCGTGTATTTCCTGCCGATTCACGGGTTATCGTGCAGGGGATCAATGTAGCCAAACGTCATACTCGGGCGCGCATGGGCGATCCTGGCGGAATCGTCGAAAAGGAGCTTACGATCCATATATCCAACGTCGCACATGTAGATCCGCGTTCGAGCAAACCAACTCGGATCGGTTACAAGCATCTCAGTGATGGCCGCAAGGTCCGTTTCGCCCGTCGGTCGGGCGAAGTCATCGACAGGTGAGCCAATGGCCGCTACCCGCTTGCAGGAGCTTTACGAGACAACCGTCCGGCCGGCACTGATGCAGGAATTTGGCTACAAGAACCCGATGCAGGTACCGCGCCTCGAAAAGATCGTCGTCAACATGGGCGTTGGTGAGGCGGTGCAAGATAGCAAGAAGGCCGAGGCGGCGGCCAGCGACCTGACCGCGATCACCGGCCAGCATCCGGTGATCACCAAAGCCAAGCGATCAATCGCAACCTTCAAGCTGCGCAAGGATATGCCGATCGGTTGCAAGGTAACGTTGCGCGGGCAGCGTATGTTCGAGTTTTTGGACCGTCTGATCACGGTCGCGCTGCCTCGAGTGCGTGACTTCCGCGGTATTCCCGGTAAGAGTTTCGACGGTCGTGGCAATTTCGCGCTCGGCCTAAAGGAGCAAATTGTCTTCCCTGAGATCGACTACGATCGCGTCGATGCGGTACGCGGGATGAATGTCGTCGTGGTCACGACGGCTAGGACTGATGCGGAGGCCAAGGCGCTGCTCAAAGGTTTCGACATGCCGTTTGCCAATTGATCGGTGGGAGTTTGGCCAAGATGGCAAAGAGGAGCGCGATCGAGAAAAATGCTAGACGCAGCAAGCTCGCCAAGCGCATAGATGGGAGACGTACTCGCCTGAAGGCGATCGCGATTGACCGCGACGTCCCGCCCGAAGAGCGGTTTGCGGCACAGCTGAAGCTGGCGGAGCTACCACGTAACAGCTCAGAGACGCGGGTTCGCAATCGTTGCTCTGTTACCGGCCGCCCGCGCGGATATTATCGGAAGTTCAAGCTATCGCGCATCGCGCTGCGTGAACTCGCCTCCTCGGGGCAAATCCCCGGCATGGTCAAATCGAGCTGGTAGGGGATCCCGATGACGATGAGCGATCCTCTCGGTGATATGCTAACGCGGATCCGCAACGGGCAGAGGGCACGCCAAGCCGTCGTTGGCGCGCCCGCTTCGAAGTTCCGGGCCAACGTGCTCGAAGTTTTGGCGCGGGAAGGGTACATCCGCGGCTTTACCCATGAGCACGTCCGTCCCGGGGTCGCTGAACTAAAGATCGAGCTCAAATACGTCGATGGCGAGCCGGTCATCCGCGACATTGCGCGAGTGTCGAAGCCGGGTCGGCGTATCTATTCCCGGATTGCTGATCTGCCGCGGATCTATAACGGGCTTGGGATCGCTATCCTCTCGACCCCGAGGGGGGTCCTGTCGGACAACGAGGCCCGCGCCGCAAAAGTTGGCGGCGAGGTGCTCTGCCGCGTCTTCTGAGGTTTCGCGATGTCGCGCATTGGCAAACATCCGGTCCGCATCCCGAGCGGTGTCGAGGTTTTGATTTCCAATCAAACGCTGACCGCCAAGGGGAGACTCGGCACGCTGAGTCTCGTCGTCAGCAGCGAGGTCGATGCGTCGATCGCCGACGGCGCTGTAACGATCGCGCCGAAAAGCGACACCAAGCGATCCCGTGCCATGTGGGGAACGACGCGAGCGCTCGTCAACAACATGGTGACCGGAGTGTCGACGGGGTTTTCGGTCAATCTGGAAATCACGGGGGTCGGCTATCGCGCGCAGGTTCAGGGCGACACTCTCAACCTCCAGCTCGGCTATAGTCACGACATTCCATTCCCAATCCCCGGCGACGTCCGGATCACCTGCGAGCGGCCCACGGTTATCACCGTAAACGGAGCCGACCGCCAGCGCGTAGGTCAGATTGCAGCCGACATCCGCGCCTATCGGCCGCCCGAACCCTACAAAGGCAAGGGCGTCAGATACGCAACCGAGATCGTTCGCCGAAAGGAAGGGAAAAAGAAGTAACGTCTATGTCTGAGAAGTCCAAAGCTCTCTTCCTGCGCCGTCGCCGACGAGTCCGAAACAATTTGCGCCGTGCGGCAAACAATCGACCTCGTCTTTCGGTGTTCCGCTCGTCGAAGCACATTTATGCGCAGATCATCGATGACACCGCCGGACGCACTCTCGCGGCGGCTTCGAGCCTTGACGGCGGCCTCAGGGCGAGCCTCAAGAATGGCGCCGACGTAGCGGCGGCTAACGCCGTCGGCAAGCTTATCGCCGAGCGGGCCAAGGCCGCGGGGATCGAGCGCGTCGTCTTCGATCGGGGCGCTTATCTATTTCATGGCCGGGTCAAAGCCCTGGCCGACACCGCCCGCGAGAGCGGTCTCAATTTCTGAAAGGGCCAGCATGGCACGCTCGATGACGCGCACGCAGGGAGAACGACGCGGACGTGGCGACAGTGATCGGCAACTGCGCGACCGGGAAGACAGCGAGTTCACCGAAAAGCTGGTCAACATAAACCGTGTCGCCAAAGTGGTGAAGGGCGGCCGCCGGTTCGGTTTTGCGGCTCTCGTGGTTGTCGGCGACAAAAAGGGCCGGGTTGGCTTTGGCGCCGGCAAGGCCCGCGAGGTACCCGAAGCCATCCGGAAGGCGACCGAGCAGGCGCGCCGCAGCATGATCCGCGTGCCGATGCGCGAAGGCCGAACATTGCACCACGACATCGTCAGTAGCTACGGCGCAGGCCGGGTGATCGTGCGCGCCGCCAAACCAGGCACTGGAATCATCGCCGGCGGCCCAATGCGCGCGATCTTCGAGGCGCTGGGGGTGCATGACATCGTCGCCAAATCGATCGGGAGCCCGAACCCGCACAACATGATCAAAGCGACCTTCGTCGCGCTCGGTCGGGCCACAAGCCCACGGGCAGTGGCGGCACGGCGCGGCAAGAGGGTTGGTGAAATCCTCGGACGTAGTGACGTCGAAGCCCGCGAGAATGCGTGATGGACAGCAAAAAATCGGTCACCGTCGTGCAAACCGCAAGCCCGATCGGTCGCAAGCCAGACCAGCGGGCGACGCTGAAGGGGCTTGGTCTCAACAAGCTGCGCCGGCGGCGCGTGCTTGAGGACACGCCTGCGGTCCGCGGCATGATTAACAAGGTCAAGCACCTCGTCCGCGTCGTGGACGAGGGGTGAGCCTGGCGTGCATACCAGAGACTGGTGGTCATCGGCCCAATGAAGCTTAACGAGATCAGTGACAATTCCGGCGCGCATTACCGGGCGAAGCGGCGCGGGCGCGGCATCGGCTCGGGCAAAGGCAAAACCGCGGCGCGTGGCGGCAAAGGTCAAACCGCTCGGAGCGGGGTTGCGCTCAACGGTTTTGAAGGTGGTCAGACCCCGCTCCATCGCCGCCTCCCGAAGCGCGGCTTTAACAACAGCATGTTTCGCAATGACTTCATGGCAGTCAATCTCGGCCGGCTCCAGAAGGCACTCGACGATGGTAAGCTAAAGTCCGAAGGTACGCTCGACGGGGCGGCGCTGGTGGCTTGTGGAGTGCTCCGGCGGCTCGGCGACGGCATCCGCCTGCTGGCCAAGGGCGAGATCCGCACGGCAATCACAATCGAGGTCACCGGTGCCTCGATGGCGGCAATCACGGCAGTTGAAAATTCTGGGGGCAAGGTCATCTTTCGCGCAAATCACGAGAAGAAGCAGAAAACGAAGGCGGCCGCTCCGGCCTGAGGGTCACGCGCCGGGCCGCCGCTGCGACCGGCTTTGGTTAGGGATGGGTCAAATGGCGTCAGCCGCCGAACAGCTTGCAGCCAGCATCAATCTCTCCGCCTTCGCCAAGGCCTCCGAGCTCAAAAGCCGGATATGGTTTACCCTGGGCGCCCTGGTCATCTACCGGCTTGGGACCTACATCCCGATCCCCGGCATAGATCCCGCGATCCTTCAGGACGTCTTTTCGCGCAATGCCGGCGGAATCCTCGGCATGTTCGACATGTTCTCCGGCGGGGCGCTCGGACGCATGACCGTCTTCGC
>Ga0306924_10001416_pt1 | contig 21850 bp, 17 predicted proteins | sample sta12Can44000111_FD_203756 | JGI IMG/M metagenome (GOLD analysis project Ga0306924, IMG submission 203756) | Lab enrichment of tropical soil microbial communities from Luquillo Experimental Forest, Puerto Rico - statanox.12C.anox.44.000.111 (v2)... | ecosystem: Environmental > Terrestrial >...
CTAACGGTGACTTTCGGGATCCCGTTTATCCAGCGTACGTGTTCTCCGCGACGATCGAAACTGTATGCACCTCGGTCATCATCTGGCGGGCGTGGACTTGGTCAGGGGTTGAAGCCGCAGTTAGTTCGGAGCGGATCGTCCACAAACCGGAAGTAATCGCCTAGGTCCGCCTTTGGTTCACATCTTGCGAAGCGGTTTGCGGGCTTGCTTTCGAAGACCGACCTAGAGCTTTACCGGAAGGGGCTTCGTACCGAGCGTGAAGGACATGGTATTGGCGCGGCGGCGTACTTCCGGCGCGTTGTTGATAATCAGTGGAGAGCGCTCGTAATGATGGCCGGTGGTGGTGCACTGGGTGCATTTCTTTGCTTCACTGATCGCTTTGTCTATCCGGCGTATGTCGCCGCGCCCTATCTTTTCGGCATGACCCCGATCGAAGATCAGGCCTTTGCTGGAGCGCTGATGTGGGTTTTCGGGACGTTTGTTTATCTGGCACCGGCCGTCATCATCACCATCCAACTGCTCTCCCCTCAAACTCGTCGCCAACCGCGCGAAACTGGGTTTTCTCCCCAAGAAACTGCCGACCATCCCGCTCGAGGGCCTGCGGACTTCTCCGTCGACGGTTCTTACAGCTTGCGGGCCATGTAGGTGCTACTTCCATACGTCTTTCGAAGTATCTGCACGGCTTCCAGTGCAGGCCAGAGCAAGCGGTCCACCACCGACACCGGAGAATACGCGAAGTATTTCCAGTCGGCGCCAATGCTGCGCTGCAAGTTGTACAGCTTGCGAAATTCTTTGCTACTGAGAGGCTTATCTTTGTAGGTGAACGCTTTTCCTTGCAGGCGGGTTTTTATCATGTAGGGCAGCCAGTTCGCCGGCGACGATTTATAGACATTTCCGCGGTTGTCTTCCTTCCGTAAGACGAACCCCGTTTTCTCCAGATATTGAGCCACGTTTTCTCTCTTATAGAAGTATAAATGCCTCGGAACATCTTCCCAGTAGAGGCGCCGGGAGGCTGTGCTTGCAAAATTTGGCATTTGAAAAACAAATAGCCCACCCTTCTTCAACACTTGCGACGTCTTTTGAAAGTAAGCCATGGGGTCGTGCACATGTTCCAGCACTGCCCAGGCTGTTACCGCGTCGTAGGTGGGCCGGTCCACAGGGATGTCCTGGAACTCCTGGGGGTATACGGGAAAGTCTTTGATGCGTTGCGAGACTTCGGAGACCTCCACGGCCTCAACACCCCACCCTCGCGCAGCCATGAAGCGGGGGAATTCGCCATTGCAACAGCCCACGTCGAGTAGCTTCCGGAGGCCAGGCCGATCTTCTATTTCCTTCAGATAGCGCGCTTCTTGTCTGAAACGTCTCTGAAGATAAGGCTCAAAGCCCTCGGACTCCTCGTTTTCGTAATACTCTCGCGGATAATATTTCTGGATTTCCTTCCGGTCGGGCCGTGGATTCACGAAGCCGAGCCCGCACTCATCGCATTCCACAATGGTGAAGTATTCATCGGGGAAAAAACGAGCGTCCGGCATTTCGTACACCGGTGAGCAGCGCTGCGATCCACACAAGTTGCAGGCCACGGTTTCCAATGTGCGCCTTCTCCCTCGAACGATTGTCTTGTGCCGTTATGCTTGTAGACCTACTCCACGTTATTGCTTCAGAGAGGCTTCCACCTTTTTCCCATATTCCTTCGCTTTCGCAATGGCCTTGGCTTCGTCAATGGTCAGTAACTTACCGTCCTTGAGCAGAGTTTTTCCTCCGACAACGACCGTCTCCACCTCACTGGCCTTCAACGCATACACGACCTGCGAGTACACGTCGTACATCGGCACGGCATTGGGAACGTCCAGGTTCAGCACAATAAAGTCCGCCTTCTTGTCCACCTCGAGCGAACCAATTTCTTTTTCCATGTGCAAGGCGCGCGCTCCTTCAATGGTGGCCATTTCGAGCGCGCCCTTGGCGCCGAGCGCGCGAGGATCAACGCGCACCGTCTTTTGCAGTTTGGATGCCAAGTCCATCTCTTCCATCATATCGAGGTCATTGTTGCTGCCCGCTGGCCCATCAGTGCCGAGGCCCACGCGCATCCCTGCCGCGCGTTCGTCCACCACTGGGGCCACGCCGCTGGCCAGCATCATGTTGCTCGAAGGATTGTGAACGCACCCGACCTGGTGCTCCGCGAGAATCTTCATGTCCGTGTAGTTGACCCAGATGCAATGCGCCCCGAGAACGTCCGGCCCAAGAAAATTGAGGTGCTCGAGATACTGCACGGGCGTGGTGCCGTTCTTGGCCAAGCTGTCCATCAATTCCTTTTGCATTTCGGCGATATGGATGAGGATGGGCGCATTGTATTTGCGTGCCATGGCCGCCGCATCGTGCAGCGTTTTCTCCGAACAGGTATAGATGGAATGGGGCGCGACGGCTGCGTGAATCAACGGATCGTCTTGCCATCTCTTGAGGAACTTCTCGCTGTACGCCGCCATCTCGGCTTCGGTCTTGTTATCCGGGGCCGGGAAGTCAATCCAGGTTTCGCCCAGGACCCCTCGCAGGCCGGCAGCCTTGGTCTCTTCGGCGACGGTGTCTTCGAAGTAGTACATGTCCGCAAACGTTGTTGTACCGCTGCGAAGCATCTCCGCCGTGCCGAGGCGCGTGCCCCAGCGGACGTATTCCTCGGTGACGTTGCGGGCTTCAGCCGGGAAAATATACTTGCGCAGCCAGTCGTCGAGCGTGACGTCGTCAATCAGCCCACGCATCAACACCATGGGAACGTGCGTGTGGCCGTTGATGAGGCCGGGCACGATCAGTTTGCCTTTCGCGTCGATAGTCTGCTTGGCGACCACACCTTTGGGATAAAGGGGCATATCCGCCGACCCGATGGTCACGATCTTGTCGCCTCTCACGGCGATGGCCCCGTTTTCGATAACACGACGTTCTGGATCCATCGTCACGATCGTGCCGCCGGTAACCAATAAATCCACGGAAACGGCCTGCTTGACGGCGTCCTGGGCAAACAACGGTATGGGAGACAGAAACATCGATAAGATCGCCAGCAGCCTCCAGAGGAGAAAGCTACACTTGCTTGTCAAACGGAGTGTGTTCATCGCGATTCCTTGGTGTGACATTCTGAGAGAGCCTACAGATTGGACGAGTCGAACGGCTTGGGAAAGAGCTCGTGCATTGCGATCGTTTCCGTCTTGCCCTTCAAGTTTGCAAGGATCACCGGCACGTCGCCACAGAATTCCCATATAAGCTGGCGGCACGCGCCGCAGGGAGGCGTTAAGAAATCCGTATCCGTCACGACGGCGATAGCGTCAAAACGCCGCTCGCCTTCGCTGATCGCTTTAAAAATGGCAACACGCTCGGCGCAGATCGTCAATCCATACGTGGCATTCTCCACGTTGCAGCCCCCAAAGATTTTTCCGTCCGGTGTACGCAACGCCGCGCCGACCTTGAAGTTGGAAAATTTGGCGTGGGCATTTTCCCTTGCCTTTTTCGCGGCGGTAATCAGGGCGTCAGAGTCAGGCACAGTCCATCTCCAGAAGGTTCGGTCCAACGAAGAAATCATAGCGCGGAAACAATGTCCGGAATCACCGCCCGAAGCAGCCGGATGAATTGACCCTTCGCGCGCTCCGCGTTTTCCAGAACCTCTGCGTGGTTCAACGGCTGGTCAAGAATACCGGCCGCCGGGTTCGTTACGCACGAAATACCCAGAACGCGAATGCCGCTGTGCCGCGCCGCAATCACTTCCGGCACCGTGGACATTCCCACAAGATCGGCGCCGATAGATTTCAGGGAGCGAATCTCCGCGGGCGTTTCATAACTCGGCCCGGCGAACGCCGCATAAACTCCTTCGCCAAGATCGACGCCAAGCCGCCGGCCTTCCGCGAGCGTCAGTTCGCGAAACCTTTTGTCATACGCGGCGCTCATATCGGGAAATCGCGGACCAAAGCGCTCGTCGTTCGGTCCCGAAAGCGGGTTCGCGCCCTGCAAGTTGATATGGTCGGCGATCACCACAAGGCGCCCTTGCGTGAACTCTTTTTTGATGCCCCCGGCGGCGTTGGTGAGAATGACAGCTTTCACTTTCATCCGCGCAAACACGCGAATGGGAAACACCACGTCTTTCACGGAATAACCTTCATAGAGGTGCACGCGCCCCTGCATCCCCGCGACTTCCACACCCTCCACTTTGCCAATTACCAATTGTCCGGGATGGCCGATGGCGGTGGAGCGGGGAAAATGAGGAATCGTGCCATACGGAATGCGAACCGCAGCGTCGAATTCATCGGCGAAAGCGCCGAGGCCGGAACCCAGCACCAATGCGATCTTCGGCCGAAGCTTGGTCTTCTTCAAAATAAAGCGGGTCGCTGCCTCAGCGCGTACAAACTCCGTGCTAGGCTTCGCTGATTTTTCCCTTTTGCGCGCGGTCATGTGAGGATGCCCACGATGCACGCCGACATCAGGTTGGCCATGGTTCCCGCGAGCATGGCACGAATGCCGAATCTCGCAAGTTGGCCGCGTTGTTCCGGAGCCAGCGCGCCGATGCCGCCGATCTGGATGCCAATCGAGCTAAAATTCGCGAAGCCGCAGAGGGCAAAGGTGGCGATTGTGAAAGAGCGCGGATCCAGGGAAGCCTTCAGTTGGCCAAGCTTCGCGAAGGCCACAACCTCATTGATGGTCATCCGCGTGCCAAGAAGATTGCCGATGACCGGCGCATCTTTCCACGGCACACCGACGAGCCAGGCGACGGGAGCAAAAATCCAACCGAAGAATTGCTCGAGGCTCTCCGGAAACCAGCGGAAATGATGCGCCGCAAGAATGTTGTGCGCACCCCCGATGAGGTAGTCCACAAGCGCAAGGAGGGCGATGAAAGAAATAAGCATGGCGCCGACGTTGATGGCCAGTTGCAATCCATCGGAGGTGCCGCGAGAAATGGCCCCGAGAAAGTTCGCCTCCTTCTCCATCTCGGGCATTTGTACTCGCCCGGCTGTAAGCGGTTGCTCCGTTTCCGGCACCAGCATCTTGGCCAGCAGCAGCGTGCCCGGGGCGGTCATGATGACGGCTGTCAAAAGGTGTTTGGCTTCAACGCCGGAAGCGATGTAGGCAGCCATGATACCGCCGGATACGTGAGCCATGCCGCAGGTCATCACGCACATCAATTCGGACTTCGTCAGCCTATTCAGGAAGGGCCGAATGGTGAGGGGCGCTTCCGTCTGGCCCATGAAAATGCTGGCGGCGATATCGAGCGATTCCGCACCGCTCGCGCCCATGACTCGCGTCATTACCCAGGCAAAAGCGCGAATAAAAATTTGCATCACGCCGATGTGATAGAGAAACGCAAACACCGCCGCGATGAAGATGATGGTCGGCAGCACCTGAAACGCAAAGATGAACCCAAAGGAAGAGCCCTTCACACCCAGCGCGCCAAAAACAAATTCCGACCCGGCAAAGGCAAAACTCAACAGCTTGTTTACGCCGGCTCCCAGGCTCTGAAAGAGCGCGCGGCCGAGCTCGAACTTTAGTACGAAAATGCCGAAGGCCAATTGCAGCCCGAGTCCCCAAAGAATCGTCTTCAACTGGATGGCTTTGCGCGCCGTAGAGAAAAGATAGGCCAGGCCGAGCAAGACCACCATGCCAAGCACTCCCGCGAATCTTCCCATTCCGTCTCCTTTGCCCCGCGTTCCAGAGGAAAACCTGCAAAGCCCGGTTAGCCGCCAATAACCTGGCGAATCAGCGGCGGTGCTAGCGGTGGTTGGTCTCCAAATTCAAAGCTGGAAGCCACCAGGTTCTTCGCTTCCGCAAGTTTCGCCTCGGAATTGTATTGGATTGTGACCAGTTTCTCGCCGGCTTGCACGCCGTCGCCGATGCGCTTGTGGAATTCCATCCCCACGCCATGATCGATCCGATCTTCCTTTTTGCCGCGGCCACCCTCTAGCATAGCTAATGCGATGCCGAAGTCCTGGCAACGCGTGGCCGTGATGTAGCCGGACTTCGGGCTCGTGACGTTCACCTGCGACTTCGCCGTCGGCAGAAGGAAAGCATCGTCGATGACGCGTGCATCCCCGCCCTGCAGACGGATGCACTGCCGGAAACGATCCAGGGCCTTACCGGAAGCGATCATTTCCTCGGCAAGGCGCCGCCCTTCCTCGACTGACTTCGTACGGTCGCCGAGGTGGAACATCCAGGCCGAGAGTTCGACGCTGAGTTCACGCAGATCGTCCGGTCCCTTGCCCTTCAATACGTCGATCGCCTCGATGACCTCATTCGAATGGCCCGCCATGCGGCCGAGCGGTTGCCCCATGTCGGTCAAAAGTGCCACACACTTCTTCCCCATGCGGTGGGCTGTATCCACCATCACTTCGGCGAGACGGATGGCATCTTCTTCCTTCTGCATGAAGGCCCCCGACCCGGTCTTCACATCCAGAACCAGCACATCGATTCCCTCGGCGAGTTTCTTGCTCATGATCGAAGCACAAATCAGCCCGATGTTTTCCACCGTGGATGTCGCATCCCTCAGGGCATAAATCTTCATGTCGGCTGGAGCAATCTCCGTCGTTTGCCCGATCAAACTCAGGCCGCATTCCCGGAGCACGTGGCGAAACTCGGCCAGTGTGAGGGCGGTGTTGAACCCGGGTATGGCCTCGAGTTTGTCGAGGGTCCCGCCGGTATGCCCCAGTCCGCGCCCGCTGATCATGGGCACGGCCAGCCCTCCCGCCGCAACAATGGGGCCAAGAATCAGTGACGTGTTGTCGCCAACTCCCCCGGTGGAGTGTTTATCCACCTTGATCATCGGCAGATTGGAGTGATCGACGATCTCCCCCGAATACAGCATCATCTCGGTAAGTGCCAGGGATTCCGCGTGACTGAGCCCGCGAATCCACACGGCCATGAGCCATGCGGCCATCTGGTAATCGGGAATCTCTCCTTTGGTATAGCCCGCTACAAGATAGGCGATTTCTTCGCGGGTGTGCTCCCCGGAATCGCGTTTTTTGCGGATAAGGTCGACGGCGCGCATGCTTGGTCGAAGCGAAGTGCGAGCCTAACATCGGTGCGCAGACGCGTCAACGCAACGCACGCAACGCAACGCGGTCCACTTCTTCAAAAAACAGCGCGCGCTGGCAAATGGGTTTGTACCCTTGCCGAATCGGTATAGCTGTTATATTTTGCGGCGTGCGTCGCTGAGGAGAATAAATGCCGAAAAGCCCGAGAATAGCAGTTGTGGGAAGCGCGAATGTGGACCTCACGACCTTCAGCGGCACATTTCCGCGACCAGGAGAGACCATTTTCGGCCAGAAGTTTGATCTCGGCTTCGGCGGCAAGGGAGCCAATCAAGCCGTGGCGGCGCGTTTGTGTGGTGCCGAAGTCCTGATGATCGCGAAAGTGGGCAACGATCTTTTTGGCGAAGCTACGGTAAAGAATTTTACTTCGGTTGGCATCGATGCTTCCCACGTCCAGATTGTGGACGGCGTTTCCAGCGGCGTTGCCCCCATCTTTGTCGAGCCAAACGGCCAGAACCGCATCATTGTGGTGAAGGGTGCGAACGACACGCTGAAACCCGCGGACGTAGATGCCGCGTCTTCAGCGCTGCGCAGCGTAGACACCATCGTCCTGCAATTTGAGATTCCCCTCGAAACCGTTTTCTATACGGTGCAATTTGCAAAGAAGCATGGCATCCGCTGCATTGTAAACCCTGCACCGGCCCAAGCCGTCAAAATAGAAAATCTGCGCGACGCGTACTATTTCGTCCCCAACGAAACCGAAGCCGAAGTCATCACCGGTCTGCCCGTGCACTCGATTGACGAGGCGAAAAAATGCGCCTCGTCTCTCCTGCAACAAGGGCTGAGGCGCGTCATCCTCACGCTGGGCGCACGGGGCTCGCTTCTCGCCACTTCCGAAGGCGCCGAACTTATCCCCCCCTTCCAGGTCACACCCTTGGACACGACGGGAGCTGGCGACGCCTTCATCGGCAGCTTCTCTGTTTTTCTTGCCGAAGGCTTGCCGGAGAACGAAGCGCTCTTGCGCGCGAATCTCTACGCAGCGCTCTCCACGACGCGGGTCGGCACGCAAAAATCCTTCCCCGCACGCGCGGAATTCGAAGCCGAATGGAGCCGCCGCGGGGGAAAGCCGTAGAAGCTGCTTCGAATCGTAGTATCGACCGGAAAGTTGCAAAGGAGCCATAAATGTTCGTTCTGCACAGTTATACCTGGGCCGTGGTTTTCTGTGTTATCACCATGTTCTGCTGGGGATCGTGGGCCAACACGCAGAAACTCGCCCGCAAAGGCTGGCGCTTCGAGCTCTTCTACTGGGACTATACGATCGGTGTACTGCTCTTGACGCTCCTCCTCGGCCTCACGCTCGGCAGTTCCGGAACCGACGGCCGGCTCTTTCTCGCCGATCTTTCCCAAGCCTCGCATGCAAGCATCCATTCAGCCCTCATCGGCGGCGCGATTTTCAACCTTGCCAACATTCTACTCGTCGCCGCGATCGACATCGCAGGTATGGCGGTAGCCTTCCCCGTGGGTATCGGACTCGCTCTTGTTCTGGGCGTCGTCCTGAATTACCGCGAAAATCCGGTCGGCAACGCGACACTTCTGTTCGCGGGCGTGTTTTTCGTCGTCCTTGCCATTCTTCTCGATGCCGTTGCGTACCGCAAAATTCCCGGAAGCGCCGCGGGGATCAGCACGAAGGGCCTACTCCTTTCCGTTGCTTGCGGCATCCTGATGGGTTTCTTTTATCGCTTCGTCGCCGCTTCCATGTATCCGGATTTCTCGCGGCCGGAGCCGGGGAGGCTTGGCCCTTACGCCGCCGTGTTCATCTTTGCCGTGGGCATTTTCCTGAGCAATTTCATTCTGGGTACTTTCATCATGAAAAAGCCCTTTGTGGGGCTGCCCGTTTCGTTCGCCGACTATTTCCATGGCAGCCTGGGCACGCATCTCACCGGCATTCTCGGCGGGATCATCTGGGGCGTGGGTATGTCGTTCAACATCATTGCCTCGGGGCGCGCCGGCTTCGCGATTTCCTATGGACTTGGGCAGGGCGCCACGATGGTTGCGGCCTTCTGGGGAGTTTTTATCTGGAAGGAATTTCGCAGCGCGCCGAAGGGCACGTCGACTCTTATCGCCGCCATGTTCGGCTGTTTTCTGGTGGGCCTCGTGCTAATTATCATCGCGCGTACGTCCTAGTCCAAAGTTCTCGCGAGACACAATTTTTTCCGTCACTCAAAAAAAAGCGACGCGTCGTCATCCATCGGGCCGCGTCGTTTGCGGCCCGATGGACCTCAACCGCGAAGTGTGCACGGTTCCAAGATTCGTCCACGGCCTATCCGAATTGCCCGCTAGCGCGTCTCTGCCTTACTTTCTCCGAATCGCTGGATAACGGTAAGGCGTAACACCTTTTCCTTCCTCAATTGTGATGATCTGATCCGCGGCGAGATTTCGCACCACGTCCTTCACCCCGCTGGGCCACTCGATTTCCAGCGTCTCGATGCGAGCGCGGCTGCCCAGTCCAAAATAGATTCGCGGATCCTGTGCCGAACAAAAACTCATACCGCCCTTCTGCTGATCGTAACTGACGAGATTTCCTGCGACCAGCTTCAGCTTCGCGCCGATCCCATCACGGTTGCTCTTTGTGCCGATCAAATGCACGCCCAGCCAGTGGTTCCGAGGCGCCGACCCGCCATCGTTGCGAAAGAGTTGCGCGTCCTCGCCGTTGTTGCTCACCAGAAAATCCTGCCAGCCGTCGTTGTCGTAGTCGCCGACCGCCAGCCCGCGCCCAACACGAGGCTCGCGAAACGTTTCGCCTTGCGTTGCCGTTGCATCGGCAAATTTGCCGTTCCCCAAGTTGCGATACAGTTTGCGCACTTCGGCATAGGTAACGTCCGCGTGATACAGCACAATATTGTCGAGAATATGCCCGTTGGTAACCAGCAGGTCGAGCCAGCCGTCATTGTCGAAATCGAAAAACTTCGCCCCAAAGCTGCTGTTCAAGTAGTTCGTCTGGCCCAGCCCCGTAGCGACGGTTGCATCCGTAAAGGTGGCGTCGCCATTGTTGCGGTAATAGCGGTTCAACTGAAAATCGAGGTGGCTCACATAGACATCATATTGCCCGGTGTGGCGAACATCTGCGGCGTCCGCGCTCATCCCCGCCTCGGCCTTGCCGTCTTCGCTGAAACCCCCTCCGCTTGTGAAGCTGACGTCGCGGAACGTCCCATCGCCGTTATTCAGGTAGATGAAATTCCTCTGCGTGTCATTCGCAATAAAAATGTCCGTCCATCCGTCCCCGTTCAAGTCGGCCAGTACAACGGCAAGACTCTTCCCATCTTTGTTGGTCAGCCCGGCCCTTTCGGTTATGTCGGTAAACGTGCCGTCGCCGTTATTGTGATAGAGGCGTGGAGAAGTCCCAGCGAAACTATCCGGATGGCAATACGCACGGTAGCCCTGTTTCTTCTCGCCGCAGGAAACCGGATGGTCCACATCGAATGCCACATAGTTGGTGACCAGCAAATCGAGTCTTCCATCTTTGTCGTAGTCGAACCAACCCGCTGCCGTGGCCCAGGCACCGTCGTCGCCCACGCCGGCTTTTGGCGTGACGTCGGTGAACGTGCCGTCGCCATTGTTGTGATACAGGACCGAATGCCGGTATCCGGTCAGATAGATATCCGGATAGCCGTCGTTATCAAAATCGCCCACCGCCACCCCAAAGAAGAACGTGCCGTCCGAGTGGATTCCTGCTTGTTCTGTCACGTCGGTGAACGTGCCGTCGCCATTGTTGCGGTAGAGCGCGGGTCGGGGCGGCGTAGCGGGATGGAACAGCGGCGTATAGCCACTGTTCACGAATATCGCATCCAGGAATCCATCCCGGTTGTAGTCAATCCATCCGACGCCGGCGCCCATCGTTTCCAGATACAGCCGCTCTTCGGAGGCGGCGCGCTCGTGGTGAAAATGGATGCCCGCTTCCTTCGTGACGTCGTGGAATTGCACGCCAAACGGGTTCAGGTTCTCTTTGCCGTTGCCTTCCGGAGTCTTTTGCGTCTTCGTGGGTGTCTTAGGCGTCTGCTGCCCATTCGTTACAAGCGCCAGAAAACCGCAAAGAACGAGCAGCACCCACGCGGCGTTGCATCCTGTCTTAGCTGCTGTCCGCTTTTTTCGCTTGGCACTCATCGCTTTTTTGAATGCTATCATCGCAGGCAACAACTGGCCCAAACACGCCGTTTCTCGCCAGAGAGCGCTTCGTCCGTTTTCATTGAATTTTCTTCCACAAGCGGCAGTCCCGTTAACCTTACTTTTATCTTGACACCCCTCCAAACGGAACACTAACCTACGCTCAATTTTCAATGTTGGGGTGTGCGTGAAGAGAAGCCGCCGGGTTCATTTTTCAGGCCATAGGGGATCAGCGTTTGATTCCGCTCTTGGCTTGCGCCTGCCTCTTAGGTTGCGTCTTCAAGCAGGAGGATTCCTGTCGAACGGCCCGACAAGGTCCATCCCTGATGCCAGAGTTTGCGCCGCGTTGACAGCGATCGATTTCTGCAGTCCTATGTTTCACGTATCTGGGGAAATGACCGGGGAACGGTTCATCCTTTAGTTTGGAGTTCGTCGTTTGTGGTTTAGGGGGAGGGAAATACGGAATGAAAGCTAGTACTTGCTGTTTCACTCTACTTGCCATTTTCGTTTTGATTTTCGGAATCAGCACCGCTTCTGCGCAAACACTCGAACGCGGCGCCATCCGCGGCACCGTTTACGATGTTTCGAAAGCAGCCGTCCCGGGAGCAAAGCTCGCACTCACCAGTGAGGCTACAGGACTCAAGCGCGAGTTCACGACAGGCGAAAGTGGCGCTTACGCTTTCGACGCCCTGACGCCGGGAAAATATACTCTGGTAGTCGAATCTCCGAACTTTGCCACCTACACGGTCAAGGACCTCACGGTGAATGTCGGCGCTTCCCTTGGCCTTGATATCCCGATGCAGCTCAAGACCAGCACGCAAACCGTGGAAGTAACCGCGGAGGCGGCAGGCGCGATTGACACCACGACGGCGGGCGTTTCTCAACTTCTTGACTCCAAAAGCCTTGAAAATCTTCCCTTTCCGGGACGCGATTACCGCGACCTCGCGCAATTGAGCGCCTCGGCGCAGGTGGTTCCCGGCTTGCGTGGCAATATTCGTTTGGGCGGCCAGCAAAGCGACTACACCGGCCTGGTGATCGACGGCGCGGACACCACCAACAATTTTTTTGGCGAAAACTTTGGCTCTCTCGAAACGAAGAATCTCACCGTCCCGATCGAATCCGTTCAGGAATTTCAGGTTGTTACCAACGGCTTCGCTCCTGAATTCGGTCGCGCCACGGGTGGCCTCCTTAACGTGGTGACCAAGTCCGGTACCAACCAGCTTCACGGCGAAGCACACGAGTATTATCGCGGGGGCGGCATCACGAAGAATGATGCTCTGGGCAATCCCTCCAATATCAGTTGGCAAAATCAATTTGGCGGTTCCGCCGGCTTCCCCATTCACAAGGATCACCAGTGGCTCTATCTCGCGACGGATATTCAACTGAATAGCGGGCCGCTCACTACAAATATGTGCCATGGCGACCCCGTCTGCGAGAACGACCAGGGCCCCGTGATCGGTCCATTGGCAGCTGGTAGCGGGGAGGTATTGGGAGCGTCCTGCAAGAACATCGTGCCCGGCGTGACCCATCTTCTTCCAGGCTGCTATGGAGTTGCCGACCTCCATGCGCTGGAGGGACCTCACACTCAATTCCAGGATTTCTTCACTCTTCTCGGACACTACGATTGGCAGATTAACGCTTCAAATCACTTCAGCATCCGTGGGCTCGGCACTCGTAATCATACGAGGGGTTTCACAGGAGGGCATGGGCAGTCGGAAACTTCGGATGCTTTTATCGACACTGAGGACTTCATAAATCAGGGCATCAGCGGCGTCTTTGCGCTGACCACAGTTCGCGGCGTAAAAGTAAACGAAGTCCGCGTTCTGATCCAAGGCGAAACGCGCAAACGGCACCCCATTTTCTCCGGCGCTCCGGAAATTCAAATCTTTAGCATTGGCACATTTGGGCAGCGCTTTTATCTTCCCGCCAACAACGACAACGGCAAACTCCAGGTCCAGGACAATTACTCCTATTCGTTCGGTAAGCACGACCTCAAGTTCGGTGGCGACGTCAATTCCTTCGTCGACCGCAAAGATGTCTTTGCCGGTTGGAGCGCCGGGAGATACAACTTCACCAATCTTTGCGATTTTGATCCCAATCCCACGACTTGCGCAGGGGTAACGAACCCACCGACCTCGTCGACAGCCAATTTCTTCTTCCAAGGTTTCGGTTTGAACGGTCTGAACCCCTTCACAGCAAACACCTTGAAACCAAATTATCAGACCGGGCTCGGCTTCTATGCACAAGACAAGTGGCAGGTTACTTCTCGCCTGACCCTTACCTATGGTCTTCGTTGGGACGGCACTTGGAATCCCCAACCGCAGACACACATTCCGGGACAAATGGTCTACACCGGGGTAGGTCCGCTGGGCAAGGGCACGAAAATCTCCCCCGTTCCGCAATCTACGCCGAACGACTTTAGCCAATGGGGACCGCGCATCGGAATGGCTTGGAACGTCGGCGCATCATCTCATCCGACCATCATCCGCGCGGCTTGGGGTTTCTACTATGCGCAGACGCCCACGATCTTCTTTCCACAGGTTTCCAATGGCGGTGGCTCCAAGTCCACGACACTGTTTTGCAATCCACAGTTTTTTTGCGCACCGTCGAGTGGAACCCCTTACACCTTTCCATCGACTTTGACCGTCAGCTCCGATGAATTGTGCGCCGCCGGACCGCCATTCATTGGTTGCCCGGCGATTTCATACGCGGATCCAGCTTTGCGCAATCCGCGCGTTTCCAATGTCACGGCCGGAGTGGAACACGATTTTGGGGGTGGCTGGTCCGCTTCCGCGACCTACGTTTACATGCACTCGACCCATCTGAAAACGGGTGGGTTCAGCACTTCTAACTGGCAGAGAAACCTGGTCGGGGTCGGAACGGATCAATTCGGCCGCACTATCCTTGGCTCCACAGGAGCTAACGGTTTCACCTGTGCGGCGAACGGCGTCCCGGTCTTCGGTGGTGAACCCATGCCGCTGGACTGCACGTTGACTCCATTCTCCGGTGCACTCGCACTCGCCAGCTTCAGCTACGGCAATTACAATGCCTTCACGGCCAGCGTCAACAAACGCTTCTCGCACCGTTATCAGTTCTTCGCGAATTACACCTGGTCCAAGAACTTCAGCAACGATTCCAGTGAACGCGATACCGACACCTTCTTCGGCACACAGGATCCCTTCAGCATCGGCATTGACTATGGGCGCAACGGTCTGGACATCACGAGTCAGTTCAAGGCCGGCTTCACCGTGGATTTGCCTTACGGCTTCAACTGGAGCAGTACGTTCATCGCTCACAGCGGGTTGGCCTATCCGGCCTACTCCTCAGCGGACTTGAATGGCGATACCGTCGTCAACCAGTTCGCGAATAATGACCGTCCGGTGATACAAGTCGGAAGCGGTGCGCCGTACCTGCTGCCACGTTATCCCGCGCGCCAGCCCAGTTTCTTTAGCTGGGACATGCGCATCTTTAAGGATTTCACCTTCAAAGAACGTTATTCCCTTCGCCTCGTCGCGGACCTCTTTAATTTGACCAATGCAAGTAATCTGTACTCCAATCCTGACAATACTGGGTTCGTGAATTTATCGGGCTGTGTGCTCGCAAACCCGAACGTTACGATTCAGACCATCTGTTCTCCTTTGACGGCAATTCCGAAGCAGGGAAACGTATATAACGGCGTACCCTATGGTGTGCACGACGAAATCTCGCCCGGCAGCACGGCTTTTGCCGCGCAGTTTGGGGTGCGTTTCCAGTTCTAGTGAATCAATTAGTCGCAGGACGGCGGCCTTTTCTCCAGACCATGGGGGGAGCGCTGGCCGCTTCAGCGGGTTCGCCATCAACTCTCTTTCCGGCCGCCCTGGTTTTCCCGGGGCGGCCTTCTTCTTCGGAGACCATGCACTGGCCCAAGCCTATCGGCAGTCCTGTACTGGAAAGTCTGCGCTACGCCGTCGAGTCCTCGCGCGACGCCCACACCCACTACAAGAAAATCGTCGAAGTCGCTTCCTGGATGGCCTACGAAGAATTGGCTATGCCGGAATTCACACTGTCGTTCGGAGTGGGCCAGGGCGATCCCAACGAAGCCATCGATTTCGTGATGGTCGCGGACTCCATTGACACCGCCTTCAGCGATTTCACCACTCACGTCAAGTTTCAAGTGGATTTCGATGGCCAGCACTGGTCCGACTCCGAAGCCGAAGTCGCCTGCCTGAAGCGCGCCTTGGATGCAGGCGTTCCCATCCTCGATGGCAAATATCTCGCGAACGTTTCGCGTGCCGAGCTCAACAAAATCTTCGCTGGCAACATCGAAATGCCCATGCTCGATGAAAAGCTCGCCGTCCTCCATCAGGTGGGCAAGGTCCTCACCGAGAAATACGAAGGCCGCTTCCACAATTTCGTGCACTCTTGTTCGCCGCGGCTCTATGACAACGGCAACGGCCTGGTCGACCGCCTCGTAAAGGAATTCCCGCGCTTCAACGACGTCAGCATGCTAGACGGTCGCGAAATCAAATTCTACAAGCTCGCGCAGCTCGGCATTTGGATGCTCTACGCCACCCTGCACCGCTCCGGAAAATTCAAGCTCGAGGATCCGGAGAAAATGACCGCCTTCGCCGACTACATCGTTCCCGTCGCGCTCCGCCTGATGGGCATCACGAGTTACTCCCCCGAACTTGAGCACGCCATCAACACCTACCAATTAATCCCGCGCGACTCGCGCTGGGAAATCGAAATCCGCGCGCACTGCATTTTCGGCGCGGCTTTGCTCCGTGAAGAAATCAACAAGCTGCGCCCCGCCGACATGCAGGTGATCATCCCGCAAATCGACGCGCGTCTCTGGACGCATTTCCACACCACCACTTGGCCGCATCATCTGACCAAGACCATCATGTACTAGAATTGTCTGCCGATGATTGACGCACGAAAGGATCTCGTGATGAAGGCATTCCTTCCGATCTGCATGTTTACGCTGCTCGCCGCCGCGTGCGCCGCCACCCTGCCCGCGCAAGAGAAGCGCAAAGTGATCATTGACCAGGACGCGGCCGGCCCGGGTGGAACGGACATGCAAGCTATTCTCGCGCTGATCAACTCGCCGCTGACGGACGTTCTCGGCATCACCGTCCTCACCGGCGACGCCTGGCGCGACGAAGAAGTGCAACACACCTTGCGCCTCATGGAAATCATCGGGCGCACGGACATTCCCGTCGTTCCCGGCGCCACGTTCCCACTCGTCAGCAGCAAGGCCTACATCGCGAAGTGGGAAACGCTCTACGGAAAAGTGGTCTATCAGGGCGCGTGGAATTACGCCAAGGGTCATCCCGTGCACGGACCGTACGAGATTCCAGAGATGCCCGAGGGAAAGCCCACCACGAAAGCTTCTATGGAAGCGGCGGCGCAATTTCTCGTCCGCATGGTCCGCCAGTACCCGCACGAAGTCACTATTTACGCCGCGGGCCCGATGACCGACCTGGCGCTGGCGATCGCGCTCGATCCGCAATTTCCGGAGTTGAGTAAAGAACTCATCGTCATGGGGGGGAGTATCAACCCGCAGACCGACGATCCGGAATTCTCGCTGACGCCGAAACGGGAGTTCAACTTCTGGATGGACCCGGAAGCGACTAGTGCCGTTCTGCATGCGCATTGGCGGCGTGTGGTCGTCACGACCGTGGACATTTCCGTGAAGACACGCATGGAAAAGGATCTGATCGAGCAGGTGCGCAAGAGCCCGACGCCCGCGGCGCAATATGTGGCGAAATATGCCGAAGCCAACTATCTCTGGGATGAATTGGCCGCGGTTGCCTGGCTCGATCCTTCTATCATCACGAAATCGCGAAAGCTTTTCATGGGCGTGAATCTGGATCATGGCGCCGGTTACGGCGATACGTTGGTGTGGGCCCCAGGACAGCAGCCGGGCATGGGCGAAATCGAGGTGCAAGTGCAAGACGATCTCGACAAGCAAAAATTCTACAAGGAATACGTCGACTTGCTGTCGCGTCCTACTCCCGTCACAAGAAATCCCGCAGCGAACTAGAAGTCCTTTCCTGGGGAAGGCAGGCTTACTTCGGCACGGAAGCGGTCTTTACGGCGCGTTGGTAGTCCGGATCGCCGGGGTCGAGCGCCGCCGCTTTTTTGAAGGCAGCCAGCGCCGCGGGCCGGTCGCCCTGCTGCAAACGAATCTTGCCAATCTCAAAAAACGCGTCCGATTCTTTCGGATTGATCTGTGTCGCTTTGGCAAACGCGTCCAGCGCTTCGTCCAGCTTGCCCTCCTGTTTGGCAATGATTCCCTCGACGTAAAGAAAATCGGGCTGATACGGCTGCAGCGCCAGAGCCTGCGCAATCGCCGCCCGCGCTCCGGAAGCGTCTCCCTGCGAGAAAAGGATTTTTGCCTTCTGCGAGTAGGCGAAGGCGTTTTGAGGATTTTTCTCCAGCGCCCGGTGCAACAATTCGGCGGCTTCCGCGAATTGATTCTGGCGCGCCAGTTCGTTGGTCTGCTCGACGAGGTGCTTCGACTGCACTTCGTTTTCCTTCGCCTGGTGCTCGGCCTGCTGAGCCGCGGCGAATTCGTCGCGGACGGCATTGGCCTGTGCGGGCTGGCCGGCGCAGTCATACGCATTCGCCAGGATGAAGAGGGCCTCCGCTTCCAGTTGACGCGCTGCATGAGCGGCCTGCAGGGTCTCCACGGCGCGGGGGCACTGTTTCAGGCGCACCAGGATTTTCGCCAGCTGCACGCGGCTCGGAAGATAATTGGGCCGCGCAAGAACGACAGACTCCGCGTCGGCGAGGGCCTTCTCGTTCTCACCCTGGTCGGCCAAAACCTCCGCGCGAAGATAATGCGCCAGTTGGTTCTGGGGATCGCGAGTGAGCACGCGGTTGAATTCCGCGAGCGCAGCGTCGAGTTCGTTCTTGCCCTGATATGCGGAACCGAGGAAGTTGCGCGCTTCGAGGTCCTGAGGAGAAAGGGCGAGCGCCGCCTGCAGCGCTTCGATGGCCGTGTCCCAGCGCTGGTCCTCGATCTCCAGACTGCCCAGCGCTTTCAGCACGGGAACGCTCCGGGGATGCTGCCGCCGCGCGAGCTTCAAAACGTCGCGGGCAGCTTCGAGATTGTGGACTCTGCGGTAGCAGTCGGCGAGCGCCAGTTCGGCGGATTCCGCTTGCGGATGCGCGGAAAGATATTCCTGGTAAACGGCAATAGCCTCAGGGAATTGACCGGCAGCGGAAAGTTTTGCCGCAGCCACAAGTTCGGGAGGATTTACCTGAGCCCACACGGGAAGAGACGAGAGAGGCAGCACTGCAACCAAAATAGTGAGCGAGGCGAAAGCGAAGCGGCGCATGGAACTAGTCATTATAGGCGAGAACTCTTTTTGTAGTGGCCGGTCTTCAGACCGGTTCATGCAAAGGTAGGGCGCAAGAGCGGAGACAGGCTGAAAGATACATTGCGTTCTCTTGGATTTGTAGGGTCCGCCTTCTAAGGCTTGCAGTGGGGTGCTCCTACTGTGAACTTTCAACTGTGACCTCAAAACTAACCGGCGGGAGAGCGAAGGTGCGAGGACTTGTGCGAGGGGCAGGATTGCTGGAGGTCGGATTCGAGTTGCTGCTGGCGCTTCCAAGCGGCATCCAGATTCGTGAGGTCGTCGGTGGCCAGGGACAGGTTGGAGGAAGATTTGCATTTGGGACAAGCGACGGGCCAGGGGCCGCGTAGCCCGGCTTCGAGACGAGAAGCGTTAAGGGCGCGAGTGACGGTGTAGGCCTTCCAGTGGGTGTGCTGCGTTTCCGTGAGGCCTTTGCAGCGAAGAGCGATGTCCACCTGGAGTGGCGTGCTGGCGGGGAACGAAATGAAGAGGCGCGGATCGAACCAGACCTGATTGTTTTGCTGGCCGACGGGAACGATGGTGTTGACGGACCATTGCGAGGGAGAAGGATTGTCGCGGCGGCGCACGTAGACTTCTTTAATAAGAAAACTGGAGATGCCGAGATTGGCGACCCAGACCTGAAGGTTGGACTGCTCGTCGAGCATGAGGCCGAAGTCAATGAAGATGCGTTCCTGGCGTGCGACCTGTTCGTGAAGGACTTGCAGGTTGGCGTAATTGAGAACCACGTACCAATACGTGGCATAAAGAAGCAGGACCGTGGCGATGGTGACGGGCACGGAGGAATTGGGGAATTTCAGTGCGGCGAGAACAAGAAGTACCGTGGCGGCAAAGCCGATGAAGAGAAGACGCTTGCGAATGCCGCTGAGAGGCGAGTGTTGAGGGCTCACGGTGAGGAAGGCTAACACAAGATGGGAGGATCGAAAAAGATGCCACGGAGGCATGGAGAGCATAGATGGGAAAGAAAGGGGTCGGGGTAGCTCGAGAGAGGAAGCCGCACGGCTCGCCTGGGGAAGACGCGAATGATATGCTCGTGCCTTGCTCGGGAAGAGGAGAAGAAGAATGAACGGCGAGAAACGGATGCGCTTGGAGATCACGGACCGGCAGGGAAACCGCATTGAAGAGGTGCCGGAACAGGGCGCGATTGCGACCCTCGGGGGCCGCACGTTGGCGGCGAACCGCGGAACATCGCTGAACTTGGAATGGGTAGAAAATGTGCGAGTAAATACCAGCGCTGCGGAGCGGCGCGCGGCCACGCTCGTGACGCGGCGAACGGTGAAGAAGGATTGGCAGATTGCGTGGCTACTGCGAGCCATTACCTGCATGGACCTGACGACGCTAAGCGGCGACGACACCGATGAGCGGGTGCGGCGGCTCTGTGCAAAGGCACAGCAGCCGATCCGGCAGGAAATTGTAGAGAAGCTGGGGATTGCGGAACTGGGGATACAAGTTGGCGCCGTGTGCGTGTATCACTTATTCGTGGAGACGGCGCGGCGGGCGCTGGAGGGATCCACGATTCCGGTGGCGGCGGTGTCCACTGGATTTCCGGCGGGGTTGACGCCGTTTCAGGAAAGAGTCGGCGAAATTCGACGATCGGTGGAGGCGGGCGCGCAGGAGATTGATGTGGTGGTCACGCGAGCGCTGGTGTTCGGCGCGCAGTGGCAACGATTGTATGACGAGATTGTGGCGTTCAAGGATGCCTGCGGGCCGGCGCACTTGAAGGTAATTTTGGGAACCGGCGACCTGATGACGTTGCGGAACGTAGCGCGTGCCAGTCTGGTGGCGATGATGGCGGGTGCGGATTTTATCAAGACCTCTACAGGAAAAGAGACCGTGAATGCCACGCTGCCCGTGGGACTGGTGATGACGCGCGCGATTCGCGAATATGCCGAAGAAACCGGCATGGCCGTGGGATTCAAGCCGGCGGGAGGGATTCGCACGGCGAAGCAATCGCTGGAATGGCTGGCGTTGATGAAGGAAGAACTTGGGAATTCATGGCTTGAACCGCATCTGTTTCGCATTGGAGCAAGCGGAATGCTGACGGACATCGAGCGGCAACTGGAATTTCATGTGACGGGGCGGTATTCGGCGGATTATCGGCATCCGATGGCATGAAACAGGAAGAAGGATTGGAAGTCGTTCTGTAAAAATGGAGGAATAATGGCGAAGAAGCCCATTGCTACTGACGCGCAATTGATACTCCAACTTTACGACCTACGTCGCGAGACAGAAATGAGAAAGGCGCGCCACTGGTGGTTGACGGAGTTCTCGCCACGCGGCGCGGACGATTTCCTCAAGGTGGCTTGGGCCCTGGGGACACAGGAAAACAACTGGTTGCGGCAAGTGGCAGGATACTGGGGAATGGCTGCTTCGTTTGTGTTGCAAGGGATGTTGAGCGAGGATTTATTTCTCCGGCCGTCGATCAGCGGCGAGATGTTCGTGATGTTCGGGAAGGTGCATCCGTTCCTGAGCGAACTGCGGGAGAAGCTTGGCGATCCGGAAGTGTTTTTGGATGTCGAGAAGGTGATCGCCAGGACGAAGTGGGGCCGGGACCGGCTGAAATTCATACTGAAACGAATCGAGACGTGGCGCGAAAAACCGGCGACCAAGGCCTGAGCCGCGCTAGCGCAATCGAAACTGAATCGCAGAAGGAACAAAGACGAGATGAGCGTCATTGAGAAATTCAGAACGATGGAATATGGCCCGGCGCCGGAAGATCCGAAGGAGTCAATGGCGTGGCTTGAGCGGCACGGGCGCCGCTTCGGCTATTTTATCGGCGGAACATGGAAGGCTCCGGCCGAGGGAAAATATTTCGAGACCAGCGATCCGTCCACGGGAGAAAAGCTTGCGGATGTGGCGCAGGGAAGTACGGCCGACGTTGTGGCCGCGGTGAAGGCGGCGCGTGGAGCCCTGGCGAATTGGCAGAAACTCACCGGACATCAGCGGGCTCGGTATTTGTATGCGATGGCGCGGCAGGTGCAGAAACACGCGCGACGGCTGGCAGTGCTCGAGACGCTGGACAACGGGAAGCCGATCCGCGAGAGCCGGGACATTGATATTCCCCTGGTGGCGCGGCATTTTTACTATCACGCCGGGTGGGCGCAGATTCTGAATCAGGAATTCCCCGGATATGCAGCTTGTGGCGTGATCGGGCAAATTATCCCGTGGAATTTCCCATTGTTGATGTTGGCGTGGAAGATTGCGCCGGCACTGGCCACAGGAAATACCGTTGTTCTGAAGCCCGCCGAATATACGCCACTGACGGCACTGGCGTTTGCGGAGATTTGCGAAGAGATTGGATTACCTCGCGGCGTGGTGAATATTGTTACCGGAGAC
>Ga0306924_10001421_pt1 | contig 21824 bp, 18 predicted proteins | sample sta12Can44000111_FD_203756 | JGI IMG/M metagenome (GOLD analysis project Ga0306924, IMG submission 203756) | Lab enrichment of tropical soil microbial communities from Luquillo Experimental Forest, Puerto Rico - statanox.12C.anox.44.000.111 (v2)... | ecosystem: Environmental > Terrestrial >...
AACGGCCGCCGCTTCCAGCATGAAGGAGATGAAGATGGCGTTTTCACGCCCAATGTGGTCCGACACCCACCCCCAGAACGGACGCGTCAATCCGTTGAGGATGCGATCTATCTCGATCGCCAGCACTAGCGCCGTTAGGCCCCACGCAACGACAACCTTATCGACGTGGTAAGAAACCGCCATCGGACTTAACTGCGCCGTGACAACAATGCCTCCAAAGGCCAGCATCGTCATCATCACGTACACCACATAAAACGAGCCTTGGCGCAGCATCTGCCACGGCGTCATGTCGACCGCCGAAATAGTCACGCCGCGGGCTTTGATGGCGGCTTCCTTCTGCTTCCAGCCTTGTGGTACCCATCCTACTGGCGGCTTGGCCAGGAAAAGCGCCGCGGCCATGACCACAAACCCTTGGATGATTCCCCACACGACAAAAGTGTGCTGATAGCCGGATGCCCGAATCATTTTATCGATCGGCGCGACGGTTAAAGCGGTCCCGATGCCGTACGCGCCAGCGGTGAGACCGACAGCAAGGCCTCGGTGGTCCGGGAACCACTTCAGCGCGTTGCCGATGGTTCCGCCGTAGACGATGCCCGCACCAATGCCGCCCACTGCGTACCAGAGGTACAGGCTTCCTAACGTCTCAGCACGTCCCGACATGATCCAGCCGAGCGCGACCGCGACGGCGCCGAAGCCAAGCATGATCCGTGGTCCGAGGCGATCTACCAGGTAGCCTTCAAAGGGCACGAGCCAGGTTTCTAGTGCGATGAAAAGGGCAAAGGTCCACTGCACGGCGGTGAGCGAGACGTGCAGATGCGCCTGAATGGGCTTGGTGAATAGGGTCCAGGCATATTGCAAATTGGCGACAGCCATCATCGCAAAGATGCCGGCAACCAACTGGGCCCAGCGATTGACAATTCGAGACGGGTGGATCAGGGTAGCTGCGGATTCAGCCATAGACAACCTCCATGATGACCAGTTGCACTCTTACGGAACGGCAAAACCAGTCCCCAAATTGCCGCGCGACTCCCCCTGGAAGAGTGCCCGGCGCCGATCAAGTCTCCGTCCACCGCCGGCTAAATCGATGGCCGAGATCGGCTTCCATGGTTTTGCAGAACCGGACCAAACCGGAGATCATCCACTCCCTGAATCGATTTCGCTCCTGAAGCAATCGAACACCAGCACTGGAAGGTGCGTAAACTTCCCCTGGTTTTGGCGAATGATCCCCGAACCGGTGCCGCAGGATGCAAGCATCGGCGACAAGCTGTGCTCTACCCATTTAGCAGCAAGCCGCTTTCAAGCTCGCCGAGCGGTCGAATCAAGGAACCGTGTTAAACTGGTCCGATGAGCGAACCACTTTGCGGCGGCACGGAATCTAGCATCCTCCGGAAAGGCTGTCAAGGCCCGAATCGCCGCTGCCTTTGAGGCTCGTCTCATCTATCTCTGATAAGAATACAAGCGTGGTCGGGAGGTTGCCGGCCGCTTTTGCCAGTTCGTACGGGGTCAATTTCCGTGGCCTGGTCGACTGCCCTGCCGAGCAGCACGTCGATGAATGAAAGTCTCCGAGCACAGATCGATACTTACCTTTCGCGTCTCAATGACCTGAAGGGCCGCGGGCGGCAACTAGGCGATGCGTTGGCCAGGGATCCGTCTAATGGTTCGCTGATTGCCGCGACTCGCGCATGGCAGGAACAATGTGGCATTACGATCAATCAATTGTCGGGCGGCAGCAAGGCTCACTGGCTTGCCCGGAAGTTTAGCGAAGCGTTCCTGTTGCGATCAGAGATGGGCGAGGCGCTCGAAGGTGCGCTGCCCGAGGAAATCATCGCGCGACTGCTGCTTGTTCTTGAGCAAGCGGTTGTCTCGCTCTCGCGGAAGGATGAACCTCCCGTCCTCTCTCGGTCGGCGGAGGCCGCACCTCGCCGCTTTGATTTTGTTCACAACGTCGATCTACGTTCTATCGTCGAGCAGGCTTACACCGACAGCCGCCGTGTCTTCGAGGAAGGGAACTACGAACTGGCGATGCGCACTTCTTGCGGGATCCTAGAAGCCCTCGTGACCGACGCGCTCGAACACCGAGGCCCGAATGAACTGGCTCGCTCCGGCGCGCCCGCTGGGAAGATTGCCGATTGGCCGTTCGAGACGCGGCTCGCTGTCGCAGAGAAGGTGGGACTGATTCGTGGTGGGTGCGCCCGGCTGCCGGCGGTTGCCCGGAAGTACCGGGACAATCGCGAAAGCGGCCCCGAGACGCCGGTTTCCGAGCGTGACGCGCGACTGACCGGGCAGGTGCTCAACGTCGTAATGAGAGACCTGAATCCTGGGCGCTAGGAGTCGGCGTTTAGTCTTCCAGATCCTGACGAAATACGGGTTGTGACGGATCAACGCTGCCATCGATGACGGCAATGCGCAAGTCTTCGAATGCGCGCGTAGCCTCTGGCAACGTGGCGTAACCGCGCTCCCGCTGTAGTGCTCCGCCCGCGGAATAGATGACTGTGAAATAGCGGCCGGAAGAATATTGAAGTTCGAGCAACCTGTTCGGAATGTCGGGATCGCCTTCTTGCCCGAGGACATCCATCAGCGCGACAGTCCACTGCGTGCCTTTAGGGTCGGTAACAACCTCGCGCTCAACGTATTGCCACTGGTCCATGCTCCACATGGGCAAGGTTCATCCAAGCAGATCGTCGAGAGCCCTCGCGACCTGCGAACCGCTGAAAGGCTTAGGGATCAGCAATACGTTTTGGGCGTTACGGGACCCCAGGCTGGCATCCGCCTTCTCTGGCGTGTCACTGATGATGACGACAGGAAGCTCGGCGTGATCGGGGCTGTGGCGCACGATATCGAACAGCGATTCGCTCATGTCAAAGGTGGTGCAGTCGAGGACCAGGGCGTCGGCGCGGTGGTCCCGAATCAAGTCGTTGACGGAATCGGTGAATCCTTCCGCAAAGACCTCATGGCCGCGATCACGGAGCGCAAAGGTCAGCAGCTCGGCGATCTCCGGCGTATCGTCGATGAGCAGAATGCGGCTCAACCGTATGCTACCCCTTGCTGGCAGCCGTTCCGGGCAGACGCGGCTTTTTGCCTTCGCACGGCTCGAGATCGAGGACCCAGACACGGCCACCCGCGGTGTAGTAGGCGCGCTGGTCGTTCTCGATCATTGCGCCCCAAGCCTCGAGAGTGCGCATGGCGAAAGTGATTCCCTCGAAATTGTTGCGCAGGTGATCAAACACCTCCGTGGTGTGCCAGTTATCGGTGAGCAGTGCTTCACCCGCATGCACGCGCACGACGGTGTAGTAACGATTAAAAGCCGCTTCCGGGCGTACCTCTCGAGTCGCACCGCGCTTCTTACCCTCAGCGACGATGTAGCTTTCCTGCCCGGATGCCGCGGCAGGCGCGACGTTAGCGGACATTGCGTCCTTTACGTTTGGTGTGTTTGTGCTCATAGGGTGTGCGCTACAGCCTCCGCTTCTGCCGCCGCGGCCATGTTCACTTGGTTTTTCGCATCTGCGGCCCGAATCAGGGCCTCGGGCAACTGCACGCCCATCATCTGCCATTGCTGGTTGGCAAACTGCTGCAAGGTGGCGATGTGCTCGGCATGCAGGTGGCCGAAGCGTCCTTGCAGCTTCAAGTATTCGGAAACCGGGCGCATGCTCTGCGGCCGGAAACTGTAGTCGTACTCGCGCTTCTCGGGATGCCATTCCCAGACGGGGTAGAGTCCGCATTCAACGACCAGCCGGCCGAGATCGATCGAACGCGGCGTCTCGTAGACGAAGCCCTTCTGGCAGGGCGTGTAGACCATCAGGAACGAGGCGCCTTTGTGGTTGAGCCCTTTCCTCACCTTGTTCATCAAGTCGATCGGGTAGCCGACGCTCGCCGTTGCTACGTAGCAGTGCGGATGGCCGGCAGCCATCATGCGCGCGAGCTCCTTGGGGAATAGCTTTTTCGCCTCGGGAACCTTTGGCCCGGGAGGAGAGAAGGTCGTCATGCCGCCATAGGGGGTGCGCGACGAAGCCTGGATACCGGTGTTCGCGTACTGCTCGTTGTCGTAGCAGATAATCAGACAGTCGTGATTGCGATAGAGGGCGCCTGAAATCGAGCCCAGTCCAATGTCGGACGCACTGCCGTCGCCCGCTTCGCAAATAATGTTCGGGAAGGCGCCCTTCCACTTGCCCTTGCGGATCATGGCTTCATAGGCAGCGGCGACGCCGGCAGTGAAGCTGCCCGAGCTGCCAATCTGCGTGTGCGCCCACGGCACGTTGTAGGGCGTGCACAAATAGGAACTGTTTGCGACATACATGCAACCCGTCGGTCCGACCAGGATCGTGTTGTCGCCCGACGCCTTGCTGGTCATCCGGTATTGGATGGAGGGCCCGCAGCCGGCGCAGGTGCGGTGGCCGGGCACAAACGGCTCGGAAGCAGGCAAATCAGGGTTGTAAAAACGCGCCCCCTGGTTGGGGCTGTCCAGAATTGGCAGCAGCTGCCTCTCAACTTCAATCGTTGGCATTTCCGTTCCTCCTCATACAATGCTCTCGGTAGAAAATCTCCGTTTTCGTCGTAACCAATACTCTACTACTCTTCGAACCCCACCCAATGCGTGCGTTTTTCGATTTTCCCGCGCTTCTGCGCGTCGGTCATCTTCTCGGCCATCCAGTAGAATTCCTTGAGCACAATCGCCTCGCCGCCCATTCCGGCCATGAAGGAGAGCACGAGCGGACGCTTCGGACTTTCATAGAGAGCCGCGCAGGCCTCAGCATAAAGCGAACCGCCGCTGCTGACGCTGCCGAGACCCATGTTCGTTTCGATCACGCCGACCACCTTGAACTTACTGAGAACCTCGTTCACGCGATCGGTGGGGTAGGGCCTGATCGTCCGCAACCGAACCATACCGACCTTAACACCCTGCTCACGCATGTGCTGAATCGCGAAACGAGCCGTGACCGCGTGTCCACCTTGCAGGAAAAACACAATATCGGCACCGTCGGTCATGTATTCCTCAAGCCAGGGATCGTACCGCCGTCCGAAGATTCTTGCGAATTCGTCGTGGATCTCTTCCATGACGGGCATGGAACCTTCCATGGCGCGCGCACGCTCGAGCTGCAGCGGCGGGCCCTGTTCCGGCATAATCTGCGGGCCGTGCGATACAGGGTGCCGCGGATCGAGCGGGTAGGGATGCTTGTAGGGCGGCAGAAATTCCCTGACTTGGCCCGGATCGGGCAATTCGACGTCTGTTGTAATGTGCGAAACGAAGAAGCCATCCTGGCAGACCATCTGCGGCAGCAACACGCGTGGGTCTTCGCCGATGCGGTAGGCCATCAAATGATTGTCGAAGGCTTCTTGAGCGTCGCAGGACCAGCCCATCAGCCATCCCATGTCGCGGGTCGAGAGCGCGTCGGTGTGCTCGGAGCCGAAGTCGCCCGGGGGATCGAGCGTGCGATCCGCGATCATCATCTGTACCGGCATGCGGCTGCCGGAGATCGGGGAATAGAGCTCGTAGGCAAACTGCACGCCAACGCCCGAGCTGCCGGTGAACACGCGAGCGCCGCTCGATGAAGCGCCGTGCGCAATGCTCAATTGCGAATGCTCGCTGTCGGCCACGATGTACTCGGCGTCGAGTTCTCCGTTCGCGACCATCTGGGCGAGCGCCATCATCGTCGCCGTGTAAGGGCGGATGGGATAGGCAGTGATCACATCCACGTCGGCGTACTTGGCGGCCTGAGCGGCTGCGACGCAACCGTTGATCCGGACCGCCTTCTTTTTGGTTTCGGTAACCGTTGCCATAGTTTCGCTCCCATCCTAGATCTGTTTTGCCGGCTTGTTTGCCGTATTCAAGAGTTCCTGCGCCTGTCGTCCGTGCAGCCCAGGCGTGATCGCGAAGGCGGTGTCCATGCGTACGACGCCCGTATCGAAGTCGAGTTCGGGAACGCCTTCGAGGCAACCCGTCGGGCACTCCTCGATGCACACGCGGCAGCCCTTGCAGTACTCCACCAGTATCTTATAGAGGCCATTCGAACGCGCCGGACGCGCGATGCACGGTTCCGGGCAGACCAGGTAGCAGTTGTCGCAGGCGTTGCAAGTGCCGCAGCTGAAGCAGCGGTAAGCCTCCTCGACCGCCTGCTCTTCGGTGAATCCCTGGATCACTTCTTCTTGCGTTCTGCGCCGGCTCACGGGCGGCAGCAGCGTTTGCTTGACGCGAGGGAAGTGCGGGAAGTACGTCATGTTCATGCGGTTCAAATCCATGAGCACGTCGACGGCGATTTTCCGCGGCTCGAGCGGCTCGCCACGCATGACCTTGTCGAGATTGAAGGCTACCCGCTTGCCGTCGCCGACCGCATTCACGACCATCAGCGGCTGACCCGAGCCCAACTGTACGATGTCGCCGGCAGCAAAGAAGTTCGTGTCGCCGAGGCGTCCGAAGCGATCGATCTTGATGCTGCCACGCTCGGACTTGAACTCGGCGGGCAGCCAGGCGAGAGACGCGTGCTGTCCGATCGCGATGATGACATTGTCGACCGCGAACCGCTCGGCCGCGGCTTCTCGATTGATGGTGATCGGCGAAGCGTTGATTGCCCCCGAGAACTTTGCCGGGAAGAGCTGTAAGGCTTCGACCTTGCCGTTGCCGAGCACGGCGGTCATTGCCCGGCCGTGCATCAGTTCCACGCCTTCTTCGAGCATGTCGTGGAGATCCTCAGGAACGCAGGGCATCTCTTGCGGGTTGGCCTCCACGGTAATCATGGTGACTTCGACCGCGCCTTGGCGCAGGGCTTCGCGGGCGCAGTCGATGGCCGTGTTTCCTCCGCCGATTACGGCAACGCGCGGACCCAGTTTCACCTTCGAGGTAGCCATCCCGATGTCGCGCAGGAAGGGAAGTCCGTAAAGAACGCCATCCTTATTCTCACCTTCGGCGCGCACGCTGTTGGGCTCCGTGAGGCCTACCGCGAGGACACAGGCATCGTAGTTCTTTTTCAGGTCGTCCCAGCCGACGTCTCTTCCCACTTCGCTGTTTGTTTTGATCGTGATTCCGAGTTCGACGAGACGCTCGATCTCGCGGTCAAGCACGTCCTGGGGGAGCACCCAATCCGGGATACCGCCGCGATTCAAACCGCCCGCCTTCGGCGACTTTTCAAAAATCGTCACTTTGTAGCCGAGGCGCGCAAGCTGGTACGCGGCGCTGTGTCCCGCGGGACCCGATCCGACAACAGCGATCTTTTTGCCGTTGGGAGTACCAGCTTTGACTACGTCGCGCGGCAGAGCCTGCCCGAGATCGCCAAGAAAGCGCTCGACCGCGCGGATGGAGATGGCCTCATCGTACTGTCCGCGGTTGCAGGCCTGTTCGCAAGGGTGATAGCAGACGCGGCCGGTGACGGACGGGAACGGCATGTCTTCTTTAATTAGTGCGTAGGCGTCCAGATATTTCCCGCGTTTCACGAGGTCGAGATAGCCCTGGATTTTTTCGTTGGTCCCGCAGGCGTTGTTGCAAGGGGGCAACTTGTCTCGGTAGACGGGGCGGATGGAACGCCAGTTACCGGTGGGAAATAGGTCCTGGCCCTTTTCTTGCGAAGGTGCAGGCGTGATGCCGGCAAACGGTACCGTGAGCCACTCCGGGATGTGTGTGCCTTTGGTCGACATGGGGGTCCTTTCCTAGGCCGCCACCGGTTTCAGTGGCAGGATGTGCAATTCATTCAGCGCCATTTCGAAAGCTTTTTTGTTTGCGATCATGGGCTCAATCGTCTCGCGTTTGACGATGCCCGTGCTCTTGACCACCGCCGCAATCAGCGGAGCGGCGATGTCAGGCGCGATGGCTTTGCTGCGTTCAGCGGCGCCTTCCGTCGAAAGGCGGTCAAGACCAAGCTGTCCGAGGCGGTAGTAGAGCCATTTGTGGTCTGCGAGCTTGGCGGCATCGACGCAGACCAGTTGCGCCAGCCGTTCGACACCTGGCACAAAGCGAAGCATGTAGTCCGGCGTGTACTGCGTGTTGATGATCAGCGTTCCGCCAGGAGGCATGCCGCGCATATAGTCCCAGCCCTTGACCATCGTGCCTTCCACCAGCACCACGATGTTGGGATGCTCGTTTTCGTAGGTGAGTTCATTCTCGAGAACCGTATCGCTTACCCGGCAGTACTTGCGCGTAGGAGCGTTGGTACGATCCGGATTGTCGACATAGTTCTCCATCGCCTGAGCGTACTTGCCCTCAAGCCGCGCGGAGGCGGAGACGGAATTGACAATGTCGCGGCCTTCTTTATCCATAATGATGCCGCGCGTCCAAACGGTAAGCTCTGTGTAGCCCATATCAAACCTCTTCACTTGGTATTGGTGAATCCATTGATGCGCAAATTTCCGGCGCTGATGCCGAACTCGTTCGTTGTTTTCAGGTGCTTGGGGCTGCCACGATCCGAAGCAAGAACCGCCAGGAAATCGCTTCGCGTGACTTTGAGGGGCGCGATGCGCGCGCCTTGCTGAAACTCGACAATCGCCGAAAGCGTTGCTTTCTTGCACAGGCTTTCGATATCCGCGCCTGTGAGCCCTTCCATCTGGCCGGCCAGTTCCTGGAAGTCGACATCGGACGCCAGCGGCACGCGACCGCAGCAAAGCCGCATGATGGCCACACGTTCGCCCGCATCGGGTTTGGCGAGCGGCAGTATATAGTCGAAGCGGCCGCTCCGCAAGAGAGCCGGCTCGATTCGCTCGGGACGGTCTGTTGCGGCGAGTAGGATCACGCCCTTGACATCGCGCAAGTTGTCGATTTCGCGGAGGAGCTGGCTCAGAATGCGCTGGTAGACATCGGTGGCGAACTGATCGGCGGCGAATCTTGGCGCGAGAGCATCGATCGTGTCGAAGAACAGGATGCAAGGAGCAGCCCGCCGCGCTTTTTTGAAAACTTCACGCAAAGCTCGCTCGGAATCCCCCAGCCATTTTGAATATAGCTGCGGGCCATCAATCGCAATGAGGGGGATCTGCTTTTCACCGGACAGCGCGCGGACCATGGCGGTTTTGCCCGTGCCGGCGGGTCCGACAAGAAGGATGCCGCGCGGCGGCGCCAGTCCTAACTGCTCGTAAATCTCGGCGTGCATGTGAGAGTGTTCGACAACAGCGTCAAGCATCCGCTTGACATCGTGGAGACCCCCAAGAGATGCAAAGGTTGACTCGCTCTTCTCGATGAAGAACTCGCGAGTTGCGCTGGGCTCGACATCTTTTAAGCCAGCGAGAAAATCGTCGCGCGTGACCTCGAGAGATCCCAGTTCCGCGGTAGCAACTCCGTCGGAACCGAGCGGAACGGTTGAAAGAAAGCGACGCAGGGCAATCATTCCTACTTCCTGTCCGAGCGCTTCTAGGTCGGCGCCGACGAACCCGTGAGAGAGCTCAGCAATTTCCTGCAGGTCGACGTCGGGAGCGAGCGGCATCGCTCGCGTGTGGATTCGGAGGATTTGCAGGCGTGCCTGGGTGTTCGGAACGCCAATTTCGATTTCGCGGTCGAAGCGGCCCGGCCGGCGTAGCGCCGGATCAAGCATTTCTGGAATATTGGTAGCGCCAATGACGATGACGTGGCCGCGCGCGACGAAGCCATCCATCAGGCTAAGCAGTTGTGCCACGACGCGCTTTTCGACTTCGCCGACTACCTCCGCCCGCTTCTGAGCCACCGCGTCGATCTCATCGATGAAAAGAATCGCAGGCGCATGGCGCGCGGCTTCTTCGAATACCTCGCGAAGCTTGGCCTCACTCTCGCCGTAGAACTTCCGCATGATCTCGGGTCCGTTGAGGTGAATGAAGTGCACGCGGCTTTCGGCGGCCACTGCGCGGGCAAGCAGCGTTTTGCCCGTTCCTGGCGGACCATACAACAACACGCCCTTGGGCGCGAGAATTCCCAGTCGCTCAAAGACGTGCGAATACTTAAGCGGCAGCTCCACGATTTCGCGAACGCGCGCCACTTCGCGCTCCAGCCCTCCGATGTCTTCATAAGATACAGCCGGAACACGCGACGGGGTTTGCTCGCCTTCGACGATGCGAATGTCGGTGCGTTTGCCGATAACGACCGGTCCCGACGGAATCGTGCGAACAACCTGGAAGTTCACTGCCTTGGCAAAGGTGGGCACGCGCACAACGCAACCGGCAATGACGGGTACGCCCGCGAGATCCTCGAGCATGCGGTCCGGAGCGATGGTCGCTGGCGCGGCTCCGACCCACATCGGCGTGAGGCGAACCGCGATGGCCGGCTGGGTCTCGACGGGAATCACGGTCACCTGTTCCTGCAAACCCGCGCTGCAATTGCTGCGGCACGTGCCATCGATCTGGATCATGCCTTCGTGTGCGTCGTCGGAAAGCTCAGCGCGTCCGACCGCAACGGTTCCGCCAGTGATCTTGAGAACGTCCCCAGTCCGCGCGCCGATACGCCGCAAGTCGGACGGAGCCAAGCGCGCGACTCCATGACCGACGTCTTCGACGCGCGCTTCGGTAACGCGCAGCGCGAGGGCTGTTGCGGCGTTTTCTTTCGTGGTGGCGGCATCGAGGAGGGTCACCCTCCGCTCCTCCATAGGACCGGTCGGTTGAGGCGAGTTCGCCCCAGCGCTCTTATCTTTGCCCAGGTCAGTCAAACTGCCCGTCCTCAGATTGGTTTTCTTGCTCGCCTACCCTAAGCTAGCTAACCACGTTCCAAGTGATGCGTAATCCGCAGCACGATTTTCTCGACATTTTCGATGTGCCGGCGCATGGCTATCTTTGCGGCATCGCCATCGCGGCGTTTGAGCGCCGCCAGGATCCGCCTGTGGCCGGCAAGCGATTTCTGCGGGCGACCCTCGACCTGGAGACTGCGTTCGCGCGAATCGCGCAAGAGGTCCATGAGCGTGTCGAGCACTTTGAGCACGACACTGTTGCCGGAAGCCAAGGCGATCGCGTAGTGGAACTCGGAGTCTTCGGCGATGGTGCTTTCCCCGGCGCGTAGTTTCTTCTCCTGCCGGTCGAGGATTTCTGTGATGTCGGCGATTTCGTCTTGAGAGATGCGCGCCGCAGCACGGGCCGCCAGCTGCGGTTCGAGCATCTTGCGGAAGTCGAGCAGTTCGCCGATCAGGTCTTCCTTACGCTTGATGGCGTTGGCCAGAGGATTCACCAGCGACTCGGAGGAAATCTCGCGAACGATCGTGCCGGCCCCTTGCCGCGGCTCGACCATGCCCATGAGCTCGAGACTGCGAATGGCGTCGCGGATGGAACTCCGGCTAACGCCGAGGGTTTCCGCGAGTTCGCGCTCGGAAGGCAATTTGTCGCCGGGTTGAAGCTTTTTGAGGATCAGGCGTTCAATCTGCTTGGCGACACCCTCATAGACCTTGTCACGTCGAATGGTCTCGAAGTCGGATTTGAGGGCGACAGGCAACGCAGGCTCCAACTGGTCCGGTAAGTGGACCAGCGAGGAGTATATACCCCGCAAACCCCTTGTCAAGCCCCGAACCGTATTGTTCTTGAGGCTTCGGAAGAAGGGCCGCGGCTTCCCGGCAGGACGGCTACTTCGGGGCGGTCGAAAGCGGGGAGCTGCGCTGGGCCAGCAGCTTCCGGCAACTATACACCGTTCGCCTGTTTTGCATAGGAGGATTTCGACGCTCCCAGAGCTCGACAACCGCGCCGACCCGCGCGCGCTTCGAACTCTGGAGGCGCTTGACCTCGAAATCCTCGAGCCCGGAGGTCTTCTGCTCACCGACCTTTTCGGCGCCGGCCATTCTTTGGCGAAACGTCCAGAGTGTATTTGCCGACTTCAGCTTAACGAGGGGCAGTGAAAAAGTAGGCGCTCATCGCCAAGCCCACGCCGATCACGAAGTAACGCGTCTTCTGTGGGTCGGCCTTTTGCGCATAGTGCGCCCCGAACCACCCGCCGGCAAGGGCCCCGGTTACCATCACGACGAACTGCGGCCACAAAACGGCTCCTGCCCAGATAAAGGTGACTACGGCTGCGGCATTTATTGCCGCAGCGAGCAGCGTCCGAATGGCACCCATCGCGAGGATGTCGCGCATACCCAACGCTGCCAGCATTCCGAGCGTGACGAAACCTATTCCTGCTCCAAAATATCCGCCGTACACGGCAAGCAGGAATTCGAGGATCGAGGTGAAGGTAATCGCCTGCCAGGACAACTGCCGGAGATCATCGACAATGGCTGCGCGGCCTGCCATTACGCGAATTCTGTTGCCGAAGGCGAACAGCAATGTGCCGCCGAGGAGCAGCCAAGGAACCAGGTTCAGGAACGTGTGTTGCGGAGTTCGGAGCAGCAGCAGCGCTCCGGCCCAGCCGCCAACCACGCTGGTCAGCAGCAGCGGCACCATCAGGCGCGTTGGCGCGCTCAAGTGCTTCAGGTAGGCGACGGAACTGGCTGCCAGACCGGGCCACAGCGCAACCGTGTTGGTCGCGTTGGCCGGCACGGCGGGCACCCGTGAAAAAAGTAGGGCTGGAAAAGACACGAAGGTGCCTCCGCCTGCCACGGCGTTCAGCGTCCCGGCGATTGCGCCAGCGAAAAACAGGAGGATGGCGTGGTTAAGATGCAAACCTACTGTTTATCAGAAATATGGAGCGCCCGAGAAGGATGCTGTTTGGCGCCCAGCCGGGGAGCATGCGGAGAATTCGACGGCCGAACGATCTACCACACGCAATCGCTCGAGCCTAGGTGAGATGCAGCGTGAACGGCGGGAGGGCAAGGAGGTGGAACCCTGCTTTCGGATGACACCTTTTCTTCGACCTCGCTGCGCCGTCAAAAAGCGTTCACCTTTTGAGCTCCTCCGCACGCAGAACGACCGCTGCACTTTCGGGCACGGCGCATTCGTGTTGCAGCCGCTTTGCGCGACCAGATGCGCAACGGCAGCGCGAGCGTGCTATGGTTCGTTCAAGCTGGTCTGCCGTCCGGTCTGAACCCAAAACGCTCCATGCGGGCGAACGGCAATCAGAGGCTCGTGAAACAAGTTCTAGCATCCGTCCGTTACTCTTACCGAACAGCCTGAAAAAAAGAATCTGACGGCGGTAGTCCGTAATGTGTTAGTAGTTCCCTCGTAATTTCGCGTTGTTTTTGCGGGGGTTGGGGGGCCAAAACTCGAACGAGACGCGCTGCCGGTGGGGTGCCGCTTTGTCGCGTCTTCTTGCCATTACATGCGCTTAACAGGCGAATGCAACGGTGACATCCGCAAAAATTCCGCGCAGCAACCTGGTAAAGATGCTGCTCTCCTTGTTCACAACGAATGCCAGTATCGGATTCCGTGAATCATGCCAGCAGTTTTTTTGCTTGACATGCACCCCTTTATGAGCTAAACGCTGACCGCCACACACTGGTCCGCTGACCCGACCATTCGGGTGGGGAGGAAACATGCATTCACTTAGGATGTGGTTTGTGCTTTTGGCATTTGCCTTGGGGTTTGCCGGCATAGACCCGCGTGCTGCGGCTCAGAGCGATAAACCTGCAGGGGCTAATGCACAGGCCGCTTCTGCGACAGCGAGTAAGGCCGAAGTGGAACAGTTGCGTCAGGAATTAGCTGCGCAAAGGCAGACGATCGAGCAGTTGAAAAATCTGGTTGAGCAACTGGCCGAAGTGAAGTCGCGCGCCCCAGCCCCTTCGAATGATGGCGCTCACCTGATCAACACTAACTTCCCGCTGCCCACCACGCCCAACGTCGTCGCAACCGAATCAGAAGCCGAAGCGGAGCCGCTGCCAGAGCCTTACCAAAAACCCGCCGAGCAAAAAAGTAGCAGCGGCGCGCCCGTGACTGCGGGATGGAACGGAGAGCACTTCTTCATTAAATCCACGGACGGCCAGTTTCAAATTCAGCCTTACGGATATGTGCAGACCGACTACCGCTCCTATACCGGTGACGGCGCTCCCCCGGATACTTTTGCCGTACGTCGCGGTCGCTTCGGCTTTCAGGGGAATTACGGGGATCACTATCAGTTCGGCCTCCTAATTGACGCCGCCGCCACCGCCGGCGCAACCATCCGCGACATCTACATCAACGCAAAATACAACAATGCCCTCCAGGTCCAGGCTGGCCAGTTCAAGGAACCGTTTGCGCAGGAACTGGTTCAAGGTATCACCAACATCGATTTCCTGGATCGCGGCTTGCAGTCGCTCTTGTATCCCTCCGCCGCTTCTGCCTTCCGCAGTCCTGGCGTGACGATTCACGGTGATATTAACGGCGGCGCCTTCCAGTATTGGGCGGGCGCGTTCAACGGAAAAGGCTATAACATCCTCAACACCACAAGCGTGCCGGAAACGGTAGGCAGAGTGCGCTTCTACCCGTGGCGTAACAACAAAGACAGCGCGCTAAAGGGATTTGGCTTTGGAGGCGCGATCGCTTACGGCCAGTCGCGCGGACTCTCGAACGAACTCACGGCGCCCATGGTCATGCCGGACGCGGCCTACACCTGGTTCCCGCAGTTCCCGGTCAACGGGAATGTATGGCGGTACGTGGGTGAATTCACGTTCATCAAAGGCCCCTTCGCCACGCGCAACGAGTACGTCTTGGCATCCTACAACCGCACCGGAGTTGGCACGCTGAGCTTGGGCGGACTTGGATTTGCCAATCTTCCGAACGTTCGGTTCCAGGGTTGGAATACGGCGGTCACCTACTTGCTCACCAAGGAAACGCGGCCAGAAAACGGCACCCCGCGCGTAAGACACCCCGTATTCGGCCCCATCACGGAAGGAAGCGGAGGACGGGGCTGGGGAGCCTGGGAAGTGGGGTTCCGCTATTCCGGGATTCAGGGCAACGAGCCGGGCCTCTTCTTCAACAACATCGTTACGCCGCAGAACCTGCCAACCTTCAACCGGCACACCGACCAGTTCACCGTCGGCGTTAACTGGTATCTGAACTACTGGGTGCGCTTCCAGTCCAATATTGATATTAACCGCTTGAAGGATCCAAGCACCATCGGCGCCGTGCCGCAGACTTATTTGGTGTTCTTACAGCGGCTGCAATACCGCTTCTAAGGCCTGATGGAGAACTCCTATGCAAACCCAACATGGAAAGCAGCATGATGGCACGCAAGAATCGAGCGGAATTCGTACAGGAGGTTGTTCCATGAGGTCTGGAGTCGCAAAAGTTATTCTTGAGGTAGCGGCGGCGGTGGTCGTCGCGTTTCTGTTGAATAGTTGCGGCGGACAGAAGGGTTGTCCCACCTGCGGAACTACCGTGAACGGGGCTTACGGTATTATCAACATTGTTCCGGTGCCGGAGCACAATCCCACCGGCGAGCCGGGGGGCCCGTTCAACTCCTTCGACATAAGCTGGTTTGATCCCATTCAGCAGAAGGTCTACACCTCAGACCGCATTGGCCTGGCCGTTGTGGTTACCGACGCTGCGCACAACTTTGCCGTAAACACAATCGGTGGCCTCAACCAGGTTGACAATGCGGGGAATAACGCCAGCCCGTGTCTCCCCGGCATTCCTTCCATCATTACCGGTATACCCGACCCTGCTAGCGGCGGCCTTACGCGGTTTGGCTGCCGAAACAAGAACTTTTTTGCCCCGTTCGCGAACAAATTTCCAGGGTTTGGCGACAACGGGATGTTTGGTGGATTGCCTGGAGCGCAGTGTTGCGCTTCCCGTGCGAATGGCGTGAACCCTCTGTCGGGTCCCAATGGGCTTCTTGTGACCCCAGACGGAAACACGCTTTTCGTTGGCAGCGGCAGCGCCTCTGTCATCGCGTTCGATCTCACCACGAATCCTCCGACAGTCCTCGCTGCCTTCCCCACCGGTACGTCACCCGGCTATGACAGCACTTCAGGGGTGGCGCCGTGCATTGCAACTTGGAACGGCGGTGCGGGTAGCGATCCGACCTGCGCAGACGACCGCGCCGATGAGATGGGTTATGGAACCGTCGGCATGCGTAATATTCTCGCTATTGCCAATGGTGATCCTGGCCTTCCCTTCGTCTCACTGATTGACGTCACAGATATCGTCAATCGCAGCGCTGCTGGCATGGCTGCGGGCGGGTATTGCCTTCCCGTGAACCCATTAGCAAATTACACCCCGCTGAGCATTCCCAACCAGGGAACGATCATCGGCAATGGCGGCAGGTCTCAGGCTTTCCCGGCCGGGCCAAACTATCCCACATGCATCCTAGGCCAGATTTACTATGACGGCGTAGGCGCGGTGGATTCGACAGTCGCGGTCGACGATACCACGACGGCGTCAGGAACCCCCTGCCCGGATGGCTCGACGACTGTATCCTCCGGCGTCTCGGGAAGGGGTGTCGGTTCCGGAGGCGTGGATGTGCCTTGCCACCACGCCCCCATCGTAGATAGCAACACCGGCTTCTTCATCACGAACCACGGAATGGCGGGTCCCAACCAACTGGGAGAAATTGCCGTGGCTGGAACTGGCGCCATAGGCTTCAATCCCTTTCACGGTACTTTCTATCTTGAGAACCTGAATTGTACAGTGTCGAATCTGGCCACACAGTCGAGCGTGGCCGTAGGATGTATTGATGAAATCGATCCCAGAATTGGCAATTCCGCTGGTCCAGCGGTCATCAACGTCGTCCCGGTTTACAATTGCATGCCGGCCGGCATCGTGCAGGGACCGGGCCACGATTTCTTCGTCGGCTGCGGCGGCCACGACGGCGTGCAATTCCCTCCGTTGCTGATCGTCTTTGATGGCACCTGTACCACGAGCGCGGCCTGCCTCGCGAGCCAAGTCAAAATCGATCAGAGCGGCGGCACCGACCAAGTCTGGTACAACCCCGGCGACAACCGCTACTACACGGCCGGCCGCGACATGCCGAACGGTCCGATCATGGGCGTGGTTGATGCAGCAACGCGTACTTGGCTCGTCAATGTTACGACGGGCTCCAATTCGCACAGCATTACGGTCAATCAGTTTACGAATCAAATCTTCGTGCCCACGCAGTCGGGCGCACTTTGCGGTACGCAGAGTTCGAATGGCTGCATCGCCGTTTACGGGCGGCAATAGTTATTGCGGCAAAAGACGCGAGAGAGGCCACTCGAGTCCGGGACCTAGCGATTCAAGCTCAGTTGGTTCGTCCGCAAGCCCCGGGTGTATACTTTCTAGTGAGGCGAGTTCTTGATCGGCTGGGCTGAGATGCCGCCCTTTGCATATCAAACGAGTGGCGGTCCCCGCCTTTGCACCTGGCGCGGTGTGGCTCTGTGGCTCTGCGTATTCTCGCTCCTCTTTGCCTTAGCCAGTCGCGTTCCTCGCTTCGCTGGTGACAAGACCTCTTGGGTTCGGTCGACTCCTCCGCACGTAACGGCGAAACTCCTGGCAAAAGATTTCTATCTCTTGCAGGCGCCGCGATCTGGCATCCTAATACCTCTACGCGTGGTTCCGCTGCGAGACAGGGTAAACGAGGCGTGGCCTCTTTTTTCTGTTTTTCTCGACAATCGTCTTTACACTCGTCCCCCTCCAATTTTTGGTAACGCGTTTTTGGCGGTTGTTCCCGGTATCTAACGTTGAGCTACAAAACAATGGAACTAACTGGAAAGCACGCCCCGAGGCAGTGCAAGGAGGAAGGAAGTAATGAGCAATATTCAACGAGGATTCATGTGGAGTCAGTTGGGCCGCGCCGCCTTGGCTCTGTCGGTAGCCACGATCGGCCTGTCGGTGCCCAACACAGTCGCGAATACCAAACCGACTGAGGTTCCTGCGAAGGTAATCGCACACTTGCCGTTGCAGGACTCTGCAGGCAGCGAAATGCTTCTTCAAAACAAAGGGGAAAAGCACTACCTGTATGTCCAGAAGGCGTCTCGGCAGGGTTTTACGGTTGTGGATGTGACCAAGCCGGCTGCTCCGAGTTTAGTGAACCGCAGCGCTTCTTCGAGCGACGCCACGGCAGGTAGACTCGAAATCGTCAGTCCCGACGTCGGCATCGCGGAAGTTCCCGACAAGAGCGCCAAGGGAGTCATTCACAGCGCCGACAATCCGACGGAGACGGTCAAGGTTCTTGATCTGAGCGACCCGGCGCACCCCAAGGTACTCCAGACCTTTACCGGCGTCACCAGCATCCTGCAGGATCCCGGCCGGGGCCTCATCTACTTGGCCAACAATGATGGACTGTGGATCCTCACGCATCCCAAGCCGGGAATTACGCCAGCCAAGAAGAAGCGCCCGTGCGGTTCTGAAGACGCCATCGCTTCGATGCCTCCGGACTGCATGTAAACTACACCCTGGCGAAGTGGAGGTGGCTGAACCAACCGGCCACTTCACAGGCGGATTGGACTATTTGACGCGGGTTTCCTGATAGTGGAGCGCCTTCCACTGTCCGTCGCGCTTCACCCAGATTTCGCCGACGAGGAGTTTTTCAAACGGGACGGCGGACTTTGGGGGAAACTTGATAAAGACTTCATAGCGGGCAAAAGCCGCATCGGTCGAGAGAGGCGTCACCTTGAGAAAGGAAAGCGTGTAGTCGCTGACCGTGCTCTGCTGGAGTTCGCTCTGGGCCTTCCACTTGTAGCGTTCACCATTGCCGTCAGCCTCGACTGCAACAAACTCGTCGGCTAGGAGATCACCGTAGGCTTTTTGGTCCTTGCTTTTGATGGCCTGCCATTCCGCCTTGATTCTCGCGTCAAGCAGATTGGTGAGTTCCGCGGGGGCGGAGGACTTGGGGGGCGCGCCTTGGGGCTGCTGCCCGAAAACGAGTGTCCCGAGCATGACAGTTGCACAGGCCCCGGCAAAACAATTCCGCATCACGTCGTTCTCCCCCGTTTGGTTTCACGGCTGCACGCCCCTGAGAGAGAGCTTCGAATGCTGCGTGCTGTCGTAAACTACAGCGAAATCAAAATCCTACAGGTAGTACCCCAAGTCGTCAAAGCCACATTAACCAGTAGGCGCCCGTAACGGATTTGGTTATTGCAGGCCTAGCTACTTGAGTGTGACGATCGAAACAAGCCATCAATCAAGGAGTGCCTTCACTATGACCTCATGGGTGCGCAAGGTCGTTGCTTGCTCGTCGCCTGTCCTCTTGATCATCTCTTTCAGCCTTCCCGCAGACTGCCAGAACGTCGTGGCCTTGGTGGGCAGTGGCTCGAATCTTCCGACGCCGCTCTACTCGCACTGGATCGAAGATTACAACAAGCTCAGCCCCAAGGTGCAGGTCCGCTATCTCAGCACCGGCACGGTGAAGGGCATCGAGGATATTTCCCGCGGCGTCGGAGATTTCGCCGCCGGTGAAGTGCCCATGAGCGACGCACAGTTGAGCGGGGCTTCCATTCTGCAGATTCCCACTGTGCTCGTCGCCATCGTGCCGATCTACCATGTTCCCGGCGTAAAAGGCCTGCACTTCTCGGGGTCGGTCCTCGCAGAAATTTTTCTCGGAAACATCAAGGCCTGGGACGACCCCAAAATCAAAGAAATCAATGCCGGTCAGACGCTGCCTCATCTGGATATTACAGTAGTCCACCGTACGGAAGGAAAGGGCTCCAATTACATCTTCAGCGATTTTCTTTCGAAAACCAGCCCGAAATGGCGCAGCCAGATTGGCAAGACTCCCTCACCGGCTTGGCCCGTCGGGATAAGCGCCAATCGCGGCGAGGACATGATGGAAAAGGTGAAGAGCACCGCCGGCGCGATCGGCTACATCGAACTCGGCTTCACCATGAGCGATAGCGGCGTCGGCGTCGGCGTGGTCCAGAACGCTTCGGGAAAGTTTGTCAGTGCAACGCAGTCGAGCATCGCGGCCGCTTACCACTCGCTTGAGAAGTCCGTTCCGGCGGACTTCCGGGTTTCTCTCTCTAACGCTCCGGGCAGCGAAGCCTATCCGATCGTCAGCTTCACCTGGCTTTATGTGCCGGTGAAATCGAGCGAGCCGGAGCGTTCGAAGGCGCTCGTCAATTTCCTCGAGTGGGTGCTTGCCACGGGTCAGGAAAGCGCCGAAAAACACGGCTACACGCCGCTACCGACATCGCTTGCGCCCAAAGTTCTGGCCAAAGTCCGGGCGATGGGCTAAGCGCGCCGTTGCATTCGTTTCAAGGTATGATTTGGAGGCAGCCAGGGAGATACCTGCTTGTCTCCTGTGACGACCATTTTTCTCGCAGCCGCCGTGGTCACGGCCGCTGTGACCTTCCTCATTGCCGGCAGAATGGCGAATCAATTGCGACAAGCCGCGCCGGCGGAGCGAAAAACGTCCCTTCTTCTGGGCCTGCCCTGGATCATACGCGAGCACAGTCGTTTGTTCCCGCAAAGCGGACCGATGCTGGCTTTCTGGCTTTCCGTGATTTTCCTCGTGGTGTGGCTAACCTGCGTGGTGTTCAGTCTGATCAGGCATTTCTGACCGGCTTACCCGCCTTGCACCTTGGTGAGTAGCTCGACGAACTTCTGCTTGCGCTCGGCCTGGTCGTGGCCGCCTTCGGCTTCAGCCAGCTGCGTGATGTTCATGGAGCAGAACTTCGGCCCGCACATGGAGCAGAACTTCGCTTCCTTGTAAAAGTCGTCCGGCAGATTCTCGTCGTGCATGGCCTTGGCCGTCGCCGGGTCGAGCGAAAGCTCGAACTGCTTGTTCCAGTCAAACAAAAACCGCGCGTAACTGATGGCGTCGTCGCGGTCGCGCGCTCCCGGCCGGTGCCGCGCCACGTCCGCCGCGTGCGCCGCAATCTTGTAGGCAATCACCCCTTGCTTCACGTCTTCCGGATTCGGCAGCCCCAGGTGCTCCTTCGGCGTCACATAGCACAGCATCGATGCACCATGCCAGCCGATCATGGCCGCTCCAATCGCGCTCGTGATGTGGTCGTAGCCCGGCGCAATGTCCGTCACCAGCGGCCCTAGCGTGTAAAACGGCGCCTCGTAGCACCACTCCTGTTCCTTGTCCACCTGCTCCTTGATCTTGTCCATCGGGATGTGCCCGGGACCTTCGATCATCACCTGCACATCGTGCTCCCAGGCCCGCTTTGTCAATTCACCCAGCACCCGTAACTCCGCAAACTGCGCTTCATCGCTGGCATCGGCGATGCATCCGGGACGCAGGCCATCCCCCAGCGAAAAACTCACGTCGTGCTTCTTGAAAATCCTGCAGATGTCTTCGAAACGCTCGTAAAGAAAATTCTGCTTCTTGTGATGCTCCATCCAGTGCGCCATCAGCGAACCGCCGCGCGAAACAATTCCCGTGATGCGCTTCCTCACCAGCGGCACATGCTCGCGCAACACCCCCGCGTGAATGGTCATGTAATCCACGCCCTGCTCGGCCTGCTCCTCGATCACCTCGAGCATCAGCTCGATCGTAAGGTCCTCAGGACGCCGCACGCGCGAAATCGCCTCGTAAACCGGCACCGTTCCAATCGGCACCGGCGACGCATTGATGATCGCCTGTCGAATCTCCGGAATGTTGCCTCCGGTCGAAAGATCCATCACCGTGTCCGCGCCATAATGCACCGCGTGATGCAGCTTCTTCAGCTCTTCGTTGATCTCGGAAGTCGTCGCCGAGTTGCCGATGTTTGCGTTGATCTTGCACCTGAACGCAATCCCGATGCCCATCGGCTCGAGGTTCGGATGATGGATGTTCGCGGGTATGATCGCGCGCCCGCCGGCTACTTCGCCCCGCACGTAGTCGGGGTCCAGCTTCTCGCGCTTGGCCACGTAGGCCATCTCCTCGCTCACCACGCCAAGCCGCGCCAGATGCATCTGCGACATGTTCCGCGAACCATTGCTGCTTGCCTGAGCCGCTTCGCGCTGCTCGATCCAGTTATCTCGCAAAGCCATGGAAAACCCCCTCCAGACAGCAACCGGTGGCCACTGGCCGACGAACGGTAAAAAAAAACACCAGTACACCTCGGCCCCGTCACTTCTCTTCTGAAGCCTGAATTATGTCATCGCCCACAAGGAAGGACAACCGCCACAAACGGCTAGGCTTTTGCCGCGGCTTCGAA
>Ga0306924_10001422_pt1 | contig 21823 bp, 23 predicted proteins | sample sta12Can44000111_FD_203756 | JGI IMG/M metagenome (GOLD analysis project Ga0306924, IMG submission 203756) | Lab enrichment of tropical soil microbial communities from Luquillo Experimental Forest, Puerto Rico - statanox.12C.anox.44.000.111 (v2)... | ecosystem: Environmental > Terrestrial >...
CGCGCTCGATCTGGCACAGCGCGCGCTCGAAGCCGCATCCGACGCGAACCGCCGGCTGATCGCCGAGCGCGACATGCCGGCGCTCGACACGGGCCTCGTCAGCACGCTGTCGGCCTGGATCGCCGGCTACTCGGAACGCACCGGCCTGCGCACGAGCTTCGTGTGCGCCGCCGACGCGCGGCTGACGCAGCTCGCCGGCCCCGGCGCGGTGGCGGTCGTCCGGGTCGCGCAGGAAGCCCTGTCGAACGTCGCGAAGCACGCGCGCGCATCGCACGCCGACGTGCGCGTCGAGACCGACGACACGCACCTGTCGCTCGTCGTCGTCGACGACGGCATCGGTTTCTCGCGCGCCAGCCGGCGCGGCTACGGCTTGGCCGGCATGCGCGCCCGCTGCGAGGCGTTCGGCGGCCGCTTCGAGCTTGCCGCTCAGCCGGACGGCCGCGGCACCCGCCTGCATGCGCGCTTCGCGTGGGACGCCCTGGGCGCCGCGCCCCGCATGCTGCATTCGTGAGGCCGCGATGAGTCTGAATATCCTGCTCGTCGACGACCACGCGATCGTCCGGCAAGGCATCCGGCAACTGCTGGTCGATCGCGGCGTCGCCCGCGAGGTCGCGGAAGCCGAGACGGGCGCCGAAGCGATGGCGCTCGTCGACAAGAGCGCATTCGACGTGATCCTGCTCGACATCTCGCTCGCCGACATGAACGGCATCGAGGTGCTGAAGCGCATCAAGCGCAAGGAGCCGCGCACGCCGGTGCTGATGTTCTCGATGTACCGCGAGGATCAGTACGCGGTGCGCGCGCTGAAGGCCGGCGCGGCGGGCTACCTGTCGAAAACGGTCAACGCCGCGCAGATGGTCTCCGCGATCCAGCAGGTCGCCGCGGGCCGCAAGTACGTGAGCCCGGCGATGGCCGAGGCGCTCGCCGAATACGTGTCGTTCGAGAACGAGCCGATGCCGCACGAGAAGCTGTCCGACCGCGAATACCAGACGTTGTGCATGCTCGCGTCCGGCAAGCGGCTGACCGATATCGCGAACACGCTGTCGCTGTCGGTGAAGACGGTCAGCGTCTATCGCTCACGGCTGCTGGAGAAGATGAAGCTGTCGAACAACGCGGAGCTGACGTTCTACGTGATGAGCAACCGCCTCGTCGACATGACGCCGACCGCCGGCGCCTGACGCGTGCAGCGTGCCGTGCGCGCCGGCGGAACGCGCGCCGCACCGCTCGCGCAACCGCTTGTTTTCATTAGACGATTGCACTGCCCGATGTTGCGTCGCGGCGGGTCATTTTCTCCAGATCCGCTAAAATTCAGGGTTTTCACTTCGTTCCGTCGCGCTCGCGCGTTCCTGGCAATTCATTCGCAATGTCTCTCTTTCGCAAGAAAAACGTCGATCACATGATCGCCGGCGCGCACACCGCCGGACTCAAGAAAGCGCTGGGCGCGATCGACCTCACCTTCCTCGGCATCGGCGCCATCATCGGCACCGGCATTTTCGTGCTGACCGGCACGGGCGCCGTGCAGGCCGGCCCGGCGCTGATGCTGTCGTTCGTGATCGCCGCCATCGCGTGCGGCCTCGCGGCGCTGTCGTACGCCGAATTCGCGTCGACGATCCCGGTCGCCGGCTCGATCTACACGTATTCATACGCGACGCTCGGCGAGCTGGCCGCGTGGATCATCGGCTGGGACCTGATGCTCGAGTACGGCCTCGCGGCATCGGCCGTGTCGGTCGGCTGGTCCGGCTACCTGCAGTCGCTGCTGCAGGGCTTCGGGCTCGCGCTGCCGACCGTGCTGACCGCCGCGCCGGGCGCGGTGCCGGGCGTCGTCACCTGGTTCAACCTGCCGGCGTTCCTCGTGATGGTCATCATCACGACGCTGCTGTCGATCGGCATCCGCGAATCGACCCGCATCAACAACATCATGGTGTTCATCAAGGTCTCCGTGGTGCTGCTCGTGATCGCGGTCGGCATGTTCCACGTGACGCCCGCGAACTGGAAGCCGTTCATGCCGCATGGCTGGAACGGCGTGTTCGGCGCGGCTGCCGTGATGTTCTTCGCGTTCATCGGCTTCGACGCGGTGTCGTCGGCCGCGGAGGAAGTGAAGGACCCGAAGCGCGACCTGCCGATCGGCATCATCGCGTCGCTCGCGGTGTGCGCGGTCCTCTACGTGGCGGTCGCGGCCGTCGCGACGGGCATCGTGCCGGCCGCGCAGTACGCGAGCGTCTCGCACCCGATCTCGTACGCGCTGCAGGTCGCCGGCGAGAAGTGGGTCGCGGGCTTCATCGACCTCGGCGCCGTGCTCGGCATGCTGACCGTGATTCTCGTGATGAGCTACGGCCAGACCCGCATCATCTTCGCGATGTCGCGCGACGGCCTGCTGCCGTCCCTGCTGTCGCGCGTGCACCCGCGCTTCTCGACGCCGTTCCTGACGACCTGGCTGGTCGGCCTGTTCTTCGGCCTGATCGCCGCGCTCGTGCCGCTCAACGTGCTCGCCGAGCTGATCAACATCGGCACGCTCGCCGCGTTCTCGATGGTGTCGATCTCGGTGCTGGTGCTGCGCCGCACGCACCCGGAACTGCCGCGCGCGTTCCGCTGCCCCGGCGTGCCGGTCGTGCCGATCCTCGCGGTGGCCGCCTGTCTGTTCCTGATGCTCAACCTGGAACGCGTCACCTGGATCGCGTTCGTCGTCTGGCTCGTGATCGGCCTCGCGATCTATTTCGCGTATTCGCGACGCCACTCGAAGCTCGCGCACGGTCACCGCGCGCACTGACGCCCCGGCGTGACCCGCCGCCGTGCGCGGCGCCGGCACGGCCCCCTCGAAACGGCGCGCCCCTGGGCGCGCCGTTTTCTTTTTCGTCAGCCCAGGCCGGCGGCGAGCGCCGCCGCGACCGAGCCGGCGACCAGCACGACGCCGACCGTGCGGCGCTTGTTCAGCTCGGTCCAGAGCAGCACGCCGGTCAGCGACAGCAGGATCAGCGAACCGGCGATGGTGTCCGTCAGCAGCACCCAGAACAGGTTCATGCCGACGCCGCGGTGCAGGTTGTTGAGCAGGGTGAGAAACGTGTTGCTGGTCCGTTTCACCGACACGTAGCCGTTGCCGACCCAGTATTCGGCCTGCACACTGTTGCGCGGCCCGACGATGCCGAACTGCCAGTGCTCGGGCTGCGTGACGCGCTGGTCGCCCCACGCGACGGCCTGCGCCGGCTCCTTGCGGACCCGGCCCGGCTGGCCGTCGAACCGCAGCGTCCGCTTCAGCCATGCCGCCATCGCCACCGGCGTCGCGGGTACCGGGCTCGGCAGCGCGAGCTGCAGCTGCTCGACCTGCGGCTCGCCGGTGGAGATCTTCAGCGGCGGCGCGCGGTGGTTCAGCAGCACGCCCGTCACGCCGAACAGCAGGCCGAGCGCCGCGCCCCACAGGCCGACCCAGCCGTGCACCTTGCGCAGCCACTTGATGAAGGTCGCACGGCGCGAGCGCCGGCGGCGCGCGGAAAGTTCGACGTGGGACAGGGGGTGAGCCGCCGGATGACGCACGGGCGGCGAGGCGATCGTTTCGGGCGCGTTCACGCGAGTGATTCCATTCGTTCAAGGCAACGGGCGGCACGCGTTGCTCGCATGCCGCCCGCTCTATTTAAATGAGAATGGATATCATTACACAAATCGCCGCGCGGCTCAATCGCGCAGCGTGCCGGCGCGCGGCGGGGGCAACGGAAAGCGCGGCTCGCCGGCGGTGTCGCCGTCCTGGCGCTCGAGCGCGTACAGCCAGGCGAGCAGATCCGCGACCGCCTGATACAACTGCGGCGGGATGCGCGAATCGAGATCCACCTGCATCAGCAGCGACACCATTTCCGGCGCGGTATGCACGTACAGCCCGGCCTCGCGCGCGCGCGCGATAATCATTTCCGCGACGAGCCCGTAGCCCTTCGCGATCACGCGCGGCGCCGCGTCGCCGCCCTTCGAGTCGTAGACGAGCGCGGCCGCGCGCTTGCGGGACGATTCGCTCATCGCAGCATCCAGTCGTCGGCATGGGTGGAGCCGTCCGCGCCAGGCGCGGCGGCGGCGGCGGCGGACGGGTGACCCGCCGTGCCGTCGGCGGCGCGCGCATACGCGGCGGCGGCCGTCCGGGCGGCGGCCGCATCGAAGCTGTCGGGCGCGCCGTCGACCGCGCGGATCGATAGCCCGCCCAACTGCAGCCCCGATGCGAGCAGGCGCGCGCGCAGCTCGCTTTCGTGCCGCGTGAGGCGCTCGGCGCCCGCCTCGTTCGCCCCCAGCCGCGCGACGAGCTGCGTGCCGTTCAGCACCAGGTCCGCATCGACGGTGCCGAGCGACGGCAGCGTCAGCGTCAGCCGCGTGCGCCACGCGATGCCGTCTTCCATGTCGGCGACGCGCGCCGCGTGCCCGCCGGAGCCATCGGGCTCGATCGTCCAGTCGAGCCGCGCGCCCGGCCAGGCCTCGCCGATCCAGCGAAACTGGTCGGTCGCGAGCAAATCGAGCTGCTGGCGCACGAGCGGCATGGTCGCCGGATGCAGCGCGGCCGACGTCGCCTGCGACGCGTCCGCGGAAGTGTCGGCGAGCGCCGCGCGCGCGTGCGTCCCTGGCGCGCCCTGCAGGTCGGCATCGGCCGCGCGCGCATCGCCCGCCAGCGCGGCGAATCGCGGCGGCGTGGGCGCGTCAGGGGTCAGAAATGCGTGGGCAGGCGTGCCGGTCTGAGGCGGCGCGGCGGCGTCGCGTGCCGCGCCCGCCGGCAGCGGCACGCGCGCGGAGAGAATGTCTTCGAGCGACGGGTCGGGCACATCGCCGGCGCCCGTGCCCGCGGGTGTCGCCGACGGCATCGGCAGGCGCGCCTGCGGCTCGCGCTCGAGCGCGGCGGCGGGCCGCTGGCCGGCCAGCCACTGTGCGAGATGGGATTCGTAGAAAAGGCCGCTGTCGTTGACCGCTTGCGCGAGCGCCGCGCGCAGCGCCGCGACCGGCCCGGACGGCTGCGCGGCCTGGGTGGCCTGCGCGTGCTGCGCCGCCTGCGCCGCCGTGGACGACGCGTCCTGCGGCACGGTCGAGCCGGCCGCGTCTGCCGCCGTTTGCGACGCGGCGGCCATCAGCAGCGCGGCCGGATCGGCAAGCAACGGGACGCTGCCCATCACGGCCGGCGTCGCATCGCCGCCGAAGCGCGAGATTGCATCGAGCACGAGTCCGACCTCGGACAGCGCGGTTTGCGCGGATGCCTGCGGCGGCGCCGAAAGCCCGGCGGCCTGCGCGGAAGACGGCGACGCGCCCGCGGCCGGCGTGCCGACCTGCGCGGCCGTCGCCCCGCCCATCGGCGGCATCGCGATGTCGGTCAGCAAGCTGTCGATGCGGCTCGCCAGCGTCGCGGCGGCTACGGAGTCGATACCGGTCATGCTAGGGCCTGTTCACGCTAATAACGGGCTTGCGCCGGCCGCCAGACAGGCCGGGCACGAGGATTGCGAGGAAGCGGAGACGGCCCTGTTCGCTGGCGCCGGCCGGACATGGACCGGCGAACACGCGCCCGCCGGGCACGCCGTCAGCCGCGTGCCTGATACATGTCCGTCAACATCTTGGTCGAGCGGCGCGACTCGAACAGCGCGGACAGCCGCGCGACTTCCGGCGTCGCGAGATCGCGGATCGCGGCGTCGTCGGCAAGAATGCGGCGAATCAGGTCGAGCTTGCGGCCCAGCTCGATTTCATCGAGCGACACGCCCACCTCGGCCTCCTTCAGGCCTTCGACGAGCCGCAGGTATTCCGCCTGCAGCCGCGACAGCGCGCCCCAGTCCGCGACGCGCGCCGCGCGCAGCATCCGTGCGGATACCGCGACGATCGCGTCGTAACGCGCGAAATACTCTGCGTTCCGGTTCATCGCGCCTGATCCGCAGCCTGCTGGGCAGCCATGCGAGCCACTTCCGGGGCGATGCCGGTCCACGCCTCCTCGAGCGTGGCGAGCAGGCCGTCGACCTCGATCAGCATCGACTCGCTTGCCTCCACGTTCGCCTGCAGCAGGCGGCGGCAGATGTAGCTGTACAGTGCGTCGAGGCGTGCCGCGATCTCGCCGCCCGCCTCGCGATTGAGCGCCTGCTGCAGGCCGCTCTCGACGATGCGGATCGCCTTGCCGATCGCCTCGCCGCGCGCCGGGACGTTGTTCTGCTGCATGTGCATGCGCGCCAGGGCGATCGCCTGGCGCGCGCCCTGATACAGCATCGCGATCAGGCGATGCGGGTTCGCGCTCATCACCCCTGTTTCGACGCCGACGCGCGCGTACGCGCTGGCTCCAGCGTGTCCTGGGGAAAACATGCGCTCCTCCTTCTTCTAGATGCGTGGATGACGGTTGGTCCGCTGCCGCGTGACACTCGACGGCAGCCTTCTCCCGCTGTTATCGGAACGGAAACCCGAAAGCTTTAGATGCGACCTGCCTGCCGTCGCGTCAGACGGACATCTGCATGATGTCGTTGTAGGCGGTCACCAGCTTGTTGCGGACCTGCAGCCCGAACTGGAAGCCGATGTTGGCCTTCTGCATGTCGACCATCACGTCGTTCAGCGACACGTTCGCCGCGCCGACTTCGAACGCCTGCGCCTCGCCGACCGATTTCTGCTGGTCGCCGCTGATCTTGTCGAGCGACGCCTTCAGCGCGCCCGCGAAAGTGCTGGCCGTCGCCGCGCCGGAGCCGGCCAGCGCCGCAGTCGGGCTCGCCGTGCCGCCGGTGGCCTGCGCGGCCATCGCCTGCATCTGTTGCAACACCGATCCGATTCCGCTGACGCTCGCAGTCATGCTCTCTCCAGGAAAATGAACCCGGACGTGCCGGGCCGGCAATTCGCTGCGCGCAACGCGCCCACCATGCCGGATGACGAAAAGCATAGCAGCGCGCCGCGCGGCAAAGCCGCGAAAGTACGGGGGAAACCCGGCTCTTTTCCGGCGATCGGATTGGCGGCGACATCCCGATAATCGCATCGTGTCATTGTCTGCCCGCTCGCCCGAGCGGGCCTGTCGTCCCGCTCCGGAGAACCTCGACGCATGGATTCGCAGGCCAATTCGCTGATCAATCCCGACGCCCGCACGGGCCTCGCCACCCCGGCGCCCGCCGCCGCGGCGATGCCGGGCGCGGGCAGCGCCGGCGCGGACTTCGGCCTGGGCGGCTTCGCGGAGCGCATCCCCGGCATCGCGCGGATGAAGGGCAACCCGAAGCTGCCGTTCATCATCGCCGCCGCGCTCGCCGTCGCCGTGATCGTCGCGCTGGTGCTGTGGAGCCGTGCGCCCGACTACCGCGTGCTGTACAGCAACCTGTCGGACCGCGACGGCGGTGCGATCATCACCGCGCTCCAGCAGGCAAACGTTCCCTACAAGTTCGCGGACGCCGGCGGCGCGATCCTCGTGCCGGCGGCGCAGGTTCACGAGATGCGCCTGAAGCTCGCGGCGATGGGGCTGCCCAAGGGCGGCTCGGTCGGCTTCGAGCTGATGGACAACCAGAAATTCGGCATCAGCCAGTTCGCCGAGCAGATCAACTACCAGCGCGCGCTCGAAGGCGAGCTGCAGCGCACGATCGAGTCGGTCAACGCCGTGCGCGCCGCGCGCGTGCATCTCGCGATCCCGAAGCCGTCGGTGTTCGTGCGCGACCGCGAGGCGCCGTCCGCATCGGTGTTCGTGGATCTCTATCCGGGCCGCGTGCTCGATGAGGGCCAGGTGCTCGCGATCACGCGGATGGTCTCCTCGGGCGTGCCCGACATGCCCGCGAAGAACGTCACGATCGTCGACCAGGACGGCAACCTGCTGACCCAGCCGGCCTCGGCCAGCGGCCTCGACGCGAGCCAGCTCAAGTACGTGCAGCAGATCGAGCACAACACGCAAAAGCGCATCGACGCGATCCTCGCGCCGATCTTCGGCACCGGCAATGCCCGCTCGCAGGTCAGCGCCGACGTCGATTTCTCGCAGGCCGAGCAGACCTCGGAAAGCTACGGCCCGAACGGCGTGCCGCAGCAGGCCGCGGTCCGCAGCCAGCAGACCAGCACCGCGACCGAGATGGCGACGGGCGCCGCGTCGGGCGTGCCGGGCGCGCTGTCGAACACCCCGCCGCAGCCGGCCTCCGCGCCGGTCGTCGCCGGCGCCGGCCAGAACGGGCCGGGCTCGACGCCGATCAGCGACCGCAAGGACCAGACGACCAACTACGAACTCGACAAGACGATCCGCCACATCGAGCAGCCGATGGGCGGCGTGAAGCGGCTGTCGGTCGCGGTCGTCGTCAACTACCAGCCGGTCACGGACGCGAAGGGCCACGTGACGATGCAGCCGCTGTCGGCGGCGAAGCTCGCGCAGGTCGAGCAGCTCGTCAAGGATGCGATGGGCTACGACGCGAAGCGCGGCGACTCGGTCAACGTCGTCAACGCCACGTTCTCGAACGCGGACGATCCGTTCGCGAACCTGCCGTGGTGGCGCCAGCCCGAGATGATCGAGCTCGCGAAGGAAATCGCGAAGTGGCTCGGCATCGCGGCGGTCGCGGCGGCACTGTATTTCGTGTTCGTGCGCCCGGCGATGCGCCGCGCGTTCCCGCCGCCGGAACCGGCGGAGGCGGCGCTGCCCGTCGCGGACGAGGTGGTCGCGCTCGACGGCCTGCCCGCGTTCGAGCAGGAGAACGCGGAAGCCTCCGAGGCCGAGCTCGCGCTGCTCACCAGCGAGAACGACCGGGCCCGCTACGAACGCAATCTCGAATACGCGCGCACGATCGCCCGCCAGGATCCGAAGATCGTCGCGACCGTCGTGAAGACCTGGGTGAACGATGAACGTTGATCGCCTGCCCGAACGTACGCTGCTGCCGATGCCGACTGGCCTGGCAGAAGTCGCGCAGGCATGCGTCGCCGGGCGCGGCCAGCCCGTGAACGGCGGCAACGTGGAAGACACCCATGACTGATCAGGCGAGCGACCTGTCGAAGCCGCTCACCGCGTACCAGCGGTGGGAGATGGCATCGTTCGACCCCCCGCCGCCGCCGCCGCCGCCCGACGAGACGGCGGCGGCCGCCGCCGCGCTCGCGGCGGAGCTGCAGCGCGTGCGCGACGCCGCGCATGCGGAAGGCATGGCGGCCGGCCACGTCGAAGGCCAGGCGCTCGGCTACCAGGCCGGCCACGAGCAGGGCCTCAAGCAGGGTTTCGAAGCCGGCCAGGTGGCCGCGCACGCCGAAGCCGCGCAGCTCGCGGCGCTCGCGGCAACCTTCAAGGAAGCGCTCGCCAGCGCCGAGCACGATCTCTCCGCCGACATCGCGCAGCTCGCAATCGATATCGCGCAGCAGGTCGTGCGCCAGCACGTGAAGCACGATCCCGCCGCGCTGGTGGCCGCCGTGCGTGAAGTGCTCGCGTCCGAACCCGCGCTGTCGGGCGCGCCGTACCTGTGCGTCAATCCGGCCGACCTGCCGGTCGTCGAAGCGTACCTGCAGGAAGAACTCGGCGCGCTCGGCTGGACCGTGCAGACCGACGCGGCGATCGAACGCGGCGGCTGCCGCGCGCACGCGGCGACAGGCGAAATCGACGCGACGATCTCGACCCGCTGGGAGCGCGTCGCCGCGGCGCTCGGCAAGGTGAGCACATGGTGACGCTCGCGTCCGAGCCGAACGCACCGGGCGGCCTCACGCCGCTCGAGCGCGAAGTCGCACTCGCGTCGCTCGGCCCCGAATCCGCGCCCGATGCCCGCCTGGCCATCGCGCCGCTCGCCCCCGACGCGCTGCGCGCGCCGCACAACCCCCATCTCGCGCACTGGCGCTCGAACCTCGACGGCCTGCGCGCGCTGAACGCGCGCGCGTTGCCGATGCGCCCGTGCGGGCGCCTGACCCGTGCCGCGGGCCTCGTGCTCGAAGCCGTCGGCCTGCGCCTGTCGGTCGGCGCCGAATGCACGATCGAGCTGCCGCCCGGCAGCTCGCTGCCGAGCGCGGAAGCCGAAGTGGTCGGGTTCTCGGGCGAGCGCCTGTTCCTGATGCCGACCACCGAAGTCCACGGCGTGCTGCCCGGCGCGCGCGTATGGCCGCTCGAAAGCGCGCCGATCGCCGATCCGCTGTCGGGCGCGAAGCGGCTGCCGGTCGGCTGGGGCATGCTCGGCCGCGTCGTCGACGCGTCGGGCCGCCCGCTCGACAATCTCGGCCCGTTGACCTCGAAGGTCGACGCGCCGCTGTCCGCCCCGTCGATCAACCCGCTCGAGCGCGAGCCGATCCATCACGTGCTCGACGTCGGCGTGCGCGCGATCAACGGGCTGCTCACCGTCGGGCGCGGCCAGCGGATGGGCCTCTTTGCCGGCTCCGGCGTCGGCAAGTCGGTGCTGCTCGGCACGATGGCGCGCTACACGAGCGCCGAGGTGATCGTGATCGGCCTGATCGGCGAACGGGGCCGCGAAGTGAAGGAATTCATCGAGCAGATCCTCGGCGAGGACGGGCTCGCGCGCTCGGTCGTGGTCGCCGCGCCCGCCGACGTGTCACCGCTGCTGCGGATGCAGGGCGCGACATATGCGACCTCGCTCGCCGAATATTTCCGCGATCAGGGCAAGCACGTGCTGCTGCTGATGGATTCGCTGACCCGCTACGCGATGGCGCAGCGCGAGATCGCGCTCGCGATCGGCGAACCGCCTGCGACGAAAGGCTATCCGCCGTCGGTGTTCGCGAAGCTGCCCGCGCTCGTCGAGCGCACCGGCAACGGCCCCGAAGGCGGCGGCTCGATCACCGCGTTCTACACCGTGCTGACCGAAGGCGACGACCAGCAGGATCCGATCGCCGACTCCGCGCGCGCCATCCTCGACGGCCACGTCGTGCTGTCGCGTGCGCTCGCCGAAGCCGGCCACTATCCGGCGATCGACATCGAAGCGTCGATCAGCCGCGCGATGACCGCGCTGATCGACGACGCGCACCTCGACCGGGTGCGCCAGTTCAAGCAGATGCTGTCGCGTTACCAGCGCAACCGCGACCTGATCGCGGTGGGCGCCTACGCGCCGGGGCGCGACGCGCAGCTCGACCGCGCGATCGCGCTCTACCCGCGCATCGAGGCCTTCCTGCAGCAGGGCTTTCGCGAATGCGCGCCGTTCGCATCGAGCCTCGCCGCGCTCGATGCGCTGTTCGACACTCAAGGAGGCTGACGCTCATGGCCAAGAGCTTTCCCATGCAGATCCTGCTCGATCGCGCGAACGAGGACCTCGACGCCGCGACCAAGCAACTTGGCGTCGCGCAGCGCGAGCGCACCGACGCCGTGAACCAGCTCGACGCGCTGCTGCACTATCGCGACGAATATCACGCCCGTTTCGCGCAGACCGCGCAAAGCGGGATGCCTGCCGGCGACTGGCGGAATTTCCAGGCGTTCATCGACACGCTCGACGCGGCGATCGCGCAGCAGCGCCGCGTGCTCGCGGCCGCCGAGGCGCGCATCGACGAAGCCCGCCCGCACTGGCAACAAAAGAAACGCACTGTCGGCTCGTATGAAATCCTGCAGGCGCGCGGCGTGACGCAAGAAGCCCGCCGCACCGCGAAGCGCGAACAGCGCGAAGCCGACGAACACGCCGCCAAGGTCCTGCGCATGCGGGCCGACGCGGCGAACTCGATGTAATCGTCCGTTTTCGACCGAGAGATACCCCATGCCTTCACTGTCCATGCTCGGCGCGCTGATCGACACCGCCAGCGCCGCGATCAAGGCCGTCCGCCAGGCCAGCGCGTCCGATTCGTCCGCCGCCGCGAGCGGCGCGTCGGCAGCGAGCCCGCAGCCGTTCGCGCAGACGCTGCAGCAAAGCGTCACCTCGCACAATTCGGCTGCGTCGGGCAGCACATCGTCGTCGAATGCGGCGTCGGGCTCGACGTCGACGGTGGCGGACGGCACGAAGCCGTCCGGCAAGTCCGACGGCAAGTCCCACGACGACACCACGACCGGCGACGTGAATCCCGATGCCGCCGCGCTCGCCGCCGCTGCAGCGGTGCAGGCCCAGTTGCAGGCGCGCCCCGACGCGGCGACGACCGTCGCGAACGCGGCGTCGACGGTCGCGCAGGCCGCCACCGACGCGCAGCAGATGCTCGCCGGCGCGGCGAAGACGGTCGCGAATGCGGTTGCGGGTACCGCGCAGGATGCCTCGCAAACCGCCGGCGCCGGCACCCCGTCGACGAGCCAGGACGCGCTGCACGCAGCGCTCGCGAAGCTCACGGGCGGCGGCGGGGTGACGGTGCCGTCGGTCAGCGGGGCTGCCGCGCAGCCGGCCGCGACGTCGACCGCATCGGCGCTCGCGGAGAAGACGCCGACCTTCGGCAAGACGCTCGCCGACGCGAAGGACGCGCTCGCCGCGCCGCAGCCGCAGGCAGCTGCCACGCCGGCGCTGCAGGTCGACGCCGCCGCGAAGGTTGACGCATCGCACGCACTTGCCGCCACGCAGGACGCGACGACGGATGCGGCCAGCTCGACGCTCGCCGCGGCGACGGCCGTCGCGCAGCAGCAGAGCCTGAGCGCGGCGCAGTCGCCGGCCGCAAGCGCCGCCGCGACGACGCACTCGCTGGCGCCGCAAGTCGGCACCACCGACTGGACGGAAGCGCTGAGCCAGAAGGTCGTATTCCTGTCGAATGCACACCAGCAAAGCGCCGAGCTGACGCTCAACCCGCCGGATCTCGGGCCGCTGCAGGTCGTGCTGCGGGTCGCCGACAATCACGCGCACGCGCTGTTCGTGTCGCAGCACGCGCAGGTGCGCGAGGCCGTCGAGGCCGCGCTGCCGAAGCTGCGCGAGGCGATGGAAGCCGGCGGCCTCGGCCTCGGCAGCACGACCGTCAGCGACGGCGGCTTCGCATCGTCCCAGCAAAACGCGCAGCAGGCGTTCGGCGGCGGCCAGTCGGCACGGCGCGGCAACGGCGCGTCGTCGGGCAGCGGCACCGTGATGGACGCCGCGGCGTCCACGGCCACCGTCGCGACCCAGCAAAGCGTCGGCCTCGTCGATACGTTTGCCTGAGCCCCGGTGAGCGCGCCGGTCAGCGACCGTGCGCCGCGCTCACCGTCTCCCCACGCGGCACGCCCGCCCTGCGCGCGGCCGCGATGAAATCCGCCGCGCGTTCGCCGATCATCACGGACGGCGCGTTCGTGTTGCCGCCGATCAGCGTCGGCATCACCGACGCATCGACGACGCGCAAGCCTTCTACGCCGCGCACGCGCAATTGCGGATCGACGACCGCGCGCGCGTCCGAACCCATCCGGCAGGTGCCGACCGGGTGATATATCGTGTCCGCATGCGCGACGATCGTCGCGCGCAACTCGGCTTCCGACTGACCGGGATGCGTGTACAGCTCCCGCCCGCCCATCGACGCGAGCGGCGCCGCTGACAGGATGCGGCGCATCGCCTGCGCGCCGCGCACGAGCAGCTCGAGGTCGCGCGCATCGCTGAAGAAGCGCGGATCGATGCGCGGCGCGTCGCGCATGTCGCCGCTCGCCAGCGTCACGGTTCCGCGGCTGAACGGCCGCAGCGCGCACACGTGCAGCGAGTAGCCGAATCCCCAGTGCATCCGGCGGTTGTGGTCGTCGACGAGCGCGGTGCAGAAATGCAGCTGCAGGTCCGGGCGATCGAGTGCAGGATCGCTCTTGATGAAGCCGCCCGCCTCCGCGACATTGCTCGTCATCATCCCCGTGCGGCGCGAGAAGTAGCGCGCGAGCGCCGGCGTCATCTTCGCGATCCCGCGCACGCAGATGCCGACCAGATCCGACGAATCGACGCGCGTATTGATGATGAAGTCGATGTGATCGATCAGGTTCGCGCCGACGTCCGGCGCGTCGTGCACGACCGCGATGCCGTGGCGCCGCAGCTCGGCGGCCGGCCCGATCCCCGAGCACATCAACAGTTGCGGCGTGTTGAACGCCCCCGCCGACAGCACCACTTCCGCGCGCGCGCCGAGCGTCTCGACCCGGCCGTTGCGCGACACCGTCACGCCGATCACGCGCTTGCCGTCGAAGCCGACACGCAGCACGGTCGCGTCGGTGATCACGTTCAGGTTCGGCCGGTTGCGATCGTGGAGGTAGGCGCGCGCGACGCTGCAGCGCGAGCCGTCGCGATGCGTGACCTGATAGAAGCCGACGCCTTCCTGCGTCGCGCCGTTGAAATCGTCGTTGAGCGGATAGCCGGCCGCATGCGCGGCCTGGATGAATCGTTCGGAGAACGGATTACGGAAGCGCAGATCCGATACGGAAAGCGGCCCGGCCGCGCCATGCCAGTCGTCCGCGCCGCGCTGGTTGCCTTCCGCGCGCCTGAAATACGGCAGCACGTCGCGCCAGCCCCAGCCGGTGCAGCCGAGCCGCGCCCACTCGTCGTAGTCGAGCGGATGGCCGCGCGTGTAGATCATCGCGTTGATCGCGCTCGATCCGCCCGTTCCGCGCCCGCGCGGCTGATACCCGCGACGGCCGCCGAGGCCCGGCTGCGGCACGGTCTCGTAGCCGTAGTTGGTGCCGAACTTGAACGGCACGAGCGCCGCGATGCCGACCGGCATGTTCACGAGCAGGTTGCGCTCGGTGCGCGGGCCCGCTTCGATCAGCGCGATCGTCGCATCGGGGCACGCATCGGCGAGCCGGCCTGCGAGGCTCGCGCCGCCCGAGCCCGCACCGACAATGATGTAGTCGTAGTACATGTCAGTCTCCTTCATGTCACGAATCGCGCCCGGCGCGGCCGGATCTGTGTCGTTGTGTTCGCGCATTGTAGAAATGCCGCACGCCCGCGCGGTGCACGGATTCAAGAGCGATTCCTCTAAACGTGCGCGTGAACTAAATTTAAGATGCTTGGATTCGTGATGCGCGATTCCGCCGGGCGCCACGCTCAACTGGAGGAGACGACATGAAAAACGACCTGCCCGAATTCGCCGCGCTGACCGCGCTGCTGCACGACCAGCGCGCCGCCTGGCTGCGCGCGCCGTATCCGTCCTGGGAGACGCGCGCGACGCACCTGCGCTCGCTGCGCGCGATGCTGCTCGGCCATGCCGACGCGCTCGCCGATGCGATCAGCGCGGATTTCGGCCATCGCGCGAAGCAGGAAGTGCTGCTGTCGGAAATCTGGATGGCGAAGGAAGAGATCGACGAGGCGCTCAGGCACGGCAAGCGGTGGATGAAGCCGATGCGCCGGCCGATGAACAAGTGGCTGCGCCCGGCGCGCGCGAAAGTGATTCCGCAGCCGCTCGGCGTCGTCGGCATCGTCGTGCCGTGGAACTATCCGGTGCTGCTGGCCGCCGGCCCGCTGATCTGCGCGCTCGCGGCCGGCAATCGCGCGATCGTCAAGATGTCCGAACTGACGCCGCGCACGTCCGCGCTGTTCGAGCAGCTGATCGCGAAGACCTTCTCGCGCGACCACGTCGCCGTCGTCAATGGCGATGCCGAAGTCGGCGCGGCGTTCAGCGCGCTGCCGTTCGACCACCTTCTGTTCACCGGATCGACGCAGGTCGGCCGTCACGTGATGCGCGCCGCCGCCGAACACCTGACGCCCGTCACGCTCGAGCTCGGCGGCAAGTCGCCGGCGATCGTCGGGCCGGACGCGCGCTTCGACGCGGCGGTCGACGCGATCGTCGCGGGCAAGACGCTGAACGCCGGCCAGACCTGCATCGCGCCCGACTACGTGCTGCTGCCGCGCGGCATGGAAGCAGCGTTCATCGAGCGGGCGCGCATGCGGCTCGAAAAGATGTATCCGGATTTCGCGCGCAACGCCGATTACACGTCGATCGCCACCGAGCGCCACTTCGCGCGGCTGCAGCGGCTCGCGAGCGACGCGCAGGCAGCCGGCGCGCAACTGCACCCGCTCGTCGATGCGTCGTCCGATCCGGCGTCGCGCCGCTTCGCGCCATGCGCGATCACGCACGCGCCGGACGCATCGCCCCTGATGCAGGAGGAAATCTTCGGGCCGCTGCTACCGCTCGTGCCGTACGAGACGGTGGATGAAGCGATCGCGTACGTGAACGCGCGGCCGCGCCCGCTCGCACTCTACCTGTTCGACGAGGACGCCGCGACGATCGACCGCGTGATGCGCGAGACCGTGTCGGGCGGCGTGTCGATCAACGAGACGCTGATGCACATCGCGTGCGGCAGCCTGCCGTTCGGCGGCGTCGGATCGAGCGGGATGGGCGCGTACCACGGCTACGACGGCTTCGTGACCTTCTCGAAGATGAAGCCGGTGCTGACGCAGGCGCGCGTGAACGCACGCAACCTGCTCGCGCCGCCGTACGGCGCGCGTTTCGCCGCGCTGATCAAGCTGATGATGAAGTTCTGAGCAAGGCGCGGCGCGCAGCGTGGGGCGCGCGGCTGCGTCGCCTCACTCGCCGCGCCGGCTGTCGGCGGTCGGCGGTCGGCGGTCGGCGGTCGGCGCGGCGGTCGGCCGGCAAGCGGCACGCCGCACCAGTACGCGTCACACCGGCCAGAGCGGCCCTTCCTGCATCGCGCCGATCTGCTCGCGCAGTTCCAGCACGCGCGCTTCCCAGTAGTGGTGCGTGTTGAACCACGGAAACGCGGCGGGAAACGCCGGATCGTCCCAGCGGCGCGCGAGCCACGCGGCGTAATGAATCAGGCGCAGCGTGCGCAACGCCTCGATCAGGTGCAGTTCGCGCGGCTCGAATTCGCAGAAATCCTCGTAGCCGGCCAGCAGGTCGGCGAGCGCGCGCGACGCGCCTGCGCGGTCGCCGGGCAGGAGCAGCCACAGATCCTGGATCGCCGGCGCCATCCGGCTGTCGTCGAAGTCGACGAAATGGGGGCCGGCGTCGGTCCACAGCACGTTGCTCGGATGACAGTCGCCGTGCGTCCGCAACAGGCGTATCTCGCCCGCACGCTCGAACGCGGCCTCGACACCTTCGAGCGCGAGCGCCACCGCGGTCTCGTAGGCGGGCCGGACGTCGGCCGGAATGAAGTCGTGCGCGAGCAGATAGTCGCGCGGCTCATAGCCGAACGAGCGGATGTCCAGCGTCGGCCGCGCGACATAGGGTCGGGTCGCGCCGACCGCGTGAATGCGGCCGATGAAGCGGCCGAGCCATTCGAGCGTGTCGCTCCGGTCGAGATCGGGCGCGCGGCCGCCTCGCCGCTCGAAGATCGAGAAGCGAAAGCCGTCGAACGCGTGCAGCGTGCGGCCGTCGAAGACGCGCGCGGGCACCGCCGGGATCTCGCGCGCGGCGAGCTCCGCGACGAACGCGTGTTCCTCCAGGATCGCTTCGTCCGACCAGCGATGCGGCCGGTAGAACTTCGCGACGATCGGCGGGCCGTCTTCGATGCCGGCCTGATAGACGCGGTTTTCGTAACTGTTGAGGGCGAGCAGGCGGCCGTCGGTGCGCTGGCCGGCCGGCATCAGCACGCTGTCGAGCGCGTCGAGCACGCACTCGGGGGTCAGGCCGGCGAAGGGCGGCCCGGCGGGGGCGGCGGAGGTGGATTGAGCTTCGTTCATGCCACGCATTGTGCCGTCAGCCGGGCCGAAAGACGAGCGCTCGCCGGGCGGGCGCTCGATGGGCAGGCGCTCAGTGCAGCGCGGCGCCCGTCGGCAGCACGGATTCGCCGGTATCGATCAGGTCCTCGAGAAAAAAAGGTTCGGTGTTGAGCTCCTTCGACTCGCCCGGCACGCCCGCGTACCAGGTCACCATTGCCATGTCGCCCAGGATGCGCTGGACGATGCCGCGCGCGCCTTTCGGCACCGCGATATGGGTTGTGCAGACAATCGACCCGACATGCATGATGTTTCCCCATTCTTGTAACCGGCCTGGACCGCATGGCCGGGAAATGCTCGATCCGCGCCGCCGCTCGTGGCGAGCGCCGCGCGTGTCCCATTGTTCACGGTTTATCGAAGCGCGAAAAGAAAAAGAAGCGGCCAAAGTGCCGCGAATTCGCTGGATGTATCGAATCAACCACTCGGTCGCCGGCGCGCTTGCGCCCCGGACGCCCTCATCATACCCTGTCGATCGCAACGGCCCGTGTTTCCGCCCGCCGCGCTCCGGCAGCCGACGCGAATCGCGCAACCGGCGTATCGTTCCGGGTTTCCGTATCGCCCTGGAGATTCCGCGTGACCGCCCCATCCGGGACGGCGTCCCGCACGCCGCCCCCTGCCGCCCCCGGCGCCTATCTCGAACGCGGCTCCCGCAGCTACTGGCGCGCGAGCGTCGCGCTGCTGTTCGCCGGCTATGCGACGTTCTCGCTGCTCTACTACGTACAGCCGCTGTTGCCGGAATTCTCGAAGACATTCGGCGTGAGCCCCGCGCAAAGCAGCCTCGCGCTGTCGTTCTCGACCGCCGCGCTCGCGCTCGCGGTCTTCGTCGCGGGCTTCGTGTCCGAAAGCCTGAGCCGCCACCGGCTGATGACCGCATCGCTCACGCTGTCGTCGCTGCTCACGCTCGGCGCGGCGTTCGCGCCGCACTGGCACCAGATGCTCGTGCTGCGCGCGCTCGTCGGGCTCGCGCTCGGCGGCGTGCCGGCCGTCGCGATGGCCTATCTCGCCGAGGAAGTGCATCCGGACGGCCTCGGCCTCGCGATGGGCCTGTACGTCGGCGGCACCGCGATCGGCGGGATGGCCGGGCGCGTGATCACCGGCGTGCTCGCCGACCTGTTCACATGGCGCATCGCGGTCGGCGCGATCGGTGTGCTCGGCTTCGCGTCGATGCTCGCGTTTCGCGCGCTGCTGCCGCCGTCGCGCCACTTCACGCCGCGCCGCGGCCTCGATCTCGCGCATCACCGCGCGTCGCTCGCGCGCCACCTGCGCGGCCGCCGCGAGCTGCCGGTGCTGTTCGCGATGGCGTTCCTGCTGATGGGCAGCTTCGTCACGCTGTACAACTACATCGGCTACCGCCTGCTCGCGCCGCCGTATACGATGAGCCAGGCGACGATCGGCGCGATCTTCGTCGTCTACCTGGTCGGCGTCGTCGCGTCGCCGTGGTCCGGCCGGATGGCCGACTCGCTCGGCCGCGGCCGGGTGCTGATCGCCAGCGTGGGCATCATGCTGACGGGCGTCGCGCTCACGCTGCTGCATCCGGTCGCCGCGATCGCCGCGGGCATCGCATGCGTGACGTTCGGCTTCTTCGCCGGGCACTCGGTCGCGAGCGGCTGGGTCGGCCGCCTCGCGAAGCTGGGCAAGGGGCAGGCCGCCGCGCTGTACCTGCTCGCGTATTACCTCGGATCGAGCCTCGTCGGCTCGTTCGGCGGCCATTTCTGGAGCGCGAGCGGCTGGCCGGGTGTCGCGGGTCTCGTCGCGACGCTGCTCGCCGCCGCTCTCGCGGCCGCGCTGTGGCTGCGCCGCCGCGAGCGCACGGGCGCCGCGTAGCGCGCGCCGGGCGTCCGTAACCCAATGCAGCGCCGCGACGCGAGCGCCGGCGATGGCCGGCGCCTCGCGCCCCGCATCGGCCCCGCACCGAAACGAAAGCAAATCGAAACACATTTGCAAGACGTTCGCGTCACACGCAGGCAGCACATGCGCTTCGTCGTGTTTTCGACTGATTTTTAATGGTTCGGATAGCGAAAAACGACGCGTCGTTTCCTATACTCGAATTAACCGCCTCCGGCATCCGCGAGGTGGCCAAAACAAATACCGGAGACACGCATGACCACCTATTTCACGATCGGCGACTTTATCCTGCTCATCCCGATGGCGCTTGCCGGCGCGCTGTTCCTCGGCGCCGTGCCGTGCCACACGCGGTTCCGCCACAACCTGCTGCGCGTGATCGGTGCGATCCTCGGCGTCGGGGTCGCGATGCTGCTGGTCGAAGGTCTCCCCGCGCTGATCTGACGGCGCGATCCCGCCGCGGCGGCGGGGCGGCGCGCGCCGCCCGCGCGCCGCAATGCGGCCGGCAACGCTCGTTCCCCTGCCTTTGAAAAATTCCTTCGTGGGGCAGGCCGCCCGGTGAATGCCCTTTCCCACGGATTGCCGCAGCGTTTCTCTGCGCAGACCGGTCGCGGCGCGTTCGTCCGCCTGGATCGCAAAATACAGGCGACAACGCTCCGGCATCGCCGCGCTTGCGCCCGTTGCGTGAAGCGCAAGCGCCATCGCCCCATGCGCGCGTGCGCGCGGCGATGGACGCGATGCTGCCGCTCGCCTTACACTCCGGCGTCTTGATTCATCGTTTCAGCGAGGCTTGTATGACCCGGGCTATCTCGGTTGCGCTGCTCGTCGGCGGCGTCGTGCTGCTGTATTTCGGCGGCCAGTCGTTTCATTCGATCAACGACGACGTCGCACGCGTGCTGACCGGCTCGCCGTCGACCAAGACGATCCTGCTGATCGCCGGCGGCGTGGCCGCGACGCTCGCCGGCCTGATCGGCCTCACCGTGCCAGGCAGCAAGCGCTGACCCGCGCCGGTGCGGCGGCGCGACTCGCGCGCCGCACGGCTCCGGTCAGAACGGCACTTCCGGCTTCGACGTGGAGCGCGTGCCCTCGAGCGGCCGGTTGCTCGCGCCGTGATAGGTGAACACGAGCGAGAACTTCACCTGGTCCGAGCGGTTCTGGCCCGCCGAATGCAGGGTGTTGCAGTGGAAGAACACCACGTCGCCCGCCTTCAGCGTCGGGCACACCGCGGCGTCGAGCACCGTCCGGTTGACCGGCAGGTCGCTGCGGAAGAACTTCGCGGCATCGAAACTCTCCGGCCCGAATTCCGCGCCATGCGACCCCGGCACGAGCCACAGCGCGCCGTTCTCGTCGGTCTCCGGCCCCAGCGCGAGCCACACCGACACCAGGTCCGGCCGCTCGAACGACCAATAGCGCACGTCGCGATGCCAGCCGGTCAGGCTGCCGTAGGCGGGGTGCTTCGTCATCATGCAGTTGTGATGCGCGCGCGACAGCACTGGCTGCTCGCCGAAATAGACCCGCATCCACTCGCCGATCTCGGGCGCGGTCGCGCGCGCGGCAAACGCCGGATCGCGCGCGTACGCGTCGAGCAGCCGCCGCACCGTGTGGCCGCCGGGCGCGTGTTTCGACTCGGGCGCCCCCGGATAACGAAGATCGGCCTCGAATTCGACCGGTTGCGCCGCGTCCTGCAACTGGCGCTCGGCGACGCGCTTCAGCGCCGCGCACTGCTCGGCGCTGACGAGCCCGGGCGACACGACGAAGCCGCGCTCGCGCAGTTCCGCGACCTGCGCACGAATCGATTCCGACTGCAATGAAGACATGGGATGCTCGATGTATTTCTTGTGAATGTTTCGATTGTAAAACGGAGCCGGATGGTGCGCGCGGCATCTGCATCCGGCCCCGGGAATTGCCGGTGCGCCACTTGATCTAACGCAAAGGACGCACGGATCGCCCGGACGCCCTCGCAGCCGCGCCGGAACACGCCGCGCGCGTTGCGGCACAAGGGTTATCCGCGACTTTTGCGCGTCACGAATCGCCTGTAGCCTGCGCGAGCCTGTCAATTCTGGCGGGCGCGCGACGCGGCGCGGTTCGGTAACATGCGCTGCGCCCGATAAGGCTGCTTACATTCCCGCGCGCCATGAGCGCGACATTACTCAAGCGAAGTACCGTTCACATGCCATTCCGCCTGACCTCCCGTCTCAGCCGCGCCGCGAAGCGCGTGGTGCCCTCCGCTCCGCATCGTGCGATGCGCGCGCTGCGTCACCATCGCACGCGGGCGCAGGCGCTTGCCGAGCAGGCGCAGCAGCACGCCCGGCTCGACGGCATCCGTGCGTGGTTCCACGCGTTCCTGTCGATGATGAGCACGCACGCGATCGCACGCCGCAACGGCCTGCGCTCGCTGCTGCAGAAGCCGTCGTCGCTGCGCGTGCTCGAACTGCGCCGCGCGCAGGGGCCGCAACGCCGCGTCAACCGTCCGCGCCGCCTCGCGGCAAGCGCCGGCTGGTTCGCGTTCGGCGCACGATAAACGCCGCGACGGCCACGCGCATCGCGCATCGGGCCGGCACACGATGCCG
>Ga0306924_10001424_pt1 | contig 21813 bp, 20 predicted proteins | sample sta12Can44000111_FD_203756 | JGI IMG/M metagenome (GOLD analysis project Ga0306924, IMG submission 203756) | Lab enrichment of tropical soil microbial communities from Luquillo Experimental Forest, Puerto Rico - statanox.12C.anox.44.000.111 (v2)... | ecosystem: Environmental > Terrestrial >...
GGTACGCGTCCGCCGCGCAGGTCGCCTTCGACCTCGTTCACCCCGACCAGGTGGCGCTCACGGAGCGCGCCGGCCGCCTGCGCCGCCGCGCCGGGTTGCGCGAGCTCCTGCGCTGGTTGCGTGCCGCCGGGCTCGAGCCCACGCCACCACCCCGCCCCACCGCCCAGCTCTCCACCGCGCCCATCCTCCTCGCCGCCATCGCCACCAGCCACGGGAACGAGGCGCAGTTCGAGGCGCTCCGCGAGGTGGTGTCCCGGCTCCTGGCGCAGCGGGGCGAGACCCGCCTCGCCTGCGCCACCGTCGTCCGCCCCGCTCCGGAGCTGGGCGGCTCGGCCGAGGAAGCCGCGAGCGAGCAACGCATCAAGCACCTCGTGCTGCTGCGCCACTGGGCCGGGCCGCTGCGCCTCCCGCCTGGCCGCGTCTCGTTCCACGTCCTCGAGGCCGCGGATCCCGCGGCGGCGATCGTCGACTACGCCCGCGTGAACCACGTCGACCACGTGGTCATCGGGGCGCCCCCGCCCGACCTGCCGTTCAAGGGGCTCCTCGGGACGATCCCGACCAAGGTCGCGCTCGAGGCGCCCTGCACCGTGAGCATCGTGCGGCCGCGCGGCGGGCGGTGAGGCCTTACCTGACCCGTGAACGCGCCCGAGTCCGAGCCCGAGCCCGGACCATGCCGGGCCCGGGCTCGTTCACGGGCTCTCGGGCCATCACGCGTGGTGGATCTCGCGGTCCTTCGTCTCCGGCAGGGCGATGGTGCCGATCACGGCGGTCATGAGCGCCACGACGATCGGGTACCAGAGCCCGAAGTAGATGTCGCCGGTCGCGGCGACCATGGCGAAGGCGATGGTCGGCAGGAACCCGCCGAACCAGCCGTTGCCGATGTGGTACGGCAGCGACATCGAGGTGTAGCGGATGCGCGCCGGGAAGAGCTCCACCAGCCAGGCGGCGATGGGCGCGTACACGAGCGTCACGTACATGGCGAGGAGCCACAGCAGGAAGATCACCATCGGGCGGTTGATCTTGCTGGGGTCGGCCTTGGTCGGATACCCGGCGGCGTCGACCGCGGCCGTCATCTTCTTCTGGAACGCCGCGTTCTGCGTCTTGAACTCGGCGGGCGGGAGCTGACGGCCCGGGAAGCTCGTGACGACGACGTGGTCGCCGATGCGCGCGCTCGCGAGCGTGCCGGGGGGCGCCGCCACGTTCGTGTACGGGATGGCGCGCTTGGCGAGGAAGCTCTTCACGAGGTCGCAGGAGGTCGTGAACTGGGTCTTGCCGATCGGGTCGAACTGGACGCTGCAGTCCGCGGGATCCGCCACCACCGTGACGGGGTTCGCGGCCTCGGCGGCCGCGATGTCGGGGTTGGCGGCCTTGGTGAGCGCCCGGAACACCGGGAAGTACGTGAAGGCCGCGATCACGCAGCCAGCCATGATGATGCGCTTGCGGCCGATCTTGTCCGAGAGCGCCCCGAACACGATGAAGAACGGGGTGGCCAGGACGAGCGCGATGGCCACCAGGATGTTGGCGGTCGAGGGGTCGACCTTGAGGTTCTGCTGCAGGAAGAACAGCTCGTAGAACATGCCGGTGTACCAGACCACGCCCTGTCCGGCCGTGCCGCCGAGCAGCACGAGCAGCACGATCTTGAGGTTGCCCCAGCGCAGGAACGACTCGGTGAGCGGCGCCTTCGAGGCCTTCCCCTCCGCCTTGATGCGCTTGAAGACCGGGGACTCGCTCAGCTTGAGTCGGATGTAGACCGAGATGGCGAGCAGCCCCGCGGAGAGGATGAACGGGATGCGCCAGCCCCACGTGTCGAAGGAGGGCCCGAGCGCGTTGCGGCAGGCGAGGATGACGAGCAGCGAGAGGAACAGGCCGACGGTGGCGGTGGTCTGGATCCAGCTCGTGAAGAAGCCGCGCTTGCCGGGTGGCGCGTGCTCGGCGACGTAGGTCGCCGCGCCGCCGTACTCGCCGCCGAGCGCGAGACCCTGCAGGAGCCGCAGGCCGATGAGGATGATCGGGGCGGCGACGCCGATGGTCGCGTACGAGGGCAGCAGGCCGACGATGAACGTCGACAGGCCCATGATCATGATCGTGACGAGGAAGGTGTACTTCCGGCCGATCATGTCGCCGAGCCGGCCGAAGAAGATGGCGCCGAAGGGCCGCACCGCGAAGCCAGCCGCGAAGGCGAGCAGGGCGAAGATGAACGCGCTCGTCTCGTTCAGCGAGGAGAAGAATTGCTTGCCGATGATCGCGGCGAGCGAGCCGTACAGGTAGAAGTCGTACCACTCGAACACGGTGCCGAGCGACGACGCGAAGATGACGAGCCTCTCCTCCTTCGTGATACCGACGCGCGCGCCTGGGGCGAACGGAGCCTTCGGCGAGGCCATCGTGGTGGACGCCATGCGGTTCTCCGTCAGCTGGGGACTTCGTTAGACGAGCCGTAAGAAGAGTCGAGCCGTCCACATAGGTTGGGCCCTCAACCCGTGGAAGGGAGGGCCCCATTTGACTAAAATCAAATTTGATCCCGATGCGGGGCGGCGAGCACGACCGATAGCGCGAGCGGGACCAGCTCGAAGACCGCGGCCCACCCGAAGAGCGGGCCGACGCCCCCGAAGCGGTCGTATCCCCACCCCGCGAGCTGGTAGCCCACGGCGTTCCCCGCCCCGAACACGACCGCGGCGTACAGGGCCTGGCCGGTCGCGCGCAGTGGCGACGGAACCAGCGCCCCCATCGCCTGCATGCTGGCGCCCCAGAAGAGGCCGAAGGTGAGCGCGTGCAGCAGCTGGAGCAGGACCAGCGCCGGCGCGCTCCCGGCGCGCGCGAGCAGCGCCCAGCGCAGCGCCGTCCCGGCGAAGGCGACGGCGAAAACGACGCGCGCGCCGAACCGCCGCGCGAGCCTGGGGTAGGCGAGCAGCGCCAGCACCTCCGACCCGACCCCGGCCGTCATGGCGAGTCCCGTGACGCTGGCGGGGAGCGCCAGGTCGCGCACGAACACGCCGAAGAGGAGGTGGAAGGGAGCGCAGGCGCCCCAGTGCACGGCGCACGCCGCGAGCAGCGCCAGGAGCCGGCGGTCGCGGAGCAGCGCCAGCGCGTCGCGCGCGCGCGGGCGCGGGCCGGTCGAGCCGGGGGTGTCGAGCCGCCTCGCCGCGAGCGCGTAACCGGCCACGCAGAGCGCCATCGCCCACGGGACCAGACGATCGGCGGGGCGATCGTGACGCGCCGCCAGCAGGAGCCCGAGGCCCTGCGCCAGCGCGATGAAGCCGAGCGAGCCGAAGAGGCGGATGCGCGTGTACTCCGCGCCCGGACCGCGGCGGGTCCACTCCAAGGTGACGGCGTCGGCGAGCGGTACGACCGCGCGCTCGGCGAGCGACTGCAGCAGCACCACCGCCCCGAGCGCGAGCGGGGTGCGCGCCCAGGGCAGGAAGGCCGCCGCCCCCAGCGACCAGGTGGAGGCCAGGGCGAGCGCCCGGCTTGGAGCGCGCAGCCGGTCGGCCACCGCCCCCCAGGCGAGCGCGACCGGCGCCGCGAGCAGCGGGCCGATCATCTGCACCGACCCGATCTGCTCCCCGGAGAAGCCGAGGCCGCGCAGGTAGGCGGCGAAGAAGGGCAGGTTGGCGCCCACCGCGCCGTAGTACGCGAAGTAAAAGAGGCGCAGGCGGGAGGCGGTCGACATCGGTTAGTGGCGCGCGTCAGAAGGCATTAGAGTCGGCGTCTACCATGGAACCCATCGTCGGGATGGTCCTCTGTGCCGGCCTCGGCACCCGGCTGCGGCCGCTCACGGCGCGCCTCCCCAAGCCCGCGGTGCCGGTGTGCGGGCTCCCGCTCGTCCGTTACGCGCTGGCGCTGCTCGCCGGCGCCGGCGCGCGGCGGGCCGTCGTCAACGTGCACCACCTGCCCGACGCGATGGCCGCGGCGGCGCGGGCGTCGGCCGGCGCGCTCGGGCTCGACCTCGCCGTCTCGCGCGAGCCCGTCATCGCCGGCACCGGGGGGGCGCTGCGCGAGGCGCGCGCGGCGCTCTCCGGCGCGGCGGCGGTGGTGGTGGTGAACGGGGACGTGCTCTTCGACGTCGATCTCGCCGCGGCCGTGCGCGCGCACGGCGCCTCCGGCGCGCTCGCCACGATGGTGCTCATGCGCATGCCGGCCGGCGGCGGCTATGCCGCGGTCGAGACGGATCGGACCGGGGCGGTGCGGCGCATCGCGGGGCGGTTCGGGCCGGGCGGCGAGGGCCTCACCCCCTGGCACTTCACCGGCGTGCACGTCCTCGCCCCCGAGCTCCTGGCGCGGGTTCCGGCCGAGCCGTTCGAGCTCGACGTGAACCGCCACGTCTACCCGCCGCTCATGGACGCGGGCCTGGTCCGCGGCCACGTGGTCGAGAGTGCCTGGGACGATCTCGGCACGCCCGCCCGCTACCTGGCCGCCAACGAGGACGTGTTGAGCGGCCGGTTTCCCCTCGCGCGGTTCCACGGCGCGAGCCCGTTCGCCGGCCACGAGCCGTCCGGTCACCCCGGTGTCTGGCTCGGGCCGGGCGCCCAGGTCGACCCGAGCGCGGTGCTGCACGCCCCCGCGCTCGTCGGGCCCGGCGCGCGGATCGAGGCGGGCGCGACGGTGGGGCCTTCGGCCGTCGTCGGGGCCGGGGCGCGCGTCGGCGCAGGCGCGCGCGTGGCGCACGCGGTGGTGTGGGAGGGCACGGACGTCCGGCCGCGGGAGGAGCTCCTGCGCGCCGTCGCGGCAGGCCAGGAGCGGGTGACCGCAGCCTGAGGCCGCCGCCCTTGCCCCCCGCCGCGCCCGTGAAGAGCTTGCGAGCCGTCGCGGAGAGGGGGACCTCATGCGGATCGGGATCATCGGCTCCGGCAACATCGGCGGGACGGCGGCGCGGCTCTTCGCGGAGGCGGGGCACGAGGTGGTGCTCAGCCACTCCGGTGCCCCGGCGACGCTGCGCGACGAGGTGGCGAAGCTCGGGCCGAACGCGCGCGCCGGCACCGTGGAGGAGGCTGCGCGGTTCGGGGACGTGGTCCTCCTCGCGCTGCCGTGGCGCAACCGCGCCTCGCTCCCAGCGCGCGCGCTCGACGGCAAGATCGTCATCGACGCGACGAACCCGTACACCCCCGACTTGAAGGTGTACGACCTCGGCGATTCCACCTCGAGCGAGGAGGTGCTGAAGGTCGTCCCGCGGTCGCGGCTGGTGAAGGCGTTCAACACGCTCTTCGCGAAGGACCTGGCCAGCCGTGGGCGCAGGGACCTCCCGCTCCAGGACCGGACCGTGCTGGTCATGTCGGGTGACGACGAGGAGGCGAAGCAGGCCGTGGCGGGGCTCATCCGCGATATCGGCTTCGCGGCGGTGGACCTCGGCGAGCTGCGCGAGGGCGGGAAGCTCCAGCAGCCCGGGTCCCCCATCTACGCGAAGACGCTGCGCGCGGCGGACGTCCCTGCGGCGCTCGGGATCGAGGACGCGGAGGGCGAGGAAGAGCAGCCGCCGCGGTGAGTTCCCGTCGAACGCGGCGGGGCGAGGGGGACGGAACGCACCGTCACCACGGGTGATCGACCCTCTCCCTCACCGGGGTGAGGGGAGGGAGTCGGGGTCGCACCGCGTCGGCTACGCCGGGCCGGCGGGCTGGCCGCAGCGGTCGCAGAAGCGCGCCGGCGGCGCGAGCACGTTGCCGCACGCGGCGCAGGTACGCCCACCGGGCGCCGTCGCGAGACCCGGAGCGATCGGCACTGCCGACCCCTGCGGCGGCGGCACGGCGCGGCGCGCGCGGAGCGCGTCCCCGATGGCGCGGTGATCTTCGAACAGCTTCACGGCCTGGAAGGCGAGCAGCACGATCCCGACCAGGAACCACCAGGTCAGCAGCCCGCTGATGAAGAGCGCCTTGTGCGTGCCGTCCGACGTGAGCACGGGCGCGATGGCGTGGCGCCGCACGACGTCGGCGCGGAGCGCGAGCAGCTCGAAGAGCGTCAGGACCGTGAAGGCGACGGCCGCCAGGTGCGCCGTGAACCCCGGGACGCCGCCGAGCGCGTGCAGCGGGCCGCCGATGAGCCCGAGCCCGATGGCGAGCCAGAACCAGGTCGTGAAGCGCGAGGGCCGGCCGGCGAGCACCTGGTAGGCGACCCCCGCCTGGTAGAACTTCACGATGGGATAGATGCCCAGGGTGACGACGCCCAGCCCGAGCAGCGCCCCCGTCGACACGGGCTCCATCCCGTCCGGCAGCGCCGTTGGCTCCGCCGGGGTCGGGGTCGGGGTGGTCGCGCTCGAGGTCGGGTTCGCCGCTCCCCCGCCCGGCGGCGGGCAGGTCTCCGAGAGCGCCGGCGCCGGAGTCGTCGGCAGCGCCATCGCCACCTCGGGCACGTTGTGGACCGCCTCCCACCCTGGCATCCCCGATCGCCAGACGCGAGCCTCCCCCCGCAGCGTCCCGGAGCGGATCAGCTCGACGAGCGCCCCGTGCTCGACCGGTCCTGCCTGCCGACCCTCCCATTCGTACCACCAGATCGCGTCCGCCATCGCCGCCTCGTCTACCCTCCGCGTCAGCGGTGGACCTGCGCCAGGACGCAGGTGATGTTGTCGACGCCCCCCGCCTCGTTGGCGGCGGCGATGAGGTCCTGCACCGCGCTCGCCACGTCCCCTCGTGCGCCGCGCAGGATGTCGGCGAGTTGCGGGTCGGGCACCATCCCCGAGAGCCCGTCGCAGCAGAGCAGCACCTGATCCCCTTCCTCCAGCGGGACCCGAACCAGGTCGACCGCGAGGTCGTCGCGCATCCCGAGCGCCCGCACGATGACGTTCTTGTGTGGGAAGGCGTCGATCTCGGCGGGGCTGAGCCGGTGCACCTTGATGTAGTCGTTGAGGAGGGAATGGTCCTCCGTGAGCTGGGTGAGGGCGCCCCTGCGGTACAGGTAGGCGCGGCTGTCGCCCACGTGCGCGACGAGCGCCTCCGGCGCGCGATCGGAGAACCAGGCGGTGACGAGCGTGGTGCCCATCCCGCGCAGCCGCTCGTCGGCCCGGGCGCGCTCGCGGATGCGCAGGTTCGCGAGCCTCACGCCCGCGATGAGCCGGTTCTCGTGCTCGCCGCGGTCCGGCTCCTCCGGGGACGGCCAGGTGGTCTCCTCGCCGCGCCCGGTCAGCCGGAAGAACTCCGCCATCTCCTCCACGGCCAGGCGCGCCGCCACCTCGCCCGAGGCGTGGCCTCCCATCCCGTCCGCCACGCACAGCAGCCGCTCCTCGAGGAGGAGGAGGAACGCGTCCTCGTTGTGGGCGCGGCGAAGCCCGACGTGGCTGTCGCCGGCGGCGGTGAGGCGCATGGGGACCCGTCCAGGGAGGCGGGGAATCTACCCGTGGGCTGCCGGGCCGGTCAACGCGATGTGCGGGGGCCGGAGGGCTATCGGGGTCAAGGCATGACCAGCCGGACGGGCGGTCCGGTGCGGACGCGCGTGGTGCGCTCCGCCTGCTCGAGGTCGCCGTCGATCGTGAAGCGCAGCGGCCCGTCGAGGCGGAGGTCGCGGGTGACCGCGTCCACCGCCAGCGTCCGCCGCCAGGGCCGGCCCGCCCAGATCTGGGGCAGGCGCGAGGCCACCTGCAGCGCCGAGCCGGTCACCCCCACGGCGTGGAAGAAGCCCGGCTGCTCGTCGCACCGCGAGAAGGGAGTGAACCCGAACCCGATCTCGGGGATCGCGCCCGCGAGCACTGCGAGGTAGGGGCCGTCCGGCCAGTCCTCGCCGTCGGCGCTGACGCGCAGGGGCTCGCGGACGGTGAGCGCGGAGGCGAAGCGGCCTCCGACGAGCGCCGAGCCGACGGCGCGCACGAGCAGCGCGGCGGCGGTCGCGGGGGCGGCGTGGCCGGTACCGTAATAGGCGTCGAGGAACGTGACCACCGCCCCGGTCCCGAACAGGAAGCCGAACTGGGGTGGCGCTCCGTCCGTCTCCACCGCCAGGAGGTCGCGCTCCACCGTGCGCCAGGGCTGGCCCGACCGCCGCCGCTCGAGGAGCCCCCGGAGGACCGACTCCGGGGTCCCGCGCAGCTGGTGGGCGTCGGCGACGGTGTTCATGGCGCCGCCGCGCAGGAGCGCCACCGCGGGCAGCGGCGCGGTTCCGTAGGCGCGCACGAACGCGGTCAGGACGACGTGGCCGGTCCCGTCCCCGCCGCTCACGCCCAGGACGTCGATGCCGCGCGCGCGGAACCGCTCCACGGCGACCGCGAGCTCGGCGTGCGTGGAGGCCTCGACGAGCTCGCCCTCCCCGCCGAGGAGCGCCCTGAGCCGCTGCGCCGTCCCGGGGGCGCGGACGTTCCGTCGTGACCGTGGGTTGTAGATGATCCCGATGCCGCCCATGGGCTGGTGGCCGTGCCCTCCCGGCGCCCGACTCTGAAGCGCGGCCCTGCTCGGGTCAAATCGAAAAGCGGGCCGTCGAGGGCACCCCGAGCCCGTACCCGCGCCCGGCACGGTCCGGGCTCGGGGCTCGCTCTTGGTCACATCGCCGGGTGGCGAGGAGTGCTCTCGCGGTACAATCCGCCGGCGATGGCCCTCCTCGACGAGCCAGGCGATCTGGCCCAGGTGCCGCTGGCGGCGGTCCTCATCGAGGCGCTGAACCAGCGCGCCACCGGCGTCCTGACCGTCGAGCACGGCGGCGGCACCTCGCGCGTGTACCTTCGCCATGGCATCCCGGTCGGCGCGCAGTCGTTCTCCGGGTTCAGACCGCTCGGACAGGCGCTGCTCGCGGCCGGTCTCATCGACGTGGACTCCCTGAGCCGCAGCCTGGCCGAGATGGCGGCCAGCGGCCGCCCGCAGGGGGAGGTCCTCGTCGCGACGGGCGCGGTCACCCGCGAGCAGGTGGACCGCGCCTTGACGGAGCAGCAGGGCGGATACCTGCGCCAGATCGCGACCCTCGGCTCCGGCCGGCTCTCGTTCGACGCAACGGCACCGGTGCCGGCGTGGACCCAGGGGATCCGCATCGCCCCGCTGCAGGCCATCGTCGATGCGCTGGAGCAACCGCAGGCGGCGCCGCTCGTCATCGCCGCGCTGCAGCCGGTCGCGACCACGCCCCTCACGCTCACCACCCGTGAAAAGTCCCTTCGCACGGCCTTCGGGTGGAGCGCGGCCGAGGCGGCGCTGGTGGATCGGCTGCGATCGCTCCCCACGCTCGAGGCCTTCTTCGCCGAGCCCGGCGTCGCGCCGGAGCGTGCGCGCGCCATCCTCGCCGCGCTGCTCCTGCTCGGGCTCGCCGCCGGCTGCGGCAGGGGCGGCGCCGCGCCGGAGCCGGTGCCGGATTTGGTGGTCGAACTGGCCGATCTGGAGGGAGAGCCCGTCGATCGGGCCGAGCCCGCGGCGCGACCCCGACCGGCCCCGAGCGCGCCCCCCGAGGAACGCGCCCCCGGCGCGACGCCCCTCACGCCGGCGCCCGTCGGCCGGCGCAGCGATCCCGAGGAGGCGCGGCGGCGGCGCCAGCGCCTCCTGCAGCGAGCCATGCAGAACATGGGGGTGGGGCCGCTCTCTGGACACGCGCCGCCCACGCGGGAAGCCGCTCCGGCCACCCCCGGGCGCCCCGCGCCCACTCCGGCCGACGAGGAGCTGCGCCGCGCGTTCGAGGCGGTCGATCCGCGGGCGCGCTCGGCCGATCTGTTCGAACGGCTCGGGATCGGGCGCGGTGCGACGCGCGAGCAGGTGAAGACGGCCTATTTCCGGCTCGCCAAGCAGCTCCACCCCGACCGCTTCGCCTCGCCAGGGGTGGCCGATCTCGCGCCGCGCGTGAAGGACCTCTTCGCCGCGGTGAACGAGGCGTACGAGGTGCTCTCGGACGACCGGCGCCGCGCCGACTACCTGGCGCGCGCAGCCGCGGACCACGGCGTCGCCGCGCCGACCGGCGACCCCGCGCAGGCCGCCATCGACTTCCAGAAGGCGGAGGCGTGTGCCCGCACCCGCGACTACGCCCGGGCCCGCGGCCTCTACGAGGCGGCGCTGCGCGCCGACCCACGAGCGGAGTACCAGGTCGCGTACGCCTGGACGTTGCTGCAGGACCCGCGGGGCGATCGCGCCCGGGCGAAGGCGCTGGCCGAGGCGGCGCTCCGGGAGCCGGCCTGCGTCGACCGCGCCGCGCTGGTCGGCGCCCTCCTCGCCCGCGACCAGGGCGACGACGAGGGCGCCGAGCGGCTGCTCCGCCGGGCCCTCGACGCAAACCCCCGCAATGTCGAGGCGGAGCGCGAGCTGCGCGCGCTCGAGGCGCGTCGCGGCCGGCCTCGCGCCTCGAAGCTGCCCGGGCTGTTCCGGAAGAAGTGAGCGGGAGGCACAGCCGGCGCCTTGACGCCTCCACGCGTCCGGGGTGACGATCGGCCACAGGTTCGTTTCGGCCACCCACGTCCGCGGCGACGGACGGTCGTGTCGGGCGACCCCTTGGAGGGGACCTTTTTGGATCGGCGGCGGGCGCAGGAACCCATCGACTCGCGCGACACGCGCGCCAGCTTCTCGGGCGACCTCTCGGAGGTCGCGCTGGTGGACCTCGTCCAGACCCTGGAGATGGGGCGCCGCACCGGGACGCTGCGGCTCACCGACCGCGCGGGCCGCTCCGCGACCGTCTGGCTGCGCGATGGACGGCCCGTGGACTGCGAGCTGGGCGCGGCGCAGGGTGAGGCCGCGTTCTACCGGCTGCTACGCTGGACGGAGGGCGCTTTCGCCGTCGAGTTCGAGCCGGTGACGCGCCCGGCGCGCATCGCTTCGACCGACGCGCTGGTCCTGGAGGGGCTCCGGCGCGCCGACGTGTGGCGCAGCGCCGTGGCTCAGCTCCCGGATCTGGGCGCCGTCGTCCAGATCGACTACCGCCTCCTGTCCGAGCGGCTGGCCGAGATCCCCGACGACATGAACGCGCTGCTCCGGCTCGTGGACGGGCGCCGCACGCTCGGGCAAGTCCTCGAAGAGGTCGGGATCGACGAGCTCGCGGCGGCGGCGATGATCGGGCGCCTGTGCGTGGAGCAGATCGTCCGCGTCGTGGCGCATTGCGTCGAGGACGGGTCGGAGGCGAACACCACGGCGCCGGCCACCCCGGAGCCGGAGCGCGTCACCTGGTTCGCGGGGCCCGGTGCGGGCTCCGCCGCGCCGGGCGCCGAGGCCGCCCCTGCGGCGGCGGCGCCAGGCCGCACACCGCTGCCTGCTGCGCCGGCGCCGGCCGCGCCGGCCGGAGAGGCGCATCCGCTCCGCATCGTCCGGTTCCCGCCGCGCGAGAGGGGGCCCGCCCCGACCCCGCGTCCCGGCGAGGCCACGGCCGTGACGCCCCCCGCGACGGCCATGGCCCCCGCGACGCCCGGCGGCGTGGCCCCCGCGCGCGCCGTCCCCCGGACCACTCCGTCCACCAGCGCTCGCGGCGGACGAGTTCTCGCGGCCGCGGTGGCGCTGATCGCGCTCGTCGCGGGCGCCGCGGCGTGGAAGCGCTGGCGGGCCGAGGCGGCCGCGAGCGGAGCGGACGATTACGAGGCGCAGCTCGGAGAGGCGCGCCGGCTGCGCGAGGCGGGCCGCCTGCCCGAGGCCATCGCGGGCTACCGCAGCGCGCTGGCCACGCGAGACACGAGCGCCGCCGAGGCCGAGCTCGGGCGCACGCTCTCCGAGGCGGACCGGCCGGCCGCGGCCATCGACGCCTTCCGGCGCGCCGTCGAGCTGGACGCGGCCAACGCCGCGGCCTATATCGCGCTGGGCGAGGCATGCCTCGGCGAGCAGCGGCTCGCGGATGCGCGATGGGCCTTCGAGCGGTATCTGGCGCTCGAGCCGAAGGGCGATCGCGCCGACGAGGCCCGGGCGGCGCTGAAACGAATCGATAACTGCAAGTGAAGAAGTGAAGATACTCGGAATCGAGACGAGCTGCGACGAGACCGCGGCGGCGGTGGTCGAGGATGGCCGGCGGGCGCTCTCGGACGTCGTCGCGACACAGATCGAGCTGCATCGCCGCTGGGGCGGGGTGGTCCCGGAGCTGGCGAGCCGCAACCACGTCATGCAGGTCATGCCAGTCGTCGACGAGGCGCTCGGGCGCGCCGGGGTCGCGCCGGCGGACCTCGACGGCGTCGCCGTCACGAGCGGCCCGGGGCTCATCGGCGCGTTGCTCGTCGGCGTCCAGGTGGCGAAGGCGCTCGCGTTCGCGTGGGACAAGCCGCTCGCGCGCGTGAACCATCTCGAGGGTCACCTCGTGGCGAGCTTCCTCGCCGAGCGCCCGCCCGAGTTCCCGTTCCTGGGCCTCGTCGTGTCGGGCGGGCACACGTCGCTCTACGCGGCCGAGGCGTTCGGCCGGTACCGGCTGCTCGGCGCGACCCGGGACGACGCCGCCGGCGAGGCGTTCGACAAGGGGGCGAAGCTGCTCGGCCTCCCGTACCCGGGCGGCATCGCCATCGACCGGCTGGCGAAGGAGGGCGACGCCGGCGCGGTGCGCTTCCCGCGGGCGATCGTGCGCGGCAGCGAGCTCGATTTCAGCTTCTCCGGGCTCAAGACGGCGCTGCTCCACCACGTCCGGAAGCACGGCGTGCCTGAGGGGAAGGCGCTCGCGGACCTGTGCGCGAGCTACCAGGAGGCCATCGTCGGAGCGCTGGTCCAGAAGCTGTTCCGCGCCGCGCGCATGTACCAGTTCCGGCGCGTCGTCCTGGCCGGCGGCGTGGCCGCCAACAGCCGGCTCCGGGCGGCGGTCGCCGCGCGCGCCGCCGAGTACGATGACGTCGAGGTGTTCCTGCCGGCGCCCAAGCTGTGCACCGACAACGCGGCCATGATCGCGGTGGCCGGCACGCACGCGCTCCGGCGCGGGGAGCGCGAGGGCCCTGGACTGGCCGCCGACGCGGGGTGGCGGCTTTGAACCGTGCCTATCCGTCGCCGCGTGCCCTCCTCGACAAGTACGGGCTCCGCGCCAAGAAGAGCTGGGGCCAGAACTTCCTCGGGGACGAGGAGATCCTCGACCACATCGCGCAGCTGGCGGTGACCGCGCCGGGCGAGCGGGTCGTCGAGCTGGGGGCCGGGCTCGGCCACCTCACCGCGCGCCTCCTCGCCCGCGGCGCGAGGGTCGTCGCGGTCGAGCGCGACCGCGACATGGCGGCCGTGCTGCGCGGAGAGCTCGGCGATCGCATCCGCCTCCTCGAGGCGGACGCGGTGAAGCTCGACTACGGCGCGCTGCTCGGTGGGGAGGGCAAGCTCTCGGTCGTGGGCAACCTGCCGTACCACCTCACGAGCCCCATCCTGTTCGCGCTCCTCGATCGGGTCGAGGTCGTGTCGCGGGCGGTGTTCCTCGTGCAGCGCGAGGTGGCGGAGCGCCTCTCGGCCGAGCCGGGCGTGAAGGACTGGGGCCTGCTCTCGGTGCTGCTGCAGCACCGGGCCGACGTGACGCTGGAGCGGCGCGTGCCGCCCGGCGCGTTCCTGCCGCCGCCCGAGGTCGAGAGCGCGGTGGTGCGCATCGCCTTCCGGCCACCGCGCGCGGCGATCGTGGATCCGGCCCGGTTCCGCCGCCTCGTCAAGGCGGGGTTCGCGCAGCGTCGCAAGGTCCTCGCCAACGCGCTCGCCTCGGCGCGGCTCGCGCCGCCGGAGCGCATGGCGGCGGCGCTCGCCGACGCCGGGATCGACGACCGCCGCCGCGGCGAGACGCTCACGGTCGAGGAGTGGGCCGCGCTCGAGCGAGCGCTCGAGGCGGGGAGCCGGTGAGCGTCAGCGGCCCTCGGTCGCGCTACGTGCTGCCCGGCACGGCGGAGGCCGCCGCCTGCCGCGCCGCACCGCCCTGCCTGCGCAGCCGCGCGACCAGGATGAGCGCCGTCCCGTACAGCGCGAAGTCGAGGAACAGCGACGAGGGACGGGTGTGCGCGAGGTTCTCGAGCGCCAGCTTCAGCCCGACCGCCGCCAGGAACGGGTAGGCGAGCCAGCCCGCCTCGCGCCAGGCCTCGAACTTCCCCGCCCACGCGAGCAGCAGCACGGCTGCCACCAGCGCCGACGTCCGGACCGCCGCCGCGGCGACGGCGTTCACCTGCGGCCCGGGAGCGCCGGCGAGCCAAGGCACCAGCCAGCCGACGAGGAGACCGGCGGCACCGACCGAGAGCGCCGCCAGGAGGACGGCGCGCGGCGCCCGCTGGGCCGCCGTGAGCGGCCCGGGGGAGCTGTGGCCCGTCAGCCAGGCCGAGGCGAGCATGGCCGCCACGACCATCGCCATCGAGGCGGGCGCGGCGGGCCAGCGCGCCGAGGGGGAGGCGACCAGCGTCGTGCCGGCGTGGAGCAAGGTGTCCCCCTGCACCGCGGCGGCGACGGCGAAGACGCAGCCGTGGACGGCCAGCGTGAAGCGCTGGAACCGGCGCCCCAGCGCGGACGACGCGATCGCCAGCGCCGCCCACCCCAGCCCCAGCGCCTGACCGGAGAGGACGAGGCTCGTGCCCGCCAGCACGAAGACGATGCCGACCGAGGTGTAGAAGTGGAAGTTGGCCTTGCCGCGCTGCCGACGCTCGACGAAGGCGAACGCCACCGCGTAGAGGGCAGCCCCGAAGGCGAGGTTGACGAGCCCGACCACCCCCTCCGCCATCCCCGCCCGGACGGTCACGTACGACGCGCCGCCGACGCCCGCCGCGAGCAGCGCGGCCGTCTGCACCACCTCGAACGCGACCACGGCGCGCTGGAGGAGCAGCGTGCGCAGCGCGATGCTGCCCAGGTAGAGCGCCGTCGCGGTGACCAGCACCAGCAGTGCCGCGCGGGGCCCCTCCGCGGCCGAGGCCCCGACCGCGCGCAGCGTCAGCACGACCAGCGCCAGATCGGTCACCAGCGCGACCGGCCAGCGGAGGTGGGTCCAGCCGAGGACGTAGCCGAGCCAGAGCGTCGCCACGCCGAGGAGGGCGAGGTACAGGGTCGGCGGCACGAGGCGGCCGGTGGCCAGCATGAGCGCGACCGCGGTGAGGACGCCGCCGAGCTCCGCGAGCCAGGCGAGCGCGTGCAGCCGCCGCAGCGCCGCGACTCCGAGCGCCGCCGCCGTGAACAGCGTCAGCGCCGAGGCGGCCCCCACCGGCCCGAGCAGGCGCAGCCGAGCGGCGACCTCGAACAGCAGCGGGAAGCCGATGAGCAGGGCGGAGGCTCCATGGAAGCCGGCGCTCCAGGGCTGCGCCGTCCCCGCGCGGTAGGCCATCGCCAGCCAGACGCCCGCGTACGCGAGCCCCAGGCCCGCTCCAGCCCAGCTCGGGAGGGTGCCCGTCTCGGTGACGGCGCGGAGCAGGAACGCTCCGGCGAGCACGAGCAGCGTCCGCCCGACGAGCGTGAGGTGCTTCGTGGCCGCGGCGAGCTCCGTCGAGAGGTCCGGTCCGGGGGCGGGCGCGGCCGGCGGCGGAGCACCGCGCCGGGGTCCAGCGGCCGCGACCGGCCGGTGCTCCAGGGCGGAGAGACGGCGCTCGAGCTGCTGGTGCGCCTCCGTCAGCGCCGCGATGCGCTCCTCGAGCTCGGACACCCGGTCCAGCATGGCCACCTCCCGGTACGCATGGGACGCCCGCCTGCTTGTGTCCATCAGGCCGCGTGGACGCCGCCAGCCTCCGTCGCCCGGTCGTGCGTCTCCCCGGCGTCCTGCGCGCGGGGCTCGGGTTCGCGCTCCGCGATGCCGAGCACGCGATCGAACGCCCACAGGATCACGAAGGGCGCCGCGAGGAGCGCGATCGCCATGAGGATGCCCTCGCGGCCGAACATCTCCGGCTCGTAGTGGGAGCGGAGCCCGCGCAGCGACTTCGACATGAGCTGCCCCCCGACCACGATGTTCCACCGCATCGAGAACACCTGCATCAGGCAGAGGAGCGCCGCCACCGTGGAGAGCGTGTTCCGGACCCGCTCGTGCAGGTAGCGGTTCATGAGCACGACCACCGCCAGCAGGATGAGCGGGATGAGGCCACCCACGATCATCTGCATCGTCACGTACGAGAACTCGAGGCGGGTGGTGAGCAGCTCGGAGATGATGAGCCACGACTCGGAGCGCTCGTAGGCCATGACGATGATCTCGAGGAGCTCGAGCGTGATGGTGAGGATGAGGAAGAACCAGAGCCAGCGCGAGAGCGCCGAGACGCAGGGCTGGTCGGGCGCGCGGCCCTGGAGCTTCGAGACGACCTGGTACAGCACCACCAGCAGCGCGATCCCCGACACGGCCGCCGACATGAGGAAGATGACCGGCATGAGCGGCGTCGACCACCAGGGGTTCGCCTTGATGGCGCCGAAGATGAACCCGACGTAGCCGTGGAGCATGCAGGCGCCGGGGAGGCCGATCCCCGCCAGCAGCGTGATGGCGCGGTGATCGACCTCGAGCGCCTGCGGGCCGGTGTCGTACGTCCCGAGCGCGAGCGCCGCGTAGAAGGCGCGCCGGAGGCCCCGGCTGCGCCTGGCCCGCGTGATGATCTCGTGGCGCCAGACGAACCAGACCTCCAGCACCAGGATGGCGAGGTAGCCGCTGTACAGGATGCCGAACCCCGCCATGGCCGAGGTGAAGTGCGGCGTGATCATGATCTGGATGCCGCGCTCCGGGTGCCCGAGGTGGAGCTGGAGCGGCAGCGAGGCGACGAGGAGGAACGCGAAGGAGGTCGCCATCGCGAGGCGCGCCACCGGCTTGAACTCGGTGCGCCCGAAGAGGTGGTAGAGCGACGTGACGATGAAGGCGCCGGCGACGAAGCCCGTGATGTACGGATACATCACGATCATGAGGCTCCACCACACGTGAACGTCGTTCGGGAAGGAGAAGCCGCTGATCTCGGGCATCACCGGACCTCCTTGTCGAGGTGCAGGTAGTAGCACTGCGGTTCCGTGAGGAGGTGCGCCTGCAGCACCTCGACCCGGTCCTGCGCGATGGCCCTGCGGACCGGGTCGTCCTCGCGCTTGAGATCGCCGAACTGGCGCGCGCCGGTCGGGCAGACCTCGACGCAGGCGGGCCGCAGCCCCTTCGTGATGCGGTGGTAGCACCAGGTGCACTTCTCGGCGGTGTGCGTGACCGGCGAGATGAAGCGGCTCCCGAACGGACAGGCCTGCACGCAGTACGCGCACCCGATGCAGCGCTCGCCGTCGACCATCACCACGCCGTCCTTGGTGCGGTACGAGGCGCCGACGGGGCACACCTGCACGCAGGGAGTCGCCCGGCAGTGGTTGCACATCTTCGGCACGAAGAAGGACTTCGTCGCCGTGAAGCCGACCTGGACCGGCCCGAAGCCGTCCTTGCCGCCGTTCGGCGAGTCGACGTGGGTCTGGTCCATGCCGATGACGTACCGCTCGATCCAGGTGCGGTAGAAGCCGTCCGGCACCTTGTTCTCGGCTTCGCAGGCGCGCACGCACGAGCCGCAGCCGATGCACTTGCTGGTGTCGATGAGGTACGCGTAGAGGTGCTCATCCCAGCTGTACGCCTCGCCGCGCGGCTTCTCCGCGACCGCCGCGAGGGCGTCGGCGGCCGATCCGCCGGCGAGGAGCACCAGCGCGCCCCCCGAGAGCCTGAGCGCGTCGGCGAGGAACTGGCGCCGGCCGCACTCCGGCGCCGTCGCGCCGGTCCGCTGCTCGGGGATCACCTGGAGTGACGTCGGTCGGGGGGCCATGTCACCTCCGCTAGAGCTTCGCCTTGGGGGAGTGGGGGTCGTGGCAGGTGAGGCACACCTGGCCTTCGACGGGGCCGTTCACGTGCTGTGCGAGGACGACCTGCGGGAAGGTGGCCGGGCGGCCGTCGACCTTGCGGTGGCACCGGGCGCACAAGGTGTAGGAGCGATCGATGGATGGGGGCTCGACCGAGCCGTCGTCCTTCACGTGGAGCCCGAGCGGGCCGTGGCAGATCTCGCAGCTCACGCCCTTGTGGCTGCCCGCCGCCCGCTTCTTGAGCTGGTCGTCGTGGCACTCGCCGCAGGCCGCCGCTCCGCGGTGGAGAGGGACCCTGACGTTCATCTGCTCGACGACGTTGTCGTAGCGGTACGGCCCGTACATCCCGTACGACTTCGGGACCAGGAAGCCGCGGGCGACCATCACCGCGGCGACGACCGCCACGAGGACGAGCGCGACGCGGAAGACGTGGCGGGCATGTTCCATGGGTGAACCTCAGTCGACCTGGGGCCGCTTCGGGTCGCGGTCGAGGCGCTCGGGGACGAACAGCCAGGAGAGCCACCGCGAGGGGCGCCGCGGTAGCTCGGGATCCATCGGGAGGCGCTCTCTCGCGAATACCCCGGCGAGCAGGCTCCGCCTGCTGTGCGCGGAGACGGGGTCACGCGGGAGCGGCTCGAGCGTGAAGAGGAGGCGCACGAAGCCGCCGCACCCGCCGCGATCGGCTCGCTGCGGCTCCGTCGCGGGAAGCGTCTCCCGGGCGAAGATGATACGGGCCAGCTGGCGGAGAAACGTCGCGACGGGGTGCGACATTATGCCCGCCACGGAATCACTTGACGCGGCGTGCGGCAATCCCCCCGCGCGAACGAGTTCGCCTGGCGGCGGTCACGGCGCGAGAATTGCCCAGCAAGAGCCCTTGGTTGGAGGCAGGTGCTTTATTTGCTGGACGCTGCGTGTCAAACCGGCAGCGAATTGAGCGTGGTCAAGCGATGGTCGGATCGCCGGCGTGCAGCCCGCGTCGATCCCGCGAGCCACGCACCCAATTCACGGAGCGCGCGTTGTTCACTGTAGGTGGTTGGGCCTGGAGCGCGTGGTAGCCGCACACGCCCGCCAGGAAGAGCGGACGCCGGCAGCCCTTCACCTCGCAGCGCCGGCCGTGTTGTTCCGAGGGTGAATCCATGAGCGCCCGCCCGCTATCTCCGCCCGCCCACGCCCATCGGTCGAGCGGGCGCTCATGTCCTTCGGACCGGCTACAGCCCCGGTCCGCGCGCGGTCGCGAGCAGGAGGCTCATGTTCTTGGCCCCGTTCTCGCCCAGGTACCGGCGGAAGCCCTCCGGATCGAGCTTCATGCTCCGGATGGTGCGCTCCACGATCGCGTCGTAGCCCAGCGCGCTCGGCTTCTTCAGCTCGAGCGCGATCTTGAGGATGGCGCGGTGATAGGCCGGATCGACCGCAGCCGGCTGGGCGGCGGTCCGTCTCCGGATCGCGCTCTCCGCCGCCGTCTGTTCCGCCGTCGCCGTCCGCCGTCCAGCTCGCATCGGCTTGACCCTCACCTGCTCAGTCCTGAATTCAAGATGACGATACATGACAGCACATGCAATGGTCAATGGGGACCCTGATCGGTAGATCATAGTATTCAGGATCCGGGGATCATACGTGACCACGTCAGCCCCTCGTGGCACGCTCAACCGACCGGAGGGTCATGGAACGCGCCCGATACATTGCCATCGACGGGCCCATCGGGGCGGGCAAGACCACCCTTGCCACCCTGCTGGTCGAGCGCCTGGGCGGGCGTCTGGTGGCCGAGCCGGTGGAGGAGAACCCGTTCCTCTCCGGCTTCTACGATGACCGCCGCAAGTACGCGTTCCAGACGCAGCTCTTCTTCCTGCTCTCTCGCTTCCAGCAGCAGCAGACGCTGTTCCAGCAGGACCTGTTCGGCCAGCTCACCGTGGCCGACTACCTCTTCGCGAAGGACCGGATCTTCGCGGCGCTGAACCTCGAGGCGAACGAGCTCGCGCTGTACGAGCAGGTCTACGCGCTCCTCGGTGGGCGCATCGCGAAGCCCGATCTCGTCATCTACCTGCAGGCGCGGCACGACGTCCTCCAGGCGCGGATCCGCCGCCGGGGCCGTCCCTTCGAGCGCCGCCTCGAGCCCGAGTACCTCGAGGTGCTCGCCAAGGCGTACAACGACTTCTTCTTCCACTACGACGAGGCGCCCTTGCTCGTGGTGAACACGAGCGACATCGACCTCTCGGTCCCGGCGGATGCCGACGCGCTCCTGTCCGTGATCCGTCGCCACCGCAGCGGCGTGCAACACTACAACCCGACCCGCTGAACGGTGCAGTGGGGTGCGGCGGGGTCCCTCCAGGTCCGTTGGCAAGGGTGCTTCCGCCGGGCTACATTGCCACCCCACATGGGCGGGACCCCGTTTTTCGGGGCCTGCACCGGAGGTGACATGTCGACCCAGCCCCAGGCGCCGCAACGGCGCCTCACCATCACCGATCTGCGTAAGATGAAGGTGGCCGGCGAGAAGATCGCCATGGTCACCGCCTACGACGCCGCGATGGCGCGCCTCGTCGACGACGGCGGCGCCGACGCGATCCTGGTGGGCGACTCGCTCGGGATGGTCTTCCAGGGGCACGAGTCGACGCTGCCGGTCACCCTGGAGCACATGATCTACCACGCGGCGGCGGTACGTCGCGGGCTCGCCCGCAGCGGCGGCCGCGCCCACCTCACCGTCGACATGCCGTTCGGCAGCTATCAGGCGAGCGTCGACGAGGCGGTGAAGAGCGCGATGCGGCTCGTGGCGGAGGGCGGCGCCGAGGCGGTGAAGCTCGAGGGCGGCGCCGAGTTCGCCGACGTCATCCGGCGCATCGTCCGCGCCGGCGTGCCGGTCATGGGCCACATCGGGCTCACCCCCCAGTCCGTCCACCGGATGGGCGGGTACGTGGTGCAGGGGAAGGACTCCGAGAAGGCGCGCCGGCTGCTCGACGACGCGCGCGCCCTGGAGGCGGCGGGATGCTTCGCGCTCGTCCTCGAGTGCATCCCCGCCGAGCTCGCGCGCGTCATCACCGGGCAGCTGGCGATCCCGACCATCGGGATCGGCGCAGGTCCTCACTGTGACGGTCAGGTTCTGGTCGTGAACGACCTGCTCGGCATGGACGGCGCGTTCAAGCCCAAGTTCGTGAAGCGCTACGCCGAGCAGGGGGCCTCGATCGCCGGCGCGGTGTCGACCTACGCGGCCGAGGTGAAGCAGGGCTCGTTCCCGGCGGAGGAGCACAGCTTCCACTCCAAGACGCTGCGTCTCGTCCACACCTCCGAGGAGGAGCGCCCCGACGACGCGCAGGTCGTCGGCGCGCCGGTGTAGCGGTGATCGAGCTCTTCCGCGACCCGCGCGCCTGGCAGGGCCGCATGATCGCGGCGCGAGACGGCGGCCGGCGGATCGCGCTCGTGCCCACGATGGGCTACCTGCACGATGGGCACCTCTCGCTCATGCGCGAGGCGCGACGCCGCGCCGGACCGGATGGACTGGCCGTCGCCAGCATCTTCGTGAACCCGGCCCAATTCGGGCCGCAGGAGGACCTCGCTCGCTACCCGCGCGACCTCGAGGGCGACCTCGCCAAGTGCGCCTCGGCCGGGATCGACGCCGTGCTCGCGCCCGAGCGCCCGGAGCAGGTCTTCGCGCCGGGACACCAGACCTGGATCGAGGTCGGCCCGGTGGCCCAGGGCCTCTGCGGGGCGCGGCGCCCCGGGCACTTCCGCGGCGTCGCGACGGTCGTCATGAAGCTCTTCCAGCTGACGCGTCCGCGGGTGGCGCTCTTCGGCGAGAAGGACTGGCAGCAGCTGCAGGTGATCCGGGCCATGGTGCGCGACCTCGACCTCGACGTGGAGATCGTGGGCATGCCCATCGTGCGCGAGCCGGACGGGCTCGCCCGGTCGTCTCGCAACGCCTACCTCTCGCCCGACGAGCGGCTTCGCGCGGTCGCGCTCTCGCGCGCCCTGGCGTCGGCCCAGGAGCGGGTGCGCGGCGGCGAGCGGGAGGCGGCACGGCTCACGGGCGAGGCGCGGGCCTCCATCGAGTCCGCGGGAGCACGCGTGGACTACGTCGAGATCGTCGAGCCCGAGTCGCTCCAGCCCGTCACGCGCGCCGAGACGGGCAGCCGCATGCTCGTCGCCGCGTACCTCGGGGCGACGCGGCTCATCGACAACGCGGCCCTGCCGTGACTTGGGGCCAGCGAAGGAATCCCCTCCCGTCGCCGAGGCGAGCGATCCGCGTCGCATCGCGTCGTTGCGCCTCCCTCACATAGCCTCC
>Ga0306924_10001427_pt1 | contig 21807 bp, 16 predicted proteins | sample sta12Can44000111_FD_203756 | JGI IMG/M metagenome (GOLD analysis project Ga0306924, IMG submission 203756) | Lab enrichment of tropical soil microbial communities from Luquillo Experimental Forest, Puerto Rico - statanox.12C.anox.44.000.111 (v2)... | ecosystem: Environmental > Terrestrial >...
CCCTGCTCCGTCGTCATCAGCCGCGCGAGATCATCCTGGTTCGTCATCATGAGATCGAACCAGCGGCGCAGAACGATGGCCCGCTCCCTTGCGGTTTTCCGGCGCCACGCGGGGAACGCGCGGGCGGCGGCATCGATGGCCTGACGCGTCTCGGCGCGTCCCAGCCGGGGAACGACGCCGATGACCTCGCGGGTTGCGGGGTTGTCGACCTCAATGGTGTTGGGGGAGCTCTGCAGTTCGACCCACGCGCCATCGACGTAACAGGCCTGGCGAAAGAGTCGAGGATCACCGAGCGACACTCCCGACGCAGTGATAGGAGCCATAACCGAAATTCTAGCGCTTGTGCTCGTCCGGAAATCTAGTGGTTGTGCTCGTCCAGTTTTCGCCGTGCTATGCTCGGTTCATGCCTCCGAATTGATCTCCGTATCGCCGAAACCTCTCCTTGTACTTGCCCTACCACCTGGCAAGCGTCGAGGGCGTCATGCACGGCGTGTACTTGCTTTGGTGGGTGCAGGAGCGGCAGGTGCGTCCCGCAGCCGTCGCGATCGCTCTCGCGGCGGGGGACCTTGCACTGACGGCGTTCGAGGTGCCGACAGGCTGGTTGGCGGATCGGTACGGCCACCGAGTCAGCTTGATGGCCGGTTCGGCCCTCCAGGTCGCCGGTATGCTGGCCTGCTGGATGGGCCGCGGTATCGCCGGCGTGCTCGCCGCCAGCGTTCTCATCGCCTTGGGTGATGCGTTCAGGTCTGGCGCGGATCAGGCTCTGCTCTATCGCTCATGCTTCGCGCTCGATCGTGAAGCCGATTTTCAGCGCCTCGAAGCAAGAACGCGGGCTGCGACGCTCATCGCGCTCGTTGCATTGACTCTCGTTGGCGGCGCCATCGTCGGAACGCGAGGCTTCGCGACGGGCTGGTTTGTCGAAACGGCTCTTTCGTTCGCAGGCCTGATGATTGCCTGCGCGATGGTCGAACCGCCGGCAATCTTCGGTGCGAGGACCGCCAAAGATGCATCGTCCGCGTGGGCAAGCCGCGTGACGATGGCTGCCTCCACTCATCGCACGGTCTCCAAGAGCCGATCACCCATCACTATCCCAATGCTGGCCGCGCTGATCGTTCCCGCATCATGTCTTGGCGGACTCGCGGGAGCAGCGTCTTTTTTCGCGCAGACTTCAGCGTGGGCCAATGCCGAGCGCACGACGTTGCTCGTCGCGAGCCTGACGCTGGCCGAGGCGGCGGGAGCAATCCTGGCGAGATCGCTCACCGCCGACGTGCGGATCCAGTTCGTGCTGGCTGGCGTCGGCACGGCGATACTGGTTCCGGCCTTGTTTCACCCCTCTGCCATTCTCCTGGCCGTTGTCGGTCTCTCTTTTTTGTTGGGCATTGCCGAGCCTCTGCGCGCAGCAGCCATTCAGCGCTCGAGTGCTGATCACGTGCGCGCGCGGGCGGCATCAATGGCCAGCGCGTGCGACAAGGGCGTCGCCACATTCGCGCTCATCGGCGCCGGCGTGTTGCCGCGCGGCCGGTAACTCTCGCCCAAACGATGGTCTTTATCGTGGAATCACACGACGCGACGCGCTGAATCTGCTCGCGAGCGACCACATCAGCCGACACATGTGCCTCGGCCCCGGCGGCCCCGCTGGATGTAAAGTGGCATCGTGGCGGCCGGCCTGTGGACTCCGGGTCTCGCGGTGGTCTTCGCGACTTCGCTCCTCGAGAGCCTCGGCGTCCCGATCCCGGCACTCCCGGTCCTACTGCTGGGAGGGAGCTTTGCCGCTGAATACGGGGCCTCTGCCGCATTACTGGTTATCGGAAGCGCGTGTGGATTTTGGGTGGGAGATCTCGTGTGGTATGCGCTCGGGTGGATGCAGGGCCGGCGCGTGCTGGGACTCCTCTGCCGGTTGTCGCTGAATCCCGACGCGTGTGTCGGCCGCGCAGAACGTCGCTTCCGGCGGCACCCGGCCGCCACCGTGGCGGGTGCCAAGTTCATGCCCGGCCTCAGCCTCATGGTGGCGCCGCTCGCCGGGATTCTCCGCATGTCCCCGTTACAGTTCGCAGTAATTGACGCCGGGGCGACAGTCATCTGGTCGGCCGCGGCGGTCATGACCGGCGTCTGGTACGGAAAGCGCGTCATCCCGCGCGTCGCGCAAGCGCAGAGGGCGATCGGCGTTCTCGGAGTGGGAGCCGTTCTAATCTACGTGATCTGGAAGATATACGAGCGGCGTTGGCTGGTTCGCCACTATACGGTTGCGCGCGTCGGAACCGCGGAGCTCAGGACGTTGCTCGACGCCGAGCCCCCGGACGTTCTCGTGATCGATCTGCGCAGCGAGGAGGCCTACAGCCGATCCGGCCACATGGTTCAAGGTGCGCGGCGTATTCCGCCTGGCGAATTCGAGCGGCACATCGATTCGATGCCACTCGACAAAGAGATCATCCTGTACTGCACGTGACCGAGCGAGGCCTCGAGCGCCAGTTTGGCGCGAGTACTTCTCGATCGCGGTTTCAAGCGCGTCCGCGCCCTTGAAGGCGGATTTCGCGCGTGGGAGCAGGCTGGCCTGCCCACGCAACCAGCCGCCTGATGAATGCACATCCTCCGCCAAGCGCACGGGACGACCACGCGTCGCCCCGGGATGCCTTCTACGCAGTCGGTATAATTCGCGCATGAAACGCTACCTGCTGCTCGTCGCCGCCACCGCTGCTGCATGGACTCTGACAGCCTTTGCGCAGAATCGCGCGCCCCAGAACGAGTCCATTCGACAGGACGCTCTGCGGGCTGACCTGTTCTTCCTGGCCGGCGACGCGATGCGAGGCCGGCTGACCGACTCAAACGAAAATCGCGCCGCCTCGGACTACATTCGCTCGCGCTTCGAGCGCGCCGGGCTGCCCCCCGCAGCTGCGAACCATTCGTACTTCCAGGACTACAACCTGATGACAGCAACGATCGATGCCTCGAGCGACGCGAACGCATTGAACCTGCTCGCGAGCGAAGGCATCAGCCGGCACATGCGGCTCGGCCAGGATTTCTACCCCCATCGATATAGCGCGAGCGGCGTTGCGGTCGGCCAGGTGGTGTTCGTTGGCTTCGGCATCAGCGCCGCGCACCTGCACTACGACGACTACAACGGCGACGTGAAAGGCCGGATTGTTCTGGCGCTCGACCACGAGCCGGGCGAGCGCGATCCCAAGAGCCCGTTTGACGGCGTCGTCACGTCTGAGCCCTCCACGGTCTGGCGAAAAGCGCTCGCCGCACAGGAGAGGGGCGCCGTCGCGGTGCTGTTCACGAGCGACGTCCACAATCATCCCGCGCCCGCCAACTTCGAAGCGACGGCAAGGACCTATTGGCCCGAGACGCCGCCCCGTATCAAGAGCTACACCCTCGCCACCTGGGCCGACCGCGTTCGCATTCCAGTCGTGCAGATCTCGCCGGCCATTGCTGCGTCTCTCGTGTCGGGCACCGGGCGCGCCTTCGACGATCTCGCCAAGTCCGCGGAAACCGCGCAGGGTTTCACCCCGCTGCTGCTTCCAAACGCCCGCGTCTCGGTGCAGGTTTCGGTCGATCGGCATCTGGTGCCCGACCACAACGTGGTCGCCCTCCTCGAGGGCGCGGATCCCCGTTTGAAGGGCGAGTGGATCATCGTGTCCGCGCATTTCGATCATGACGGGGTGAACGGCACGCAGATTCTTAATGGCGCAGACGACAACGGATCGGGCACGGTCGCACTCCTCTCGATTGCCGACGCGTATGCGCTGTCGGCACGAGAAGGTCACCGCCCGAAGCGCACCGTGCTGTTTGCAGCCTGGAACTCGGAGGAGCGTGGGCTGTTGGGCGCTTGGGCGTACACCGAGCAGCCGCTGGCGCCGCTCTCCTCGATCGCAGCGGTCCTCAATATGGACATGATCGGGCGAAACGAGGAGGTGCAGGTCGGCGGCGGCCCGCGCTTCAATGGACTCGAAGTGCAGACGGCGGAATCCAACGCGAACGCGGTCAACGTCATGGGCTTCTCGCGCGCGCCGGATGTCGCCTCGGCCGTCGACCGGGCCAACGCCACGATCGGCCTCGAGCTGAAGAAGCGCTACGACAACAACAGCTCGAATCTGCTTCGGCGCAGCGATCAATGGCCGTTCCTGCAGCGCGGCGTGCCGGCGCTCGGCTTTATGACGGGGCTGCATCCCGATTACCACACGCAGTACGACCGGCCGGAAAAAATCAACTACGTGAAGATGGAAAAAATTGCGCGGCTGATCCACCAGGCGAGCTGGGACCTCGCCAATGCCGACTCCCGGCCAAAGGCCTCGACGAGCGCTTCCGTTGGCCGGTGATGACAGGCACACGCCCAGAAATCGCGGCAAGAAGCGCGACCTGTACACGAGGATCGCCAGCGGAAACAGCCATGGCCCCCAAAGAATCTCCGCGGCCGTGATTTGATGATCGTGCAGGCGGAGGAACAGCATGGTCAGGGCATCTCTCTGAGGCTTGTCGAATGCCGACAGGAAACCGGCCCTCCGCACGACCATGAGAGCGCCGGCGTCGCTCACGACGTTCACGAAGTCGATGACGGCCGGCATCACGCCGCCGAGGATGACGAGCGAGGAGCAGGTACCAAAACCCGGCGACTCTCCCAGGGTTGCTCGTTGCGCTCATGGTTCTCTACTGTAAGCTTGAGCCGTGCACACGGCGATGGGTGTCATCATGTTTCGTCATTCGCCTTCAGCCAAGCCTCGGTGGCTCTGTGCTTCTGTGCCTAGGAGCAGCGACATGCGTACGCGTACGGCCATAACTTTGCTGCTGATGCTCGTAGCGCAAATCGCAGAGGCAGGCGTCGTCCGTTTCCGGATCGAGCGGCGAGAGGTCGTGCTCGGCGGCCGTGCGTTCGGCGCCGCAGGCGCGTACGAGAAGCTCGTCGGGAAAGTCGATTTCGCCTTCGATCCGAGCTTTCCAGCCAACGAAGTGATCGTCGACCTCAAGCTGGCGCCGCGAAACGCGGACGGCCGTGTTGAAGCGTCGTCCGACTTTTACATGCTGAAGCCGATCGACCCGCGCAAGGGCAACGGCCGCCTGTTCTATGAGGTCGGCAATCGCGGCGGCAAGAGCATCCTGCCAACCTTCCAGAAGGCGGCTGGATCGCCCGATCCGACCACCGACTCCGAGTTCGGCGACGGCGCGCTCATGCGACAAGGATTCGTCCTGCTCTGGATGGGATGGCAATGGGACGTGCCTGAGCGTCCGGGCATCATGCGCATGCAGATGCCCGTCGCCACGAACGGCGGCCGCCCGATCACGGGTCTCGTTCGCGGCAACTTCATCCTGAACGAACGAGCGCACACTGCGCCCCTCGCCGACCGCAATCACCTTGCGTATGCGGTGCTCGACCCGTCCAGCGCGGACAGCGTGATGACGGTGCGCGACGAGCCGACGATGCGCGGCGAGGTGATCCCCAGGTCGCGCTGGCATTTCGTCGACGGCGACAAGGTTGCTCTGGACGGGGACTTCGAGCCCGGACGCATCTACGATGTTGTCTATCGCAGCAAAGATCCCCGGGTCATCGGATGCGGCCTTGCGGGCACGCGCGACCTCATCAGCTTCCTCAAGTACGACACGTCACCGGCAAACCCGGCGCCCGGCCTGCGCGTCGCAATTGGCTGGGGCGTGTCGCAGAGCGGACGATTTCTGCGCCATTTTCTGTATCAGGGTTTCAATGCGGACGAGCAGGGGCGGCGCGTTTTTGACGGCGTCTTCGATCAGGTGGGCGGCTCGGGCCGCGGCTCGTTCAATCATCGGTTCGGCCAGGCGTCGCGGGACGCCCTCCAGTTCTTCAACATCCTCTTCCCGGTTGATCTTTTCCCGTTCACCGACGCGCCGGAAACCGATCCGGAGACAGGGATCGTCGACAGCCTGCTCGGACGCGCAGATCGGAGTCAAACGGCGCCGAAGCTCTTCCACCTCCTCACCAACTCGGAGTACTTCAACCGGGCGGGCTCGCTGGTCCACACCGATCCGACCGGGACGAAGGACGCCGATCTGCCCGCGAACACCCGTGTGTACATGATCGCGTCGGCGCCGCATGGCCCTGGGCCGTTTCCTCCTGCGTCGAATCACAGTGGCGACCTCGTCGGCCGCGCCGCGCTCAATCCGCTCGACTACCGCCCGGTGGTCCGAGCGCTCTTTCGCGCTCTTGACCGATGGGTCGTCGATGACGTCAACCCGCCGCCGAGCGCCTACCCGCGGCTCTCGGACGGCACGCTGACCCAACCGGATCGCACCGGCTGGCCGGCCATACCCGGATACCAGCTACCGCAGCAACCGCTTCGCGCTTTCCATCTCGACTACGGGCCGGAATGGCCGAAGGGGATTATCAGCGTCGAGCCGCCCGAAGTCGGCAAGCCGTTTGTGGTGCGGGTGCCGGCGGTCGACGCCGATGGCAATGGCCGCTCCGGAATCCGTCTGCCGGACATCGCGGTGCCGCTTGCCACGCAGGCAGGATGGAACTATCGCGACCGGTCCATCGGAGCGCCGGAGCGGCTGGCAGGCGAAATCGGCTCGTACATCCCGTTCGCTCGGACGCGGGGCGACCGTGAGCGCGCCAACGATCCCCGCCTCTCGATCGAAGAGCGATACCGCAATCGTGACGAGTATGTCGGACGGTTCGCAGCGTCAGCGCTCGATCTGGTTCGACGAGGTTACCTTCTGTCGGAGGACGTGGCCGACCTGTTACAACACGCGACGGATCACTATGACTGGGCGACCGGACACGGTCGCGCCTCTTCGCCAATCCGCTGAGCCGGCTGCGGCGTCACACGGCATCAATCAATCCTGGCGGCGTTCTCTCGAACGTCGCGGCCCTACAATATCCGCACCCCTCAATCGTCTACAACCGTGGGTGAAGGACGCGGCGAGCCTGGAGCGGATGGCGCGCGAACAAGACCAGCGGATCTCCGACGTGGTCAGGCGGGAGCAGTCCCGGCTTCGCAATTTCATTCGCCGGCGTGTGCCAGACCCGCGCGACGCCGAGGACATCCTGCAGGACGTCCTCTACGCGTTAGTCGAAGCGAATCGGCTCCTGATGCCAATCGAGCACGTCACCGGCTGGCTGTTTCGCGTCGCGCGCAATCGCATCACCGATCTCTTCCGCAAGAAGAAGCCGGAGCGCTTCAGCGATGCCGCCGTCAGAGACGAGGACGACGAGCTGTTGCCGTTGGAAGACCTGCTGCCTTCGCCCGATCCCGGCCCTGACACGCTCTACGCCCTCCGCGTGCTTCTCGGTGAGCTCGAGTCGGCGATGGACGAGCTGCCTGAAGAGCAGCGCGAGGTGCTTGTTGGGCACGAGTTGGAAGGGCGCAGCTTCAAGGAGATGGCCGCCGAGACCGGCGTGAGCGTGAGCACCCTGCTCTCGCGCAAACGCTACGCAGTGCGGCGGCTGCGCAAACGGTTGCAAAGCATATACGACGAATTCATCAGAGACATCAGGAGCGAATCATGAGACGGAGATGGATTTTTCTGGGCCCGCTGGCGATTCTCGCGCTGTTCCTGTTTATCGCGATCGGCGCCGAAGTCGTGCAGCTGCTCTGGAATTGGCTGCTGCCGCCGCTCTTCGGGTGGCGCGAGATTACCTTCTGGCAAGCGCTTGGCATTCTGGCGCTGTGCCGGATCCTGTTCGGCGGATTCGGCGGCCACGGCGCTCGCCCAGGCGTCCGCCGCCGCGTGGTCGACCGCGTGGCCGATCGCATGGCCGATCGCTGGGAGGCCATGACGCCCGAAGAGCGCGAGCGCTTCCGGCAGCGCATGCGCGAACGCTGCGGCTTCGACCTCTCTCGCAGCGAGAGCAAGGCGAAGTGACACACAAAGAAAGCATTCGCGACCGCCTTGTTCAGTTCGACGTTACGAACCCTTGGCCAGGTAGTGGTCCACCAGCCTTCGTCGCCGGTCCCCAGTGACCCAATGTCCGCTCGATGCGCTCAGCGGCGCGACGCGGCCCATCCTCGCGCGCCAGCTTGTCTGACATCGTGCGCGCGCGATCGGCGGTCGCCGCATCTCGCAGCACATGCTGGAGCGCTTCTTCAAGGCGGGCGACGGTCCGACGAGCCCAGGGAACGGAAGTCCCGAGACCCAACGCGCACACGCGCGCGGCATGCCATGGTTGATCGAACGCGCGTGGCACGATGACCTGCGGCACGCCCGCGCGCAGGGCTGCCTCTGTTGCACCAAATCCTCCGGCGTGGAGGAAAGCCGCGCAGCTCGGGAGCACTTCCGAGAACGGCGCGAATGGGACCGCGGTCCACCACCCGCTCGAGGTGGCCGGAAGGCAGGTCATATTCGCGTCTCGACCGACGAGAAAGACCCCACGCCGGCGGATCCCTTCCAACGCACGTCTCGCCTGGTCGAAGAAGTCTTCGGGCGCGTAGGCGGCGCTTTCCCCTAGCGAAACGAGCACCGGCGGATCGCCGGCTTCCAGAAACGATCGGAGCGCGCGGGGGACCGCAGCACCACCGGGCGTGTCGAACGGGGTGAAGCCTGTGCACACGAAGTGATCGGACCAGTCCGACGGCCGGCCCGAATATGCTTGCGAGCACAAAAGCAGGACTCCTCGGGGCGACAGCCCGCCAAGCAGGAACATGTCCCGCCTTTCGGCGAGCCCGAGGCTGCCGCGGACCGCATTGAGCGGGCCGTCGAACTCCCGGCGCATGATCCACCGCGCGGCATTCCACGCGAACAGGTTCAGGGACTCGCCGAGCCTCCCGGTCAACGCACGATGCGTCGACCCTGAGGGAACCGTGTACCGGCTGGGAATGTTTCCCGGAAACATCGACAGCGTGAGCCATGGGATCGAGAGCCGCTCGGCCACCATCGGTGCAGCGAGTTGGGCCGGATGGGTCAAAAGCGCGTCGCACCCGCGAGCCGCGCTTCGCAAGTCGTTGAACACGCGGTGGAGATGCGGCAGAAGAAAATAACGAAACAGGCTCCGCACGCCGATGAAGCCGCCTCGCCGCGGACTGAGGATTTCCGGATGGATCGAGTATTCGTTGGCACCGAGCTCCACACCAACGGGCACGAATTCGAAGCCTTCGCCTTCGACGACGTGACGGAAGCCCGGGTTGGCGGCAAAGCGTACGACGTGGCCACGCTGGACCAACGCCCGCGCCACCGGCAGGAAAGGAAACAGATCGCCGCTTGATCCGAGCGTTGTGACGACGAACCGCATCGAAAACGACCTGGCCAGCACAGGCCGATGGGGCCACGTATAGAGCAACTACAATCCGATGACCTGAGCTGGCTGATCGGCCGCGCTTCGATCGATATGCACTGACCCGACAGAAACCGGCACGCCGGTTCGGACTGCGCTTCTGATTGGTTGAAACGGTACCTGGCAGCGGTGTGCGCTCAGAAATGTACGGAAGCGCCTGTAATCGGATGGCGGCATGTTGAACAGCGCGACCAGGCTTCGGTAGCTTCCGCGCGACTGCTCGAGGCCGCGCGAGACGACCTCCGTGACCGCCCCCCGCGCCAGATCCCTCATCATGAACGGTCGGTGCACAACCGACCAGAACGATTCGTGCCGGTCGAGCATCCTCGACAGCAGCTGGGAAACCACGGTCCGGTCGGCGAGCGGCCCTGTCGGGCTGTCGGTCACGGGAGGCCGGCGAGGCGGCTCGAGGTCTCGGAGGAGATCCGCGAGCTCGATGGTCGTGTCCGTTGACTTCACCACGATGCGCTCGACAACGTTCCTGAGCTGACGCACGTTGCCCGGCCAGTTGTGAGCGGTCAGACGAGCCAGCGCGTCACGTGAGAACGTGCGTGGACCGGCGCCGTGACGGTGGCTGTAATCGTGGAGGTAGTGATTCAGGAGGGCGGGGATGTCCTCGCGCCGGTCCCGTAAAGGTGGGATGTCAATGTGGAGCACGTTGAGCCGATAAAACAGGTCTTCCCTGAACCGCCCGGCATCGATTTCGCCCATCAACTCGCGGTTGGTGGCGGCGATCACGCGGACGTTGACGCGGGCGTGGACCCGGTCCGCGCCGACGCGCTGCAGCTCGCCCGTCTCGAGAAAGCGGAGCAGCACAGCCTGCATGCGCGCGCTCATCTCGCCGACCTCGTCGAGGAACACGGTGCCGTTCGCGGCTGACTCGAAGATGCCCGGCTTGTCCCGGTGCGCGTCGGTGAAGCTGCCGCGCACGTGGCCGAAGAGCTCGGACTCGAGGAGTGCTTCGGGCAGGCCGGCGCAATTGATCGTCGCCATGGGCGCCAGACGCCGCGGGCTCGCCTGATGGATGAGCCGGGCCACGAGATCCTTCCCGACCCCCGTTTCACCCGTCAGGAGGACCTTGACGTCGGCGCGCGCGGCGACCTGAATCTCGCTCCGAAGCGCCTCGGTGGGCGGGCTGCTGCCGACCAGGGTGAGCTCAGATAACAGTGTGCTCGGCACGTCCGCGTGCTCCTTGTGCGGTGATGGAAATCGTGTTCAGTCGGTAAAACAAGCCTTCGAGGAACCGGCCATCGCAGACCATTTCGACCACGCGTTTTTGCGTCACCGAGATGACCTGGAACGCATGACGCTGGTGCTGGAGCCAATCGAACAGCGTTACCTGCTGCCCGACCGTCAGGGCGGCGAGATCGTGCACGAGCAGCGTGCCGTTGCCGGTCGTGGGCAGGCGCAAGGGCCCGGGCAACAAACACGTGTGGAAAGGTCCCGTGCACAAGGCACTCAGCTGGGCCAGCACGTCCTCTACCGGGTGGTCGACGCAATCGACGAGGAGGTTGGGCCGGCGTCCAGAGGAGGTCAGCGTGCGCAGCAAGTCCACGTCCGAGAACGAGGCGAGATCCGGTGAATTCACGACAGTCATTCCACCAAGCATGGCTTGCAACCCTTCCCGCAGAAGACGTGCGGTCTCGTTCCCCACGGCGTCCGCGCTCATTGAAGATATGGCGGCGCGGCTCGGCGATCACCGCTTGGGCAAGTAGAGATCAACACTTGCGCAAGTAGGAACGTGCTGCCTGCGTCACGGGAAGGGTGCGTCAGACGAGACGATTGCGGAGCGCTTTCGCCACGGCTTCGGATCGCGAGTGAACCTGCAGCTTCTCGTAGATGTGGCGGACGTGAAAGTTCACGGTGTTGACGGATACGCCGAGCTCAACAGCGGCGGTCTTGTAGTTATGGCCCTCGACGAACAGCTTCAATAAGCGGGTTTCGTGCGGCGTGAGCTGGTAGTCGGCGCGATCAGGCGGGCGAATCTCGCGGAACAACGCGACGACGCGCCGCGCGACCTCGGGCGACATCGGCGCCCCGCCCTGCACCGCTTCCTTCAGGCTCTCGAGCAGACGTGCAGGCGGTGTCTTCTTGAGCAGATACCCGCAGGCCCCTGCGCACATCGCCTCGAAAATGCGTTCATCGTCGTCGTACACCGTGAGCATCAGCACCAGCAGCTGCGGATGGCGCTCTTTAAGAAGCTTGACGCCCTCGATCCCGCTCCGGCCCGGCAGACCGATGTCGGAAAGCACTATATCGGGCAATTGAAGCGCGATTCTGTCGAGCGCCTCTTCCATCGTGCGATAGCTTCCCGTGCAGGAGTACCCGGGCGTGCCGTTGACCAGCACCGACAGAGATTCACGAATATCGCGTTCATCTTCGATAATGGCGACTCGAATGTCGTTCGGCGGCGAGTCACGCGGGGGGTTGGACGGCGGTTGCGGATTTGGCGACATTCGGGTCGTCTCTGTCCTTCTACGCTACGCCCAGCCGGGCGGCTGGGTCACCGCATACTCACGTAGCGTTCGTGCCGGCCGCGTGTGCCCGCGCTGGTTGTACCCGCTCGCCCAGCGGAATCGTGAACGTCACGACCGTGCCTCGTCCCGGCTCGGACGCGATCTCGAATTGACCGCCCAATGCCTGCGTGCGATCTCGCATGCTGCGAAGACCGTGGCCCGCGCTGGCGCCCCCGACGTCGAACCCCAGTCCGTTGTCCGCGATCCGGAGCAGCAATCCGTGTTCGCCCTCGCGGAATTCGAGAACGGCTTCGGAGCAGGCGGAATGGCGCGCCAAATTCGTGACCGCTTCCTTGAAGACCAGGAACACTTCCCGACGGATATTGGCCCCAACGGCAACATCCCGATCGGAGGGCGGCGTCTCGAACCGGAAGTCGATCTGTCGCGCGGTGCACACGTCGCTGACGAAATGTCGCATGCGCTGCGAGAGATCGCTCAGATGATCCCTCGTCGGATTTATCGCCCAGACGATGTCGCTCATCGAGTCCACCAGTTCTCGAGACAAGCCGGCAATCGACGAGAGCGACTCCGTCAACGTCCCGCCGGCGGCACCAACCTGGTGCTTCATCACCTCGCTCAGGAGCGAAATGCGCGTCAGGCTGGAACCGATATCGTCATGAAGGTCTGTCGCGATCCGCTTGCGCACGCGCTCGAGCTCCGCGAGCCGCTCTTCGCGGCTCCGCCGCAGCGCTTCGTGCGCCCGCTTCCGCTCGGCGACGTCCCTCGAAAAGACAGCCGCCACCGACGCCGCGACGATCACCATCAAGCCGAGGAACCACCACCGGCGCCACACCGGTGGCAGAATGGTGAACGAAGCCGTCGCCGGAGCCGGGCTCTCCGTACCATCGGCGCTGACAGCGCGTACCGAGAAACGGTACGTTCCCGGTGAGAGGCTCGCAAAGTTGACGCTCCGTTGCGAGCTCGGCGCGCTCCAGTCGGCACCGGTCCCCTCCAGCCGGTGCTGGTAACGAAGCGTCTCGCCCGGCCGGAAGCTCAGGCTGAAGAACTCGATCTGCACGTTGTTTTCGCTGGGTCCGAGCAGGAGAGGAGGCACTGAGGTCTGCCCCAGCGCGGAAAGCGGCTGCGCGATCCCCGCAATTTGAAGGGTGCTGATCAGGATGGGCGGCGCGGAGGGACTCGGCTCGCGCTCCGGGGCGAGACGCGACAGCCCCGTCGTCGTCGCGAACCAGAGCGCGCCGCTCCGATCCCGCAATGCGGCTGTGAACTCACCTCCTGCGAGTCCATCGGCCGTCGAGAGGTGCCTGATTCGTCCGGTGTCCGGCTCGAGCCGGTCGATGCCCCGGGCGCCCGTTACGTAAATGCGACCGTGCGGGTCGTCGGTGACATTGAGGAGGTTGTCGCTCGTCAGCCCTTCAGCGGTCGTGTACCTGATTACACGTGGGCGATCGGCTTGCGGTTCATCGATGCGGCACAGGCCACCTCCCCTGATCGCTACCCACAGTCGGCGCGCCCGGTCGAGAAAGAGGCCGTTGACCTGACCGTGTGGAACGCCGTCGTGCGGCCCGAACATCGTGAAATGGTCGTCTCGATACCGCGCGAGGCCCCCCTCGCGAAACCCTGCCCAGACGCTGGTCGCGTCGGCAGCGAAGCTGACCGCACTCATAAACGGTCGCAGGCCATCAGCCTCTCCATATCGGTGAAACGTCGCGGTCGCACGTTCCCAACGGACCAGGGCTTCCCGTGAGGGAGGCCATGATCCGATCCAGATGTCTCCGCTCGAATCTTCGAACAACCGCGCCACGTCGCCGAAGGGAAGACCATTCTGCGTCGTGTAAACAGCTTTCGGTCGCGCTCGCGCAAGCAGCTCGAACCGATCGACTCGCCCGAAGCGGAAGAGCCCTTCGCGTGTCCCAATCCACCACTCGCCTGCGTGATCTTGGATAATGCCGCGCTGCCGCTCTATCCCGCGCCAGCTCTCGTCGCTGACCGACCGCGGCAATGGAAGCCGGATCGTAGCGAAGCCGTTGCCCTCAAAACGGCTGACAAGCCACGCGCTGCTGGTTACGTACAGTTCCCCCGCGCCGTTTTGGAACACCGAGCTGACGGCCAGTCCCAGACTGTCGGCCTCTCCGTACGTGGTCCACGGATGCGTCGTCACCTTCACCGCTCCACCTGCTGTGGTGCCCATCCACAGATTCCCGTCACGATCCTCTGTCACCCCGGCAAGGTCGTCGCCCGCGCGCGAACCGACAAAATACGTTCGAAGCGTGCCGCCGTTGAATCGTGTGAGACCGGTGCCGAACGTTCGTGCCCAGATCGAACCGTCGCGCGATTGAAGAAGGGCGATCACGTCGTTGTTGGCCAATCCATCATCGGTCGTGTAGCGTCGCGCGTCGGAGGGCAGGGACCGCCTGCCGCTGTTCGCGCGGTCGATCGACGTGGACGCCTCGGGAACAAACGAAATCAATCCCAAGCGATGTCCAACCCACAGTCGCCCGGTGCGCTCGAAGAGGAGGGCCCACACGTTGTCGTCCACCGCGGTCGGCTGAATGTCGAAATGAGTCATCCGACCATCCGCCGATCGCCTGACCAAGCCGAACCGCGTGCCGATCCACAGATCGCCGGCGGCATCTTCAACAAGCGCCCACACGGGCACCTGAATGTCCGGGTGAGCTGGAATGCCGAGGATCACGGGGCGAAACGCCTGTTGGGCTCCATCCAGTCGAAACAGCCCTCCGTCGGTCCCCGCCCAGAGTGATCCTGCCCGATCGCGATACAGCACATTCACGCGGTTGGTCACCGGGTCGGGGCTGATCTGGTAGACCGTGAAGCGCGATCGAGGGGCTGCTTGTCCGGGAGGTGTGCCTGCCAGATCGAAATGGACGACGCCGTCGCTGTTCGTCGCGATCCAGTACACGCCTTCGCTGGCTTCCAGGAGATCATTGATCGCAGGTCCGGCAAGTCCATTCTCGGTCCGGTAGTTCGTGAATTGATAGCCGTCAAAACGGCTCAGACCGTCGGCCGTGCAGAACCAGAGAAAGCCGTGCGAGTCCTGGACAATGCGCTTGACGCGGTTGTGCGCCAGGCCTGCTTCGGTGTTGTATGTCTTGATTGCGAGCTGTTCCGCAACCGCGTCGCCAGCAGCAGCGACCAGCGCGAGCAGAACGACGAGGCGGACGACATCGCCATTCGCCCGAACGCCGACTCGAATAGGAATGACCGAGCTCACAGGATCGGGCAGCGTACGCGCCGTGTGCGGCCGTGTCAAGGCTTGAGCGTCGGTGCGGTCTTCTTCCCCCTGGGATCCGGTCAGGCGACGTGATCAGTTTTCTCTGCCGGCGCCGCGACCTCTCGCTCGACCTCGATGGTGCATTCGGTCACGACGGCCGCGATGGCGCCGATGGCCGCGAGCATTGGTGCCAGCACCGTGCCGATGACGCCGACTGTCAGCGGAAATTCCGCAACCGTGCGCCCGTCGTGCTTGATGATCACGCGCCTGACGTTGCCTTCGTGAATCAGCTTCTTGACCGCATCGAGCAGCTGATTGCCGGCAACTTTGAAGGTCTCTTTGAAAGTCTCAGCCATGGCTCCCCCGTCAAATGATACGACGGGAGACCGATGAGCGTTCCCTGCTGTGCCTCACGCCAGGCGACCAACGCAACCCGGCTGACCACTCCGACTTACGTGACACGCGCCATGAGCGCCCGTTCGATATGTGCCGCGTGATGGCGGGAATGCCACGCGTACATGGCGATGCCCTCGTCGATCGTCACTCGCCCCAGGTCCGGGTGTGCATACGCCCGGGCGCAGTCGGCGTCGGTCAACCGGCTCATGAACGCCACCCAGCGGCGGTGCAGCGCCTCGAGCAGGTCAAGCGACATCTGAACGGGACCACTCCTGGCTTCGGGCAACTCGGCCCAGAGCTGCTCCTCGTATGTCCTGATCGTCGGGGTATCTTCGGTCGCAGCGAGCTTCATCCTGATGTACGCGTTCAGATGGCTGTCGGGCACGTGGTGCACGACTTGCCGGATTGTCCATCCCCCCGGCCGATACGGCAACTCCAGCTGGGCGTCGCTCAGTCCACTGACGAGCGACCGAAAGCGCGCTGGAGTGTCTTCAATCGTCTTTACGTGTATCCGGCGAGCCGCAGCGTCCAGCGGCTTCGTGAGCCGCTCGAACCTGCCAACGGGATAGCGTAGCGAATCTAATTCAGTCATCCTCTGTGCCTCCGTGGATCAATACCACGGGGTAAAATCGCCGCGCGAGGAAACTTTCATGGTGAAACGATGCATGGGGTTCATAGGTGCCTTGTCAATCATCGCTCTGCTCCCGACGTCGTTCGAAGCGCGGCAGCAGCCCGGCCCGGGCGGACAAACAGTCCAGGGCGGCGGCGGAGGGCGCGGAGGTCAAGCTTCTCCCGCCGGTCCACCGCCGTCGATTGAGCAACGCACCAGTGGCATGCAGAAGATCGACGGCTACTTTCCGCTGTACTGGGACGACCGATCGGGATCGATGTTTCTCGAGATCCCGCGCTTCGATACCGAGTTCCTCTATTCGACGGGACTCTCGGCCGGCCTTGGCTCGAACGACATCGGCCTCGACCGCGGCGCGGGCGGAACAGGACGCCTGGTGCTCTTCCAGCGCATCGGCCCGCGCGTGTTGCTGGTCCAACCCAACCAGTCGTTCCGATCGAGCAGCACCAATCCGCTCGAGCGAAAGGCCGTCGAAGACTCGTTCGCGAGATCGGTGCTGTGGGGCTTCACTGTCGCGGCGGAGAGTGGCGGTCGGGTCCTGGTGGATGCGACCGATTTCACCCTGCGCGACGTGAGCGGCGCCGGCAGCGCATTGCGCCCCGGCACGTACCGCGTGGACCGCACGCGCAGCGCCTTTTTTCTGCAGAACACGAAGGGCTTCCCGAAGAACACCGAAATCGACATGACGCTTACGTTCGTCAGCGACGCGGCAGGCGGACGCGGAGGAGGCGGTGGCGGCCCCGTGCAGGGCCCACCGCCTATCGAAGGTGGCGGGCGAGCGGGCGCCGGTGGTGGAGGTGGAGGCGGGCGGGGGGGCGGGCTGTTCTCCGGATCGGTCGCGAGCGTGTCGCCGGCGGCGGACGCGGTCACGCTGCGCGAGCACATCTCGTTCGTCGAGCTCCCGGACAGCAACTACCAGCCGCGTTACGACGATCCGCGCGCGGGGTACGGCGGCCTGACCTTCGTCGACTACAGCGTGCCTATTGGCGCGCCCATGCAGATGCGCTTCATCCGGCGGCATCGGCTGGAAAAGAAGGACCGGAGCGCCGCCATGAGCGAGGCGGTGAAGCCGATCCAGTACTGGGTGGACCCCGGCGCGCCCGAGGACGTCAAGAAAGCGCTGCTCGAAGGCGCGAGCTGGTGGAATCAGGCGTTCGAGGCGGCCGGCTTCCGCAACGCGTTCAAGGTGGACGTGCTGCCGGCCGGCGCCGATCCGATGGATATCCGATACAACATGATCAATTGGGTCCATCGTTCGACCCGGGGCTGGAGCTCGGGTGGATCGGTTGCCGATCCGCGTACGGGAGAAATCATCAAGGCGACGGTCACGCTCGGGTCGCTGCGCGACCGGCAGGACTACATGATTTTCGAGGGCTTGCTGTCGCCGTACACGACCGGCAACGAGAAGCCGGCGATCCTGTACGAGACCGCGCTGAAGCGGATCCGCCAGCTCGCCGCGCATGAAGTCGGCCACACGCTTGGCCTCGGCCACAACTACTACGACAGCAGCAAGGGCTGGATTTCGGTGATGGACTACCCGCATCCGCAGGAAAAGCTGCAGCCAGACGGGGCCATCGATCTCTCCGACGCGTACCCGCAGCACATCGGCGACTGGGACAAGGTCACGATCAATTACGGGTATCGGCAGTTCGCTGCGGGCGCCGACGAACGGGTCGCGTTGACCAAGATCCTTGAAGACGCATGGGCGCAGGACCTGCGGTACATGACCAACCAGGACACGGAGGTCCACCCGAAAGTCGATCAGTGGTCCAACGGGGTCGATCAGGCGGATGAGCTGATGCGGCTGATGAAAGTCCGTCGGGCGGCACTCGATCGACTCGGCGAGCACACGATTCGTGCAGGCGCGCCGATGGCCACGATCGAGGAACCCTTGGTCCCGATCTTCATGTACCACCGCTACTCGGTCGAATCGGCAGCGTCGATGGTCGCCGGACAGGACTACATCTACGGAATGCGCGGAGACAATCGCACACCCGTGCAGGGGGTCAGCACCGATGACCAACGCAAGGCGCTCGACGCGCTCGCGTATACGTTACGGCCGTCGGAGCTGACCGTGCCCAAGCGCGTGCTCGATCTGATTCCGCCGCGCCCGCCGGGATTCGGGCTACACCGCGAGCTTTTCGCGCGGACAACCGGCGACGCGTTCGATCCGCTTGCGCCCGGGACAATCGCGGCCGATGTGACGGTTGGGTTTGTGCTGCAGCTCGACCGCGCGGCTCGCCTGGTGGGCCAGCACGCGGTGAATCCGCAACTTCCGGGGCTCGAAGACGTGATCGACCGGCTGACGGCAGCCACGTTCGATGCGCCGACGGCCACGCCCTATGAAGCGGCGGTTCGCCGCGCAGAGGAACGGGTGCTCGTGGACCGCGTTATGTGGCTGGCCACGGCATCGCCGAACAGCCAGGTGCGGGCAATCGCGTCGCTGAAGCTGTCGAAGCTCGCGGCACGTTTGAAGGCAACCGTTGCGAAGACAGAAGCGGACACCGCGCAACACTCGCTCATCGCAGCCGACATCAAGCGCTTCCTCGAGCGGCCAGCCGATGCGAACCGGCCGATTCCGCTGCCGACCGCGGACGCGCCGCCGGGAGCGCCGATTGGGGACCAGGGCGAGGATTGGCTCGCTCCCCCGCCATGGCATTCACGCGATCAACGCTCGTTCTACGACGCACCGCCCTTCTGACGGGCGCCGAATCAACGGACCAAGGACGAAGGACCGAGGACGGACCAAGGACCACGGCCCAAGAACGGACCAAGGCCCAGGAACCAAGTACACAGGACTCATCTGAAGGAGCCAACAACCATGGAACACATCATCACGAAACTGCTCGACGACTTCGAGCGCGGAAAGATGACGCGCCGCCAACTGGTCAAGAGCCTCGCGCTCAGCGCCACCGCGGCTGCGGCTGCGGGCGCCGCGCCGCTCTCCGCCGCGGAGACCAGTTTCGCGGCAGCCGACGGCAAGGGCTTCACCGCCGTCGCCGTCAATCACATCTCGTATCAGGTCGCCGATTACACGAAGACACGCGATTGGTACGTGAGCCTCCTCGGCATGAAGGTATCCGGGGACAACGGACGTCAATGTAATCTCAGCTTCGGGGATCGGGGTAGCTGGCTGCTGCCGCGCAACGCGCGCGAGGGTTCGACCCCACCGAAAGTCGACCACATCGCTTACACGATCGAAACCTGGGATCAGCAAGCGGTCAAGGCCGAGCTCGAACGGCGCGGCCTACAGCCGCGCGTTGACACCGAGAACAGCTTCCATGTCAAGGATCCGGACGGATTCGATGTCCAGATCAGCGGTAAGGGAATGACGGCAGGATCGTAGTTTCAGCCGAGGAGCAACGCCCACGGCAGAACCGTAGCGAACACGTAGCCGACGGTGAGCACCGCCAGCAGGAGATGGTAGGAGTAGGTATGGAGGACACTGCCGCCAAGAATCGCAATCGACTTGGCGGCGAGGAGCACGGAGCCCGATCCGAACGCGACCATCGACCGAACCAGGAGCGGATTCGCCTCGACGCCCATGCCGAAGCGGGCGATGCCGAGTGAGGTCAGCACCCCGTCCGCCACCTGAACGGCAGCGAACAGAGCAAGTGTCCAGATGGCGCGGGTTTTCGAGTTCGGGAGGGTCTTGGCGAGGTGCCGGAGAGCTCCGTAGGGGGCAACAAGCCGGCCTACCCGGGTTGATGAGGGGGGCCTCGAGCCCCCCGGGCTAACCAACCGGGGGTTCGGGACCCTCAAGGTTCGTGAAGGCAGAATGCTCATTTCTGCAGGCGCTATCATCGCACCATGGCAAGCGTCGTGCCTTGCAGATCTCTGGACGTTTCCAGTCTTCCGACGCGTAAGTCTCACTCACGCTTGCCTTTCGTCGGTCTTTACGCCCTCCTGTCGTGCTTGCAGCACCAGCCCACCCACTAGGCCCCTCTTCCAGATCTGCCGATAATAAGTATGTTGTAGTGACTCTTAAAGTCATATACAGTCATATAGAGGCCGTTACAACTGATATCAGCTAGCGCCGAGCTTAAAGCCGTCCCTCTGCCGGTCCCGACGCCACCAGTGTCAACAGAAGCCCGCGAAGCGGCATACCTCCGGACGATCATCGAGAAACAGCCATTTTGCTTGCTTCGTGTCGCTCGGACCGGCACCTTGTTGGCTTGCAACGATGCGGGCCTCAGGCTCCTGGGCAAAACGGCTCATGTAGACGTTTTGGATCGAACGTTCGAAGAGCATGTCCTGCCAGACCAGCTGACATCCTGGCGCGAATTCGTGAATCGCGTCTGGGCCAGAGAAGCTGGTTCGATCGAATGCGAGCTGGGAACGGGCAGCGAGCGCAAAGACGTCCTGCTCCAGGCTATCGCCCTCCGCAACCATCCGGACGGCATCGAATCGATGCTGATCGCGGCCCGCGATGTGTCTTCTCTGCACCGGCTCGAGGCCGCCCTGCAGAACGAGCTGCGTCTCCAGCAACGGCTGACGGAAACCGAAGGCCAACTCGCCGCAGCAGTTGCCAACCGCCAGATTCTGGTCGAAGAGCTCGAGCGCGTCCGCGCCGAGCTGCGGGCCGAGCAGGAAGCGGCCGGGCACAAGCTGACGGAAATCTCGGCGCAGCTTCAGCGCGCGCTCGATGAGCAACAGCAGCTCACCAGGCGGCTGGAGGAGAGCCGCACCGATCAGCAGCAGCTCACAGATGCGATTCATCAGCGAGACGAGGCCCTTCACAAACTGGACGTCGAGCGCCAGCGAGTCGGCGAAGCGCATCGCCTCGAACAGTCCCACCTTTCAACGCTGGCCGAGACGCTCGACCAGGAGCTCTCGCGGCTCAAGGCAAGTCGCGTCGAGTTCGAAGCGAAACAGTCGCAGGCCGAAACCGACCGTGAAGCGCTGCAGGCGAGGCTGAAACAAGTTGAAGCCGACCGGAACGCGCTCAACGCGAGACTGGAGCAAACCGACGCCGAAGGGAAGGCGCTTCAAGCGAGGCTGGGGCAAGCCGAAGCGGACGGCAAGGCAACGGAAGCCAGGCTGGTTCAGGCCGAAACCGAACGAAAGGCGCTTCAAACGAGGCTGGGGCAAGCCGAAGCGGACGGCAAGGCACTAGAGGCGCGGCTGGTTCAGGCCGAGGCCGACCGGGAAACAATGGATGCGAGGCTCGTCCAGTCCGACGCCGACCAGAAAACAATGGACGCGAGGCTGGCGCAAGCCCAAGCCGACCGCGAAGCATTGCAAGCCAGGCTCGTCCATGCCGAAGGCGACCAGGAAGCGCTGAACATCAGGCTCCTTCAGGTCGGAGCCGAAGGCGAGGCAGCCAGGGCCCATTTGGCTGCGACGCGAGCCGACCTCGAATCTGCCAAGGCCCTCCTTCAAGGCGCTCTTGCGGACCTTGGAGCCCTCGAGCAGGTCCGCGACGAGCGCGATGCAGTCGCTCGAAAACTGCGCGAGGTCCAGGCGCTACACGCCTCAGAGCGTCGTCGCTTCGAGGCCACACAAGCGTCCCTGCGCGCGGCCATCGAGCGCGACGTGGCGAAGGAGCGCGAGGCCGAAGCGCGCGAAGTGGCTGAAGTTCGCGAGATGGCGAAACACCACGAGCGCGAGTTGGTTATCAAGGAGCGGGAGCGAATCGAAGTTATCGCGAATCTGCAGGCCGAGCTCGCCCTCGCTGTCGCCGACCAGAGGCGTCTTCAGACTCTGCTCGCTCGGGCCGAGGCGGATCAGCAACGCTTGGCTGCGACCCAGTCCGCCGATCGAGCCGCCGCGGAACGTTCGCTGGGCGAAGTGAGCGTGGCGAAGAGCCAACTCCTCAAGGCACTGGCTGACGAACGCATCG
>Ga0306924_10001428_pt1 | contig 21801 bp, 19 predicted proteins | sample sta12Can44000111_FD_203756 | JGI IMG/M metagenome (GOLD analysis project Ga0306924, IMG submission 203756) | Lab enrichment of tropical soil microbial communities from Luquillo Experimental Forest, Puerto Rico - statanox.12C.anox.44.000.111 (v2)... | ecosystem: Environmental > Terrestrial >...
CACTGGCGCGGCACCGGTCATCTCGCTCAGCAAGCGAGCGTGCGCGAGTACAAGGCCGATCAGCAGCGCTTTCTGTTCCCCTGTCGAGGCATCTGCGGCAGGGATGCCTTTTGCAGCATAGACCACTTTCAGATCGCTTAAATGCGGACCATCCAGCGTACGGCCGGCGGCGGCATCGCGACTGCGATTGTCACGCAGCACTGCGCGATACCGCTCCTCTACTTCGCTGGCCGGATGCATCGGGATGAGCTGTTCCAGCCAGCCGTCAATGGCAATCTCGACCGGCGGGAACGGCGACCGCTTGCGCTTGTCCAAAACGGCCTCGAGACGGCGAACCGTTTCGATCCGCAGCCCTGCGACCGCCACCGCAAGCTCGGCGGTTTCGTGTTCGACCGCTTCCAGCCAGTGCGTATCGACGCGTGCGTCTTCCAAAAGACGGTTACGCGAACGCAGCGAGCGCTCGAGCGCATTGACGCGGCCGGCATGTTCGGCGTCGACCGCCAGCGTCAGACGATCGAGAAAACGCCGACGCTCCGACGGGGCTCCGGTAAACAGACTGTCCATCGCCGGCACGAGCCATATGACCCGCAGATGGTCAGCAAATGCTGCGGCTGACGGCACTGACTCGCGATCGATCCGGTATTGCCGCTGCGGAGTTGCGTCGTCTTCAATGGGCGGCTCAATGCCGGTGCCGAGCGTCGCCAGTCCGAGCGCGCCTTCGATTTCCGCGGCGACGGCCCAGGAACCGTCGCCTTCATTGAAGGCTACTTCGTTGAGCGTCGCGCGGCGCAAACCGCGCCCAGGCGCAAGAAACGAGATTGCTTCAATCAGGTTGGTTTTGCCGGCACCGTTCGGCCCCACCAGCGCCATCGTTGCTGCATCGGCTTCGAGCGACGCAGTGTGGTAGTTGCGAAAATTGTGCAGGTTCAGTCGGCGGACGAGCGCAGGCATCGTTTTCAGCTTCGGTCATCGGGCAATGCCAATAGCTGATGACCGATCGCCGATCCGTGTCAAACGCGCATCGGCATCAGAACATACAGGGCGCCGCGTTGCTCCTTATCCTGGATCAACGTCGGCGATCCTGGGTCGGCAAGCTTCAGCACGGCGGCCTCGCTTTCGATCTGTGCGGCGATCTCGAGGAGATAGCGCGAATTGAACCCGATATCGATCGGGTCGGCCTCGTATTCGACCTCAAGCTCCTCGTTGGCGCTGCCGGAATCCGGGTTGGTGACCGACAACAATAGGCGTCCGGCATTGATCGATAATTTCACCGCCCGCCCGCGCTCACTTGACACGGTGGAAACCCGATCGACCGCGGCCTCGAATTCTTTTCTATCGACCACCAATTCCTTGTCGTTGCCGGACGGGATCACGCGCGCGTAATCGGGAAAGGTGCCATCGATCAGCTTCGACGTCAGCACGGTCGCGCCGATGGCGAGCCGGATCTTGCCGGGCGACAATTCGATCGTCACCTCAGTTTCGCCGTCTTCCATAAGCCGGTGAACCTCGGCCACGGTCTTGCGCGGCACGATGATGCCGGGCATGCCGGCGGCCCCCTTCGGCAGTTCGACTTCCATCTGCGCGAGCCGGTGGCCGTCGGTTGCGACGGCGCGAAGCGTCTGCGCTTTCGCCGTGCCCGCGGCATGCAGATAGATGCCGTTGAGGTAATAACGCGTCTCCTCGGTCGAGATGGCGAATTGCGTCTTGTCGATGAGGCGTTTTAATTCGCTCGCCTTGAGCGCGAACTTGTGCGTCATCTCGCCGGCAGCGAGGTCAGGAAAATCGCTCTCCGGCAGTGTCTGCAGCGTAAAACGCGAACGCCCAGCGCGAATCGCCAATGCGGCGCGATCGCCCGATGATTCCAGTGCGATCTGCGCGCCTTCAGGAAGCTTACGCACAATATCGAAGAACATATGCGCTGGCACGGTCGTCGAGCCGCCCGGGGCAACCTCGGCAGCGATCGTGTCGATCACTTCGATATCAAGGTCAGTCGCTTTCAACGAAAGCTTGGAGCGGTCGCCGTGCAACAGCACGTTGGCAAGGATCGGAATCGTATTGCGGCGTTCGACCACGCGATGGACATGGCCCAACGACTTCAACAATTCCGAACGCTCTACTGTGACTTTCATCGCGAAATCCATGAAGGAAGCCGAAACGCGGACAACAAAGGTGGCGCGCCGCAAGGCTTTCGGCAAGCCCAGCCCGGCCGCCGCGCGGGGCTTTTCCATGCCTTTTTACAGGCGCTTACACTGGATTGCGAGCAACCAGGCCTCGGTCCTGGCATCAGGAGCGGCATCAGTCCTTGTGCTCAGTCCTTGCGCTCGGTCCTTGCGCTCAGTCCTTGCGCTCAGTCCTTGCGATCAGTCCTTGCGCTCAGTCAGTCCTTGCGATCAGTCCTTGCGCTCAGTCCTTGCGCTCAGTCCTTGCGATCAGTCCTTGCGCTCAGTCCTTGCGCTCAGTCCTTGCGATCAGTCCTTGCGATCAGTCCTTGCGATCAGTCCTTGCGATCAGTCCTTGCGCTCAGTCCTTGCGCTCAGTCCTTGCGCTCAGTCCTTGCGCTCAGTCCTTGCGCTCAGTCCTTGCGCTCAGTCCTTGCGATCGGTCCTTGCGATCGGTCCTTGCGATCAATCCTGGAGCTGGCGTTTGAGCGACTCGATCTCCTCCGCAAATGCGCTGTCATTGCCCGCCAGGTTTTCGATTTTTCGCACCGCGTGGAGCACGGTGGTATGGTCGCGACCCCCGAACCGGCGACCGATCTCAGGCAGCGACCGGAGCGTCAAAACCTTCGCCAAATACATCGCCACCTGTCGCGGCCGCACCACGTTGGCCGTCCGCCGCGATGACAGCAAATCAGCGCGGCTGACATTGTACTGGCGCGCAACGATGCGCTGGATGTCCTCGATTCGCACCCGTTTCGGCTCGGCTGGGCGGATCAGGTCACGCATTTCCCGCTCAGCCATTTCGATCGTGACCGACTGGCCGGTAAGCTTGCTGTGAGCTAGCAGCCGATTGACCGCGCCCTCAAGGTCGCGGCCGTTATGGGTAACGGATTTGGCAATGAAGGCGAGGACCGGTTGGGGCACCTCAAAGCCCGGGTGATGCGCGCGCGCTGCGGCGATCCGGCTCTTGAGGATTTCAAGGCGCAGTTCTTCGCCAAGCGAACCGATCTCGACCACCAAGCCTCCGGCAAGCCGCGAGCGCACCCGATCATCAAGGCTTTCAAGATCGGCCGGCGGTCGGTCACTGGCGATCACAACCTGCCGACCGGCGTCGATGAGCGTATTGAGCGTGTGGCAAAATTCGGCCTGCGTCGAGCGGCCCTGGAGAAACTGCAGATCGTCGATTACGAGCACGTCAATCGCGCGAATCGTTTCCTTGAACGCCAGCGTGTTCTGACTGCGCAACGCCGAGACGAAGCCGTACATAAAACGCTCGGCGGTGAGATAGAGCATCTTCCGATCGCCGGCGGTGTTGCCCGCCCAGGTGATTGCCTGCAGCAAATGGGTTTTGCCCAGTCCGACCGCGGCATGGACGTAAAGCGGGTTGAACATCAGCGGCTCGCCATGCCGGCTGGTGGCGACTTGCTTGGCGGCGGCATGGGCAAGCGTGTTCGAACGGCCGACAATGAAAGTTTCAAAAGTCAGCCGTGGATCGAGCGGCGAACCACCGAGCGCCTCGTGCACATTCATGAACGGAATGCTGGCGCGCGCGTTGGCGATCTCCAGCGGCGGTTCACGGCCGTCGCGCGCGGGCGGCGGCGGCAACGTTTTTGGTTTCGCGATCGGCACTCGTATCGTCGAAGAACGAACGGTTAATTCCAGGCGCGTGACGTCCGGCTCCTCGGACTGCCATTTGAGCAGCACCTTTTCGCTGTAATGGGATTGGATCCAGTTGCGAAGAAAGCGCGTCGGCACTGACAGCCGGACGAGCCCCTTCTCTACGACTTCGAGCTCCATGCGCCCAAACCAGCTGCTGAAGACATCCTCGCCGAGTTCAGAGCGCAACTGGTCCTTAACTCTTCGCCATCGCTCCTGGTCCGTGCTTGTCATGTTGGTACTTTTTTCGTTGGAAGAGGAATTGAAGCGTGCACGCCAAACGGGCGCTGTCGGCTTCGCGAAGACGCTGAACAACCGGATGGAGGGGGAATTACCGCCTCACCCGCCTGCGCAGGCTGATGGGCCCGTCGCAACTCCGCTCAGCCGCTTGACGGGACGCCAGGCTGGAACACTCCTGGCCAATGAGTTTCGGGCCAGGGCGCGCTGGTCGCGTTTTGCGATCGTTCAATTGCTGTTGTCATGCCCCCCACCTCCTCAAACCGCTATCGGGCTCGATGACACCCCGTTGACGCACTGGCGCATGCCAGGCGTCTCGCACCGAGACCCGCTCTGTATGTTTTCAGCCGCTTCGCAAACTGCGGCTGTACTATCCGCGATACAAATACGCTGCGGTTTAACTCAATTAACCGGACACAACTCTCCCGCACCCATTGTTCGATGGGTTTCCGCCGACCTGATTGTTGAAGACCTTCAGAACGGAAGGGAATTAAAGGCTAGCATGCGATTTGCCGCCCGCAACCGCAAAAACCGCGTGAACATTGGACTTTCTGCAGCACGCGTCGGCAGCAGAAGTCGCGCGGCAGCGGCGGTGTGCGACCAAGACATTGAGTCGATTTAACGATTCACATTTCTGCAATATGTGACACGCGCGCAAAACGGAATTGATGCAGCAAAGCAACAAATAAAAAAACGCACAATGTGATTCCGGCAAATTCAAACTCCACGCAACGCTATGTGCGATAACCCTTTCATTGTACATGAATTCTTCTGCGCGCGGGAAAAGGGTACCCGTCGCTCGAGTGAGCGGGAGCAAACAAGATTCAATTGCTGTCGCCGCGCGCAAACTGCGCCACGATCACGTCGGGGCATTTTGCGGATCGTCGTGACAATAATGCAACAGTTTGATTGCAATCCACAATTCGGATTGCGGAATTATCCGCGCGAGCGCGCCGGGCAGCGATTATTTTTTTTCAAGCTTGGCGATTTGATGCGCGAGCCGCGATACTTTGCGCCGCGCCGAATTGCGATGCACGATGCCTTTTTGCGCCGCGCGGATCAAAGCAGGCTCGGCCTCGGCCATCGCCGCGGTCGCACCGCTGCGATCACCGGCGGCGATCGCCTCCTCGACCTTGCGGATCGCGGACCGCATGCGCGTGCGCCGGGATTTATTGATGATGGTTCGGCGCGCGGCTTGGCGGGCGGCCTTCTTTGCGGATTTCGTATTCGCCATACGTGCTGGACACAAAACATTGATAGAGAGCGGCGCTTATAGGGTGCCACCGCAGCACCGTCAACGGCACCGGCAAAAACAATGCCTAATGCGCGCCAAATAACGTTGTCACGCGCAGATTAGGCAACGCGCTTGGCCCGCACTGCGTCGTAGCCGGCGGTTACGGCTGCACGCTCGGCGGCGCGAAAAGCGACCAGCGGTGGCTGGACGCGGCCCCATTGCGGGTCGCCATGAATATGCGCGAGTAGCGCCTTTATGCCAGGGACCAAGGCCTTACCGTCGAATAGCTTGCGGATGGCGACTGCTTGCCCGAGGGCCGCGGCATCGCCGGAGCGGTAAGCGCGGGCGCAAAGATCGGCATTGAGATTGGCGGTTGCGGAAATGCAGCCGGCAAAGGGGCCAGACCGTGCTTCGGGAAGCGCCGCTTCGGTAGAGGGAAAAACCTTAAAGCCGGGAGCGATGGCTGCCGCCTCACGCGCATAAGCCATATCGCCCGATGAATCTTTTAAGCCGACGATGCGCTCGCCAAAGTTCTGCAGCAGCCGCCGAATGAGCGCGACGTGCCAGGGCAGACCGGATTGCGCCGGAAAATGGTAGAGATAAAGCGGAATCGGTCGGGCCGCGGTCGCTGTGAGGATCGCCTCGATCACCGCCAAGAGACCGTCATCGGGCACGCCCTTGTAGTAGAACGGCGGCAGAACCAGAGCGCCGGCGAAGCCGAGCTCGGCAGCATGCCTGGTCAAAACGATCGCGTCGGCGGGAGCAGCAGCGCCGGTGCCCACCATCATTCGGTCGCGCGGCAGACCGCTCTCTGCGTAGGCGGTCATCACACGCCGGCGCTGATCCAGCGAGAATGAGGTTGCCTCGCCTGTCGTGCCAAGCACATTCAATCCATCGCAGCCATTGGCGAGTAGGAAACGCGCCAACGCAATCGAGCGCGCACAATCGGGCTCGCCTTTGGCGTCAACTGCGGTCGCGATCGCGGCGATCACGCCGCTAAGGCCGTCGCCCGATTTCTCGTTTTGCGTACCAGCCATGCGCGTATTCTACCCTTCTCGTCATCTGAGTTGGAATGGCTTGCCTCAGCCGACCCAGTAACGCATGAGGCGGGGATGTTCAATCGAGCCGCGCTGTTATGGGTGCTTAGAGGAGATTTGCGATGACGGTCGCTTTCGACGTCATCATTCTTGGCGCCGGCGCGGCCGGCTGCGTCTTGGCGAACCGGCTCTCGGCGCGATCAGCCACCCGCGTCTTGCTGCTCGAAGCCGGGCGCGACACGCCGCCCGGCCGCGAGCCGGCCGACGTCCTCGATTCCTATCCGCGCTCCTACTACAACGACGCGTATTTCTGGCCCGACCTTAAGGTGCACTGGCGCCGCAAGGACAATTCGCCGCCAGTCGGCTTTGCTCAAGCCCGCGTCATGGGCGGCGGCTCGACGGTGATGGGCATGGTGGCTCATCGCGGCACTCCCGACGATTACGCCGAGTGGGAAGCGTTCGGCGCCACAGGATGGGGCTGGAACGACGTGCTCCCCTACTATCGCAAGCTTGAAAGCGATTGGGACTTCGATGGATCGCTGCACGGCAAGTCCGGTCCGGTCCCGATCCGGCGTACCAAGCCGGCGGAGTGGGCACCGCTGGCGAAGGCAGTGCATGCTTTCGCGCATGAACGGCAAATTCCATTTATCGCCGACATGAATGCCGATTTTCGCGACGGCTATGGTGCGGTTCCGATGAGCAATTGGCCGATCCGACGGGCCTCGGCGGCAATCTGCTATCTCGACCACGACGTGCGCCGCCGCGGCAATCTCAGCGTTCTATGCAACGCATGCGTGACCGGGCTCTCGTTCGACGGCCGGCGCGCCACGGGCGTGCGAGTCGTGATTGGCGGCGAGCAGAAGGAATTTTACGCGCATGAGATTATTGTGGCGCTCGGCGGCATCCATTCGCCGGCGTTGCTGATGCGCGCCGGCATCGGACCGCAAGCCGCGCTGCGCGGCCTCGGGATTGAAATCCTGGCGGATCGCCCCGGCGTCGGCGAAAACCTCTCGAATCACGCGATCCTGTTCATTGGGCTCTTGCAGAAAACCGGCGCGCGTCAAGCAAAGAACATCCGGCCGCATCCGATGACGGCGTTTCGCTATTCCTCGGCACTGCCCGGCGCGCCCGCGGCGGACATGTATATCAACGTGCAGTGCAAGACCTCGTGGAGTCCGCTTGGCCATCAAGTCGCCAATCTGGCCCCATCACTGCTCAAACCGATGGCGCGTGGCCGCGTGTCGCTGCTAACCGCCGATGCATTGGTGCATCCGCTGGTGGAGTTCAATTTCACCGGCCATGCGCTCGACCTCAAGCGGTTCATGCAGGGATTTCGCCGCTGCGTCGACGTTCTGACGCATGAAGCAGTGCGTGCCATCACCCAGCTGACTTTCCCCGTCAAATTCGACGATCGCTTGCGACGGCTCAACCGCATCACGCCGGCAAATAGGATCAAAAGCGCGGCGGTCGCGGCGATCATAGATACTGTGCCGGCGCTGGCCGCGCCGATCTTTGCCACGCTTGCCGATCGCCGCGTGGATCTTGCGGCGCTTGCCGGCGACGATGATGCGCTTGCGGAGCACATTCAACAAAACGTCGCCGGCACCTTTCATCCGGTTGGTACCTGCCGCATGGGCCGCCCCGACGATCGCGCCGCGGTGACCGATGCTTGCGGCCGCGTTCACGGCATCGCCGGTCTGCGCGTGATCGACGCGTCAATCATGCCGACGATCCCGCGCGGCAATACGAATATTCCGACGATCATGGTGGCCGAAAAACTCGCCGCTGAAATATTGAGCGAGACGCAGCAAAGCTAGTGGGTGGCGACGCTGCAATCAGGCCCGGTCACGAATGCTCACATAGATCTGCCCATTGCGCACGGCGACCGGCACTGGGGTCAAGCGCATCGACGGATCGCCGGGATGGCAACCGGTAGCCAGATCGAATTCATAGCCGTGCCAGGGGCAGACGATGTGGCGTTGTTTGCCGAAGCGCAGGCCCGCGCTTGTCTTGTCGGGCGTGATGACTTCCTCGACTTGATTGAAAATCTTGCCTTGGCAGACCGGACCGCCGGCATGCGGGCAGACATTCTCATAAGCTAGCACTTTGCTGCCGGTGCGAAAGATGCCGACCTCGAGCTTGTCGACGGCGAAGATTCGGTAGTCGCCATCGGTAATATCCGCCAGTTTGCCAATTTGTACTTCTTGCATCCAAGTCTCCGTCATTCGATGCCTTGCGGCCGGTGAAACCAGATTGCCACGTCGAACATGTTGAGATCGGCGGCGCGGATCATCCCGCAGGCGGTCACCACCGTCTCGGTCGCGGTCACCGTGCCGGGCGCAAAGGGCACGACGTCATGGCCGCGCCGCTCGACCTTGGCGGCATAGATTTTCACTGCGGCGGTGAGCACCTGTTGCAGCGCTCGATCGGAAATTGCATCCGGGGCGCCGCGCTTGAGAGCCTCGCGCACGCCGGCGCAGAATTCTGCCGCCGTTCGCAGACTGGACGGTTTTGTCCCGCGCTTGATTGCGCGTTTGACCGCCGTTTTCACGGCTGCGCGCTTTGCCGCTCTAGGCATTCCGGTTCACGCGGTGACCGGCACGCCGACCTTCGGCGCGGGTTTCGTTTTGGCTTTACCGAGCTTGTGCTTGGGCACTTCCAGCTTGAACAGCCGCGCCGCATTCAACCCCAAAATATTGCGCTTGGCCTGTTCGCTCAGGAACGGCAGGCTGGTAATTGAATTCGGCAAGTCGAAGTCCCAATGCGGCCAGTCGGAAGCAAACAGCAATTGCGTCTCGGCGTTGATCGCATCGAAAGTCGCCTCGGTGAGCTTGAGATTGGAGCGTTCGAGCGGTTGGCTGGTGAAATACATCTCGGCGATGTATTCGCTCGGACGCCGTTTGAGCAACGGCGCCTCCGAGGACCGCATCATGTATTCGGAATCGAGTCGCTGCATCAGGAACGGCACCCAGGCGAGTCCGCTTTCGATCCACAGCACATCGAGCTTGGGAAAGCGCTCGGGCAGCCCGTTCATGAGCCAGTTGGTGAGATGAATGAGATTGTAATAGACGAACGAGATCGAGTGCATGGAGATGAAGCGATTGCACTGCTGCATCGACTGATCACCCCAGTGGAATCCAGAATGGAAGGCCAGCGGTTTGCCAGTCGCCTGGATCGCCGAGTAAAGTGGCATGTAGCTGTCGTGATTGACCGCGCGGAAACGCGTTGAGGTGACTGAGTAGCCGATGACACCCGGATCATCGGCATACATCTCGACCGATTTGACGCAAGCTTCGGGATGGTTGAACGGCAGATACAGCATCGCCTTGATGCGCTGGTCCTGCGGCAGGATTTCTTCCGTCAGCCATTTGTTGAAGGCGTTGCCGATCACGACCTCGGTCTCGACTTGCGGATGCATGCCGAGCACCAGCATTGGTGTCGGGAACACGACCATGTAGTCGATGCCCATCGAATCCATCGCGCGCTGTACCAGCGTGACCTGCGCATGAGTGCGGCCGCCCGGCACGCTCTCGGCGAGCCGCTGCTGGTGCGGGATGCGTCCGAATACATCCTGATGCAGAAATCCGGGTGTGGCATTGAGTAGTCCCGGCGGCGAACCGCCGCGATCCTTGAACGCGCGCGCCATCTGCCGATAGACGTCGCTGTCCATGCGGTCGATGATTTCCGACCAGAATGCGGTCTCGGTCACATGCGCATCGACATCGACAATGAAGTAATCGTCGCGCTTCTCCTTAGCGGCGTGAGCCAGGATGTCGCGCGTATCGGTCTGAATGGTGATTTTCGGCAGTTCCTGTACGCGCTTTGGCTTTTTCCCGTTTTTGCCGCCGTTGCCATTGTGGTCCTTGCCGTTTTTGCCATTGGGCGGCATGCGCTTGAGCATCGGTTCCTCCCGGAAAGCGGAGCGGGCCTCGTGTGAGCCCTCGCTGTCGCTTGAAAGCTAGCAGAACCGGAAGCTTTTGGCAGCGCCTGTGTCATTGACCGGCTGCGGCGCGAGAGTTACGAAAAATAGGGAGATTTCCACTGGTTCGGTCGGTGAGGCCTGGTCCAGGGAAACGCGCACGGAACGCGCATGAAGCTTCCATCCTTCGATTACGCCTGTCCGACGACCATCGCCGAAGCCGTCGCGCTCCTTGCCGCGCATGGCGGCGAGGCGAAACCGATTGCCGGTGGCCAGAGTTTGGTGCCGATGCTGGCTTTTCGCCTCGCCGCGCCAACGCTGCTCGTTGACCTGCGCAAGCTTGCCGAATTGCGGCAAATCAAAATCACCGATGCCGGCGTCACCTTAGGCGCCATGACGCGGTGGCGCGATATTCTTGAAGAGCCGCGGCTGCGCGAAGCGCATCCGCTCCTCACCGCCGCGGTCGATCACGTCGCTCATTATCAGATCCGCAATCGCGGTACGGTCGGCGGCAGCTTGGCGCATGCCGATCCCGCCGCCGAACTGCCCGGTATCGCCGTCACGTGTGACGCGGAAATCGTCGCGCGCGGCGGGGCCGGGTCGCGCGTGATCGCAGCCGCGGAGTTCTTCCGCGGTGCGCTCATGACTGTGTTGGGGTCCGACGAGATCATTACTGAAATTCGCTTCCCGGCCTGGCCCAAAGAGCGCCGTTTCGGCTTTCGGGAATTTGCCCGTCGGCGCGGCGACTTCGCCTTGGTGGCGGCAGCCGTGACGTTCGATCTGGCGGAGCAAAAATTTCGCAATGTCCGCGTCGGCGCCGTCGGGGTCGGCGATCGGCCAATGCGTATTGTCGCGGCCGAGCAGGCGCTTGAGGGCAGCGAGATGTCGGATGCGGTGATCTCCGGCTGCGCCGCGGCAGCGGCTGCAGCGGTTGATCCGGCCGACGATATTCACGCCAGCGGCGCCTATCGAAAAGCCTTGATCGGCGTGATGGTAGAACGCGCATTGCGCGACGCTATCGCTAGGCCCATTGTTTAGCGTTCAATCGCCCCACTTTCGGGCAACAACGAACAGGGAGTAAGGCTCATGAGCGTTGCGCGCCATCCGCGTCCCAAGGAGCTCGAGGGCGTTCCGCTCGAAGAGATCATGAAAAAATATGTCGGCCGCTTCAAAGACAAAAAGCCGGATTGGGCGGCGTTCGAGGACGCCAAGATCGAGGGCTATAAACGCGCGCAGCACCGCTTCATCGGCGCCGGCGGCTCCGGCAAACACGGCGATCCGACCGTCATCCCGGCGGGCAATTTCACGCTGTCGATCGTGTATGTCGAGTCGGGCCAGGGCAACGCGGCGCACACCCACGAAGTCGAAGAGTGTTTTTTCGTGCTGCAAGGCTTTCTCGACGTGTTTGTCGAAGACGAAAGCGGCAGGCGCGTAACTACCCGGCTCGGGCCGTGGGAGTGCATCTCCTGTCCGGCCGGCGTGATTCACGGCTATCAGAATGACTCGCTCGAACCGGTCTATTTCCAGGTCATGCTCGGCCGTGGGCGGCCGGATACAATGGGTTATGCCGACGACGAGCTTTACCAGCGCAAGGACGCGCACTTGAAGGCGGTATAGACCGGACCAAAGGCCGCTAATCCGACGAAATGACGAAGGGAAGCGGGGACCGGAGATAGCGCTTAAGCTTGCTCCAGGCAATCACGCTGAGGGCAACATGGGGAAAAGCGTCGATGTTAAAACGAATTTGGAGCGCGCGATCGGTAATGAGCCAATGAGCGAGATCGCTCACCTCGTTTGCAAGCTCCGAGGGCTGTGAGAAGGGAAGATCGTAGCCGCCCATGTGCGCGGCCCGCTCGGCCTGATCGAGGACAAGCCGCGCGAGCGCCTCCTGCCAGGTTTGGGTTCCCTCGAACACATCCTCGGCCTTGAGCGCGCGGCCTTCACGAATGAACCAGGTGATCTGCTCGTCCGCGGCGCTGCCGTGCGGCCCATGCTCATCGTCGTAGATGAGAAGCCTCAGAGAAATCATAGTTGGTGACACACTTCCGAGCACATAGCTGACTGTGAGGTCGTGATCGTCATTCGGATCGAAGGACACGCCTGCAACCGCTTCGCCGGCGCGGCTATGCTTGAGAACGAGCGTGTTCCAAGCGTCCTCGTGCTTGTCGCTCGGCTTGTCGATCTGCGGATAGGAGATCACCATCGTGTTGAAGCCGGCATACCTGCCGCCGCCGCCAGCAGCCGAAGACGGCGTGGCCTTTAAGAGATCGACTCGCCGAAGGACCAAGCCACTGCGCTTCACCACTGCACTCTTAAGCTGCTTGTGCCGCGCCGCGTATTCATCCTTGAGGCAATCGACGCTCGGGCGGCTCGCGTACCGCCTCAATCCAATCCCGCAGACGGTTTGGGTGTAGCGTAGCCACTGCCACTGCCCTTCCCGGGTCACCTCCCGCCCTCTTTCCGAGAGCGCGCTGAGAGCGGCCTTGTACGCCGTCGTCAGCGCCTCGTCAGCACGCGAAAGATCGGGATTGCCGCAAATTAGTCGCTCGCGCGGAGCCATCGCTGCGGCGCATGGGAAGCTCGCGGTGGCACCTGTGTGGGAAAGCATAGGGACCATCGCAAAGGCAACAACAAAGGCAGGCCCGCGCCATCGGCCAAGCGGCGCCGTAACGCGCTTACTTTGCCTCAATGTCACGTTTCCGCGCATTCGATAACGGGGATATCAAGTGCAATGACGTCGCTGACAAGCCACCCGCCCGGTAGCTTTCGCCTCAATGGGAAAACCGGCTGATCAACTTCGACATTGCGGATTTTTAAGCGCTCCATGCGGACGCCGGGAAAATCCCAGACGTACTCGGTGCTGAGGCGAAGCCTGCGATAAGTGTTTGCTCTCTCGTGGCAGGATGGGCTCCAGTCGTGCTCTCTCAGCGGGAGGTCCAGCTCGATGCTCTCGCGAAACCGGCCACCCGCTCGTAGCAGGCCCATCAGAACCAGCGAAGCCCGATCCGTCGGTATCGGGGTTGGTATCCGATAGACCGTCACAACTTTATCCAAGGCCGTAAACGCGAAGCCTGATGACGTGAAGATGCGATCGAGATCGCTGAGCCCGGTTTGGAGGTAGAGGTCGGTTGCCGAAAGATTTTCGACGAAGTAGTCGAGTCGCAATGTGCCGTTCTTGATCGCGGCGTTGAGCGTTAAACGAGGCGACGGTTCCACGGGATCACGGGCTTGAGCGGCCGCGAACGATGCTTTGGTCAGCGCGCTGGCGGCAAGAATGGTGCGGAGTAAAGTGCCGCGATCCATGCTACCCGTAAGTAGGCACAAAGAGCTTTTCGATCGGAATCTTTTCGGCGATGAGCCCCTGCTCGGCCATGTAGGTCACCAGCGCCTCAAGCGTCGGCCGGTTCGGCTCGATGCCGTAAGGCCAGCAATCGCCCCCAAACAACTCATCGACTTCATCAATATCGGCCGGGAGCCACGGCAGCATGTAGCGGAGCGTGCCGGAAAAACGCATTTTCTGCCACGCCCAGTCTTTGGCCGCGCCGAAGGCGCGGTAAAGGCTCGTCGCCACGAACGGATGCCGGTCGTAGAGATCGTTGCGGATGACAATCAAATGCATGATCGGGAAAATCCGCGTGCGGCGAAAATAATCATGCTCGCGCGCGCGGTAGTCGGGAAATAACCGCACCACGTCGGGATGGCGGTTGAGCGCACGTGGCAGATTGGAGCCGATAATGGCGGCAATCTCGCCGGTCTCAAGGAGGTCGCTCAACGATCTGCCGGTCTTGTTCGGGGTGATTTGAGTAGGCTTGAGGAGCGGCATCAGCGAAGGATGGCCGTAACTTCCCGGCTCGTTGACAGCGCCTTGCACCCATTCAATGCCGGACAGGTCAATCCCAAGGTCGTGTTGCATCGAGCCGCGGATAAAGAGGGCTGCAGTCTGCGTGTAAAGCGGAACGCCGATACGCTTGCCGGCAAGGTCCTTGGGCGCGCTCACGAACCGGCGGTTCACCACGATAAAGCCATGGCGAAATATCCGGGAGGCGAAGACCGGCAGCGCGACAAACGGCAATTTATTCGCCGCAAACCGGCTGACATATTCGGAGCTCGACATCTCGCAAACGTCGAATTCCAGCCGGTTGGTCATGCGATCGAAGATTTCCCGCGGGTTATCAAGGGCAAGAAAATTGAGATCGATGCCGTCCGGTTTAACGTCGCCGGTATAGAGTGCCAGCATGCGGTCGTAGAGGCCGCAGGCAAAAGTAAGCGGTAGGGCAGTCATGGAATGTCCTCAAACAAGGTTTGCGAAAACAGTTGCTTACTATTACACAGCGCTAGCCGTGACGCCCGCTTGACGGGGGCACATGGATCCAATTCACTTTGGGTAAAGGATGAAAGATTCAAGCTTGCTCGCCCGCTTCGACGGACCCATCGTCATGATCGGCTTCGGCTCGATCGGCAAAGGCACCCTGCCGCTGATCGAGCGTCACCTTGCCTTCGATCATGAGAAATTCGTTGTTATTGCGCCGGACGACAGTGATCGCGAGTTGCTTGACGTACGCCAGATCAGGTTACTGCACCTTGCGATCACCCGCGACAATTATCGCGATGTACTCAAGCCGCTTCTGACCTGCGGTCCCGGCCGCGGCATGATCGTCAATCTGTCGGTAGACACGTCGTCGGTCGATCTAATGGAATTCTGCAAGGACATTGACGCGTTCTATATCGACACGGTCGTCGAGCCTTGGCCTGGGCTCTATTTGGACGGCAAGCGCTCGATTTCGGAGCGCTCCAATTACGCGCTGCGTGAGAGTGTTCTCGACCTTCGCCGCCGGCGGCCTGGCGGTGTCACTGCGATCAGCTGCTGCGGTGCCAATCCGGGCATGGTGTCCTGGATGGTCAAGCAAGCGTTGATCGATATCGCCAAGGATATCAAGCTCAAATTCGATGCGCCGGCGACGCGCGAGGATTGGGGCCGGCTGATGCAGCGCGTCGGCGTCAAGGGCATTCACATCGCCGAGCGCGATACGCAGCGGGCACATACGCCAAAGCCACGCGGCAAGTTCATCAATACCTGGTCGGTCGAGGGGTTTATCGCCGAAGGCCTGCAGCCCTCGGAGCTCGGTTGGGGCACCCATGAAAAGACCATGCCGCCTGGTGCCTACCACCATGAATTCGGCTGCGACGCGGCGATCTATCTTACGCGACCGGGTGCGGGCACGCGGGTTCGTTCGTGGACGCCGACTGCGCAGGCCCAGCACGGCTTTCTGGTCACTCACAACGAGTCGATCTCGATTGCCGACTATTTCACGCTGCGCGAGAACGGCAAGTTGATCTACCGTCCCACCTGCCACTACGCCTACCATCCTTGCGACGATGCCGTGCTGTCGCTGCATGAAATGGCGGGGCATGGCTGGGTGCCGCAAAAGACCTGGCATATCCTGAGCGAGGACGACATTGTCGACGGCATCGACGAGCTCGGCGTCTTGCTCTACGGCCACGCCAATAATGCCTATTGGTATGGTTCGCAGCTCTCGATCGAGGAAACTCGCAAGCTTGCGCCCTATCAGAATGCGACCGGCCTACAAGTCACCTCGGCCGTGCTCGCCGGCATTGTCTGGATGCTGGAGAATCCGGATTGCGGGGTTGTTGAAGCCGACGAGATGGACTTCCGCCGCTGCCTCGCCGTCCAGCGCCCCTATCTCGGCCCGGTGATCGGTCAATATACCGATTGGACGCCGCTATCCGACCGCGGCCGGCTGTTTCCAGAAAACCTGGACCGGGACGACCCTTGGCAATTCAGTAACGTGCTCGTTGGCTGATGAATCGGTCCGGCGCGGGTGGTTCCGTAAAATCCGGGCAGTGGGAGCGTCACCTCAGCCGTTTCGCCGCGTCCTCGACCAAACCTAGATCAGAATACGCCTTGACGTCGAAGCTCGACTTCACGAAGCCCAGCTCGTGCGTGAGGTCGGCGTTCTTCTGTAGCGCGGCGAGGTTCGGCAGCATGTTTGGATCGTGATAGGTATCTCTTTTTGTGAACAGCCAGTCGAAGCTCTGCGGCGGGCGCTTGGTCACACGCCCCGCAATCTGTAGAACCGCGTCGTGGTTGTTCGGATCGAGATACCAGCGCGTAATGCGCAAGGTGTCTTCGAAAAAATCGACTAGTGCGGCGCGGTTCTTGTCGATGAACGGTTTGCGCGCCGTCCACACGATCATGTCGGCAACGCCGATAGCGTCCTTCTGGACAAACAGATCGCGCGCAATGTTGTGCAGTTCGGGATCGTACGAGAACGGAAGGACGGCTGGAATTAGATCCACTTTGTGTTCGGCGAGCATAGCTTTCATGGCGGGGAACGGCGCCTCCACCATGGTGTAATCGCGATTGGCCTCAAGGCCATGTTTGTGCAGCATCGCACGAATCGCGATGTCGATGGCGCTGCCTGCCGCGTTCGTGGCGATTACTTTGCCCTTGAGATCTTCGACCTTGTGGATCGTACCGTCTTTTAGGACCATGTATTCCTGTGAATAATAGCCATCGACGCCATCCTGGAATTCATCGGCGACGACGCGAAGATCGCTTAAGCCAGCGTTCTCGATCGCGATGCCAAGAGTCGAATAAGCAAGATTGGAGATTTCAAGCTGGTTGTTCGCCAGCGCCGTTATCATCGGCGGCGTGCCCTGGAATTGCGTCGGCTCCACCAGGTAGGTTTGCCCAAGATGCTTGGCGAGGTCCTTCTTCTCCAGCCAGATCGAGGCCCAGTTCGTAACTGGAGCCACCCACGACGTGCGGATCGTGACCGGCTGTGCAGTGGCTATGCCAGCTGAAACCACCACGCCGATAGTGGCGCATCCGAGTGTTATGGCCGCACGCATCATCTTCTCCGTCGCGTTCAGCGACCGTACGGCGTGCCTTAGGACTTCGCAGCAGGCCGCATTGCCGCAGCGGCCGGGCCGAACATCAGTGGACTGTCGGCCGTCCGCCCCGGCGGCGCGGGAATATCGCTCCGAAAACGAAAGAAGGAAATCCGGCTACTTTAGCCGCGCAGCCGCTTCTTGAATGAGGCTGAGGTCGGAATGGGCTTTGACGTCGAAGCTCGCTTTGGCGAAGCCGAGTTCATGCGTCATGTCGACGTTCTTCTGCAACGCATCGAGGTCCGGCATCAGGTTGGGATCGCGGTAATAGTCGTTCTTGCTGAAGATCCAGCCGAACCGTTCGGGCGGTTGCTTGGTCAGCTGCGAAGCGATCTCGGCCGCCGCATCGTGGTTCTTGGGATCGAGGTACCAGTGCAGAATACGTAACGAATCTTCGAGAAAGTCGACTAGCACCGCGCGATGCGCGTCAATGAACGGTTTGCGGGCAGACCACATCACAAACTGCGATCTGCCGATTGCCGCTTTCATGTCAAACAGCGATCGCGCGTTTTTCTTCAGCTCGGGGTCGAGCATGAAGGGCAGCACGGCCGGAATGAGATCCACTTTCTTTTCTACCAGCATCGACTTCATGCCCGGGAACGGCGCTTCGATGATGGTGTAGTCGCGATTGGCTTCTAACCCGTGCTTGCGCAACATCGCGCGCATGGCGATGTCGACGCCGCTGCCGGCTGCATTGGTCGCCAGCACTTTGCTCTTCAACTCTTCGATTTTTTTGATCGGGCCGTCGGTGAGGACTTCGTAATCATTCGAAACGTAGCCCTCGACGCCATCCTGGAAATCGTCACTGATGACGCGAATGTCGTCCATGCCGGCGTTCTCGATCGCGATCGGCAAGGTCGAGAAAGCGAGATTGCCGATTTCAAGCTCGTTATTGGCGATCGCTGTGATCATCGGCGGCGTGCCGGCATAACGCGCCGGCTCGAATACGTAGGATTGGCCGAAATGGACCGCGAGGTCCTTCTTTTGCAGCCAGACGGAAGCGAGATTCGCCAATGGCGCGACCCAGGCGCCGCGGATTTTCAATGGCTCGGCGTTCGCCTGCCCGTTCCATCCGGCGACGCTCACGGCGAGCAACGCAATACCAGCCGTTATGATTTTCCCACGCATGGTCGTCCTCCAAGATCAAATTCTGTTTTGCAGGCCGAACCAGCGGGCCGCAGCGCGATTGTGTGCGGAAACCGCGGCTGGAGGCAAGCCGGCGGGCTATTCGTGCTAATGCGATTGAGCCGCTTCCTGATGCCACAAAAGAGGACACACTAAATTTCATCCCCTCACTATCCCCTCAGGAACACGTCGGGAAGTGCAAAGATCTCTGCAAATCCAGCTTTACAAGAATGGGCTCCTGATTGTCGGTTGTCATTAGGGGGTCAAGGGGACTGCTTCCAGAATCTTCCCCTATAGTTCCCCGGTGGCCGAATCAGGCGACGGGGGGAATCAAATGAAATTCACCGCCAAATCACTCGCATCATTCAGCGCGCCGAAAGGCAAAGCAGACCATATCGAGTTTGATGATGCACTGCCCGGATTCGGGATCAGATTCAGAAATGGCAAAGCATCGTGGATATTCCAATGGTCAACCGGCTCCGGTCTCACGCGACGAACGACACGAATGAAAATCGGAGTCTACCCGGCGCTACCATTGGAGCAAGCGAGGAAGATCGCGGCCGAACTCAATTCCAAAATTACACTTGGGCACGATCCGGCCGCTGAGAAGCGCGAGCGGATCGAGGACGCGGCCGACACATTCGGCCAGCTCGTAAAGGACTACATCGCCGCGCATGAGAGCCGTTTGACGCCAAATATGGTCTTAGATCTTCGCCGCTACCTGACTGTTTACGCGACCCCGTTACATCGCTTACCAGTCAAAAAAATCGATCTGAAAGTCCTCGCCGCGCTCCTCGATGATTTCGCCAAGGGCAAGGGTCTAAACACCGGCCGCCAACGCAAGGGGACGACGGTCAACCGAATGCGGAGCGCCCTCTCGGCTTGTTTCCAATGGGCGATGAAAAAGGGACGGGCGGAAAACAATCCGGTTCTGCTCACCGAGCAAATGGAGCAGGTGTCGCGAAAACGCTTCCTCAGCGACGACGAAATCAAGATCGTTTGGGATAGCACGGGCGACGATGACTATGGGAGCATTGTTCGATTGTTGATTTTGACCGGACAGCGCCGCGACGAAATCTCCGAGCTGCGCTGGAACGAGGTCAAGCTCGATCTCAACATGATCTCACTGCCTCCTGAGCGAGTGAAGAACGATCAGGAGCATGATCTTCCAATGTCATCGGCCGTGCGGTCGATCATCGCCGCTCGTCCGCGCAACGAGAGCGGGCTTGTGTTCGCGCCGATGACGTCATGGTCCCGGCGCAAGCTCCGGCTAGACGCTGCGATCACCGAAAGGCTCGGCAAGCCGCTGGCACCGTGGACGCTACATGATCTGCGACGCACGGCGGCAACCGGCATGGCAGACATCGGCATTCAGCCGCATGTAGTCGAGGCCGTGCTGAACCATATCAGCGGGTCCAAGCGCGGCGTTGCGGGCGTTTATAATCGCTCGACATACGCGCCCGAGAAAAAGAGCGCTCTCAACAAATGGGCTGATCGCGTGCAAGACATCATTGCGGGTAAACCGTCGAATGTCAGGCCGATTTCGGGGGAAATGCAATGACACACGAAATTTCGATGTACACAATATTGAGCGAGTTCCTGAAATCCGCCGACTTCCGTTACTCACTTGATAGTGAGGGTTTGGCCGAAGTGTTTGTTGGTGACCTATTTACGGAAATCGCCAACCGATACGGCGAAGATAAGGCGCGAAAAATGTTTGCTCCCTACGGATGGGCGCTCAATAACAAGGACGCGACAAGAACGAAGAATGCCCGACTGATTTTGCAGTTGTGCCACATGGATAAACCCAATATCTCGGAGCTTGCGCGCGAGCTTGCGGGAAACGACGAAAACGACGCACGGTTTCAGTCGTGGCGACAACAGATTTCTGATGCGCGTAAGGACAAGGAGGCCATCGCTAAAGCGCGCAAGATTTGGGAACATTGCTACGACACCAAATTCGACGACCATTTCCGTCCACCAAAACAACGATTCCGCCCACCAAAACAACGACGTAAGCGCCCTGTAAGGTAATTTTCAAAAAGACCCGATAACGCCGTCCTGCCGATCGGGCGTATCCCCTCTGTCCAACAGGAGGGGATCCAATGGCGCTCGAACACTCACCATCAAAAGATAGCGGTATCGACTCGCTCCGGGTGATTCCGGACAAAGAGATGCCCGGACTTCTCAATATCTCGCTCGCGACCTGGGAGCGATCCAAAAAGGCCGGAGACCGGCCAATGGTGACTCAGCTCTCAGCACGACGCATCGGCTATCGCGTCGATCACATCCGCGTATGGCTCGACGGTAAGCGCCGCAGTTCGGGAGCCGCACAATGAGCGCCAATGACACGAGTCTTGAGGGAGCGCGTAGGATCGGAGGGCCAGCCGTGAGACCGGAAATTACGCTGATAAAAAAGAGCGGCCCGAACCCGGTCATGTCGAAGCGCATCTTCCTGGACGAGCAGGGGAAGGTATGCAGTGATGGTTCGCAATGCTTGATGGCTCAAGGCACTGCAACACGCGCCACGACTGAAACGGCTGCGGACCTCGCCAAGCACATCATGGACTGCGGTACAGAGCAGGCCATCGTACTTGGCGCTTTGAGGGCCGATCTCGCCAGCCCGGCCAAAATCACCACCCTTGCGAAGTCGAAGGACAACCCGGACGCGATAACCCGCTCCCAAGACTTCATTGACTATTGTACCGGGACGCCAGCCTGGGCACTGATCGACTTCGACACCAAAGGTATGCCCGACAATGTCGCCTCCAGCATCGAAGCGGCCGGTGGTATGTGGAACGCGCTCCTAACCGTCGCGCCGGGTCTGCAACGGGCGGCGCGCGTATCACGCGCCAGCACGAGTTCTGGCTTGTATTGCTCTGACACCGGAACACAGTTCGACGGCAGCGGGGGCGCTCACCACTACGTCCTTGTGAAGGATGCAAGCGACATCAAGCGCTTCCTCCGCGATCTGCACGACCGTTGTTGGCGGCACGGGTTAGGCTGGCACCTAATCAGTGGCGCCGGGCAACTGCTCGACCGCTCGCTGGTGGATCGCATGGTGGCCTACGGCGAGCGCCTGTGTTTTGAAGGCGCGCCCGTCATCGAGCCGCCCTTGGCGCAAGATGTGACGAAGCGTACTCCGGATGTTTTCGAGGGCGAGGCAATAGATACCGAGCTCGTCGTACCCCGCTTGACCGAGTACGAGCGGCAGCGCGTCCATGAAGCTAAGGCCGCAAGCAAAGAAGCGCTTGGCCGAGCCGCCGCCGAAATCCGTACTCAACACGATCGGAAGCTAGCGGAGCTAATATCCGCCAAGTCGGGCATGCCGATCACCTCGGCATCGCGCTTCGTCGCGGCTCGGCATCGCGGTGTGCTGCTCCCGGATTTGGACGTCGATTTCGACCACCATGGCATTGTGTCGGTTGCGACGCTGCTTGCAGACCCAGATCGATTCATCGGCGAAACTCTGGCCGATCCACTGGAAGGCGCCGACTACGGACGTTGCAAAGCCAAAGTCAT
>Ga0306924_10001432_pt1 | contig 21777 bp, 14 predicted proteins | sample sta12Can44000111_FD_203756 | JGI IMG/M metagenome (GOLD analysis project Ga0306924, IMG submission 203756) | Lab enrichment of tropical soil microbial communities from Luquillo Experimental Forest, Puerto Rico - statanox.12C.anox.44.000.111 (v2)... | ecosystem: Environmental > Terrestrial >...
AGCCAACCGGACGTATTCGCTCAACTTGTTCTTCAGAATCTTCAGGCCGACAGTGTGCATCGTCTTTAGGTGGCTTCCACAAGCTACTTTGTCAATTCGCTGCCCGAAACCCGACGACGCCGAAGCTGGGGCGGTCTTGTGTTACGTTAAGGATTAAAAGACAGGGCGCCAATCATGAGCGTCCTCGAATGAGGCGGCGCGAGCTAATCGTCCTGCTGATCGGCGCGATGACGGCCCCGCGCACCCTCCGCGCGCAGCAGAAGGCGATGCCGGTGATCGGCTACCTCGGCTTTGCGTCACCGGGCCTTGCTCCCACTGCCGCCGTATTCCTCCGGGGACTAAGTGAAACCGGCTACGTCGAGGAACAAAATGTGGCGATCGAATATCGCTGGGCGGAGGGTCGCTATGATCGGCTGCCCGCATTGGCCGCCGATCTCGCCCGACCGGGAGGCAACCTTACGGGCGTCAGCCTCCTCACCTTGGAGCTGATGGCCAAACGGCTCGAACTGCTGTCCGAGCTGGTTCCCCAGGCCAGCGTGGTCGCCCAGCTCGTCAACCCGAACACTTCGACTACCGAGCGCATGATCCGCGACGTGCAGGAAGCGGCGCGCGTGAAGGGGGTGCAGGTCCATATCGTGAAGGCCGGCAGCGAAAGCGAGATTGACGCCACTCTCGCCTCCCTCGCCCAACTGCAAGCCCGCGGGCTCCTCGTCAGCCGCGACCCATTGTTCAACAGCCGGCGTGAGCAGCTCGTGGCGCTGGCGGCACGGCATGCCGTTCCGGCGATATATCCGTGGGGCGAATTCGCCGCGGCCGGCGGGCTGATCAGCTACGGACCGAGCCTCACGGCCGCCCTTCGCCAGGTCGGCATTTACGCCGGAAAGATTCTCAAGGGCGCCAAGCCGGCCGATCTGCCGGTCGAGCAGGCGACCAAATTAGAGCTAGTCGTCAATCTCAAGACCGCCAAGGCGCTCGGCCTGACGATCCCCCAATCGATCCTCGCCCGCGCCGACGAGGTCATCGAGTGAGGTGTTCTTGATTTCAACCCCGAGGGATCGTTGTATAAAACACAATTGTTATATTGACAATAGCTGACGAATGAGATAAAAAGGATGGCCGCGATGCCGAGCCGAGACCGACCCACCTGTTCTTCTCCTGAAAAAACAGGAGGAACAGGGCCGGAGCCCGGGTCGAGTGCGGGAGACCGTCGCGTGCTGCGGAAGGCAACGCAGCGGTATCGGCTGAGTTGCAGATCGGCTATAGTCGCTGAGGTTGTGGCATCACCGTCGGCCCGGCAGCGCTCGTAAAGCCGGCGAGGCGACCCCATGAGCGATGCGCTGCGTACACTCTCCTCAGCCTATCGGTCGACGCTCGGCCGCTTTGGTCTGCTCGGGTCCCAGCGCCGTTCGCGCGAGGATCGGGCGCCTGTAAGCGGCCTGCACGGTCGGCTTTTCCGCAAATATTTGCTGCTGTTAGTGGGGCTGGTCAGCTTCGTGCTGTTGATCAATGCGGGGCTCCACTTCTGGTTCAGCTACAACGAAAACAAGGCGGCGCTGTTCCGCGTACAACAGGAGAAAGCCAAGTCTGCGGCACACCGCATTGAGGAGTTCGTTGAGGAGATAGAACGCCAGCTCGGCTGGACGACGGCCCCGCAATGGGCCACGGGTCCGCTCGAGCAGCGCCGCTTCGACTATTTTCGCCTGTTGCGCCAAGTGCCGGCCATCACCGAGCTAATCGAGCTCGACAGCAGCGGCAATGAGCAGCTCAAGGTCTCGCGGCTGGCAATGGATGTCGTCGGCAGCGGCAAGGATTATTCACAAGAACCGAGCTTTATCAACGCACGCAAACACCGCGTCTGGTTCGGCCCGGTTTATTTCCGCAAAGAGTCCGAGCCTTACATGACCCTCGCAATGGCTGAGGCGGGGCGCAACGCCGGTGTCACAGTCGCTGAGGTCAATCTGAAGCTGATCTGGGACGTGATCACCGGGCTAAAAATCGGCGAGCACAGTTATGCCTATGTCGTCGATCGCGACGGCCGGCTGATCGCCGATCCCGATATCAGCCTCGTGCTGCGCAATACCGACCTCGCAAAGCTGCCGCAAGTGGCAGCCGCCCTCGCTGAAACTACTGGAGGGCCGACCCCAGCTCCGATGGCGATGGTCGCGAAGGGAATCAACGGCAATTCGGTGCTGACCGCTCATGCTCCAATCGCCCCGCTCGGCTGGACGGTTTTTGTTGAACTGCCGCTGAGCGAGGCCTTGGTGCCGCTCTATGGTTCGGCATTGCGTACTGCGGCATTGCTCGCCTTCGCGCTCGGGCTGGCGATATTGGCGGCGCTTTTTCTCGCCCGCCGCATGGTCGGGCCAATCCGCCTGCTCCAAGCAAGTGCGGCGCGCGTCGGCGCGGGCGAGCTCGACCGCCGCATCGACATCCAGACCGGCGATGAGCTCGAAGAACTCGCCGGCGAGTTCAACCGTATGGCCGACGACCTACAAAAATCCTACGCCGACCTCGAAGGAAAGGTCGAGGAGCGCACCGCCGAACTGAAGGAGGCCCTCGATCAGCAGACCGCGACCGCCGAGGTGTTGGGGGTTATCAACAGCTCGCCCGGCGACCTTGGGCCGGTGTTTAACGCGATGCTGGAGAAGGCCGTTAATTTGTGCGGCGCATCATTCGGATTGCTGATGAAATACGACGGGGAGGCCTTCCAAGCCGTCGCCCACTACAATTCGCCGCCCGCATTCGTCGAGCTGTTGCGCCAGCCCATACGGCCTGCGCCGGGCATGGCCGGCTATCGCATTCTGCGCGGCGAAGACGTTGTGGCGTTCGCAGATGTCGGGGCGGACCCGACATACGCGGCGGCCAGCGAAGTCGCGCGCCGGCTTGTCGAAACCAGCGGCGCGCGAACGCACGTGACCATCGCGCTGCGCAAAGACGGCAACCTGCTGGGGCAGATCGTCATCTACCACCGGCAGGTGCGGCCGTTCACCGATAAGCAGATCGCGCTGCTGCAGAATTTTGCCGCGCAGGCGGTCATCGCGATGGAGAACGCGCGCCTCCTGACCGAGACGCGCGAGGCGCTCGACCAGCAGACTGCGACCGCGGCGGTATTGCAAGTCATCAACTCGTCGCCCGGCGACCTCACGCCGGTCTTCGACGCAATGCTGGAAAAGGCGACGCATCTCTGCGAGGCCGAGATCGGCGTTTTGTGGACCTACCACGGCGACCAGATGGAGGCTTCAGCGGTTCTGGGCGCGCCACCGCGTTACGCCGAGTTTCTTCGACAGGGGCCGCGCGCTCTCAGCCCGACGCACCAGCGCTTGCAACGCGGCGAACAGGTCATCCAGGTCGCCGACATTCCATCCTACGAGGGGTACCGTGCCGGTCTCCCGATGGCGCGTGCGCTCTTCGATCTCGGTGGCGTCCGCACAATTCTGCTGGTGGCGCTGCGCAGGGACGAGGCGTCGCTCGGGGCTTTTGCCGTTTATCGCAAGCAGGTGCGGCCGTTCACAGAGAAACAGATCGCGCTTTTGCAGAACTTCGCAGCGCAGGCGGTCATCGCCATGGAGAATGCGCGGCTTCTGACCGAGACGCGCGAGGCATTGGAGCGGCAGACCGCCACTGCCGAGGTATTGCAGGTCATCAACTCCTCGCCCGGCGACCTCACGCCGGTGTTCGACGCAATGCTCGATAAGGCGCTGAGCCTCTGCGGAGCAGCCTTCGGTCAACTGGTAACTTTTGACAGCGCCGTGTTTCGCACTGCCGCCTGGCGCGGTTACGAACCTGGACCCAGCGCGACCGAGCCGACACCGGGTATGGCGCTCTACCAGCTCGTCCATGGCGAGCAAATCGTCCATATCGCGGACATCACCGCCGACGATGTTTACCGGTCGGGCAATGCGGTACGACGTCGGCTGGCCGACGAGTATGGTGGACGCACGGCGATTTGGGTAGCACTGAGGAAGGACGCGGCGCTCCTTGGCGCATTCGTGATCTACCGGACCGAGGTCCGGACGTTCACCGACAAGCAAATCGTGCTTTTGGAAAACTTTGCTGCTCAGGCAGTGATCGCGATAGAGAACGCACGGCTGATCACCGAGACGCGTGAGGCGTTGGAGCAGCAAACCGCGACCGCCGAGGTATTGCAGGTCATCAACTCCTCGCCCGGCAATCTCGCACCGGTCTTCGATGCAATGCTGGAAAAGGCGACGCGTTTATGCGACGCCGGCTTTGGCATCTTGTGGACATACGACGGCGAGCGCTTCCACGCAGCCGCGTTACACGGCGTGCCTGCCGCCTTTGCCAATTTTCTCAACGTCCCGATCGAACTCGCGGATTCAGCCGCGCTTGGCGATATTGCTCGCGGCCGCAGCCATGTGCATGTTGCAGATCTGGCAGCGGCTGAGTCCCATCGGGACAGCCCATTGCGCCGCGCCACTGTCGAGCTCGGCAGGGCACGGACGGGTCTCGCAGTGCCACTTGCTAAGGATGACGCGGTCCTGGGGATTTTCGTCATCTATCGCCAAGAGGTGCGGCCGTTCTCCGACAAGCAGATAGCGCTACTCCAGAACTTTGCTGCGCAGGCGGTAATCGCAATGGAGAATGCCCGGCTCATCACCGAAACGCGCGAAGCCTTGGCGCAGCAGACCGCGACAGCTGAGGTATTACAAGCCATCAACAGCTCGCCCGGCGACCTCACGCCGGTATTCGAAGCGATGCTCGACAAGGCGCTCTCACTGTGCAATGCCAGTTTCGGCGACCTGGCGACGTTTGACGGGGTCGGCTTCCGTTCGGCAGTGTCGCGGGGTTATCACCCTGCGCCCAATCGACCCTCGCCGGCCTCTCCAGCGGCCCGTCTAATCGTCGAGGACGGCCGGATCATCCCCGACCGGCCGGCCCGTCCGACCCCGCCAACTCCCGGGATGGCGTTGTACGAGCTCATCCACGGCGAGGACATTGTCCATATCGCGGACATCACGGATGACGAGGTCTACCGCTCGGGCAATCCCGGCCGGAGGCGGCTTGCCGACGAGTTCGGCGCGCGGACTGCGATTTGGGTCGCCCTGCGCAAGGAGGCCGAGCTGCTCGGCTGCTTTGTTATCTATCGCCAGGAGGTGCGGCCCTTCACTGACAAGGAGATCGCGCTTCTCCAGAACTTCGCTGCGCAGGCGGTCATCGCGATCGAGAATGCGCGGCTCTTGGGCGAACTGCGCGAACGCACGCGCGATCTCGAAGAATCGCTCGAATACCAGACCGCAACCAGCGACGTGCTCAAGGTCATCAGCCGCTCGACCTTCGACCTGCAGCCTGTGCTCGACACGCTGGTTGAGACCGCAGCACGGCTGTGTCAGGCTGAAATGACGCTGGTGTCCCGTCGCGAGGGCGAGGTCTACCGGATGGCCGCGAATTACGGGTTTCCGGTCGAATTCGGAAGCTTCCTGCGGTCGCACCCGATCGCGCCTGACCGCGGCACGATGGTGGGGCGAGTGGTGCTCGACGGCGGGGTCGTCCATGTCGCCGATGTAGCCGCCGACCCGGAATATCGACTGTCTGAGGCGATAACGCTGGGCAAACAACGGACGGCGCTCGGCGTCCCGTTATTGCGCGAGGGTCAACCGATCGGCGTCATCGTACTCGCGCGGCAAAGGGTGGAGCCGTTCACCGAACGGCAGATCGAGCTGGTACGCACCTTTGCCGATCAGGCGGTCATCGCGATCGAGAACACGCGGCTGCTGACCGAACTGCGCGAGTCATTGGAACAACAGCAGGCGATCGCCGAAGTGTTGCAGGTCATCAACTCCTCACCGGGCGACCTCGCGCCGGTTTTCGACGCGATGCTCGAAAAGGCCGCGCGGTTGTGCGATGTCGCCAATGGCACGCTCTGGATGTACGACGGCGAGCGCTTTTGCGCGGCCGCAACGAGAGGAATGTCCCGCAGCTATGCGGATTTCGTCCGTCAGCCGCAACGGCCTCGTCCGCAATCCGCGCTCGGACGATTGGCGCGCGGCGAACGCCTCGTCCATATTCCGGACGTGGCGGCGGACGAGGCCTACCGTTCCGGCGACCTCGTAGCCCGCGCTGGGGTCGAACGCGGTGGCGCCCGCACCGTTCTCGCCATGCCGCTGCTCAAGGACGAGACGCTGCTCGGCGCTTTCTCTGTCTATCGTCAGGAAGTGCGGCCGTTTTCCGACAAAGAGATCACACTATTGCAGAGCTTTGGCGCGCAAGCGGTGATCGCGATGGAGAATGTGCGGCTGATCACCGAGCTGCGCGAGTCGCTCGAATATCAGACCGCGACCAGCGACGTGCTCAGGGTCGTCAGCCGCTCGACCTTCGATCTCGAAACTGTATTGCAGGCGGTGGTGACCACCGCTATCCGGCTATGCCGCGCTGATTCCGCCGTCATCTACCGGAACGACGACGGCGAATACCGGTGGGCTGCCGGTCACATGCTGTCGCCTGAATACGAACAGATCGAGCGCAACGTCAGGATACGGCCCGGCACAGGGACGGTGGTCGGCCGCGCCGCGCTGGAAGGCGCTACGCTGCAGATCCTGGATGCCTGGACCGACCCGCTCTACGAGGCAAAGGACGACGCGCGGGTCGGCGGTGTGCACACGATGATCGGCGTGCCGCTGTTGCGCGAGGGTGCGCCGATCGGTGTCATCGGCCTGGCTCGCCGCAGGGTCGAGGCGTTTTCCGAGCGCGAGATCCAGCTCGTCACGACCTTTGCCGACCAGGCGGTGATCGCGATCGAGAATGCTCGGCTGATCACCGAATTGCGCCAGCGCACGCGCGATCTGGAGGAGTCGCTCGAATATCAGACTGCGAGCAGCGATGTGCTGAAGGTCATCAGCCAGTCGGGCGCCGAGCTCGGGCCCGTGCTCGATACACTGGTTGAGACGGCGGCGCGTATTTGTCGGGCTGACTCCGGGTTCATCTTCCGGCTGCAAGACGGCTTCTGTCGAATGGTCGCCTCCTTCGGCATCCCGACAGAATACAGGAATTTCCAAGAGCGCAATCCGATCGCGCCGAGCCGTGGGACGTTGGCCGGTCGGACGGTGCTCCAGCGGCGCGCAGTGCATATAGAGGATGCGGCAACCGACCCCGAATACACCCGGGTCGAAGCAGTACAGCTCGGCCGTCAACGGACAATGCTCGGGGTGCCGCTGGTCCGCGAGGATGCGCTGATCGGTGTCATCACCCTCGCCCGGTCGTATGTCGAGCCGTTCAGTGAAAAGCAGATCGCGTTGGTTTCGACCTTTGCGGATCAGGCGGTGATTGCGATCGAGAATGCACGGCTGTTCAACGAGCTGCGCGCCCGCACCGCCGAGCTCGGGCGCTCCGTCGAAGAGCTAAAGATGTTGAGCGAAGTCGGGCGCGCGGTCAGCTCGACGCTCGACCTGAGGACCGTGCTGTCGACTGTTCTCAACGCCTCGCTCGGGGTGACCTGGGCGAATGCTGGGGCGATCTTTCGCTACAGCCGTGTGGAGCGTGCATTCCGGCTGGTCGAGGCGGTGGGGTGGGACGAGGCGTTGTTGGGCTCGGTCGGTGATCTGCGTGTTGCCGAAGCCGAGACGGCGATGAGCGAGGCGACGTCGCAGCGCATTTCAATCCAGCTCGCCGATCTCGCGAACCGGCCGAGCGCTCCTTTACGCGACATCACGCTCGCCGCCGGTTTTCACTCGGCGCTGATCGTGCCCTTGGTCGGGGCCGAGCGCATCTTCGGTGCGATCACGCTGATGCGGCACGAGGCCGGCGAATTCCCGCCGGAGACGGTGCGTTTGATGCAGACGCTCGCCAGCCAATCGGTGCTGGCGATCCAGAACGCGCGGCTGTTCCGCGAGATCGCCGAGAAGAGCGAGCAGTTGGCCGAGGCGAGCCGGCACAAATCGCAATTCCTCGCCAATATGAGCCACGAGCTGAGGACGCCATTGAATGCCATCCTCGGCTATGCCGAATTGCTCGTCGACGGCATCTATGGGCAGCTGCCGGATCGGCCGCGCGGCGTGCTTGAACGCATCCAGAATAACGGCAAGCACTTGCTGGCGCTGATTAACGACGTGCTCGACTTGGCCAAGATCGAGGCGGGCCAGCTGACACTAACACTCGAGGACTACCGCCTGCCCGAGGTGGTGCAGTCGGTTGTCACCGCGACCGAGCCCCTCGCCACGTCTAAGGGATTGAAATTCATCGCAGTATTGCAGGATGACATGCCGATGGCGCATGGCGACGCTCGCCGCGTCTCGCAGGTGCTGCTGAACCTCGTCGGCAATGCGATCAAATTCACCGACGAGGGCGAGGTCGAGATCCGCGCCGCAGCGGATAGAGGTCAGTTCGTGCTGACCGTACGCGACACCGGGCCCGGCATTGCCGAGGCGGATCAGGAGCAGATTTTCGGCGAATTCCAGCAGATCGATAATTCCAATACGCGCAAGAAAGGCGGGACCGGCTTGGGTCTGGCGATTTCGAAGCGTATGGTCGAGATGCAGGGAGGGACGATCTCAGTCGATTCGGTGCTCGGCCAGGGGTCGACGTTCCGGGTGGTATTGCCCGTCCAAGTCGACGAGGTAATGGAGGCGGCCTGATGAGCAAACGCATCCTCGTGGTCGAGGACACCGAGGATAATCGCCAGATCATTCGCGACCTCTTGACTAGCTTTGATTACGAGCTGATCGAGGCAGTGGACGGCGAAGAAGGGGTGACGATGGCGCAATCCCATCATCCCGACTTGATTCTGATGGACATCCAGCTCCCGGTCATGGACGGTTACGAGGCGACCCGCCGCATCCGCGCGATCCCCGAGCTCGCCGGGGTACCGATCGTCGCGGTCACTTCCTACGCGCTCTCCGGCGACGAGGCGAAGACGCGGGAGGCCGGTTGCGACGGCTATGTCGCCAAGCCCTTCAGCCCACGCCAGCTTCTCGCCAAGGTCCGCGAATTCCTGCCCGACTGAGGATAGCAATCGATGCGCGAGCCAGCTCGCATCCTCGTTGTCGATGATGTTCCGGACAATGTCGACATTCTACAAATGCGTCTCGAAAGCCAGGGATATGAGGTCTCAACAGCCGGGAACGGTGTCGAGGCACTTGCAAAGACCCGTGAGCTGCTGCCCGATCTCGTGCTCCTCGACATCATGATGCCGGAGATGGACGGTATTGAGACCGTCAAGCAGCTAAAAAGCGACGCCTCGCTACCATTCATTCCGGTGATCCTCGTCACCGCGAAAGCGGACGACAAGGATGTCATCACCGGTCTCGAGAGCGGCGGTGACGATTACCTCACCAAACCCGTCGACCACGCCGCGCTGTCAGCCCGCGTGCGCGCGATGCTGCGGATCAAAGCACTGCACGATACGGTGCAGACGCAAGCTCGGCGACTGGAGGAACAGGCGGCCGAACTGGCGGCGTGGAACAGGACCCTCGAAGAGCGGGTCGCAGCGCAAGTGGGCGAAATCGAGCGGATGGGTCGGCTCAAGTGGTTCCTCGCACCGCAGATCGCGGAGACGATTGTGGCATCCGGCGGCGAGGCGATCCTCGAGAGCCACCGGCGCGACATCGTCGCGCTGTTCTGTGACATGCGCGGCTTTACCGCTTTTTCCGAAACCGCGGAGCCGGAAGACGTGATGGCGGTCTTGCGTGAATATCACAGCGCGCTCGGACCGCTGATCCATGGCTACGAGGGAACGCTCGAGCGCTTCACCGGCGACGGCATGATCGTGATCTTCAACGACCCTGTGCTGTGCGCCGACCCCGCTCTTCGGGCGGTCCGCCTGGCGCTAGAGATGCGTGACGCGGTCGCCTCGCTAGCCCGGCTGTGGGCAGATCGCGGGCACGAGATCGGCTTTGGTGTCGGGATCGCCCAGGGATATGCGACCCTCGGCCGGATCGGTTTTGAGGGCCGCTTCGACTACACCGCAATGGGCACTGTGACCAATCTGGCCGCTCGGCTCTGTGCCGAGGCCAAGGCGGGCCAAATTCTCGTGACCCGACGTGTGGCGGGGGCCATTGATAGCATCGCCGATCTCGAGCCGCTCGGCGACATCGCCTTGAAGGGTCTTAGCCGCCCGATTTCGGTGCTGAATGTAATCGGCCTCGCAGCGGCCCGGTGATGTTCCAAATGGGACCCTATTCGCTAGTGAAGCCCAGCTTGAGCTGCAGACAGACACCGCCGACCGGCTCGCGTACACCGTCGGAAACCAATACATTGTGGCAATCGACGCTTTCGAGCAGCTCGCGGGCCCTGGCGAGCGCTGCCGGTTCGCTCGCGTAATGCTCCGTCCGGGTTTCCCCTGCCGGCCGTTGCGCGCCGACCGGTGCTGAAGATGCGTCAATGTAGGAGATCCGGTATGTCATTTCCTCCTCCACGGTATTTTATGATAACGGCGGCCCTGCCGCCGTAGATCGCTAAGATTAAACGCCAATTTAGTTTCGCCTGTGATCTGCGTCCCCGTAACCTCTGCTGCCGATGAGGACCGCAGAGTTGCTAGTATAAGCTACTCCTCGGCAGGAACAAGGCGAGACTGTAAATAGTCATATCATTTCTTGTTGCCAATTGAGCTGCTTCCAGGATGAGAATTCTGTAGCCTTTTGATAGAGTCGCAATGCCCATCGGGTCGCTCCACGTTTGTGCGCCGCTCAGCGCCGCAGAATAATCGGGGAAACCATGCCGAGCCTTCATCCACAGATCCAGGAAGTCTTGCGGTTGATGGCCGAGGCGCGGCTTCGGCCGATCGAAGAGATGACGCCGGCAGAGGCGCGTAAGCAGATGGAAGCCACCGCGCGGGCGCGCAAGGCCGAGCCGCTTTCCATTGCGCGTGTCGAGGAGCGCATGATCCCCGGTCCCGCCGGCGAGATCCTCTTGCGCCTTTATTGGCCTCAGCAGTTGGTGCCTGTGCCGGTGATTGTTTACTACCATGGCGGAGGCCACGTCATTGGCAGCCTCGACACTCATGATTTCGTTGCCCGTAACCTGTGCGGCGGGACCGGGGCGCTCGTTGCTTCGGTCGATTACCGCATGGGTCCGGAGCATAAATTTCCCGCGGCCGTCGATGATTCCTTTGCTGCGTTCCAATGGTTTCATGCAAATGCTCACAGCCTCGGGGCCGATCCCGAGCGGATCGGGGTTCATGGCGACAGCGCCGGCGCCAACCTCGCGGCAGTCGTGGCGCTGCTCGCCCGTGATGCCGGCCGCCCGCAACTGCGGTTGCAATCCCTTGTCTACCCGATCGCCGATTACGGCCTGGTCGGCGACAGCTATGAGAAATACGCCACGGGCTACGGCATCTTGACCAAGGCTGCGATGGTCTGGTTTCGCGATCATTATCTGCGCAACCCGGATGACGCGAATGACTGGCGGGCCTCACCGATCAGAGCCGATAGCCTCGCAGGTGTAGCGCCAGCCATCGTCGTCACCGCCGAATGCGACGTGCTCCACGACGATGGTGAGCGCTATGCAAAAGCATTGCGCCGCGCCGGCGTCCCGGTCGAGTACCGCGAATTTCCTGGGATGATCCATGCCTTCTTCGGCATGGTGCCGCCGGTCGACGACGCGATGAACGCGCAGCGGATGGTCTGGGCCGCGTTCAAGCGGGCCTTTGCATAGAGAGCGGGGGGAGGATGTGAACCGACCTCGCGCTGCCGACGATTTCACGACGATCCGCGCGCGTTTGCGAGAACTGCGCGGTGAGCGCGCTCAGCCGTCACCTAGCGAGACGGGATCACGCGGCGAAGAAGCGCAGCCGCTTCGAGATGCTGAGAGGCACTTCAGAGAGCGGCGCGAGGGAGCCCCGCCACCTTGGGTCCCGACGATTTTCTTCGACGATCGAGGCGGTTGACAGGAGGCGTCGGCGTCAGATTGCCATCCATCCGCCATCGACATTGTAGGCAGCGCCGGAAACGTAGCTCGCACGGTCGGAGCAGAGCCAGACGACCATCTCGGCGATCTCCTCCGGATTGCCCATGCGGCGGAACGGGACCTGGCCCAGGATCGCTTCGCCCCGCCGCCGCATCGTGTCCTCGGTCATCCGCGTCTTGATGAAACCGGGGCAGACCGCGTTCACACGGATGTTGGCTTTGGCGTATTCGAGTGCGGCCGTCTTGGTCAAGCCGACTACGCCGTGCTTGGCGGCAACATAAGCCGATGAAGTCGGCAGGCCGATCAGCCCAGCGATCGAGCCGGTATTGACGATCGCACCGCCGCTCTGCGCCTGCATCTGCGGCAATTCGTGCCGCATGCACAGCCATACGCCCTTCAAATTCACCGCGATCATCCGGTCAAAGGCTTCCTCGGACCACTCCGCCGTCTTTTTGCCGGCGGCATCGACCTGATAGCCGGCGATCCCGGCATTGTTGAAGGCGCAGTCGAGTCGGCCGTAGGCGCCGACTACGCCTTCGATCATCGCGCGCACATCGGCGTCACGGGTCACCTCGCCCGACAATGATATGGCCTGGCCACCGGCCGTGTTGACTTGGGCGACCGTTTCACGCGCGGCTTCGGCTACGATATCGGCGACTGCGACACGCGCCCCTTCCCGCGCAAATGCCAGCGCCGTCGCGCGGCCGATGCCGCCGCCACCGCCCGTGATCAGCGCTGACTTTCCATCCAGCAATCCAGGCATCGCATTCTCCTCCCTTCACGGCCAAGTTCGGTTATTCGAGAATCTCGACATGCGCCTCGGTCGGCCGCATCTCGAGGCCGTTGACGGGCACCATATCCTGAGGGCAGGCCGAGAACGCAGCGATGCAGTCCATCTCGGCGCGCAGCGTGACATAGCTCCCGGGCGTGCTGACCGGCGGGCGAACCTCGACGCGGTTGCCGTCGACGACCGGGATATTCATGAAAAGGTTGAGCGGCGCCGGCGTCTCGGGTGGCGTCAAGCCAAGCCCGGCCAATCCTGCCGCGAGGTTATCGCTGCAATTGTCATGATACTCCTTGCAGCCGAGCACCTCGTAGCGCCAGCGGTCGCAAGCGGCGAAGAGCGTGTCGTGAACGCCCCCGGATGTGTCCTCTACAAGGGTCAGGATCGGTCGTCGTCGGTTGGTGACGAGCGCGTCGCCGATCCCAGGAATGATCCGCTCGAGCGCGACGCGGCTGTGCTCCATCGACATGAACTCGTGCAAATCGTCCGCATTGAACGCCCAGGTATCGACGACCTGCTGGCCTTTCGTGTTGATCACTTTGATCCGCTGGCCCTTGCGAACCTGTAGCGCCCTGCCTTTGCGCGCCGGGATTTCGATCATTGCATCTCTCCGCTCGGCTTGACCGTCGACGAGTGTAGCGGCCCTTGTTAGGCTCCGAAATACCCCGAACCAGGCAATGGAGAGCGCGGTGACCGACCTTTCCTCCCTGACCGCTCGCGAGGCCGCCCGGCAGATTGCCGAGCGCCGGATCACCGCCGACGCATTGGTGGCGGCTTATCTCGACCGCATCGAGGCACGCGAGCCGGTGGTTGGCGCATGGCAATATCTCGACCGCGAGCAGGCGCTCATGACGGCGTGGCGGCGCGACGCCGAAGGACCGCGTGGCCCCCTGCACGGGATCCCGATCGCGGTCAAGGATTTGATCGACACCGCAGACATGCCGACTGCCTATGGCTCGCCGATCTACCGCGGCCACCGTCCCGACGCGGATGCTTCTTGCGTGGCGCTCGCGCGGGCGGCGGGCGCCATCATCCTGGGCAAGACCGTCACCACCGAGTTCGCGACCTTCACACCGGGCAAGACGGCCAACCCGCGCAACCTAACACACACTCCGGGCGGCTCATCGAGCGGTTCGGCCGCCGCGGTCGCGGACGGCATGGTGCCGCTGGCCTTTGGCACGCAAACCGCCGGGTCGGTGATCCGTCCTGGGGCGTATTGCAACTGCGTCGCGTACAAGCCGAGCTTTGGCTTGATCAACCGCGCCGGGGTCAAACCTCTTGCCGACAGCCTCGACACGATCGGCGTCTTTGCCCGCTCGATAGAGGACGCGGCGTTCTTCGCCGGGGTTCTGTCCGAGCGTCCGCCGCTCCGTCACCTCTCGACCCAACAGCAAGCCCCCCGCTTTGGCCTCTACCGCACACCCATGTGGGATCGAGCGGAGCCGGCGACGGCGGCCGCTCTCGATGCTGCGAGAACGGCGCTTGAACGAGCCGGTGCTGCGGTGATGGAACTGGCGATCGCGCCCGAGCACGAGGGCCTCAGCGAAGCGCAGGACACGATCATGTGGTTCGAGACGGTGCGCGCGCTGGCCTATGAACGGATCGAGCATAGCGCCGAGCTCTCGCCACGCCTCGCCCAGCAGATCGATACCGGAATGGCGATCGGCGCAGAGACCTACGACCAGGCACGCATCCGCACCCTTGCAGCGCGCGCCGGGCTCGAAGCGTTTTTCGGGCCGTGCGATGCGATTCTTGCTCCGGCGGCGCCGGGAGAAGCGCCGGCGGGCCTCGGGAACACCGGAGACCCGATCTTCAACCGCATGTGGACCCTCCTCGGCCTCCCGTGCGCAACTTTGCCGGCGCGCTGGGCGGATAACGGCCTGCCGACCGGTGTTCAGATCGTCGGGCGGGTGCACGACGATGCCAAACTCATGGCTTGCGCGTTTTTTCTCGAGCAGGCACTGACCCGGCTGGCATGAGGATCACGCAAGCGCCCATCCTGCGCATCGTCGTAGTGATGGCGCTGACCGGCTGCTCGGCGCTCGATCCGTATTCGACCTTGCCCCCAAGCGCGCGCCCAGGCGAGGTCGATCAGGGGCCGCGCGTGGCGATTTGCTATGACACGCTCGTCAGCACGCTCGACGAGGTGCACGCGGCGGCGCAGCAGGAATGCGCGGCCAACACGATCGCCACACCGCTTCGCACCGACTGGTACATGCAATATTGCCCGCTGCTGCTGCCGGCGCGAGCGACGTTCAGCTGCTCGCCAAAAAAGTAAGCGGGGCCGAGCGCTTCAGAGCAACATTCCCGGTTTTTCCCGTTGAATCGGGAATTTTTTCGGTTTTCCCGATAGAACCGCCGTCCGGCCGCGAAAACGGCGGGCGAAATCAAGCCGTTAGAAGCGAATTCCCGTAGCAGGGCTAACCGGGAATTTCCGCAGACCAAACCGGGAATTAAAGTCGCTTAATCGGGAATTATATCGCCGAAAGACCATCCCTCCCACTCTGTCGAAATCAAATAAAATCAATTCGACCAACGCAGGCGAGTTTAGCGCGAAAGTTGGTCTTTTATGCGGCGGACCGGCTGCGCGACACCGCAGAAGGCGCCTCCGGCCGTGGCGTGGCCTGCAGCGCCGCGCCTCTCGGGCGGCCACTTGACGCGCGAGATATATGGTGTAAGTCAGCGCTTCGGCTGACTGCGGCGACCTATGGATTACGAAGCTTTCTTCCAACAGCGGCTCGCGGCGCTGCGCGCCGAAGGGCGGTACCGTGTCTTCGCCGATCTCGAGCGGCGCTGCGGCCGGTTTCCGCGCGCCTTCGATCACCGCATCGGCGCCGAGGTCACCGTGTGGTGCTCGAACGACTATCTCGGCATGGGGCAGCATCCGGCGGTGCTCGCGGCGATGGCAGAGACATTGCGGGCGGTCGGCGCCGGCGCCGGCGGCACGCGCAATATCTCCGGCAACAGCCATCTGCACCTGCTACTCGAACGTGAACTCGCCGATTTGCACGGCCGCGAGGCGGCGCTGATCTTTACTTCGGGCTATGTCGCCAACGACGCGGCGCTGTCGACCCTGGCGCGCGAATTGCCCGGTATGGTGGTGTTTTCGGATGCCTCCAACCACGCCTCGATGATCGCCGGCATCCGCAACAGCCGTGCCGAGAAATACATCTTCCGTCACAACGACCCCACCGATCTGGCGCGCTTGCTCGAACGCGTGCCCGCCGACCGGCCGAAACTCGTGTGCTTCGAGTCGGTCTATTCGATGGATGGCGACATCGCCCCCGTCGGCGAAATGTGCGATGTCGCCGACTGCTTCGGGGCGATGACCTATCTCGACGAGGTCCATGCCGTCGGCCTCTACGGGGCGTGGGGCGGCGGAATTGCCGAGCGCGACGGGATCATGCACCGTCCGACAGTGATCCAGGGCACCCTCGGCAAAGCCTTTGGCACGATTGGCGGCTACATTGCCGGCTCGGCAGCACTCGTCGATTTTCTGCGCAGTCATGCGCCGGGCTTCATTTTCACGACGTCGCTGCCGCCGGCGATCGCCGCCGGCGCGCTCGCCGCGATACGCCATCTCAAAGCGAGCCAAGCCGAACGCGACCGCCACCAGGAACGCGCCGCCACACTGAAGCGCTGTCTCGCCGCGGCCGGCTTGCCGGTAATGCCGTCGGCGAGCCATATCGTCCCAGTGCTGATCGGCGACGCTGCGCTGTGCAAAGCAGCCTGCGACGAGCTGTTGCACCGTCACCGGATTTACGTCCAGCCGATAAATTATCCGACAGTGCCGCGCGGCACCGAACGCCTGCGCCTGACCCCAACGCCATTGCACAGCGACGACCATATCGAAGCGCTGGTCGCTGCCCTCAGCGACGTTTGGAGCCGGCTGACCCTGCGCCGCGCCGCCTGAGCGGGCGCGCCAAACTCGACGGCTAGACTATTTTAACAACAGTGTGACTTCGCTCACGCTGCGATAGCCAAAGGCGGCACAAACTACCTCCGCGCGTGTACCCCTGCGCAGGAGGTAGAGATGCCAATAGACAATTCCGATCCGTATCTAAGGATCCAGAGCTGCGACCTGAATTCAGGACCGGACTTGCCGCTCCGTGACTGCGACACGCAGTCTCGCTCAGGGACGGATCCGCCTCCGGTCAGCTCCATCCTGGCGACACTTGCATTAACGACTTTGTTGGCGGGAGTTTCGGGTCATGCACTTGCGCAGGATGCGCTCTCCCAGAGCGCGTCCGCGGCGCGGGCGGGCGAAATAGCGCATGCGCAGAAAATGCGGAGGCTCTTTCCGGATATCGGCGCGAGCGCTCAAGCGACCCCATTTGTCATCCCAGAGCTGGAAATAGACCTTGATCCGGGCGGGGCGATCGCGAGCTTTCAGCCGAACGGTCCTACGATAACGGCGAACAACGCCTTCTTTCAGGACCTCGGAACCAATGGACGCGCCTGCTTCACCTGCCATCAACCGCAGGACGGCTGGTCGCTCAGCGCACAACACGCGCGCGATCGGTTTTATGCGGACCCGGACGAGCCGCTGTTCCGCCTCGTCGACGGCGCCACCTGCCCCTCCGACGACGTCTCTACATATAAAAAAAAGCAGAAGGCCTATAGCTTGCTGCTGCGGAAGGGATTGATTCGTATCGGGCTGCCGATGCCGACCACGGATCTGGAGTTCCAAATCTTCGATGTGAACGACCCCTATGGCTGCAACACGAACCCGACCACGGGTCTGACGGGCCCGACGACCGGCACAGTGTCGGTTTATCGCCGCCCACTGCCGGCGGCCAATCTCGGCTTCTTGAGCGCGATCATGTGGGACGGGCGCGAGCCCAGCCTCTTCAACCAGGCCATCGATGCGACGCTGGGCCATGCGCAGGGGGCCGTGGCGCCAACCGCTGAGCAACAACAACAGATCGTGAGTTTCGAGGGCTGCATGTCGGCCGCCGATCCGGCCCTTTGTGCGAACACCCCTGCCGGCTCCGGCGTCTTCACCGCCCAGATTTTCGATGACGCGGGCATTTACCTCAGCGATGGCAGAGCCAATGGCGGACCGATTGCTCTGTCAAAAGAGCTGCCGAAGTTCTTTATTGGGATCAACGACCCGCTGGGTCAAAATCCAAAGGGGGTGCCGTTCAACCCACAGATTTTCGATCTCTACAGCGATTGGGACAATCACCAAGGCAGCGGTCGGGGAGATGACCGGCGGCAAGCGATCGCGCGCGGCGAGCAACTGTTCAACAACACCAACATCAATATCACCGGAGTTGCGGGATTAAACGACGCCCTGAACAAGCCGAGCATCGCCGGCTTCTGCGGCACCTGCCACGATGCCCCAAATGTCGGGAACCATTCGGTGAAGGCGCCACTAAATATCGGCGTCGCCGATGCGGGCAAGAACAGCCCCCCAGCCTTGGACATTGGCGGACTGCCGGTTTTCGTGCTTTGGTGCACCTCCGGGCCGCTCGCCGGGAAGATGTTCGAGGTCACAGACCCAGGGCGCTCACTGATCACTGGGAAGTGCGGCGATATCGGCAAACTGAAGGGTCCGGTTCTTCGCGGGTTGGCCGCGCGTGCACCGTATTTCCACAACGGCTCTGCCGCGACGCTGAGCGATGTCGTGGAGTTCTATAACCAGCGTTTCGACATCGGGTTTACTGACCAGCAGAAGTCCGATCTCATTGCTTTTCTGAGTTCGCTTTGAACCGAGCGGTGCTAGACATGCTTGGGGACGCTGTGACGATGGATTACGAAGCTTTCTTCCAACAGCGGCTGGATGCGCTGCGCGCCGAAGGGCGGTACCGTGTCTTCGCCGATCTGGAGCGGCACTGCGGCCGGTTTCCGTGCGCCTTCGACCACCGCATCGGCGCCGAGGTCACGGTGTGGTGCTCGAACGACTATCTCGGCATGGGACAGCACCCGGCGGTGCTCGCGGCGATGGAGGAGACCTTGCGCGCCGTCGGCGCCGGCGCCGGCGGCACGCGCAACATCTCCGGCAACAGCCATCTGCACTTGCTGCTCGAGCATGAACTCGCCGATTTGCACGGCCGCGAGGCGGCACTGATCTTTACTTCGGGCTATGTCGCCAACGACGCGGCGCTATCGACGCTGGCGCGCGAATTGCCCGGTATGGTGGTGTTTTCCGACGCCGCGAACCACGCCTCGATGATCGCCGGCATCCGCAACAGCCGCGCCGAAAAGCACGTCTTTTGCCACAACGACCCCTCGGATCTGGCGCGGTTGCTCGAGCGCGTGCCGACCGACCGGCCGAAGCTCGTGTGCTTCGAGTCGGTCTATTCGATGGATGGCGACATCGCCCCCGTCGGCGAAATGTGCGATGTCGCCGACCGCTTCGGGGCGATGACCTATCTCGACGAAGTCCACGCCGTCGGGCTCTACGGGGCGCGTGGCGGCGGGATTGCCGAGCGCGACGGGGTCATGCATCGCCCGAGCGTGATCCAGGGAACCCTCGGCAAAGCCTTTGGCACGATTGGCGGCTATGTCGCCGGCTCGGCCGCACTCGTCGATTTTCTGCGCAGCCACGCGCCGGGCTTCATCTTCACGACGTCATTGCCGCCGGCCATCGCGGCTGGCGCGCTCGCCAGCATCCGCCATCTCAAAACCAGCCAAGCCGAACGCGACCGCCACCAGGAACGCGCTGCCACACTGAAGCGCTGTCTCGCCGAGGCCGGCCTGCCGGTCATGCCATCGACGAGCCATATCGTCCCAGTGCTGATCGGCGACCCTGCGCTGTGCAAAGCAGCCTGCGACGAGCTGTTGCACCGTCACCGGATCTATGTCCAGCCGATCAACTACCCGACGGTGCCGCGCGGCACCGAGCGTTTGCGCCTGACCCCGACACCGCTGCACAGCGACGCAGATATCGAAGCGCTCGTCGCCGCCCTCGGCGACGTGTGGGGGAGGCTGACCTTGCGCCGCGCCGCCTGACTATCCGACTTCGATTATTGTCGAGCTTTACGACGACCGCACGTTTACAATAGGTTACAAACCATTACAAAAAATTGTTCGTATTGTCTACTCGGCGATGCGAGGCTCGCAGGGTTTGCAAAATAAAATTAACCATAATGTTCGGTAGTCGTAACCATGACTGACATGGGTGCGGTGTAAATATCCGACTAGCTAATCAAGATGCTTTGGGGCGGCATCGAAAAATGCGACGGGGCCATTCAGTTCGAGCTTATGTGGTCCGCTTGGTGGTCGCGGTAGCTTTGCCCTTTCTTGTTTTCGCGGCATTTCTCCTGATCCGGTCAGCCGATAATGAGCAGCTTGCTATTGCGACGACCGCCCAAGAAAGAGCGGAAGATGCGGCAGCAGATCTGGAGCAAGAGTTGCGCCACCTGCAGGATCTCGTCTCAATTCTCGCCAACTCGGATTACCTCTTCGTCAGTGACGTCGCCGTGTCTCGCCACCGCGCGACGGGCTTGCTGCGAGACCTGGCTTTGGGGCTGGCTGTCAGAAATTTATCGGGCGAACCTCTGTTCGATACATGCACTGCAGATGCTGAGCCGTTTCCGGTAAGTCGAAGGCCCGAGGAGGCTCTCTATGAGACCGACTCCGCCAAATCACATATTTCCGTGGTGACGAAACCGGTCAGCGGAGAGCCCTACCTGACGATCGATTTACCGGTTCGGCGTGAAGGCGAATCCGTTTGGATCGTCAGCCTATGCGCACTGCCCCGCATTCTCCAGGTCTTAACCGAGCAGCATCTCCCCAGTGGCTGGACCGCGGTGGTCGCGGACCACCGAGGTCAACCGATTGCCAGCATCAGAGAGTCTGCCGGCGGAAGCTTCGCTATCGTCGGGAGCGATCAGAATATGGTGTCCGCAGAGGATAGTGATCCAATAACAGCCCATGGGGGAAGCTTCGACCCGGGGTACGTAGCTTCCAGTCCGGTTCATCTCGCCGGATGGACAGTTGCCATCAATGTACCCGGAGAGATTTTTACAGGCCCAGTTCGGCGCGCAGTATTTGTCCTTTTCGTGGCCGGAGTAGGAACGTTCGCTCTGATGCTTGTTCTCGCAGTCACTACCGGCCGACGTATTGCAGGATCCCTTACGCGTCTCACTGGGATCGCTAAATCCATCGGGAGCGGTGGACGCCCAGCGCTTCCGTACACCGGTATTAACGAAGCCGATCTGATCGCCGAGGTCTTATGGTCCACAGGTGAGGACCTAGATCGACGCACCGAACAATTAACTCAAACCGTAGCGGCCCTTCGTGATCGTGAAAAACAGCTGAGCAAGCTGTCCGACGATTTGCGGGGGGCGCTCGATGAACGGACAGCACTGCTGAACCGTTTGATTTCGGCACAAGAGTGCGAGCGCCAGCGTATTGCGCGTGAGTTGCACGACCACCTTGGCCAATATCTCGCCGCCATGTTGCTTGGTCTGAATGCAGCCGATAAGGCGCGGAGTTGCCCAAAGTTAACCGAGTTAAAGGCAATGACTTCCGCAATGAGCCGCGAAGTCCACCACCTCTCATCGGAACTCAGGCCGACGGCTCTCGACGATCTTGGTCTCGAAAGCGCCATGGCTAACTATCTCGAGAAATGGGGCGAGCGCTCCAATCTCGACGTGGATTTTCTGGGCAATCTTCACGGAAGGCGGTTAGCGGCACCAATTGAAATTACGCTTTATAGGGTGCTCCAAGAGGGCATGACGAATGTAGTAAAACATGCCAATGCCAAAAAAATTAGTGTGGTTCTCGACGCCGATGACGCCGAGGTGCGGCTCGTCATCGAGGATGACGGAACCGGGTTTGACCGAAAGAAATCCGGCGTTCTCAAGAGACCACCGAGCGGATTTGGTCTCCTCGGCATGCGAGAGCGCCTAGTGCTCAGACGCATTCAGAGAGTACAGGAAGGCGGTCGAGTTTGGCGAGGATGGCATTTGCGGATTGGGTCCAGACAAACGGTTTTGGGTGAGCATTGTGCTCGGCAAGATAGGCGTTGATAGCGGCCTGCAGGTCGACGATCGAGCGGAAGACGCCGCGGCGGATGCGTTGCCGGGTCATCTTGGAGAAGAAGTTCTCGACCGCATTGAGCCACGAGGCCGAAGTCGGGGTGAAGTGGAAGATCCAGCGCGGATGACGGGACAGCCAAGCCAGCA
>Ga0306924_10001435_pt1 | contig 21753 bp, 22 predicted proteins | sample sta12Can44000111_FD_203756 | JGI IMG/M metagenome (GOLD analysis project Ga0306924, IMG submission 203756) | Lab enrichment of tropical soil microbial communities from Luquillo Experimental Forest, Puerto Rico - statanox.12C.anox.44.000.111 (v2)... | ecosystem: Environmental > Terrestrial >...
CAGACCAGCCCGCGGTCTCATTGGACAGGACCCAACATCGAGGCAATGCCGATGCGATCGGCTCCGCGGCCCCGGAGTGTCATTTCTACTTTGCGCGCCCGGTGCCATTTCTATCTTGCGCCGACATGGCCGCGCTCAAACTCGCCGCGGAAACACAACATGTAGAAGCGCAGTACGGATTTTATGGTAAATTGCCTTCTCTCCCGAAAAGGCGCAGACCTGCTAGATGTTGATCGATCAGAATGCTCATCGACTGACCACGGTTAATCTGAAACGGTTATCCCTCCCGATCTGCCGCAGATGGAAACGAGGCGGGTTCCCATCTGCCCGACGGCCTAAGCCGTTCGCCTGAAGCCAGCGCCCAACCTGCCCATATCGAACCTCTGAGCAGTTCTGCCAGAATGAGTCGGTGAGGGGAGCTTCAAGACGCAGCCCGTCCTCAGTCTCGATTACTATGCTGCGCCAGGATGGATCGAAGATCCTATCGCGATCGGATTCTTGATCGCAATACCCCGATAGAAGCCACTGTGAGGCCAACCACTCGCAAGCATGTCGGTCCCTCCGTCTCTGTTGCCCAGCATCGCGTCAGCCGAGCTTGAGCGCCACGGCGTCAGCTTCAGGGGAGCCATGTCGAACAGAAGGACGCCCCGGCCTCGGCCTGGCGCTTCGCATCGACAAGACGCCGCGCGGTCCCTTCGACCACATCGCGGCCCGCCAGCCGGACCAACCATTCCCAATCGCCGCCGACATGCAAGACGGAGAGATCACAATCCCCGATTGCCGCCTTCTCGACTGGAAAGCCGCCGACCTCGGTGTGTGTGAACCAGTGCGCCGCGGTCATACGATCCACTGTAGCACGCCCGCCGCCGCTTGGGCACCCGGCGACCGTTGACGCCACGCCTCTCTAGTGCAATCACGGCTACACGGCCACGCTTTCACCGGGCCGGGTTGAGGAGCCATGCTCAAGAAGAGTTCAAGGGCGACGATCCGAGCTTCGCAATTTTTTAGAAATGGCTGTCCGTTAATGGCGTCCGCCGTCCTTGCATCGGGATGCGCGAACACGCCGCCGGCGTCACAGATCACTGACGCTCAGCGGGCTGCGGCGGTGCTGGAAAGTGTGGCCGACAGTCACTGTCCAAACGCAGCGCCCAACATACACGCCGAGGCGGGCCAACTTCGTGAATATCTACAAGCGGGCGAGTATGATGTGGCAACATTAACACTGCAGAAGCTCACTCGATTGTCTGATCTCTGCAAAATTGAAGAGAAAGCCTGCGGGGTTGGGCCGCACAAGCCACCGAGAATTGGGATGAAGGAGTCCGAAATTGGGTGTACTTTTTGGGGCTTCCCCGATAAGAAAAACATCACTGAGACTGCGGGTCATTTTCGTCAACAATGGGTATATCCCCATGGTCACCTTTATCTTGACAATGGCGTACTTACCGCAGTTTCAGTGACACACTGACATGTGTGCGTCGATAGGGGCGGGGGGCATGTGATCGAGGACGGCAGCACAACGGCACAGATCGAGGCGCGGCGGATGCTGGAGCCTTTCGCCAGTGTCGAAGCCACGCACTTCAATGTGACGTAAAAGCCGCCTACGACGGGCTACAAAGAAAAGGGCCGATGCGTGCATGACACGGACACCGGCCCTCATCACCTTGGGCGGTCATCGGGACTCCTCCCTGTACCGCAATCACCCTTCTACTCCTGACATCATCTTGGCTCAAATACTCCGGGGAGCACGAGGGGCTGGCCCTTCGTCCGGCGCGAAGCGACGGATTGACGGCGGGACGAAATCGGACCATGCAGAACCGGGGGAATTCCACATGGCCGACAACGACAATCCGCAGCTCGCCCTAGGTGGCCTAGGCGACATCATTACCAACCTTCCGGCTGTCGTTTCGCGATAACGCAATAGAGCCGGACCTTCTACCGAACTCACCAGCGAACATCTCAAAGAACTCGGTGTCAGTTTGGTCGGCCACCGCCGCAAACTGCTCGATGCCATCGCCGCGTTGCGCGGCGCCGCTATGGAGCCCCCCGACGAGTCGGAACACGGGCGCACATCGGCCGCATCGCCGGCGGATGCGATTGGCGAGCGGCGGCAGGTGACGGTGCTGTTCGCCGACCTATCCGGTTCCACGGCTTTCGGTCAGCAGCTCGACGCCGAAGAGGTTCACGCCTTGCTCGAGCAATTCTACGACCGCACTGACCGCATCATTCAACAGCATGACGGACACATCGTCAGGCACATCGGCGACTGCGTGATGGCAGTCTTCGGTGCGCCTGTCGCGCACGACAACGATGCCGAGCGCGCGGCGCGCGCCGCGTTGGCCATTCAAGCCGCGATCCGTGAGGTGTCGGCGCGCGTCGGCCGCCCGGTCGGTGTCCCCATCGGCCTCACCGGCGGCCAAGTCGTTGCCAGCCGCACCGGCAGTGCCAACTAAAGCGAGTACACCGTGACGGGTAATGCGGCGAACCTCGCATCTCGGCTAACCGACGCCGCCGCATGGCGAAATCTTGGTGTCGGACGAGACGCACGGCGCGCTCGCCGAGCGGTTCGACTGCGCGGCAGGAGGCGCGTTGACCGTCAAAGGCTTTGCCGAACCGGTTCGGGCGTGGCGGCTTTGCGGCTTGCGGCCGGCGCGCGTGAGCGGCGGCCGTTTGTCGGTCGCCGCGGTGAATTCCGCCTATTCCAGGCGGCGCTGGCAACCTGCTGCGAGACCCGGCGCGGCCAAGCCGTGTACGTGCGCGGTGAAGCCGGTATCGGCAAGACGCGCTGATCGAGGAGGTCCAGCGGGCGGCAACGGAGGTCGGATTTACCTGTCACGTAGCACTTGTGCTCGACTTCGGTAGCGGCGCAGGACACGACGCGATTGGCGCGCTCGCGCGCAGCCTGCTCGGCCTCGAGGTGACGAGCGACGCCGAAGCCGCGCGCACGGCTATCGCTGCCGCGCTTTCGTCGGATCTCGTGGCGCGCGACGACGCGGTTTTCCTTCACGATATGCTCGATCTGCCTCAGCCGCCCGAGCTACGGGGTCTCTACGAGGCGATGGACGGCACCACCCGCAGCCGGGGCAATACCGGGTGCTCGCCATACTCGAGCGGACGAGCCGGCAACAACCGCGTCTGCTGGTCGTCGAAGACCTGCATTGGGCCGATCAACCGACGCTCGGACACCTCGCCAAGCTGACGACCACCGTAGCGCAATATCCAACCCTGCTGGTCATGACCTCCCGCGTCGACAGCGATCCGCTGGATGAGGCGTGGCGGGCCGAGACGGCCAGCGCGTTGCTGACGACGATCCATCTCGGTCCGCTACCCCCGGACGACGCGCGCGCTTGCCCAGGTGCTCGTCGCCGCGAACACGACCTTCGCCGAGCGCTACGTCGAACGGCCGTCGGCAACCCGCTTTTCCTCGACCAGCTCCTGTGTCACGCCGACCAGAGCCAAGCCACCGCCGTTTCCAGCTCTGTGCAGAGCCTGGTGCAGGCGCGCATCGATCGGCTCGCCCCGATGACAGGGCCGCTATTCAGGCGGCCTCTGTGCGGCTAATTCCAGCCTTCCTGGGGCCCGGGCGTATGGGAAATGTCGGTCGAAACCGCTAAACAAGGCCACCGCGACCCCCTAACGCCACTGACTAAAAACAGCCTGGATATTGCTTCCACTGGAATCTTGAGGACCTACTCGGCATGCTTTCCACCTCCTCAAGGAAGCGCCATCGCGTTCGCGAGGAGCGTCAACCGGGTTCCTCCAAGGGGTCGGGAACGTTCACGACTTTCGAGACGGGTTGGATCACTAAGATGACGATAGCGAAAGCGCATCTTGCCATACTGATACTGACGGAAATTGCGATTGCGACTTCCAGCCTCGGCGCCACGCTCAAGGTCGGTCCCAGTCAGACTTACAAGGCCCCATCGGCAGCGGCGGCGGTTGCCAAGAATGGCGATCATATCGAAATCGAGCCGGGACAATATTTCGACTGCGCGGTGTGGGGCGCCGACGACCTCGTGATCGAGGGCACCGGCCCCGGCGTTGTCATCACCGACAAGACCTGCATGGGAAAAGGACTTTTTGTCATTGAGGGTAATAACACGACGGTGGGGAACCTAACCCTGACGCGCTCCCGCGTGCCCGATATGAACGGAGCCGGTATTCGCCTGGATAAGGGCAGTCTGACAGTCGACGGAGTCAAGTTTATCGACAATCAAGACGGTATCCTCGGCGGTGTACCGGGAACCACGGTCACGGTCCGCAACAGCGACTTTGATAGGAACGGCGTTTGCGCGAGGAATTGCGCACACGGAATGTACATCGAGAATGTCGATTTGCTACGCGTCGAGAACTCGCGCTTCTCCAACACCCGGCAGGCTCATTCGATCAAATCCCGGGCACTGCGCACCGAAGTGATCGGCTGCACCATCACGGATGGCCCGGATGGTACATCGAGCTATCTGATCGAGGCCCCCAACGGCGGCGCACTCATCGTGCGCGACAACACGCTCGAAAAAGGGCCAAAGTCGGAGAACCATAAGGCCGCGATCGCCATCGGCGCCGAGGGCGCCACCCATCCGACGCCGGAGATCACGATCACCAACAACAATTTTCGCAACGACGGCAGCTACCAGACCGCCCTGCTGTGGAACCTTACGGCGACGCCGGCGACGCTAGAGGGCAACAAGCTCTCTGGCTCAGTGATCCCGCTGAAGGACGATGGCGGCCTATATAATTCAATAGTACATATCGGAGTAGATAAAGCAAAACAATTACGCAGCATAGCAGCCCGGTTGAAAACAGCAATAATGCACTGGGTTCAGGGACTGATGCAGATTTAAAGTCTGACTCATTGGCTGCGGCCGGGAAAACGCTTAGCAGACTGGTTTGTTGTCGTTGAATGCGGCTTACAAGGCTCAGCCCTAACGCTCCTCCCCGTGCTGGATGCGAGACAACTAGGGTCCGGGGTTCTTAACCCCTGATCGGCACCCCGGCCAGACGAGCTGGTCGAGAATAGGGGTGCGGCACGGGTGCATGCGAGTTTAAACGACCGAGACGCGCGTGTGCGCCGCCAGCCTCAGGCTATGCCCGACTTGGCGCAGGCGGCCGCAATTACGAACCTTCCAGCATGATCGCGGCAAGCGGTCGCTTTCACGGCATGCGCGTCGCGATCCGCAGGCACCAGCTCAAAGGACACGGGGTGAGGTAGAGGCATCAGCCATCCCGCCGCCAACTCATAGGGGGCGAGAGTCAACCCGTGACAGGCCGCTGGCCGTGTCGCATGTCGCTGCGCTACGATCGGCATTGGGACGAAACAAGGGGATCTTGCGAGATGGCCGGGGAAGCTCTCGATGCAAACGCAGCGCAGCGCCTCTATTGGAATACGGTCGCCGGGCCGCGCTGGGTTGCCAGCCCGGGGTTCAGGGAGCGGCGCAATCAGGAAAGCCTGGCGTTATTGCTGGAGCGTCTGGGTCTTGCCGGTGGGAAGAGCGTGCTCGAAATCGGCTGCGGCACCGGTGCCCTGACCCTGCCGCTCGCCGCGGCGGTCGGGGAGCATGGCCGCGTCGTCGCAGTCGACATCTCCGAGCCGATGCTCGGGGCGGCACGCCAGAAGATCGGCGAGCGCGGGCTGCGCAATGTCACCTTGCTGTCCGGGGACGCGCAGGTGTTCGCGTTCGAATGGGCCGCGTTCGATCTCGCGACCTCGCGCATGGGTGTCATGTTCTTTGCCGACCCGGCGGCGGCCTTCCGCAACATCGCGGGCGCGCTGAAACCGGGCGGGCGGCTTGTCTTCGCCTGCTGGGCGCCGCTCGCCGAGAACCGGCACTGGCTGATCTCGTACGATATCGCACTCCGCCATCTTGGGCCGCCGGAACCGCCGGCCGCTCACGAGCCCGGCCCGCTTGCCTTTGGCGACCCCGACTATATCCGGGGGGTTCTCGCGGCAGCCGGGTTCGCCGAGATCTCGGTCGAGCGGGCCCACCCGACGATCATCTGCGGCACTCCCGGGGAAGAAGCGCGGCAGTCTGTGATGATGGGACCGACGGCTAGGCTGATCGAAGCGAAAAGCCCCGACGAGGCGACCCGCCAGACTATCGCCCGCGAGATCGAGTCGGCGTTCGCCGCCGAAGCCAGCTCCGGCCCGGTCCGGCTGCCCGCGACGATCTTTCTAGTGGCCGCGCGCCGCCCGATTTAGACAGCGCGGCTCAATCCAATAGCCAAGGCGCGGCGCAGGCCTGAGCGATTTGACGCACCTGGTTTAAGAGGCCCGCGCCGACCGGAATTCCTTCCTGCACACGCTTTGCCGCGTTGTTCCACTGCGGATCGCCCGCCACCATGACCGGCTGGGCCGGATCGACGGGCTTCGTCGCCCGCAGATCGTTGCAGAAGCGGGTCACATCGGCGGTGAATTCGTCGCGGTCGCGAAACAGGCCCGGATCGATCACGATGAAGCAATGGCCGATATCATTGCCCTGCGGCTTCTTCGCGTGCATCGGGTCGGTGATCAAGCTCGCTCCCGAGAGGCACGAGCCGAGAATGTTGACCATCACCGCCAGCCCATAACCCTTGTAGCTCGAGTTCTCCGCCGAACCGCCAAGCGAGGTCAGAAACCCGCCCTTCTCGCGCGCTTCCAGCGGATCGGTGCTGGGCAGACCGTCCTTATCCAGCACCCAGCCCGGCGGACAGGGCAATCCCTCGTTGGCCTTGTTGCGGATGCGACCGGCAGCCACGGTCGTGGTTGCCATGTCGAGCAGAAAGGGCGGCCCGTCCGCGGTCGGTGCCGCAAACGACCAGGGGTCGGTACCGAGTTTTGCCTCCTTGCCAAAGGTCGGCGCCACCTGGACACCGGAGGCGCCGGTGCAGGCCATACCGATCAGCCCCTCTTTCGCCGCCATCAGTGTGTAATAGCCGGTGGCGCCAAAATGCGCCGAGTTGCGCACCGCCGTTATCGCCATGCCCGATTGCTTGGCCTTGTCGATCGCCACCTGCATCGCAAAGCGAGCCGGCACATGGCCAAGCCCGCCATCGCCGTCGACCAGCGCCGAGACCGGCGTTTCTTTGATGATGTGAGGGCGCGCCGCCATGTTGGCGCGCCCGGCACGGCGCAGCCGGTCGTAGCCCGGCAGCATCGATATGCCGTGGCTGTCGACGCCGTGCAGATCGGCCCAGCCGAGAATGTCGGCGGTCGTTTCCGCGTTCTCCTCCGGCATGCCCCAGGCCAGCAGGATCGCTTTTAGCTGCGCGCGATGTTTTTCGTAGGAGGCGGGCATTGCGGTCCCCGCCCTCAGGGTACCGTCAGGCGGTACACCCGCGCCGCGGTGCCGCTGTAGAGTGCCGTCTTTTCCGCCGCTGACGCACCCGACGTGATGCGCTTGAATGCGTTCCACAGCTCGGTGTAGCCGCCGGATTGCTTGTCCGGCGGGAAGTTGCTCTCGAACATGCAGCGGTCGGGCCCGAAAGCGTCGATGCAGGGCTCGATATACTGGCGCCAGGCGGCGGCGGGCTCTTCGGATGATGGCGGCAGGTCGCGCTCATGGAAGTCGAAGCCGAAGGACGTCATGCCGACACCGCCGAGCTTGACGTTGACGTTCGAGCATTTGGCCAATTCCGCGATGTCCTTCTTCCAGCCGGCGAGGATCGCCGGCCGCCGGCCGGTGTAGGGGCCGACACCGAGGACGCCGCCGACATGGTTCAAGATGATCGTCGTGCCGGGGAAGGCACGGGCGAGGTCGATCGCATCCGGCAATTGCGGATGGTACTGCGAGGATTCGAAGCTGAGGCCCAAGGGCGCGAGCTGCGCAAAGCCTTCGCGGAATTTGGGGTCGCGCACCAAATGCGGCGGTATCGGGCGTGTCGCAAATCTCTGGATCGCGTCGCTGGCGTCCCATGATGCGCCGTGGCGGATGCCGCGGAAGCGCCCGCCGCCAACCCTGATCTCGGCCTCCAATACTTCGCGCACCCGCGCGCCGAGGGTCAGGTCGGCATGGCCGACGATCGCCTCGACGACGCGGCACGGGCCATAGCCGCCCGAGGCGCTCATCGCGGCGATGCCGTTGACGAACTCGACCTCGCCGACCGGCGCCATGTCCGTCGGGCCGTCCTTCTTGTACATCGAGCGGCATTCGAGAAAGACGGTTGAGACGATGTTGTGCCCACCGCTTATGTCTTCGAGCAGTTCGGGCAGCAGGTACCGCCCGCGCTGAGGCGTGTCCCAGAAATGATGGTGCGGGTCGATGATCGGCAGTGCCTCGCGCGGCTGCTTGGCGAGCCACGCCTTCAGGGCCGTCTCATCGCGGTAAGCCAGCCCGCGGTATTCGCCCTTCGCGTCTCCGGCCATGTTGCTCCTTCCTTAGCCGATGGGTACCCCGCGCGCTGGATTTTAGCTCCGATCACCTTTTCATCACAGGCGCCCCGTGAGATGCTTGCGAATGCTTAACAGGATAGCGGAAATATGATGGCCGAGCGTCAGCGAACGTCATACGTAGCACTCGAACCTATACTCGCCGGCGGAGGGATCGTTGAGGGTTCCGAGACCGGAAAGATCGCCGTAGTGCATCGTCGCCGCTATGCGGGCGAAATCGGACTGCCTAAAGGGAAGGTAAAAATTGAGCAAGGTGAGGCGGTCGTGGACGGCGCCGAGCGCGAAGTGAGCGAAGAGATCGGCTACAGAGTTCGGGCAATCTCTTTTGCAGGCCTGACACATTATTTCACGAATGGCCGACCAAAAGTTGTTTTTTATTACCGGATGGAGATCATAGGGGGAGGCAGCGGCATCGATACGAGCGAAATCCAATCCGTTGCTTGGATGACGCCGGAGGGCGCAGCTGCAGCACTGACGCATGCTGAGGATCGGCGTCTCATCACAACCGTCTTCGCGTTACGGGGTCGATGATTGGTCGAGGTCGGTGTGAAAATAAAGGACTTGATAAGCAGCTTGAGCAAGACGCCTGAGCTCGACCGCCTCGCGAGCGCGGTGGCTCAAGCATGGATCGATCTCGACAAACAGGTCGGAGCGGCTCGGACGCCGACAACCGCGTGCGTCCATTCTCCAGATGCGCTGCGGACCGGCGGGAGCAGGCCGACCGACCCTAATGCCCTAGCCGCCCAAAAATACCTGATTCTGGCGGACCAGCATCTTATTTCCCGCAATCTTCAAAGCGGGTGGGATTCCTTTCAATCTGCGCAGCGCGAACTGCTCGCGTGCGATATCGACAAGGTGCAGCGTGCAGCAGTAGGGCTCAGGCGCGAGGCGAAAAAGATCAGCGGCTGGCGAGGAGATGCGATCATCGATTTCCTCGACAAGGCAAAAACGCCGGACCCGAAAGCGCCGTGGGATGTCAAGTGGATCCTCGATGCGGTCGCATTACGCGATGACTACTTCCAAACCACGTACTTCAAGATAACGCTGCGGCGCCGCCATCTGCGGCGGTTGTCCGTAGGCCTCGCGGCGATGCTGGCTCTTTTCCTGGTGCTATCTTGGTTTGGCGTGTTCGATGAAGTGCTCGACAAGCCGGCGCTTGTTACCGCAGTGATCATCTTCGGGATTCTTGGCGCTTGCGTCAGCGTCGGCCAGGGCTTCCTTTGGTCGGATGTTGCGGCGAAAATCCCTACCCAGCAGCTCGGCGCATCCGCCGTATGGGTACGCCCAGCGATCGGCGCCGCTGCTGCGCTTGCTGCGCTAGCGTTGTTGCGTGCTGGCAATATCAAAGAAGCCACCCCGGCGTTTGTTTTGGCAATTGCCTTTACTGCCGGATATAGCGAGCGTTACATCGTTGGGGCGGTAGACCACCTGGCGAAGTCGGAAGAGAAAAAATCCTCCGGCTAAGCGCTAGCTCCGTATAATGCAACTCATCGTTCAACCGTGCTCGGTTACTCGGCGGCCACCCGTGTCGGCGCTGCAGTGCTGCGGAAGGCCGGGATCACTTCCTTGGCGAAGCGGTCGAGGTCTGCGAGCTGAACGGCCAGCGGAGTGCCGAGCGGTGTCGCGCAAATCACCCGGTCGAGGCCGGGATAGCGCTGCTCGACCGCCTTCAGCTGCTCGACGATGTCCTCCGGCCGCCCGGCGAGGAAACCGCCGGCCTTTACCGCGTCCTCGATCGTCGGCAATTTGACCGTGCCGGCCAGCTTCGGGTCGCGCATCGCCGCGATCTGCTCATCGGTCAGCGCCCGCACCAGACGCAATTCGCCGAACATCTTCATGTTCTCTTCGTAATGCGGGGCAGCCTCGCGGATCGCCTGCTCGCGGGAGGACGCGATGTGGAACTGGTAGCCGAGCGCCAGCCGCTCGCCCAATTCGAGCTTGATGCCGCGCCGCGCATAGGCGGCCTGGAAGCCGAGCATGTGGCGCTCCACTGCACCGCCTTCGGCCGAGCCGCCGCCGATCACGCCGCTAATGCCGTATTTCGCCATAAACTCGAAGGCGCGCTCCGAGCCGCTCTGGATCGGCTGCCAGCACTCGACCGGCAGCCGCTCGGGCGCTGGGATCAGGGTGACCTCCTTCAAGGTATAGCCGCGATACGGCACCTCGGGCGGGATCGTCCAGTACCTGCCCTTGTGCGAGAACGGTTTGCCTTCGAAGGCCTTGAACAGGACATCGACGCCTTCCTCGAACATCTCGCGGTTGGCGTTCTGGTCGAGCAACGGCGAACCAAAGGTCTCGACCTCGCGGGTGTGATAGCCGCGGCCGACGCCAAAGATCACCCGCCCGCCGCTCAGGATGTCGGCCATCGCGTAGTCTTCGGCGAGCCGCAGCGGATGCCACATCGGCACGATGTTGAAGCCGCAGCCGATCTTCAGGTTCGTGGTAACGTTGACGAGGTGCATCGCCATCATCAAGAGGTTCGGAATGAGCTCGGTGCCCTCCGGCTGAAAATGATGCTCGGCCATCCAGAAGGTGTTGTAGCCCCGCTCGTCCATGCACTTGGCGTAAGCCACGACCTTGTGCAGCGCCTTTGCCAATTCCTCTTTCGAGTAGCAGCGGTCGTTGATCGGCGTGCCGGTGTAGCCGAGGTCCTCCATGTCGGTGGTGCCGTAGTAGGAGCTGTCGAATTTCGTAATCATCTGGGTTCCTCACTCCGCTGCCGGGCGCTCCGGCCAGTGTTTCACGCGTCCAAGGGAATGACAACCTCCGGCCGGTAATGTATCGGTCCGAGGTTCCGTGATCCAACGAGAGGTCATAATGCTTACACGACGTGGCTTTGCAGGTTTTGCGTCCTGCGCGATCTGCGGGCTCACCGAGCTCATCGCGACGGACGCGTTGGCGCAGGGTACGCCAACCGCAACAACCCCCGGGGTCAGCCGAAAGATCCTGTCGCAGATGGACGGTCCCATGCCGGGTTATGTGACAATAAATGCCGAGGCGGAAATAGAAGCGGGCGTGACGATCGCCCGGCATACGCATCCAGGAATCGAGTCCGGCTATGTCCTCGAAGGTGGCCTCGATCTTCCCGTACAAGGTCAACCGATCCGCACGTTGAAGCCGGGCGATGGTTTTCAGGTACCGCCCGAGACACCGCATGCCGGCGGCAAGAACGGTGACAAAAAGACAAGGATCGCCATCACCTATGTCGTAGAGAAGGGCAAGCCGCTGGCGTCTCCCGCCTGATCTAGATCAGCGGTTTTTCGCTGGGTTCACACGGGGTTTCGGCTGCTGCGTTCCGCCCGGAGACGCGGCCAAAGGCCAAGCACTCGCCGATATTGCCGGTGCCCTGGTACAGATAGCTGTAGATCGAACCCAGTTCGCCAGCGCTGTACAGCCTTGGGATCGGCTTACCATCGGGCCGCACAATCTGCCCCTTCTCGTTGCGTCTCGGGCCGCCTTGGGTATTGAGCATCGAGGGCGACAGCTCGACCGCATAAAACGGCCTCTCGACGATCGGATCCATCATCAGGGTTCGGCCGAACTCTGGGTCGTGCCTTGCCTCGCAATGGCGGTTCCATCGGCTGACGGTGTCCGCCAAGCGGGCGGGGTCGAGCCCGACGACAAAGGCGAGACCGGCAATGCTGTCGGCGGTTTTGATCCAACCCTTGGCAAGCTCGACGCTGTTGTCCTCGCTCCAATCGTAGCGCTCGATGATTTGCGTCCAGCCGTGGCTCGGATGCTTGTCATAGAGCGGGCCGGCGGAAAAGAGCGTGTGATCGAAGATCAGAAACATTGGGCATGGCGCGGATAATGGCAGCCACCGGCCGCTGACCGGGATTTTCCCGTGCCGAGTCTTATATTTTTCGTCCGTAAAGCGTCTGGCGTCCGGGCCGACCACGATCATGCCGCCCGGCATTTTTTTGCTGAAGTGCAAGGCCTGCATCGAAAACGTCGTTCGGATTTCCGGCACTTTCAGAGCCATCGAGGGGCCGGCGTAATTGTTCATGTGCCAGAGATCGGCGCCGACCGACATCGCCATCGTGATCCCGTCGCCCTCGTTGTAGGGCGAGCCGGAGGTGTAGCAATAGGGAATGCCGGGCAGGTAATTGCGGATCATTTCCTGGTTGTTTTCAAAGCCTCCGCAAGTCAACACCACCGCCTTGCGCGCCTTGACACAGATCGATACATCCCGCCTCTCGGCGCGCACCCCGAGAATTTCCCCGGTGACGTTGTGCTGGATCAGTTCCCTCCCCAGCGTTTCATAGAAAATCGGGATCGGGCGCTCTTTGACCAGGCTCTCGAATCGTTTCCAGGTATAGGAATAGCCGTAGGTCGGGCCATCGTGGAATTTGTGCACGCAGTCCGAGCCGGGCAGATGCGGGAACTCGATCCCGACCGGCGGATGCTGATGCTCTTGCGGATCGCCGCCGAGGCTCTCGAGCCAGGCATTGTTCCGGCACATTTCCTCCGCCCACACCTTCACCATGGCCTCAGGCACGGTGTAAGGGCCGCAGAGCGCGGTCAGATAGGCGGCGGCGTCTTCTACCGATGACGTATTCAGATAGCCTTGGCCCGCGACCCGCGTGTTGCCGCCCTCCTGACCCTCGGGCGCCTTTTCCAGGATCAAGACCTCGGCTCCGAGATCATGAGCGGTGACAGAAGCGGCGACACCGGCTGCCCCGAACCCGACGACGACGACATCCGCCTGCACGTCCCATCTCTGCAGCACTGAAGCTTGATCTCCCGTTTGACTTGGCTTCGTACGAAGCGCGACATTGCCTTTGTACGATACCGCCACCGGGAGGGCCGGAAGCTATGCCGATATTCGATGCCCAGGTTCACGCCTATGAACGCAACCACCCGGGCCGTCCTTGGGCCGGCACTCTGCACGGGCCGGCCGAGGTTACCGGCGACCAGATGGTGGCCGCGATGGATGCGGTCGGCGTCGACGGCGCGGTGTTGGTGTCACCGTTTAGCATGTATCGCTATGACGCCAGCTACGCCCTCGAGGTCTTCGCAGCGCATCCCAACCGGTTCAGGCTGGTCAAGCCGGTCGACCCGACCGATCCCGCCGTGGCCGAGACGATCGCCGACTGGGCTGCCACCAAAGGCACGGTCGGCATTCGCGTCATGCTGCGAGACGAGCTTTCGACCGACCCTGCCGATCCCGGCTTAAACCGGGTTCTCGCCGCCGCCGCGCAACATTCCCTGCCTGTCAACCTGATGTGTTGGGGGCGTCTGGAGCAGGCCGCCCAGCTGGCGGCGCGAAACCCGAGTACGCAGCTGGTGATCGACCATCTCGGGCTGCAGCAGCCGTTCGAGCCGCCAGCGCCAGCGCAGCCCTTCGCGGAATTGCCGAAGGTGCTGGCACTGGCCGCGCAACCCAATATCGCAATCAAGATCAGCGGCGCCTGCACCTTCTCGCACGAAGGTTTCCCCTACAAGGACATATGGGACCCGCTTGGTCGCATCTTCGACGCCTTTCGCTTCGGTCGCTGCATGTGGGGCACCGACTGGACCCGCGCAGTCGCGTTGTTGACCTACGAGCAGGGTGTCGAGGCATTTCGCGTCACCGACCGCCTGTCAGACACCGATCGCTCCTTGCTGATGGGGGAGACGCTGGCTTGGGTCTACAACTGGTCGGCAAGAGCCTGAATGCCTGCGTGGGGCGCTTGCGCGCTCAATTCCGAACCCGTTACGATGATCGTCGTAAAGTCCGGGCGCCGGCGATCCGGACGAGGGAGGGAGATCGACATGCTGACACGACGAGACTTTGCAGGTCTTGTGTCCTGCGCCATTTGCGGGCTCACCGGGTTGATAGCGACAGACGCTGCGGCGCAGGGTCAGCCGACCGCGACCACCCCCGGCGTCACACGAAAGATTTTGTCGCAGATGGACGGTCCGATGCCGGGCTACGTGACGATAAATGTGGAAGCGGAAATCGAGCCGGGTGTCACCATTGCGCGGCACACGCATCCGGGCATCGAGTCGGGCTATATCTTGGAAGGTGGCCTCGATCTGCCGATACAGGGCGAGCCGACCCGGACGCTGAAACCGGGCGATGGCTTCCAGGTGCCACCCGAAACGCCCCATGCCGGCGGCAAGAACGGTGACGTCAAGACGAGGGCTGCGGTCACCTATATCGTGGAGAAGGGCAAGCCGCTCGCTTCTCCCGCCTAATCCGGATCAGGGATTTCCGATCGGACCCGATGATTTGAGCTCATCGCGCTGAAGCGGACTGCTTCATCCCGCCGTGCACTTCGGCGACGATCTCGAACGACCGTTTGCGCTTGTCGTGATCGAAGATGTTGGCGGTCACCATCAGCTCGTCCGCCTCGGTGTGGCGAATGAAATCCTCCAAACTGTCGCGCACGGTGTCGGGACCGCCGACGATCGCGCAACCCAGCGCGTCGGCGAGGATGGCGCGGGCTTGCGGCTCGAGACGGGCTTCGAAATTCGCCATCGGCGGAGGCACTCGGCCGCGCCGCCCGATCCGGTTGTTCAGCGACGATTGCTGCAATGACGAGAACAGAAACCGCGCCTTATCGTCCGATTCCGCGGCGACGACGACGACCCCAAGCATGACATGCGGCAAGGCGAGCTGCGCCGACGGGCGGAACCGCTCGCGGTAAATCTGCATCGCCGGCATCATCATCGCCGGCGCGAAATGCGAGGCAAAGGCGAACGGCAGCCCGAGATACGCTGCGAGCTGGGCACCATAGGTACTCGACCCGAGGATCCAGATCGGCACCTCCAACCCGGCGCCGGGAACCGCCTGGATCGCTTGACCCGGTTGAGCAGGTTGGAAGTAGCTCATCAGTTCGACGACGTCGCGCGGAAAATCGTCGACGTCACCGTAGAGATTTCGGCGGATGGCTTGGTTGGTGATCTGATCCGATCCCGGCGCGCGACCCAGGCCCAGCTCGACCCGTCCCGGATGCAGGGCGGCGAGCGTGCCAAATTGCTCGGCAATGACCAGCGGGGCGTGGTTCGGTAGCATGATGCCGCCGGCGCCGATCTTGATGCTGTTCGTGCCTGCCGCAACGTGGGCCAGCGCTACCGCGGTGGCGGCGCTCGCGATCCCCGGTAGGTTGTGATGCTCCGCCATCCAGAAGCGCCGGTAGCCCAGCGCCTCGACGTGCCGTGCGAGATCGAGCGAATTGCGCAGCGACTGCCCGGCGCTACCCCCCTCAACAATCGGGGCAAGATCGAGGACAGAAAGCGGAACCATCAGATCACATCGGTCGCCTCGGATCAGCACTGCGTCAGCTCGATGCTGACCCCATCGGGAGCGGCGACGTAACACAAGAGGCTGCCGTTGACGCCTCTTTTGAGCTCGACCGGGAAGCTCACGCCCTTGCCCCGCAGCTCCGCGCAGAATGCTTCGAGGTCGCCCTGGTACAGAAAGCCGAAATGATCGGTCCCCCAGGCGTCATGGCTGGAAAAGTCCGCATAGGGCCGAATGGGCCTGGCATCGGCCGGGTCCTCGCCCGGCCGGCGGCCGCGGATCAGGATCGTCATCCCGCCCAAATCGACAAAGATCTGCGGGGCGCCGCGCGCCATTTTGTTGGCGGCAATCGTCGCACCGAACATCTCGACATACCAATTGGCAGAGGCTTGCGGATCCTTGCTGATGAGGTGCACGTGATCGAATTTGAATGCGGGATTGCTCATCGACCGCCTCCCGGTCCTTATGCCGAACCCACCGGGAGTTTCCGGAGGAATCCGGTTCGCTGTGCCGCACCGGCCGCCATGAACTGGGCATCCTGGCCCCCCAGGATGAAGCGGGCGCCCATGTCGATATAGCGCGGCATGATCGTCTCGTTGTAGACCCCGGCCATTCCCGGAAATTTGCCATGCTTGCGCGCGGCCGCGATCATCGTGCGATAAGCTTCGCCGACCCGCTCGTTGCCGAAATCGCCATGGATGCCCATCTCGGCGCACAAATCGTTGGTGCCGATCAACAGCACATCGACCCCCAGCACTGCCGCGATTTCTTCGGCATTGGCGATCGCCGTCGGCGTCTCCAGCATGACGATCGTCAGATTGGCGGCGTTGAGCGCGGCGGCGGCCTCGCTCGAACTGGCCGAGCGCAGCCCGTAATGCGGTCCGATGCCGCCCATCGAGCGATGGCCGACCGGCGGGTATTTGAGCCGGTTCACCACCTCTCTCGCCTCTGCCGCGGTATCGACATGCGGCATGACGATGCCCAGCGCGCCATTGTCCAGGGCTCGCGTGGCAATCGCATATTCGCCGTTCGGCACGCGCGCGATCGGCGCGATGCCGGCGTCGAGTGCGGCCGTCGAGATCTGCGCGCACGCCTCGAGCGACATCACCCCGTGCTCCATGTCGAGAAACAGCCAATCGAAGCCGGCGACCGCCATGGCCTTGGCGATCTCGACGCTGCGCGTCATGCGCACCCCGACGCCGAGCGCCAGCTGGCCTTGCTCGAGCTTTTCACGAGCGACATTGCGGACGGCAGCGGGCATTGGCTTTCCCCTCTTGTCCAGGTGGCGATAGCGGCGCGACGCCGCCAGCGCAGGGTGCCTATTCTGAAGATCGTTCGCAAGGCGGAGCTGCGGGGATCGCATGTCCTTGCCAGAGCGCCGGCCATGCATCAGTTTGGCGGGCAGCGCCGGGAAATTGTCCGATCGGAGGACCCAACAAATGGATGGCATCGAGATTTTGAGCGTGACCACCGCCGAGGATCTGGCGACGCACTACGCGCGCCCGTTGGAACGCGTGCTGAAGAAAGAGCTCGACCACGTCGATGCGCTGGGGCGCGCCTTCATCGCCGCCTCGCCATTTCTGGTGCTGGCGACGGGCGGCAAAGGAGGGCTCGATTGCTCGCCCAAGGGCGATCAGCCGGGTTTCGTCCAGGTGGCCGACGACGGCCGCACCCTGCTGGTCCCCGACCGCCGTGGCAACAATCGGTTGGACGGCCTGAGGAACATTGTCGAGGACCCTCGGGTCGGGCTGATCTTCTTCATCCCCGGCGCCAACGAGACCTACCGCGTCAACGGCCGCGCCCATGTCAGCGCCAATCCCGAGCTTCGGCGCCGCTTTGCAGTCAACGGCAAGGAGCCGGCAACCGTGATCGTCGTGGCAGTGGAGCAAGCCTTCCCGCACTGCCCCAAGGCGCTAGTCCGCTCGGATCTGTGGCGGGCGGCCGGCGCCGGGCGGCCCGAAAGCGCCCCGACCTTGGGCGACTTCGCCGCAGCGCGTAACCCCGGCACCGATGCAGACACTTACAACGCCGAGTACGCCCAGCGGATGCCCTACGAACTCTACTGATAAAGCGGAGGACCCATTGATGGAATTCGGCATCTTCAATTTGATGGGTTCGCGCGATCCCGCAAAACCAACGGCCGAAGTTTTCGCTGAGGTTGCCGAGCAGACCCGGCTCGCCGACGAGCTGGGCTATACGATCGCCTGGTTCGCCGAGCATCATTTCTCAAACTATTGCCTGTGCGCGTCGCCCCTGATGATGGTCGCGCACTGTGCTCCGATTACGAGGAGGATCCGGCTCGGCACCGCGGTCGTGGTCCTGCCGCTCTACAACCCAGCGCGGCTCGCGGCCGAAATCGCTACCGCCGACGCGCTGTCGAATGGGCGGCTAATGCTCGGCATCGGCGCCGGCTACCAGCCCTACGAATTTGAGCGGTTCGGCGTCGACATCAAGGCCAATCTCGAGATGACCGAGGAGTTCTGCGACATCCTCGACCGCGCGTTCTCGCAGGATTTCTTCAGCTACAACGGCAAGCACTACCGGATCCCGCAGACCCACATCCCGGCGCGGCCGGTGCAGAAGCCATTGCCGATCTATGTCGCCGGCCACACCGAGGCGATGTTCCGCGCCGCCGCCCGCCACGGCTACCGGGTCTTGTCCTCCGGCCGGGTCGGCGGAGCGGCGATGCTCGCCGAGCAATACCGGGTGATCAAAGACGCCTTTGCCGCCGAGGGCGTGCCGTTGGCCAACGCCCATATCACCGTCAACCGCTTCTGCCACATCACCGGCAGCAAGGAAGACGGCCTGCGTTTCGCCGAGAATGCGCGCTACCAGAGCCGCCTCGCCTCGAGCTTGCGCAGGCGCCAGGAGGTCATGCAGGGCACGGTGCTGGTCGACAAGCCGTTCCCCAACGAGCCGCCGCTCGAACAGATCCACCACGATCTGCTGATCGGCGATGTCGAGACAGTAGCCGAGAAATTGGTCGGCGAGATCCGCGCCACCCGCCCGGTTCACATGTGCTTTTCGTTCAAGGTCGGTGCGACTCCGCACAAGGCGGCGATGCGCTCGATGGAGTTGTTGATCAGCGAGGTCAAGCCGCTCGTCGAGCGGGCGCTCGGGCCGCTCGACCGCCAGGCGGCGGAGTGAACGGGCGATGAGCAACCGGGAAACCCTCGTGCGGCTCTGGGAGGAGCATGTCCGGTACGAGTTTGAGACCAAGAACACCGACGACACGATCGCAACGATGGTCGAGGACGCCTACGTCAATCACGTCCCGGTCATGACCGGCGGCTTCGGCAAGCCGGAGCTGCGGCAGTTCTATTCGACGCATTTCATCCCGAAAATGCCACCCGATCTGGAGATGACCACGGTCTCGCGAACGATCGGAACCGATCAGCTCGTCGAAGAGATGGTCCTCAAATTCACCCACACCGTCGAGATCGACTGGATGTTGCCGCGTATTGCACCGACCGGCCGGCGGGTCGAGGTGGCACTGGTTGTCGTCGTTCGGTTCCGCGACGGCAAAGTCGCGCATGAGCACATCTACTGGGACCAGGCCTCGGTGCTGGCGCAGCTCGGACTGATCGATCCCAATGGCGTCCCCGTCGCTGGTGCGGAGAGTGCCCGCAAGGTGCTGGATCCCCGCCTCCCGGCCAATGCGCTGATTCTGCGCTTCTAGGAATGCGCGGCCCCTCTTTCCAAGGGGCACGCACCGGTAACGTGACAGCGGGCTGCTCAGAGATGCTATGGGGCGAGCGGCGAGGGAAACGGCATCATCGTCGCTGCAACGAAACCGACGAGGTGCCCCATGCCACAGCCGAATGACTTGAGCAGATCGCTCACCGCTCTGGATGAGAATAGCACGCTGATCGCGGTGATTGAGATGAGCCAAACGAGTTGGCTGGTCGCCGGCATCGTCCCTGGGGTCGAACGTCACCCGCTGAAGAAGTTGGCACCCGATGTCGAGGCGCTGCTGCGCCTGCTGGAGCGCTGGCGTGATGAAGCGGCGACGGCCGGACGGACGATTACGCGCATCGCGGTCGCCTACGAAGCCGGCCGCGACGGATTCTGGCTGGCTCGTTGGCTGCGGGCGCACGGCATCGAAGCCGATGTGATCCATCCGAACAGCATCGCCGTCTCGCGCGAGCATTGCCGGACGAAAACCGACCGTCTCGATACCGCGCTGTTGCAACGGGCCTTCTCGGCTAGCTGCGTGGCGAACGCCAGCATGGCGACGATCCCAAGCCTTGAGGAGGAAGACGCCAAGCGCCCGGGTCGCGAGCGCGAGAACCTCGTCGGTGAGCGCACCCGCATCGGCAACCGGATCAAGAGCACACTTGCGCGGCTCGGCTCCGCGGCTTCAAGCCGACCCTGCGGCAAGCGCCGGCGCGGCTCGAGCGACTGCGCACGCCGGAGGGAGAACCGGTGCCGCCCAACACCCTGGCCGAGCTGCGGCGCGAGATGGCACGCTTGCGCCGGCTCGCCGAACAGATCCGGGAGATCGAGACCGCGCGCCTGCAGCGGCTGGAACGGGAACCAAATAATGGAGCCCATCCAATGATCCGATTGCTGGCGCAAATTCGCGGTCTTGGCATCGAGACCGCAGACATGCTCGCCCATGAGGCGTTCTCGCGCGCGTTGCGCGACCGCCGAGCGGTGGCGCGCTACGGCGGTCTGACCGGCGCGCCGGACGAGGGTGGGGCGCGGCGACGGGAGAAGGGGCTGGCCAGGCCTGCCCCTGGCAGGGAACAGGGGGCGGGCAATGCCCGCGTGCGGCGCGGCATGATCCAGTTGGCCTGGCGCTTTCTGATGTTTCAGAAAGACAGTGCGCTGGTGCAATGGTACCGGGCCCGCACCGCCGACGCGCGCGGCGCCACCCGCAAGGCGCTGATGATTGCGCTGGCCCGTAAGCTGCTCATCGCGCTGAGGCGGCTGGTCACCACCGGCGAGCTACCGCACGGCGTCGTGTTGCATCCCGCGCTGTGAGCGTCCGATTGACATCAAGCTACACAGGGCATTGGGGCGTGCTCGCGACACGCCCCGCTCAGATCCGAGGTGGCGGTGACCCGAGTCAGGCATGGCTCTAACGCCGTCTCAGAGAATGGGCCCGCCGCCCCGGAACCTCCCCACGGGTCAAGCCCGTGGGCTGAAGGCCCACGTCGATGCGCATGGCTGCATCATGGTCCGGGTCTGCACCAGACCCTCCGATTACAAGAGTCTAGGCGCGATGTTCCGCGCCCAGTGGCGGGTTCCCCTCGGATCATCCCGGGAAACGTGACTGTCACGATTGACAATAGAGGTTCGGCATGCCCCGGCATTGCATTGGTCCTACTCCGATGAGCCCGGCCGAGCGCCAAGCCCGGCGCCAAGCTGCGCCAGCAGAGCCCCGCTCCGCCCGCGCCGCCGGCCCGGCGCCGCGCCCCGCGGCCAACCCGCTGGGCCGCGGCGGTGGCCGCCCTGGTCGATCTGCAGGAGGAATACCGCGTTTGGTCGGACAACCTGCCGCCGAACCTCGAGACCTCATCGCTGGCAGACAAGCTGCCGACGATCGTCGAACTCGACCTCGAGGCGCTGCAAGAGATCAGTCCGCCGCGCGGCTATGGTCGCGATTAATCCGGCGATCGCCCCTTGACAATTAAAGCCCATACTACTGGATCGCATGATTCACGGCTACAGGGCTCATGGTGACAGCGAACAGCGATGTGGACGGAGGAGCACCGCCGGATTTGCCCTCAGGCGCCTGGCGAGGGCATAGGCCGTGAACTCAACGGTCGGTCTACACGATGATAAAGGTCGGCAAATCGGATGGTGGAGCGACCTTCGCCGGGGCGTCCGGCGACGACGGGGTCGCTCCACGCCCTATTGCAGCGGCCAGAGCACTCGGGGCGCGTTATAGAGACCTACGTAGGCGCTGCTGGCGCAGAAGTAGCGACAGCGCGGGCGTTCGCAGCTTACGCGCCTGTTTGACGACCGCCTGGAGGCCCTCTCGATGGCGGTCAGGTATTGGGCGACGGTTCGAGGTTCGGGTTCTTGCGACTTACCGCGCCCAGCTGACTAAGGCGTGTCGTCAATTGAGCCAGATTGAAGCGGCGGCGAGGTGGAGGGCGGCGAGGAAATTTCTCGCGGTTTTGTCGTAGCGCGTGGCGATGGCACGGAACTGTTTGAG
>Ga0306924_10001444_pt1 | contig 21716 bp, 15 predicted proteins | sample sta12Can44000111_FD_203756 | JGI IMG/M metagenome (GOLD analysis project Ga0306924, IMG submission 203756) | Lab enrichment of tropical soil microbial communities from Luquillo Experimental Forest, Puerto Rico - statanox.12C.anox.44.000.111 (v2)... | ecosystem: Environmental > Terrestrial >...
CCTGGTAAGGCGAGACGAGGCGACGGATGGACGCCCAGTGAAAGGGAGGACGTGATGCGGAGGATGATCGCGGGATGCATGATGGCGGCGGTGCTGCTGCTCGCCGGCAGCCCGGCTCGCGCAGCCGAGGAGAACCTCGGGGACAAGGTGAAGAAGGCCTGCAGCAAGGAGCTCAGCACCTTCTGCAAGGGCGTGCCGGAGGGCGAGGGGCGCATCCTCGCGTGCCTCTACGCGTTCCAGGACAAGGTCTCCGACAAGTGCCTCTACGCGGTGTACGACGCCGCGGATCAGCTCGAGCGGGCGGCCACGGCGGTGAAGTTCGCCTACAGTCAGTGCCAGGCCGACCTCCAGAAGTTCTGCGCCGACGTGAAGCTGGGTCAGGGGCGGGGTCTCGCCTGCCTCCAGAAGCACGACAAGGACGTGAGCCAGCAGTGCAAGGACGCGCTGCAGCAGACCGGAATCACCAAGGCCGCGGCCAAGAAGAAGTAGCCGGGTCTGCCGCCGGGGGCCGACGCGCGGCCCCCGGCCAAGGCCCGCGCGCCTTGGGGCGCCATCGCTGGAGGAGCCATGAAGCGCCTGGTGGCGGACCTCACGCGCGATCCGGTCAGCCTCGCCGGCGCGGCGCTCGCGACGGTCGCCGCGGTCCTCATCCTGTCGCTGACGGCGATGGGGCTGCTCGGGTTCCGCGGCGGACCGTACCTCGGCATCATCGCGTTCGTCGTGCTGCCGACCATCTTCGTGGTCGGCCTGCTCCTCATCCCCGCGGGAGCGTGGCGCGCGCGGCGGCGTGCGCGGATCGCGGCCGAGCACGGCGAGAAGCCGCCGCCGCTGCCGGTCATCGACCTGAACGACGCGCGGGTGCGGACGATCGCGCTCGCCGTGGTCGCGCTCACCGTGGTGAACCTCGCCATCCTCGGCCTCGCCACCTACAAGGCGGTGCAGGTGATGGACACCCCCGCGTTCTGCGGCTCCTGCCACAGCGTCATGGCCCCCGAGCTCACGACGTACCAGCGGTCGCCCCACGCGCGCGTCGCGTGCGTCGACTGTCACATCGGCCCGGGCGCGCCGTGGTTCGTGAAGTCGAAGCTCTCCGGGGCGTGGCAGCTCGTGTCGGTCACCTTCGGCCTCTACTCGCGGCCGATCCCGGTGCCGGTACACGACCTGCGGCCGGCGCGCGACACCTGCGAGCAGTGCCACTGGCCCACGAAGCTCGTCGGCGACCGGCTGAAGGTCATCACCCGACACCTCGACGACGAGGCGAACAGCGCGCGCAAGACGGTCATCCTCCTGCGCGTGGGCGGCGGGGGCGCGGCCGGGATCCACCGGCACGTCCAGACCGGCGTCACGGTGCGCTACCTCGCGGATCCGAGCCGCGAGAAGATCGGCACCGTGGAGCTGACGCTCCCCGATGGGACGCGACGCACCTACGCGACGAAAGACGGCCCGTCCACTCCGACTCCGGGGTCGGGCTGGCGGACGATGGACTGCGTCGACTGCCACAACCGGCCGACGCACCAGTACGGGAGCCCCGAGGGAGAGATCGACGCGGCGATCGACGACGGACGCATCGATCGCGCGCTGCCGTTCGTGCGGCGCGAGGGGCTCCGGCTGCTCAAGGCCGACTACCCGACGCACGAGGCGGCGCGAGAGGGGATCCGGCGTGGCCTCGTCGCCTTCTACTCGGCCGACTCCGCGAGCTGGCCGGGGCGGAAGGGCGCTGTCGAGGCGGCGGCGACCGCGCTCGGCGACATCTACACGACGAACGTCTGGCCGACGATGCGGATCGCCTGGGGCACCTATCCGACCTTCCTCGGGCACGACGCCGCGCCGGGGTGCTGGCGCTGCCACGACGAGGAGCACCGCACGGCCGATGGCAGGACCATCTCGCAGGATTGCGACCTGTGCCATGCGCTGCTCGCCGACGGAGAGGCGGATCCGGCGATCCTGAAGATGATCGAGCGGTGATCGGCGTCCGGCCCACGTTCGCTCCTGGTGGCCCGCCGGCGCGACCGGCATGGCGTCCGAGGTCTCGCGCCCGATGCGTGGTGGGCTGGTGGTCTGACCAGGCGCGGTGAACTGGTCTTACCACTTGACAGTAAAACCAAGGCCATCCTAGGCTGCTCCAGCAGCATGACGCCAGCGCGGATCGCGGCGGGGCTTCGTGCGTCGGGCTCGTTGGCCACGGTCGACATCGTCCGGGGCCAGCGGGCGCCCAGGGAGCGCGAACGGGCATGGCCTACGATCGTCTCAGCCTCGAGGGGCGCGTCGCCGTCGTCGTCGGCGGGACCACGGGGATCGGGCGCACGCTGAGCCTGGGGCTCGCCGAGGCGGGCGCCGACGTGGTGGCCTCCTCGCGGCGCGAGGCGGAGGTGGAGTCCACCGCCGCCGAGATCGAGAAGCTCGGCCGCCGGACCCTGCGCGGCACCTGCGACGTCCTCGACCGGCCCTCGCTGGTGCGGCTCCGCGACCGGACGCTGGCGGCGTTCGGGAACGTCGACATCCTCGTCAACTGTGCGGGGCGCACCAAGAAGGCGCCCTTCCTCGAGGTGACCGAGGAGGACTGGAGCGCAGTGCTGGAGACGAACCTCACCGGCATGTTCCGGGCCTGCCAGGTGTTCGGCCCGCCCATGCTGGACCGGGGCTACGGGCGGATCATCAACATCGCCTCGCTCTCCACGTACCGGGCGCTCGCGTTCACCGCCGCGTACAACGCGAGCAAGGCTGGCGTGGCGTCGCTGACTCAGACCCTCGCCGTCGAGTGGGGCCCGCGGGGCGTCTGCACGAACGCCATCGCGCCCGGCGTGTTCCGGACCGCCCTCAACTCTTCCCTGCTGGATGGCACCGAGCGCGGGAAGGAGTTCCTGCTCCGCACCCCCATGCGCCGGTTCGGCAAGCTCGAGGAGCTGGTGGGCGCGGCCGTCTTCCTCGCCTCCGAGGCGGCCAGCTTCGTGAACGGCGAGGTGCTCGCGGTCGACGGCGGGTTCCTGGCGAGCGGCGTCAACCAGTAGCGCGGGCCTGCCCGGGCGACGCGAGGAGCGACGGCGATGGAGCTGGCGGTGAAGCCGAAGGCGGGGTGCCGGTTCGACCTCGTGGCGCTGGGGGAGATCATGCTCCGGCTCGACCCGGGCGACGTCCGCGTCTCGACGGCGAGGACCTTCCGCGCCTGGGAGGGCGGCGGCGAGTACAACGTCGCCCGCGGGCTGAAGCGCTGCTTCGGCCTCGACACGGCGGTCGTCACCGCGCTGGCGGACAACGCCGTGGGCCGGCTCATCCAGGATCTCGTCTACCAGGGCGGCGTGGACCAGTCGTACCTGCGCTGGGTGCCCTACGACGGCGTCGGCCGGACCGTCCGGAACGGGCTCAACTTCACCGAGGCCGGGTTCGGCATCCGCGCCGCGCAGGGGTGCTCGGACCGCGGGCACACCGCGACGAGCCAGCTCCGGCCCGGCGACGTCGACTGGGAGCGGATCTTCGCGAAGGACGGCGTTCGCTGGCTCCACACCGGTGGGATCTTCGCCGGGCTCTCCGAGACCACCGCGGCCGTGGCCGAGGAGGCGATGAAGGCCGCCAAGGCGCACGGCGTGGTCGTCTCCTACGACCTCAACTACCGCGAGTCGCTGTGGAAGGGGATCGGCGGGCAGGCGCGGGCGCGCGAGGTGAACCGCGCCCTGGCGCGCCACGTCGACGTGATGATCGGCAACGAGGAGGACTTCACCGCCGCCCTGGGGTTCGAAGTCGAGTCGGGCGAGGGCTTCAGCCACCTCGACGTGGCCTCCTACCAGGCCATGATCGGCGTCGCCACGCGCGCCTACCCGGGCTGGTCGGTGGTGGCCACCACGCTGCGCCGCGCGCGGACCGCGACCCGCAACGACTGGGGCGCGCTGTGCTGGCACTGCGGGAAGCTGTACGAGGCCGCGCAGCGCGACGACCTCGAGATCCTGGACCGCGTGGGCGGAGGCGACTCCTTCGCCTCGGGGCTCATCTACGGGTTCCTCACCGGGCGCGGGCCGCAGTGGGCGGTGGACTGCGGCGCGGCGCACGGCGCGCTGGCGATGACGACGCCGGGCGACACGAGCATGGCGACCCTGGCCGAGGTGGAGAAGGCGATGAAGGGCAAGACCGCGCGGGTGGAGCGCTAGATGGACGCCCGGGACACGCTGCAGCGCATCGCCCAGACCGGCATCGTGCCGGTGGTTCGCGCCGCCTCCGGCGAGGAGGCCCTCGCCGTCGTGGACGCCATCCGCGCCGGCGGGATCGACGTCATCGAGCTCACGATGACCGTGCCCGGCGCGGTGGAGGTCATCCGCGAGCTGGCGCGCCGGTGCGGGGACGACGTGCTCCTGGGCGCGGGCACCGTGCTCGACGCGGAGACCGCGCGCGCCTGCATGCTGGCCGGGGCGCGCTTCGTGGTCAGCCCCATCGTCGATGCGGGCACCATCGCCTGCTGCCGGACCTACGGAGTCCCGGCCATGGCCGGCGCGCTCACGCCCACCGAGGTGGTGCAGGCCTGGAAGGCGGGCGCCGACGTCGTGAAGATCTTCCCCTGCAGCGCGGTCGGCGGGGCGAGCTACATCCGCGCGCTCAAGGCGCCGCTGCCCCAGATCGCTCTCATGCCCACCGGCGGCGTGTCGCTCGCCACGGTGGGTGACTTCATCCGCGCGGGTGCGACCGCGGTGGGGGCGGGCGCCGATCTGGTGGACGTCGCGCGCATCCGCGCCGGTGAGCCCGGCGCGGTCACCGAGAAGGCGCGGCAGTACGTGGCCGCCGTCGCACAGGCGCGGGCGCCGGGCAAGAGCTGAGAGGCACCATGAGCGGAGCGCTCACGCTTCACGAGGATCGGCTCTTCCCCTCGGATCCCACGCAGCGGGCCATCGCCCGCCGGCTCTACGCCGAGGTCCGGGCCCTCCCCATCGTCAGCCCCCACGGCCACACCGATCCGCGCTGGTTCGCCGACGACGAGCCGTTTCCCGACCCCGCCACGCTCCTGATCATCCCCGACCACTACGTGTACCGGATGCTCTACGGCCAGGGCATCCCGCTGGAGGCGCTGGGCGTGCCCCGCGCCGACGGCGCCCCGGTGGAGTCGGACGGCCGCAAGATCTGGCGGCTCTTCGTACAGCACTGGCACCTCTTCCGCGGCACGCCCACGCGGCTCTGGTTCACGCACGAGCTCCACGAGGTGTTCGGCGTGCGTGAGGCGCTCACCCCCGACACGGCCGACCGCATCTACGACCAGCTCGCCGACTGCCTGGCGCGCCCGGAGTTCCGGCCTCGTGCCCTGTTCGAGCGGTTCAACATCGAGGTGCTGGCCACCACCGAGTCGCCGCTCGATCCGCTGCCCCACCACCAGAAGCTCCGCGCCTCGGGATGGAAGGGGCGGATCATCACCACCTATCGGCCCGATCCGGTGGTCGATCCCGACTTCGAGGGGTTCGCCGCCAACGTCGAGAAGCTCGGCGCGCTCACCGGTGAGGACAGCTCCTCGTGGGCCGGGTACCTCCGCGCGCTGGAGAACCGACGCGGCTACTTCGCGCGGCTCGGGGCTACCGCCACGGATCACGGCCACCCCACGGCCGCCACCTTCGACCTGCCCCGCCACGACTGCGAGCAGCTCTTCGCGTTGGCGCGGGCCGGCGTGTCGACGCCCGAGGAGCGGGAGATGTTCCGCGGGCAGATGCTCACCGAGATGGCCCGTATGAGCGTGGAGGACGGGCTCGTGATGCAGCTCCACCCCGGCGCGCTGCGCAACCACAACCCGCTGGTGATGGCCGGGTTCGGGCGCGACAAGGGGGCGGACATCCCCACGCGCACGGACTACGTCCATGCGCTCCGCCCGCTCCTGGACCGCTTCGGGAACGAGCGCCGCCTCTCCCTCATCCTCTTCACGCTGGACGAGTCGAGCTACGCGCGCGAGCTGGCCACGCTGGCCGGTCACTACCCGGCGCTGAAGCTCGGACCGCCCTGGTGGTTCCACGACAGCCCGGAGGGCATGCGCCGGTTCCGGGAGAGCACCACCGAGACCGCCGGCTTCTACAACACCGCCGGGTTCAACGACGACACCCGCGCCTTTCCGTCGATCCCGGCCCGGCACGACGTGGCCCGCCGCATGGACTGCAGCTTCCTGGCGCGGCTCGTGGCTGAGCACCGCCTCGAGGAGGACGAAGCGCGCGAGGTCGCCGTGGACCTCGCCTACCGGCTCGCGAAGCGGGCCTACAAGCTGTAGCAGCGTCGTGTTGGCGAGCGAGTCTCCAGTTCCGGGAGGAGTCATGGAGCCGTCTGTCCCGCAGCAGACGAGCATCGAGCCGGCGGCGGCAGGCGCCAGGGCGTTCACGGTTCGTGGAATGCGCTGGTGGATCGCGGGCCTGCTCACGCTGATCACCATCGTCAACTACATCGACCGCTCGGCGCTCGGCGTGGTCGGACCGACGCTGAAGAAGGAGCTCTCCATCGACGAGGTCTCCTTCTCGTACATGGTGATCGCCTTCCAGGTGGTCTACGGGCTCACGCAGCCCTTCGCCGGGCGCATCATCGACTGGCTCAACATCCGCGTGGGCTACGCGGCGGCGCTCGCCTGGTGGTCGATCGCCCAGACCCTCACCGCCCTCGCCACCGGGTGGCGGTCGCTGGCCGTCTTCCGCGCCGTCCTGGGCGTCGGCGAGGCCGGCAACTTCCCCGGCGCGGCCAAGACCGTCTCGCAGTGGTTCCCGCCCAGGGAGCGGACGGTGGCGATGGGCATCATCAACATCGGCTCCGGCGTGGGCTCGATGATCGCGCAGCCGCTGGTGGTGGTCCTGATCCTGTCCTACGGCTGGCGCTCCGCCTTCCTCGCGACGGGCGTCGCCGGCTTCGTGGTGCTCGGCCTGTGGCTGCTCCTGTACCGCTCTCCCGAGACGCACCCGTGGCTCTCCGCGGAGGAGCGCGAGCGCATCCGGTCGGGGGGAGCGCTGCTCCAGATCGCCGAGCCGCCCAGGGAGAAGGGCGTCCTCAAGCTGGTGCTGCCGCAGAAGAACTTCTGGGCGCTGGCCATCGCGCGCTTCCTCTCCGAGCCCGCCTGGCAGCTCTTCACCTACTGGATCCCCTTCTACTTGATGACGGAACGGGGGGTGAACCTGAAGCAGGTGGCCTACTTCGCCTGGGTGCCGTTCCTGGCGGCGGACCTCGGCTGCCTCTTCGGCGGCGTGCTCTCGCCCTTCTTCATGAAGATGGGGGCCAAGGTCCTCACCGCGCGGAAGCTCGCCATGACCGTCCCCGCGGTGCTGATGACGCTCGCCGCGCTCACGGGCAAGGCGCCGTCGGTCGAGCTCGCCATCCTCTTCTTCTCCATCGGCGCGTTCTCGCACCAGGCCATCTCCTCGACGCTGCTCACGCTGCCGGCGGACGTCTTCCCCTCTCGCACCGTGGCCACCGCGAACGGCCTCTCCGGGATGGCCGGGTACGCGGGCGGCATCCTCTTCACCTGGATCGTGGGCCACGTGGCGAGGTCCATCGGCTACGGCCCGCTCTTCCTCGGCATCGGCGTCTTCGACTCGATCGGAGCGATCACGCTCTGGGCGCTGCTGCGCGAGCCCAGGGGCGAGGAGCAGGCAGCGTGACGGACCGCGCCGCGGCGGCAACGGAGCGGAAGGGGGCGGGAATGGCCGGCGATGCGCAGGTCACCTCGAGGCGGGCGAGCACGCTCCGGCTCCACCCGCTCGACGACGTGGTGATCGCGAAGGTTCCGCTCGCCGCGGGGACGACGGTGGAGACGGAGGTCGGGCCGGTCCGCCTCCGCGCCGACGTGGGCGCCGGGCACAAGATCGCCTTCCGGGCGCGCGCGGCGGGCGAGCCCGTCCACCGCTACGGGCAGTTGATCGGCGCAGCGACCACGGCCATCGCGCCCGGCGAGCACGTCCACACGCACAACCTGGCACGGGGCGAGGTCCGCCCGGACTACGAGGTCGGCTGCGACGCCCGGCCGGTGACGAGGTACGCGCCCGAGGCGATGCGCCACTTCCAGGGCTTCCAGCGCGCCGATGGGCGCGTGGGGACGCGCAACTACGTCGCCATCCTCAGCACGGTCAACTGCTCCGCCAGCGTGAGCCGGTTCGTGAAGGACCGGTTCCGCGACGTTCGGCGCGATCACCCCGCCGTCGATGGGGTCATCGCCCTCACGCACCGTGGCGGGTGCGGGCACATCGCCGACGGCGAGGACCACCGCTCGCTGGAGCGGGTGCTCGCGGGCTACGCGCGCCACCCCAACGTCGCGGCCTACGTGGTGGTGGGGCTCGGCTGCGAGGTCGTCCAGCCGCTGCAGCTGATCGGGCGCCAGAGGCTCGGCGACGCTCCTGGCGGCGCGCCGCCGCTGGTGGTCATCCAGGAGGCGGGCGGGGTCCGCAAGGCGGTCGAGGCGACGGCCGCGGCGGTGGAGCGGCTGCTGCCCGCGGCGGCCGCGGCGCGGCGGACGCGCCAGCCCGTCACGCACCTCGTCCTCGGCACGAACTGCGGCGGGTCGGACGGCTACTCGGGCATCACCGCCAACCCGGCGCTGGGGTGGGCGGTGGACGAGCTCGTCCGGTACGGCGGCGCCGCGGTGCTGGGCGAGACGACCGAGATCTACGGCGCCGAGCAGCTCCTCGTCCGCCGGGCGGCGAGCCGCGAGGTCGCGCAGCGGCTCCTCGACCGCATCGCCTGGTGGCGGAACCACCTCCGCGCCTACGACGCGGACGTGGACCACAACCCGTCGCCCGGCAACGTGGCGGGCGGGATCACGACCGTCCTCGAGAAGTCGCTGGGCGGCGTGGCCAAGGGCGGGACCACGCCGCTCGTGGACGTGGTCGGCTACGCGGAGCCGGTGCGCGCCCGCGGGCTCACCTTCATGGACACGCCCGGCTTCGATCCGGTCTCGGTGACCGGCATCGTCGCAGGCGGGTCGAACCTCCTCGCCTTCACCACCGGTCGCGGCTCGGTGTTCGGGTGCAAGCCGGTGCCCTCGCTCAAGCTGGCAAGCAACTCGGCGATGTACCGCCGCATGGAAGAGGACATGGACGTGGACTGCGGCGCGGTCCTGGACGGCGCGACCATCGAGGAGATCGGCCGGCGCATCCTGGACGAGCTCGTCGAGGTGGCCTCCGGCAAGCAGACGAAGAGCGAGCAGCTCGGCCTGGGCGAGGAGGAGTTCGATCCCTGGCTGCGCGGGCCGACGCTGTAGGCCTGGGCGCGCGCGAGCGGCGCAGGAGATCCCATCGCGAAACGCCCGGCCACACCCGGACGCCGATCGCCTCCTCGGCCTCTCGGCTGGATCCGGCCGGACCCTATCGGCCCGGCGTGCATGCCGCCGTGAACGGGGGTCGGCGTGCTAGGGTCGAACCGCCATGAACCTCCCCACCCTCTCCGAGCTCGAGGCTGCCTCACGGGTGGTGTACGCGGCGATGCCGCCGACGCCCCAGTACGCCTGGCCGCTCTTGTCGGCCCGGTGCGGCGCGCGCGTGGTCGTGAAGCACGAGAACCACACGCCGGTCGGCGCGTTCAAGGTGCGAGGCGGGCTCGTCTACTTCGATTGGCTCGCGCGGACGCATCCCGAGGTGCGCGGCGTGGTCACCGCGACGCGCGGAAACCACGGCCAGTCGGTCGGATTCGCCGCGCGCCGGTACGGTCTCCGTGCCGTGGTGGTCGTCCCCCGGGGGAACAGCCCCGAGAAGAACGAAGCCATGCGCGCTCTCGGCGTCGAGCTCATCGAGCACGGGCTGGACTTCCAGGACGCGGTCGAGCACGCGGGAAGGCTCGCCGCCGCCGAAGGCCTGTGGCGGCTGCCGTCGTTCGATGCACTGTTGGTGCAAGGCGTCGGGACCTACGCGCTCGAGCTGCTTCGCGCCGTCCCGGAGCTCGAGCGGCTCTACGTTCCGATCGGGCTCGGTTCCGGGGTGTGCGGAGTCCTGGCCGCGAGGGAGGCGCTCGGGAGGACGCTGGAGGTCGTCGGCGTCACGTCCGCGGGTGCCCCCGCGTACGCCCGCAGCTTCGCGAGCGGGCGGCCGGAGTCGCATGCCGTCACGACGCAGGTCGCCGATGGCATGGCTGTTCGAACGCCCGACCCGGAAGCGCTCGCGCTCATCCAGCGAGGCGCCGCCCGCGTCATCGAGGTGACGGACGCCGAGGTGGAGGCGGCCATGGCGGCGCTCTTCGTCGACACGCACAACGTCGCCGAAGGGGCTGGCGCCGCGGGTCTCGCGGCGCTGCTGCGCGAGCGCGAGGCCAACCTCGGCCGACCCGTCGGGTTCGTCCTGACGGGGGCGAACGTGGACGCGGTTCGTTTCGCCGACGTGCTGCGGCGGCATTGCGGTCAAGCAGCGATGGAGTCGCGCTCGTCGTAGGTCGGCGTCGTGCGCCCGGAAAACGGCAAAGCGCCCCGAGGTCGAGGCCTCGGGGCGCCGGGGGCGGCGGCGCGCCCCTACGTCGCGATCACCAGCCCTGGCCGTTCGGATTGGTGAGCGTCGGGAAGTCGATGAACGCCTGGCTGCAGTCCACCACCTGCGTCGGGTCGACGGCTCGCGTCGCCGCGCCGTTCACCACGACGCGGGCCGGGTCCGAGGCGAGGAGCGGGAGGTTCACCCCGTCCAGCGTCAGGTTCGCGTCGGACGAGATGACGTTGATGGCGTCCGGCGTGTCCGCCACGACGTCGGTCATCCACATCGTGAGCGGGTACTGCGGGTTGAGGTCGCCGTTGAACGCCGGGTCGGGCGCCGTGCCAGCCTGGAACCCCATGAGCTTCACGTCGGTCGGCCCGATGATCCGCACGTTCTTCAGGTGGATGTCGTGGAAGTCGGGGATGAGCGGCGAGGGCGACCCGGTCGGCAGCGCCTTGGTGCTGTAGTACGGCGTGAAGAGGAGCGCGTTCTCGGCGTTCCGGATGCAGATGTTCTCGTAGAAGATGTGGGTCACCTTCCCGCCGCGCGCATAGTCGGACTTGATCCGCAGCGCCTCCTCCGAGTCCTCGAAGCTGTTGTCGTAGACGTGGACGTTGGTCACGCCGGCGTTGGTCTCGCTGCCGATCGAGATGCCGTGGCCCCAGTAGATGTGGTTGTGCGCGATCATCACGCCGTACTTCCGGTCGGGGCGGACGTCGCGGCTCCCGTCGATGGCGAAGACGCTCGGCAGCTTGGTGGTGGGGTCCTTGGGCCCGGGGTTGTTGGACCCCTTCAGCACGATGTCGTCGTCGCCGGTGCTCACGTGGTTGTAGGCGAACACCACGTTCTTCAGGAACCCGTCGAACGACATGGGGTCCGTCGAGGTGGTGGTGCTGCCGGTGGTCAGCTTGGCCTGAGTCGGGGACGAGGCCGAGGCGGGATCGAAGGCGTCGGTGTTCTTGACGTTGTCCTTGTCGAAGATGTGGCCGGTGTAGAGCGGGTTGTTGTTGCCGGCCGGGTTCGCGTACGCGGCCTGCGACGGGGTCTGCAGCTTCACGCCCCACACCGTGAGGCCGTCCACGCCGGCCGGCACGAAGTGGAAGTTGGCGCTGTTGTTGAGCGTGATCCGGAAGAGGGTCAGGTTCTTCGCGTAGTTGAAGACCATCATCCGGAAGTTCGACTGCGAGCCCGCGCCGGTGCGGCCGTTCTCGACCATGTTGCCGAGCCAGGCGAGGTCCCACCACGTCATGTTGCGCGACGAGTCCTTGCTGTTCACCACCGTGCCGCCGTCGTCACAGGGCGTCCCGTCCGGCGCCTGCTGCCCCGCCGCGAACGCGGCGTAGGTGTTGGAGCAGCTGAGCGTCACCTTCATGAGCGGGTAGAGACGGTTCGTGGTCACCAGCTCCGCGTAGGCGCGGCTGTCGATGCTGCCGTCACCCACCACCGCGGAGTTGACCAGGTTGTTGCCGCCGATGAGCGCTCGGCAGTTGCCGGAGCTGCCCGCCTTCGTGGCGCTGACCGCGGTGTTGCCGCAGTACTTGGGCGAGGTTCCCAGCGTGGTGTAGGCCATCACGTCGCGGGTGGCGAAGACGGTCACGCCCTCGTCGATCCAGAGCGTGACGCCCGAGGGGAGCGTGAGCGGGCCGCTGATGAAGGAGTCGCCGGGACCGGTGCTGCTCTTCACCAGCCGGACCGCGAACTTCGACGCCCGGTATCCGGGCCGGGTCAGCTCCTCGCCGGAGACGCCGGAGATCGGCACGAAGACGCCGGCGTTGGCCGCCGCCTTCGCCTGCTGCTGCATGGTGGCGATGGCGTCGGCAGCGGCGATCGTGGCGCCGACCGCCGCGTCCACGGCCGCGCCGCAGGCATCGAGGGCGGCCTGGATGCGCGCCTGGTCCGGGTTTACCGTGGCGGGATCCGCCGCCACGCCGGCGCCCGACGGCGACGGATCCGCCTCCGGCGGCAGCGCGCCGTCAGGCCGCTTCACATACAGGTCGTTCGCCTCGAGCGTGGCGCACACCTGATCCGCGGTAGGGAGCTGCGGCTCGGGGGGGAGATCGGCGTCGTAGGACACCGTGCCGACCCGGAACGGCTCGCGCGGTGCGTCCGCGCCCTTGGCGCAGGCGGCCAGCGCCAGCGCCGCCACCAGCACGGTGAGTGAGCGCCGCGCGCGTGCCTCCCTCGACCCCTGCGATGCGATCTTCACGTTCGACGCCCTCATTCCCGTATCCTCCGACTGGAGTGCAATCCGTTGGACGGCCACGCCGCCCTAGAAGAACCGCGCGATGACGCCGACGCCGACGGCGTGCGGGTCGTTGCCGGGCGCGAGGTACGCGTTCGAGGTGCCCACGTTGTTGGTGTAGAGGGGCGACTGACCGAGGTTGGTGTTCTGCTGCGCCCCGTTCTTGATGGACGTGGCGTAGACGTAGCTCGCGAAGTGCTCATTGAAGTCGTACTTGGCGCCGACGGAGAGCTGCGTGGCCTTGTAGTCCGACGCCGGGAAGAAGAGCGATCCCTTGAGCTCGCCCAGGAACGCCATCGAGCCCATCACCGTGATCCTCCAGAGCGGCTGCGCGACCGAGAACATCACCGCGTCCTGGTGCATCGTGCCCGTGTTCGTCTGGCCGTACGGCGTCGTGCTCGAGGCCGGGATGAACTGCCAGTAACCGTAGTTGCTGCGCTCCCACCCGGCGCCGACGAAGGTGCGGGTCGGCGCCGTGTAGGTCGCGATCGCCTTGTAGTAGTAGGTGGCGACCCCCGGCTCGCCATCGAGCCGAACCCCGAGCCCCTGCTCCAGCTGGTCGGCGTTGACGCCGGTGTTTGACTGGTAGTCGAGGCCGGCCCCGAGCTGGAACCCGAGCGCCTTGAGCCGCGCCCCGAGCGAGAAGCGATCGCGGTGCCGTCCGTCCGAGACCGACTCGTCGATCCCGTAGGAGGCGCCGACGCGCACGATCCAGTCGGGGGAGAGGTAGTGGATCGAGTTCTTGTAGCGGGCCTCGCCGCGGCTGAACACGCTGTCCGGGTTGCCGGTCACCTGCGCCGAGGTGTTGTTCCAGAGGTCGAGGCCGAGCGTGGTCAGGCCGATGTTGCCCCCGAGCTCGCCGGCCGAGCCGACCAGGCTCCGGTAGGCCGAGTCGTTGTAGCCGAAGAGGAGCCGGCCGAACCGCGCCTCCTCGACGCCCACGAACGTGTTGCGAGAGACGATGATGGAGGACAGCCCCTTGTCGTCGACGCCGCCCTGCTCGAAGGAGTTCAGGCTGCCCTCGAGCTGCCAGAGCGCCTTGGCGGTGTCGGCGAACGAATAGGAGCCGCCGAAGCCGAGGCGGGAGTTCCCGTCGGAGACGCGCCAGCGGTTGCCGTACGGCGTCGCCCCGCCCGGCGCCCCGACCTGCTCCAGCTGCGCGTTGAGGAAGCCGTAGAGCTTGAATTGAAGCGGGCTCTCGCCCTCGGCGCGCGCGGCGGCCGGAACCCCGAGCCACGCCGCCATCGCGCACAGAATCGCCGTCCTGCCGGAACTGCTGAGCATTTGCCACTCCTCGCGGTGCGACCCGCAGTGGATGCGGAGGAACGTGAAGATTCGGTTCGGGGAGCGCCGCGGTTCCGCGGCGCTCTCCGGCGACGAGTCCGTTGCTAGGGCTGGGGGTTCCAGCCGCTCGGGTAGCCGGTCGTGCTGTAAGTCCCGTCGGACGTGCCACCGAAGATCGTGGCGCGGTCGGCGAAGAACTTGGCGACGTCGGCGTCGGTCAGCTGGAGCGAGCCGTTGGTGTACGGCGTGGTGTCGATGGGGAGCGCGGGGACGCGCTGGGTGACGTCCACCCATTGCCCGCCCGGCGTGAAGCTGCGGTACTCCCTCCAGCCGGTGACGGGGGTCGGCGCCAGGTTCGCGCCCGTCGAGGCCCAGCCGGTCGACGGGATGTGCGAGTCCATGCTGCAGTCGATGAACGAGACCACGTCATACTGATAGTAATACGTGTAGTTGGTGGTCGTGCTCGTCGTGGGGGCGGTGATCTGGCGGGCCAGGGACTCGATCGCGCCGTCCTCTTTGGTGAGCGCGCAGTTCAGGAACACGAACCCCGGGTACGACTGGCGGATGGGGCTGGGCGGGGTGGTGCTCGTGCCGTAGCCCACGTAGGCGCGGGACTGCACGATGCTGGGCGCGGGCGAGGCGCTGGCGTTGTACCGAGCCTTGATCTCCGAGCGCTCGAACAGCGCGGCGTTCGGCGTCCCCCAGATGAAGTCGACGTCGCCAGTGACGAAGCAGTCGTAGAACCAGCTCCACCCCTTCACCTGGAGGGTGTCCTGGAAGCTGACGAAGTTGCTGTGCTTGGCGACGAATTGGCCGGGCTCGTTGGGGACCGCGGGGGGGACGGCGCCCGTGTTGCCGTAGCTCACGTTGAAGTAGAGGGCCTCGGCCTGGGTCACCGAGGAGGTGCCGTTGGTGAACGTGGGCGAGCTGCTGCCGGTGATGGCGACGGTGCCGGAGGGATCTTGCGGCGTCGCGCTGGGCAGGACGAAGCCGTTCTGCGGGTGCAGGTTCTTGATGGTGATGGTGTCGAAGGCGTTGCCGGAGCCGCCGGTCATGAGCACGACCGCCCGTCCACCGCCCTTCACGTTGGTCGTGCCCGGTGCCTGCGTGCTGCCCGTCCCCGGGTTGAACCCGTCGCAGTTGTCGTACTGGATCACCACCGCCGTGCTGTCCGTGCCGGCGTTCTTGAAGGTGACGTTCGACTTGTTCCGGATGTAGAGCAGTTCCTGGTAGACGCCGGGCGCGATGGAGATGGTGGTCGGGACCGCGCTGCTCTTGGGCAGGGCGTCGACGGCGCCCTGAACGGTGGCGAAGTCGGCGCTGTTGTCGGCGGCGACGTTCAGGGTGGTGGGCAGCGGAGCCGACAGGGCGGCCTTGGTGGTGAAGGTCCAGCCGCTCGGGGCGGCGATGCCGTGGAACGCGGCCCCGCCGAAGCTCCCGCTCAGGACCCCGTCGTCGATGGTCACGTAGTAGGCGGTGCTGGGCTGGAGCTTGTTGTTGTGCGGAAAGATGATCGCGGTGTTGCCGTAGACGATGACGGGCAGGTAGTTGACGTAGCGGACCTGGTCCACGTTCGGCCCGCCGAGGACGTTGATCCGGGACGTGCTCACCTTCGCGAAGTACTTGTTGCCGATGTCGAACGGGACGTACGCGTCCGCGAGGTTGATCGTGTCGACCGGCGACGCGCAGCCGGCGTCGGCCGAGAGGCAGATCTTGATCGTCCCAGCGTTGCCGAGCGTCGGGACCGAGTCGAAGCCGAGGCGCAGCAGGGTGTCGTACGGCACATTCGTGGCGCCGTTCGCGGGGAGCGTGTTGCCGGTCGAGACCAGGAGCGGCGCCGACCATCCGAGCGGGACGCTCCGCGCGGCCACCAGGCCCGCTTGCGGACCCTCCTTCACGTTCAGCGTGTAGGTCTTGGTGACCGTGCCGTCCTGCGACTTCACGACGACGTCGATCGCGGTGGGCGCGCCCACGGTGAGCGCGATCGCCTGGGACGGGGAGCCATTCGTCACCGGGATGCCGTTCACGGTGATCGTCGCCTGCGCGCTCGTGGGCGTCGCCGTCACCGTATAGGCGGCCTGGAAGGGCACGTCGTAGGTGTAGGAGACGTTCCCGGAGGAGAAGCCAGGGACGGCGCCCGCGGTGTCGCTGAGGAGCGAGAGGCTCGCGTCGTTGCTCGCGAGCTGGCTCACCGCGATCGAGTAGGTGCGGGTCGTCGTCCCGTCCTGCGCCGTCACCTTCACCTTCAGGCTCGAGACCGTCCCTGCGGGGAGAACGGGGAGCGCGGCGGAGGCCGCGCCGGTCGCCACGACGACGGGAGTCCCGGAGTCCTGGGCCACGGTGATCGTGGCGGTCGGATCGCTGGTCGTGGGCGTGACGGTGATGCTGGCCGTTCCGCTGGGGAGAGACAGCGCGTAGGAGGTCGTCCCGCTGGCGAACGCCGGATTCAGCGCGCCCAGGCTCACCTCGAGGCCGCTCAGGGTGGCGTCATGGCCGATGAGCTGCGTGACGAGGAAGCCGTACGTCCGGGTTGCCCCACCGGCCTTCACGACGACCGTGACGATCGAGCGGCTGCCGACCGCGGGCGTGGTCAGATCGGGCGAGCTGGCGCCGCTATTCACGGTCACCGCGCCGCCGTCGTCCTGCGTCACCGTGATGGCCGCCGAAGGATCGTTGGCGGTGGGCACCAGGGCGAAGGTCTTCGTGCCGTAGGGCAGGTCGAGGAAGTAGCTCAGGGTGCCGGGGGCGAACGTCCCGGGCCGGAGCGCGCCGGTGCTGAAGGTGACGCTCGTCAGGGAGGCATCGCGGGCTGCCCCGCCACCGGAGGTGCCGTCGTTGCACCCCGTCCACAGCAGAGGCACGGTCAGCAGCGCCGCCAGCGCCGTCCTCCGGCTCGCCCAACGCTTCGCCATGGTGTCCGCTCCCTGGGGCCGCGGGGCCCGCGGTCCCGACGTGTCACGCGCGGAGGGCGTCTGATCGGCGTCCACTGCGCCTATGTGTCAGGGGAGCGTACGAGCATTCAGGCTGGAAGGTCAACTGGTCTTACCAGTTGTGGTCTGACCAATTTCGCGATCCGCGAGCCCGGCCGCGCCAAGCCCCCACGGTGACTGGGGGTTGCTGGCCCCGCGCACGCGCGTGGCACCGGTGGGCGGGTCGCTGCGGCGCCCACTCGCTTCAGCGTCGCGCGGAGCGGCTGGTCGCGGCAGGGGCTGCGCGCTTCGAGCCCTCGAAGCGCGTGGTGAACTCGCGGGCCACGCGGGAGAGGTGGCGGCGCATGGTCTTGCGCGCCAGCGGCGCGTCGTGCGCCTCGATCGCCGCGAGCACGGCCTCGTGGTCGTGGAGCGTGGCCGCGCGCAGCGCCGGCGTCTGGAAGTGGCGCTCCATCTGCTTCCACACCGTCCCGCGCCCCTGGTCCCAGAGCATGGCGACGACGGCGAGCAGCGGGCCGTTGTGGGTCGCCCGGGCGATGGCCAGGTGGAAGGCGCGGTCCGCCGGGTCGGTGGAGCGCGCGCCACGCTCCACGCGTCGCAGCTCCTGCACCGACTCGCGGATGTCCGCGATCTCGGCGTCCGTGGCCTCGCGCGCGGCGCACGCGGCCGTCTCGCCCTCCACCAGACGCCGGGCCCGGATGAGCTCGAATGGCCCCTCGCCCTCGTCGTTTCCGCTCACGACGGCGGTCGGTCCGGGCTTCGAGACGAAGACCCCGGCGCCCACGCGCACCTCGACCTTGCCCTCCACCTCGAGGGCGATGAGGGCCTCGCGGACGGGCGGTCGCGACACGCCGAACTGCTTGGCGAGCTCGCGCTCCGCCGGGAGGCGCTGCCCCGGGAGGAACTCGCCCGCCGCGATGAGGTCCGAGAGCTGCCGCGCGATCTTGCGGTAGAGGCGGTCGCTGTCGATGGCCTGGATCGGCATGTCGATGATGGCTCCCGTGAGCAATCTAGCAAGGGTCGAGCGGCTGAGCCACCTGACCAGCGACCCGCCCACCCGCGCGTCTGGAGGCGGCGTCTCCGACGGGATCCGCCCCGCGGGAGCGAAGGCGAAAGTGGTCTGACCATTTGACACCAGCTCCAGGCCCTCCCTAACGTGGTGCACCGTGCCCGGATCGAGGCCCGATCCGCCGCGCCGGGAGGGCCATGCGCAAGATTCAGATCGCTGGGTGGCCGTCCGTCCTCGCCGTGCTCGCGTCGCTGGCGTGCGGAGGCGGGGGCGGCGCGCCGGCCCCCACCCTCGGCACCGACGCCTCGCTCTCCGCGCTGGCGCCCAGCGCGGGGGCCCTGTCCCCGGCCTTCGCCGCGGGGACCACGATCTACACGCTCACCGTGCCGTTCGGGACGGACACCATCACGCTCGCCGCGACGCCGAGGGATCCGCACGCGTTCGCCATCACGGTCTCGAAGGACGGCGGGGCGCCGGCCGCGGTGGCGATCGGAGAGGCCTCGCCTCCGCTCGACGTGCCGGCGCTGGGGAGCACGTCTTCCCTCACCGTGAAGGTGACGGCCGAGGATGGCCGGACCCAGCGGACCTACGCGCTGACGCTCTCGCGTGACAGCGCGGTCGCACCGGACCCCACGCTCTGCGGCACCGCCGCCGCGACCACGCCGGCGGTGGACGCGAGCCCGGGCTTCCCCCAGAAGCCGGTCATCCCCGATGCCTGTCCCGGCGCAGTCCTGGACGCGGCCTTCGCCGTCGACGGTGCGACCGGGCTCCCGGTCTTCACGGCGCAGAACGACACCGCCCGTATCCAGGCGGCCATCGACGCCTGCGCCGCGTCGCTCGCGGCGCTCCCCCAGGGCGCGAAGGGATCGGTCCAGCTGAGGCCCAGCCAGACCACCGCGAGCCTCGTGGCGTTCGTGGCCGGCCCGCTGACCCTCCGCGCCGGCGTGACCCTGTGGGTGGACGAGGGCGCGACCCTGTTCGCGTCGCAGAACCCCCGCGACTACGACACGACTCCTGGAACGCCCACCTGCGGGACCACCGGCAGCTCGAGCTCGGGCTGCAAGCCTCTCATCGCGGTGAAGGGGGTCGCCGGCGCCGGCGTCGCCGGCCTGGGCGCCATCGACGGCCTCGGCGGTGAGCCGATGACCGACGGCACCGGCGGCACGAAGACGTGGTGGGACGTGGCCTGGGACGCGGACGCGACCGGGAAGAGCTTCAGCAACCCCCGCCTCATCGACGTGACCCAGGCGACGGGCTTCACGCTCCACGAGATCACCCTCCGGAACAGCCCGAAGTTCCACGTCGGGCTGGGGAGCGACGGGTTCGTGGTGTGGGACGTGCACATCCAGACCCCCTCGCGCGCGACGAACAGCCTGGGGAAGGCGCTCACGCCGGCCTACGCGCGCAACACCGACGGGATCGACCCGTACGACGCGAGCAACGGCTACATCGTCTACAGCACCATCAGCACCGGCGACGACCAGATCGCGCTCAAGTGCGGCCACGGCAAGACCGACCCGACGGTGGCCTCCTGCCGGAACATCACCATCGCCCACGATCACCTCGGCACCGGGCACGGCATCTCCATCGGCAGCGAGACCAACGCCGGGAAGACCGACGGCACGGGCGTGGGCGTCGACGGCCTGCACGTCTACGACGTGTCCATCGACGGGCTCATCCCGAACGGCGGCACGGGCGACGTCAACGTCAACGGGCTTCGCATCAAGAGCGATCGGAGCTGCGGCGGGATCGTGCGCAACGTCACCTACGAGGACGTGTGCATGCGGGGCCTCGCCAACCCGATCCTGCTCAACCCGTACTACGAGCCGAAGGCGACCGGGAACGCCGTCCCGACCTTCGAGGGCGTGACGTTCAGGAACGTCCGACACGTCGACTGCTCGAACTCCGCCAAGGTGCCGACGCCGGTGGTCACGCTCTTCGGCGCCGACGCGAGCCACGTCACCCAGGTCGCGCTCGACGGCGTGGTCGTGGACGGGATCGCCGCGGGTAATGTCCGCGCGAGCTACGCGAGCGTCGCGCTCGGCCCGGGGCCCGTGAACTTCGCGCCGTCCGGCACCGGCGTGAAGGTGACGGGCGCCACCGGCGGCGGCGCGCCCAACGCCTGCGCGGGGAAGTTCGTGGCGCTACCTGCCGCCCGATGAGCAGCGCGACCTGCCGGCGCGCCTCATGAGCCCGGTCGGCCCCGCGCGAGGGAGGGCGGCTCGCGATCGCGCGCCTGGCCCTCGATGAACACGTCGAGCTGCTGACCGACGTAGAGGGGAACGTCCGCGCGCTCGACGCGGTAGATCACCTGGAGGACGCGGGTGTCGACGCGCTCCGTGTTGTCGCCGGTCAGCGACCGCTTGGGCGTCACGTAGGGCTCGAAGCGGACGAAGGCGAGCGGCGTCGCGACGTGCGCGTTCCCTCGCACGTGCCCCGTCGCGGGCGCGCCCTGGCGGACCCGCCACGCCTCCTGCTCGTCCACGTCGACGCGCACGTGCAGCGGCCGCACGCGGCCGAGGAGGACGAGGGGCGGGTCCGTCGGCCCGGCGGGCGCGAACTCGCCGGCGCGGATCTTCACCTGCAGGACGTCCGCGTCGAGCGGCGCCCGGATCGTGCTCCGCTCGATCTCCGTCTCGGCCGCCCGCACCTGCGCGCCGGCGGACGCGACCTCGGCGCGCGCCCCCCCGAGCTCGGCGGTCGCCGTCTGCACGGCGGAGCGGCGCCGGCTCAGCTCCTCGGCGCTGATCGCGCGCGGATTGTTCACCCTCACCCGCTCAACGAACGAGAGCTGCCGCGCGAGATCGTCCAGCCGGGCGCTCGAGACGGCCACGCGCGCCGCGGCGGCCGCGAGCGCGCGCCGCCTCACCTCGAGATCTGCCTGGAGCTGGCGCAGGTCGAGCTCGAACAGCGGGTCGCCCGCGCGCACGGGCTGCCCCGCCGTCACGAAGACGCGGGCGACGACCCCGGCCAGCGGCGTCCCGATGGACACGTTCTCGGAGCTGGCCTCGACGAGGCCGACCGCCGCGACCCTGTCCGCGTACTCCGACACGGGCGGCGGCGCGGGAGGATCGGTCGCCGTGCGCCGCGGGGTGGTCCTGGCGATCGAGTACGTCGCCCACAGCGCCGCGACGACGCCGAGCGCCGGCAGCAGCATCCGCTTCATCGAGATTCGCTTCATGTCGACCTCTGCGTCGCAGCGGGAAGTGAGTCGCCCGGTCGCGTCGTGTTCACGATCCGGCCGTCGTCCATCCGGGCGATGCTGTCGGCGTGGTGGAGCACCCGGGAGTCGTGCGTCACGACGATGACCGCGCGGTCGGGGCGGACGACGTTGTCGGCGAGGAGCTCCATCACGGATTCGCCGCTCTCGTGATCGAGGGCGGCCGTCGGCTCGTCGCAGACCACGAGGCGCGGCTCGTGCACGAGGGCGCGCGCGATCGCGACGCGCTGCTGCTGCCCCCCGGAGAGCGTCGCGGGGAGGGCGCCGGCGCGCGCGCCGAGGCCGAGCCGATCGAGGAGCGCCTCGGCGCGCTCCAGGGACGGCGGACGCCGAGCGCCCGCCGCGAGGAGCGGGACCGCGACGTTCTCGGCGGCCGTGAGCGCCGGGAGCAGGTTGTACTGCTGGAAGACGAAGCCGAGGTTCTTCCGGCGGAAGAGGATGCGGTCGCGCGCGGACAGGGCGTCGACCCGCTCCCCCAGCACGGTCAGGTCGCCGCCGCTGGGATCGAGGATGCCGGCGATCACGGAGAGCAGCGTGGTCTTGCCGCAGCCGCTCGGTCCGACGAGGAAGCTCAGCTCGCCCGCGCGGGCGGTGAAGTCGACGCCGCGGAGCGCCTCGACCCGCGTCTCGCCCTCTCCGAAGTGCTTCCGGA
>Ga0306924_10001445_pt1 | contig 21710 bp, 20 predicted proteins | sample sta12Can44000111_FD_203756 | JGI IMG/M metagenome (GOLD analysis project Ga0306924, IMG submission 203756) | Lab enrichment of tropical soil microbial communities from Luquillo Experimental Forest, Puerto Rico - statanox.12C.anox.44.000.111 (v2)... | ecosystem: Environmental > Terrestrial >...
TGCTAGTGTCCCTTTGGTTCTGACATTCGTAAACGAAGCCGCCCCGATATGATACGAATGTCAGAACCGGGACACTAGTGCCCATAACTTTCCGAAGTTCGCGAAAGGTGGGTGCTGAGATGCAGCACGAACTTCGGAAGGTGGGCACTAGCGCAAGTTTATTCCTCGCGCGAGTTCTTTATCGAAAGAACCTCCTCGCCGTGACCGGTCGCCCGGAAATTCCGCGAAGCTCCTTGACGATCGAAGATGATTCCCTTAAGCACCGCCGCGGGACACCTCCCCCCAACGGGAGGCTTACTATCTGGAAGGGTAGATCATGACTGCAGCGAAGCCCGCTCAGCGGCCGACTGTGCCGCATTTTTCTTCCGGCCCTTGCGCCAAGCGCCCCGGCTGGAACGCCCAAAATCTCAAAGACGCCGTACTCGGCCGCTCGCATCGCGCGAAGATCGGCAAAGCGCGATTAAAGCTCGCTATTGAGCTGACGCGCGAGGTGCTCGAAGTGCCGGCCGGCTACAGGATCGGCATCGTGCCGGCCTCCGATACCGGGGCGGTCGAGATGGCGCTGTGGTCGCTGCTCGGCGCGCGGCCCGTCACCACCATAGCCTGGGAATCCTTCGGCGAGGGTTGGGTCAACGACATCATCAAGGAGCTGAAGCTCAAGGACGTCACCCGGCTGCACGCGCCCTATGGTGACATCCCCGATCTCTCCACGGTCGATTCCGACACCGACATCGTCTTCACCTGGAACGGCACCACCTCCGGCGTACGCGTGCCCAACGCCGATTGGATCGGCGCCAATCGCAAGGGCCTTACCATCTGCGACGCGACCTCGGCGGCGTTTGCACAACCGCTCGACTGGCCGAAGCTCGACGTGGTGACCTTCTCCTGGCAGAAGGCGCTTGGCGGCGAAGCGGCCCACGGCATGCTGGTGCTTTCCCCGCGTGCCGTCGAGCGGCTCGAGACCTACAAGCCCGCCTGGCCGCTGCCGAAAATCTTCCGCATGACCAAGGGCGGCAAGCTCAATGCCGGTATCTTTGAAGGCGAGACGATCAACACGCCCTCGATGCTGTGCGTGGAGGATTATCTCGACGCGCTGAACTGGGGCAAGTCGATCGGAGGGTTGAAGGCGCTGATGGCGCGCGCGGACGCCAACACCAGGGTGCTCGCCGACTGGAAGGCGCGGACGCCGTGGATCGATTTTCTGGCGAAGGATCCGGCGATCCGCTCCAACACCTCGGTCTGTCTGAAAGTGGTCGATCCCGCAATCACCTCGCTTTCCGCCGACGCGCAAGCCGATTTCGCCAAGCAGCTCGTCGCGCTGGTGGAGAAGGAGAACGCCGGTTACGACTTCGCGCATTATCGCGATGCGCCGGCCGGCTTGCGCATCTGGTGCGGTGCGACCGTCGAGGCCAGGGACATCGCGCTGCTGACGCAGTGGATCGACTGGGCCTTTGCCGAGGCCAAGGCGCAGCTTCCGAAAGCGGCATAGGCGTTCTTCACCCTCCCCTGGAGGGGGAGGGTCGACGCACCGAAGGTGCGGCGGGGTGGGGTGATTGCTCTCCGATCCGGCGCACTTCCGATTTTCACATCTTAAGTTTCACCCCACCCCGGCGCTTTGCGCCGACCCTCCCCCTCCAGGGGAGGGTGAAGGAAGAAGACCATGTCAAAACCAAAGGTTCTCATCTCGGACGCGCTCTCGCCCGCCGCCGTGCAAATCTTCCGGGATCGCGGTGTGGATGTCGATTTCCAGCCCAATCTCGGCAAGGACAAGGACAAGCTTGCCGAGGTCATCGGCGACTATGATGGCCTTGCGATCCGCTCTGCGACCAAGGCGACCGCAAAGATCATCGAGAAAGCAACTCGGCTGAAAGTGATCGGCCGCGCCGGCATCGGGGTCGACAATGTCGAGATCCCGGCGGCGACCGCCAAGGGCATCATCGTGATGAATACGCCGTTCGGCAATTCGATCACGACAGCCGAGCACGCCGTCACGCTGATGTTGGCGCTTGCGCGCGAAATCCCCCAGGCCGATGCCTCGACCCAGGCCGGCAAATGGGAGAAGAACCGTTTCATGGGCGTCGAGATCACCGGCAAGCTGCTCGGTATCGTCGGCTGCGGCAATATCGGCTCGATCGTCGCCGACCGCGCGCTCGGCCTGCGCATGCGCGTCGTCGCCTACGACCCGTTCCTGTCGCCCGAACGCGCCAAGGATATCGGCGTCGAGAAAGTCGACCTCGACGACCTGCTTAAGCGCGCCGATTTCATCACGCTGCACACGCCGCTGACCGAGAAAACCAGGAACATCATCGACGCTGCGGCGCTCGCCAAAACCAAGAAAGGCGTACGTATCATCAACTGTGCCCGCGGCGGCCTGGTCGACGAACATGCGCTGGTCGAGGCGCTCAACTCCAAACACGTCGCGGGTGCCGCCTTCGACGTGTTCTCGGAAGAACCCGCCACCAGCAACGTGCTATTTGGCCATCCCAACGTGATCTGCACGCCGCACCTCGGCGCCGCCACCACCGAGGCGCAGGAGAATGTCGCGCTGCAGGTCGCAGAACAGATGTCGGAATATCTCCTGCACGGCGCGATTTCGAATGCCGTCAACTTTCCCTCGATCACGGCCGAAGAGGCACCGAAACTCAAGCCCTTCATCGCGCTGGCCGAAAGGCTCGGCTCCTTCGCCGGCCAGTTGACGGAGACCGGCATCCTCAAGGTCCAGATCACCTATGAGGGCCATGTCGCGGAAATGAAGATCAAGGCGCTGACGTCGGCGGTGCTGTCCGGCCTGTTGCGGCCGATGCTCGGCGACATCAACGTCGTTTCCGCGCCCGTGGTCGCCAAGGAGCGCGGCATGGTGGTGGATGAGGTGGTGCGTGCCGCGCACAGCGACTACGAAAGCCTGATCACCGTCACCGTCGCAACCGAGCGGCAGGAGCGTTCGGTGTCGGGCACGGTCTATCACGACGGCAAGCCGCGGCTGGTCGACATCAAGGGCATCCGGGTCGACGCCGAATTCGGCAAGTCGATGATCTACGTGACCAATGAGGACAAGCCGGGCTTCATTGGCAAGTTTGCCAGCCTGCTCGGCGACGCCAGGATCAACATTGCGACCTTCCATCTTGGCCGCACCGCGCCAGGCGGCGACGCCATCGCGCTGGTGGAGATCGATGGCGTGGTGCCATCGGACGTGCTCGCCAAGGTGCAGGCCCTGCCGCAGGTCAAGCAGGCCAAGACGCTGACGTTTTGACCTCGGCCGCCGCGGAGGGTGCGATTGCTCTCGATGACTTGAACGAAGGGATGAGGCGGAGCGACGACAGGCTGGCCGAAAAGTTGGCCATCTGTGATATTGCTCACGCTGTTGTTGTTTCAGTCACGCTATTGGCAAGAGGGTATTGGGTCGCCGATTCCCGATCTGCTATAGCGGGGGCGGCTGCTTGGTCGAGGGCTGAAAAATGAAACGCATGTTCGCCGCCATTGTCTGCTTTGTCGGTCTCACCGGCGCGGCGAGCGCGCAGCCCCCGGTCGCCCTCGTCGAGGACGTGCAGGGCAAGGTCACCGGCGCCGAGTTCATGGACTATGTGGTTCCTGGCCAGGTCATCAAGCTCGGGCCCGGCGGGACGGTCGTGATCAGCTATTTGAAATCCTGTTGGCACGAAACCATCTCGGGCATCGGGACGGTGATCGTGGGCGCCGAGCAAAGCGCGGTTCATCTTGCCGACTTCAAGGCCGGCAAGGTCCCCTGCGACCCAAGCCAGGCGGAGAAGATCGGCCGAGAGGTGGGTGAGAGCGCCGCGACCGTTGTGCGCAGCCTCAAGGAGGAAACGCCGCCGGCAGCCCAGCCGCTCGTGCTCCACGGCCTGTCTCCGATTGTTGCAACAACCGGCCGTGGCAGGCTGGTCGTCGAAAGGCTGGACGTAAAGGGCGAACGCTACGACGTGAATCTCTCGCCGGCCACCACGACGCATGGCAAGTTCTACGACTTCGCCAGCAGCAGGATCGCACTGAAACCCGGCGGGATGTATTCGGCGACGTCGAACTCAAAGCAGGTCGTGTTCCGGATCGACACCGACGCGACCCCCGGCGCCGGCCCGATCATCGGCCGCCTGGTAGCGCTGCAATAGCTGCGGCGGGCCGCAGGCACCATGGGGAAACTCGGGAGGCGGGATGCGATCGTACTCATCGCGGTCGCATTGATCGGCGCTGCTACCTCGATGCTTCCCCCCTTCAGCCTTGTTCACGGCTGGTCGATCGACATTCTGACCGCGCTGCGCTGGCAGATGCTTGGCCCAAATCGCGATCCGGCCAGCGCACCGGTTGCGGTGATCGCAATCGATGAGGAGACCTACAACACGCCGCCGTTCAAGGATTCGCCGACCCTAACCTGGACGACGGAGATCGCGCGCGTGCTCGACGAGGTCCTGGACGGCGGCGCCAGGGTTGTCGGCTTCGATGTGGTGTTTTCCGCTTCGATCGAGCAGTCGCAAATCCCCTTTGGTGACGACGTCGTGGGAACGCGGTTGCGGGGCTTCGATCGGCCGTTTCTGTTGTCGCTCAGGGCGGCGGCGTCCGCCGACAAGGTCGTGCTCGGCGAGGTGCTGCGCCGCGAGGGGACGCTTGGGCCAACGGCTGGACAGCGCATCGCGATCCGCGCCCAGAATATCCGTCCGCTCAACATCTATACCGATGCCGACGATGTCGTGAGGAGGGTACCGCTGACTTTTCCGGGCAATGAGCGGCCGCTTACCTCGATGTCGCTGGAGCTGGCTTCGCGCGCGCAAAAGGCAGAGCCGGTATTTGCCGAAGATGGCGGCGTAAGGCTTGCCGGCTATCGCATTCCGAGCGCGGTCAAGAACACTTTCACCCTCAATTTCGATGGCGGCAACGACATTCCGACCTTCTCGCTTGCGGATTTGCGCGCCTGCGCCGAGCGCAGTGACAAGGCGTACTTCCGCCGACACTTCGCCGACAAGGTCGTCATTTTCGGCACATTGCTCGACCAGGAGGACCGCAAGCAGACATCCAAGCGCTTTGTAACCGGATTCGACCAATCGACGGCACCCCGCTGTGTGCTGGCGGCGCAGCCTCCGAACGTCGCGCGCTTCGGCCGCGCCTCGATCGCGGGCGTCTATGTGCACGCAACCGCAGTCAGCAACCTGATTGCTCATGAGGCGCTTGCCGAGCTTGGCCGATTGCCGACCATGGTCATCGCCATCGGCTTTGCCCTGCTGGTCGCCTTCGCGGCGCTGCAGCTCGCGCCCCTTGCGGCGGGCGCGGTCTATTTCGGCATGATCGTGCTTTGGACCTTGGGCGCGACGCTCGCGTTTGCGCGCCTGGTGGTGGTGCCGCTGAGCGAACCGTTCATCGCCGGCTTCATCGCGCTGGTTGTGATGATTGCCTGGCGTCTGATCGTCACCGACAGGGGACAGCGGCTGCTTCGGCGCAGCTTTGCGCTCTATCTTGCGCCGCAGGTGATCGACCAGATGCTGGCGTCCAACAAGCTGCCGGTGCTCGGGGGCGAGACGCGCGACGTCACCGTGTTTTTCTCCGACCTGGCAAACTTTTCATCGATCGCCGAGCAGATGAGCCCGACCGAGCTGGTGGCGTTCATGAACGAATATCTCTCGGCGATGACCGACATCATCGAAAGCCGCGGCGGCTATGTCGAGAAATACATCGGAGACTCGATCGTGGCCGTGTTCGGCGCGCCGGCCGACGATACCGATCATGCGCGCAATGCCGCGCTCGCAGCGCTCGGCTGCCGCGCGCGCCTTGAGGAGCTCAATTGCGGCTCGGCCGCCTTCCGCGGCTTCAGGGTGTCGCACCGGATGGGGCTCAATTCGGGGGAAGCGCTGGTCGGCAATATCGGCTCCAGGCGGCGTTTCAATTATACTGTCATGAGCGATGCGGTGAACGTGGCGTCGAGGTTAGAAGGCGCGAACAAATATTATGCGACAGCGATCATCGCCTCGGAAACGACGGTTGCGTTGACGGGATCGACGTTCACATGGCGCGAGCTCGATGCGACGCGGGTGAAGGGGCGAACGACGCCGGTCAAGATCTACGAGCTGGTCGCACTGGGTGGACAGGAGACCGAACAACAGCGCAAAGCGGCCGCCGCCTATGCCGAGGGCCTGGCGCATTGGCGCGCCCGCGAATTCGATTCTGCGGCGGAATGTTTCGCCCGCGTGGCTGACGTGGACGGGCCGTCGGCGGCATTTTTGGCGCGGGCGCGAGCGCTGGCCAGCCACCCGCCGGGAGCGGAATGGGAAGCGGTCAACGCACTCGACAGCAAGTAGTCCGGGTCTCTAGGGCGTTTGGAAGGCGTATTCACTTTGATCAATTTCGGCGATGGGACCAAGCTTGATAGCCGCCTCGCTGGCAAGCTCGAAGGTTTCAAATTTCTGCCAGACCACCAAGGGTTGGCCGGGAAATCTTGCGAGCCTGATGTGCTCGAATTCAAGCATCCAGCCCCATGAATAGCCCCGGAGACGGCCATTGACAATTTCGCGAACAGAGGACGGCTCGTTTTCCATCCCACGCTTCCACTTCAACTGATTTTCATCACGTTCTAGCTGTTCGGCCCCCGGTCCATGCTGACGGGTTGCCAGCGCCGCAGCTTGGTGTTCTGCAGCACCGACGGGTTGACGCAGCTGACCGGCCACATGCCCTGCAACACCAGCGACAACTCGTAGCCGACGCGCCGCTTGCGCGCCTCGTCGAAGCGCGCCGAGGCCGAAGCGACATGCGCGGTCAAGGTGACGTTTTCCATGCCCAGCATCGGGTTGTTGTGGGAGGGCGGCTCCTTCTCCAGCACGTCGAGCGCGGCATGCGCGATCCAGCCTTCCTGCAGCGCCTTGATCAGGGCCTCCTCGTTGACGGTCGCGCCGCGCCCGGTGTTGATGAAGGTTGCGCTCTTTTTCATTTGCCTGAAATGGGCCTCGCCCAGCATGTGATGCACCTCGGGGCGCGCCGGCGCGTGCATTGACACGAAATCCGATTGCGTCAGCACCTCCGACAACGTCGCAGGCATAACGCCATGGTCATACATCAGCGTTTCCTGGATGAATGGATCGTAGGCCATCATTCTCAACCCGAACGGCGCCGCGCGCTTGGCCACCGCGCGCGCCACGCGACCAAAGGAGATGAAGCCGAGCGTCTGCCCCATCAGGCGCGGAATCTTCAGCAGCGCCGGACGGCCCTCGGCCCAGCGGCCTTCCCGGACCATGCGGTCCTGTTCGACCAGCCGGCGGAACGCCGCGAGCAGCAGCATCATCGCATGGTCGGCCACCTCCTCGATAAAAGTGTCGGGGATGTTGGTGACGGGAATGCCGCGCGCGGTCGCCGCCTTGACGTCAACACTGTCGACGCCGACGCTGCCGAGCGTGATGACCTTGCAGTTTTGCAAGGAGTCGATGATAGCCTTCGTGATGCGCAAGCCCTTGGCGTAGATCGCGTCCGCGGTCTCGGCGGCGGCGATGAACTCCGCCTCGTTGGCGGGCGCCTCGATGATCTCGGCCCCGATCGGGTCGAGCGCTTCCATTTCATAGGCGTAACCGCCGCCCGCCACCGTAAAGCTCGCACCCTTCGGCGTGACCACCTTGAACCCGGACATTTCAATCCTCCCGACCTTTCGAACCGCGCGAGGCGGTCGTCTCGTTTGTCGCCGGCATCAAAGCATGGCGGGCCGCCGGTCCGCTAGTGGTTGAAATATCTCAGGTGGCATGGCCACCTCGCATGGACCCGAGCATCTACGCCTTCGCCGATCCCTGCCGCGAGGCGATGACGACGCCGGCGAGCACCAGCGCATAGCCGGTCAGGTGGAACAGCCGCAGCTCTTCGCCAAGCAGCAGGATCGCCATTGCCGAGCCGAACACCGGCACCAGGTGCAGGAAGGGTGCGGTACGGTTTGGTCCGATCAATGCGATGCCGCGGTTGAAAAAGAGATAAGCCAGCGTGGATGGGAAGATCACGACATAGGCAAGCGTTGCCGCCGTCAATAGATCCGCTTTCGGCGCCAATCTGCTCGAGGCTTCCCAAATCGAAAACGGCAGCAGCAGCATTGCGCCGCAGCCGGTCGTGAACGCGATCAGCGACAATTGATGAACCATCGGGCGCCGTGGCATCAACGCCGAGTAGAGGCCGAACGCCACCAGCGAGCTTGCGAACATCAAATCGCCCTTGTTGAAGCGAATGCCGGAAAGGCTGGTGAAGTCGCCGTGCAGGATGATCATCAGCACGCCGAGCAGTGAAATGACGATGCCGGCAAGTTGCGCGAGCGTGAGACGCACACCGAACAACAGCAGCGACCACAACGCCACGAACAGCGGCCCGGCGGACTGGATCAACAGCGCGTTCAGCGCCTGGGTGTACTGCATCGCCCAGTAAGAGATCGCGTTGTTGAAGGCAAACCCCGTTGCGGTCAACAGCAGCATCAGCGGCAGATGCGCGCGAAGTACCGCCCAATCACGCTTCAGGTGAGGGTATGCGAACGGCAACAGGATCAGAAAGACGCCCGCCCATCGAAGACAAGAGAGTGTCAGTGGCGGCACGTGGCCTGCGACACGGCGCGCGAGCACGATGTTGCCGGCCCAGAACAGCGAGGTCAGGCTGAGAAGCAGATAGGGCTGGTCATTGAGCCAGCCGAGCGGAGAGCGGTATTTTGGTTTGCCGGGCAATGCAGGCTATTTGCGTCGGAAGCGACGGCCGCAGCAAGGTGAAAGAGCGGATGGCGGCCATGCGCAATCCTACTGCTGTGGTCCCGACAGCGAGATGTCTTGCTCGGCGCGGAAAACGTTGCTGTAGAGATTGGCGATCCACTGCCGCCCGCTGGCGGTGACATTGAGGTAGCGGATCGCCGTCTGCACGTGTGGCGCAACGCTGTTCCAGTAGAATTGGGGATAGAGATTGACGATGTCCGCCGGCGACGAGTAGTTGAGTTGCCGGTTCAGTCCTGCCTCCTCGAACTCGTAGTAAAGTGCATTCGCCTTGCGGATGTAGTGCGGATCGCCAAGCTGTCCGATCAGATCGGCGGCACGTAGCAGCGCCGCCTCTTCGTCGTAAGCCTCCGCCTCGCTCGGAACGCTTGCGGGAAACCGCGTGCCCTCGATCGCACGGGCGATGCGCTGCTTGTCGAGCTGCGCGATACCCTCAATGCGCTCCATTGCAAACAGTTTCGAGCGATCGACATGATAGGGCAACAGCGCCGCATCCGACGATCCGCGTGGCAGGGTCACCTTGCGTCCGGAGCCATCGACGATATAGCCGTCCTCGCCGTCGGACTTGAACAGCCTGCGTACATAGCCGATGTCGTGAGTAAGGCACGCGATGATGACGTGAGCGTAGTCTTCCGCCGGCATATGCGAATGTAACGCGCGCCCGCGCAGGATATCGTGGCCGGCGAGCGTCACCAGCATGGTATGCTCGACATTATGATAGAGCGCGTCGCTGTTGCCTATGCACTCGATGGCGATGCGGGCAATGGAGGGCACCATTTCGACCAGGTGCGTCTGCGCGGACCCAAACCTGCGTTGCATGTATTCGGCCAGGAACTTGCCGAGTGCGTCGGCCGCGAGCTCCGGAACGGTCATCATCATGGCTACCCCCGAACAATGCGCACACAGGTCAAGGAGGAGGCGCGCACCCGCCTACGATAGCGCGGCGTTGTGACATATTCGTTGCGCTCCGCCCAGCGCGGGAATCCTCCGGCGCGGTATTTCAGGATTGCATTATTGGACGAGCAAGGCTCCGCCGGGGATCGTCGCGGTCGGCATCTTCAAGCCAGCTTGCTGGCATTGCCCAATGTCGCTCTTGAGGATGCCGCCGGTGCCGCTGATCTGGAAATTGTCGGCGACCATGACAACGCACTGTTTGCCGGAATTTGATTTGTCGATGGCGCCCTTCAGCGTAAGCGTCGCATGCGGCATATAGATCAACCCGGTGATGTCCCAGGTCGGGCTGTTGCCCGCCGCCGAAACGTCCACGCCACTTGTCAGGCTGGGATCCTCATAGATTGCGACGCCGCTCCAGGTTCCCGAGCTCGGAGCGGCGATGTCGAGCACGCCGCCAGGTCCGTTGGTGTTGTCGGTTGGAGCGTGCGTGTACGCCCCGTTCGTCCCGGAAAAGACCAATGTGAGCGCGGAGCCGCTGGAGGTCTGAAATGTGTTGCCATTGAGATCGAGCTGGCCATTTTCAATGATGAGGACGGCACCTGCTGGCGCATTGACGGTCACATTGCCGGTGAGCAACTGATCGCCGCACAGAAAGTGGTTTCCCGCCGTCAGGGTCAGCGTCCCCGTGAGTTCATTGCTTGCGGCTATCGAGGAGTGATTGCCTTGATGGGTTTCCTGCGGGAAATTGCCGTTACAACCGCTGGAGCTGAGAGGAGGGATATTGCTCGCGAGCGAGGCGTAAGGGTCTGTTATCGCCTCATTGTGAAGCTGTTGGGCGCCGCAGGTGGTGTTGGCTCCCACTGCAAAGCTGATGTCCAGTCCGAGGTTGTGTCCGTTGCATTGGGCGGCCGTATTCGACATGGAGTCGCAGCCCTTCATATTGGCGGTCGGCGCCCCGTTGGCGCGGATGCCCTGGGCCGCGCCGCTGCTGGCGAGCGCCAGCAGGCAAAGATCCGCGGGCACGGTGCTAGGTTTTGCGACTGCGGCAGCACTCAATCTCTTTTCGAGCGTGCCGTTTTGATTGGCATCGCCGTGGAAGCCGACAATCTGGGACAGAAGCAGCGGCGTGAGGCCGGAGATCGTCACGCCGTAACAGGTATTGCCGCCGCCGGGGCAGGGTGCCGTATTGGTCACCGTGACGCTGACGTTGTTGGCGCCATTGACAAAGCCATAGGCCGCCGCCACCGCTTTCGCCTCGGCAGCATAGTTGGCGCCGTTATTGACCGCGGCCGCGATCGTCGCGGCATCGGCGGCGTTTTGCATGCCGCGACTGATCAGATACCAGTTCGAGACTTCAAAGCCGAGAGCCAGGAAGCCCATGAGCGGGATGATCAGAAAGCCCATCATCACGCTTACGGTGCCGCGTTCATCCCTGCGCAGGCGACGCAATTGATTTGCTATGGAAGAAGGGGGCCTGCGCATACTCGCAACATCCGCAAATGAGACTCTTGTTACGTCCGAGTCTTGTTTACGCCGGAGTCTTCGAAAGACGCCCTAAGAAAATTGATTCAACTCTAGATAGAGCGAAGTACAGCCATAACCTTGCCGAAAATTGGAAAGGATACTCTCTCAGAGATTGCAGTACGGCGATGGTTAAACTTCGTTTAAATGATGAGAACACCGAGTACCTTGGGATCGAGGATTGGACGAGGGCGACACTTGGCCGCCCTCGTCGGTCGTTGATCAGGCGAGAGGCATCACGCCGCGGCCAAGCGGTCCGTCGAGGCGCTTCCCCGCCTCAGCCGCCATAGAACGAGCCCATGGAGCATCAGCGCCAGCGGGACGGCGAAGGTAGGGACCATCACCAGCGGATAGGACGAAATGAGGAGGTTCGGCGCATCGAAGGCCAGGAGATGCGCGCGCCCCGGCGAGGTCATCGCTCCCATCATAAGCGCCACGACGAGGTCGGCGATTCCAAAAAGGCACCAAGCGTAGGCCGCCCTCAGAGCGTCCGGCGCTTTTTGCGCCAGCAGCACTGCCACGACGACGGCGACGATACCCGTCGTGACGTCGCCTATGCCCGCCGGCAGCGCGAATTGCCAGGGCAGGCGTCCATCCGCCCAAAGGAGGAGGAAGATGCCACCCCCGATGCGATAGACCTGGGCCGCCACAATCCAGTGTAGCGGTATCGCGGCGACGAGGCTTGCGACGCTTCTCGACAGCCGAAGGCCCGCGGCAGCGGTTATCAGCGGGATCAGCAAACCGAACAGCACGGTCGGCACAGCGTTATCGCCGGTCGCGACATACACATTTGCCGAGCCCAGGTACTGCGCGACCGCCAGCCAGGCAATGAGAACCACAGACAGGGCACCCGCGGTTGCGTAACGTGACTGTGCAGGTCCTTCCATGCGTGTGGCACCCATCCAGATGAGGCCCAGTGCAATAGCCGCCACGAGCGGCCGGATGGATGCTTCGAACGTCACCAGATATTCGGGAACTTGCGGTATCATGGTGTAACTCCATTGTTTGTTGTAGCTTGCAAGATAAGATGTCACTATTATTTTTGTAGTCAATTGCCAAAATCGTGATTGCTCGATAAAGTGGAACCATGTCGAAGCAAAAACCCTCAGAAGGCCCGGTGGCCTACACGCTCAGTGTCATTGGATCGAGCTGGACCTGCCTCATCCTGCGCGACCTCCTCCAGCATGGTGCGAGACGCTTCCAGGACTTGCAGGACTCGCTGGATGGCATTGCTCCAACGACACTGTCCGAGCGTCTCAGGACGCTTGAGCAGAATGGCGTCGTGGAGCGGCGGTTCTATTCGATGAGTCCGCCGCGGGCGGAGTACGTGCTCACCGAGAAGGGTCGCGACCTCGGCCCGATTGTGGGTGCCATGCGAAATTGGGGACGCAAGTACGCGCGTTGACCGCCTCGCCTCGGGCGCTGCGGGACGAGACGGTCTCCGGGGAGCGCGTGAAATAAGTCGCACAACCCTTGCGCTGGGAATGCCGGTGTAATGTCGCCGCTACCGCGGGTATATCACATCACTCGCAAGCATCCTGATGCAGGAAGTGTCTGTTCGAAAGTGTCCATCCAACAACGCCGTCGCGTTTCTTGATCTTCACCCACCATTCCACTTTCGGCTGACGGTCGCCGACGACGCTCTGGTCGACCGACATGGTTTCACCACGAAACCAAATCTTCCATTCGAACTCTCCTTCGTAGTGCAATACGTAAAAAGTGTCGCCCGGCTTGATCGGCGTATCCGGAATTTCACGATCTGCCCTCACCGCAAAAGGCGTGGATATCACCTCGCCAGTCAGCCCCTGAACGGTCTCTCCCTTGTGTTCGGAGCCAATCACGCGCGTGCCATTGGGCCGATCAAGAAGGCGAACTGAATCACGAACGGTCCACTGCCGGTAGGTGCAGCACTCGAACGGACAAGCTCCGGCATCCACGAATTTTTCCGGCGGCTTGTCGCTCGCTGCATCACTTGCGAGTGCGAGAGAACATATTGCGAGGCCTGGAATGAAACCGCTCAGCGCAAGCGCCATTGCTCTCACCGTGAGTCTCATAGATCGCTCCCTGGCACCGTATTCGGTCGGAAAGGCTAGTCGGCCGAGAACAATTAAATAATTAAGATGGTCAATTGACTGGCTCAACCGCCGGGGTGTTCACCGTGGCCTTTGGTGCCCTGAAATCGCGCGCGCAAAACCAATTTCATAAGCGAATTCAAGCTGATTTGTCGCCTCGCAAAAGATATTTCTCTTTCTGAAAATCAGAAATTGTGCATATCTTCACGCCATCCCGCCTCGGCAAAGAGGGGCGTTACGGCCAATCGTCACGAAACGTTGAGTGGGATGCGATGGACGCGATGGCGTCGCCAGACGAGCGGCGGCCGTTGCGGACGACGAAGTCGTGTGGTCCTGGCGCCCCTTGGCTGGCGTCAAGTTGGCGACGATGCTTTGCATCGCGCCGATGACGGTGACTAAAACGTCATGGACACCGGGGAGATCACGAAGGAAACCGTAAAACCATCGCGCAGGGAATGCCGCCGTAAGCGGCGTACCTGTGGTGACTTTGCTTGTGTGCCTTCCTTCATCGCACACAAGGCTGCGGGTGCGTAGCGTACCCGGCATTCCCTGCGCCCTCTTCCTTCGAGGGATGCTGTTTTGACAAAAACTCGGGCGCAATGCGCGGGCCGAGAAAGTTGGCTCGTGCCCCGCGCCTGCGGCTGTTATCGAGCGCGCCTCTGCCGGCGCGAAGCGACGTAGACGCCGGTCAAGACCAGCGCAAAGCCGATGACATGAAAAGCCTGCAGCCGTTCGCCGAGAAAGACGATCGCCATCGCCGTGCCGAACACGGGTGTGACGTGGAAGAACGGCGCGGCGCGGTTGGCGCCGATCAACTGCACGCCGCGATTGAAGCAGAGATAGGCGATCGTCGAGGGAAAAAGCGCCACGTAGATCAGCGACAGCACGTTCTGCATATCGAAGGCCATCACCGGCCGCGCCAGCAATTCAAAGACGAGCAGCGGGATGAGGCAGGCCGCGCCGCAGCCGAAGGTGAAACCGGCCAGCGAGAGAGAGTGAATGGCCGGACGTTTCAGCGTCAGCACCGAGTAGAGCCCGAAGATGATCATTGCGAAGGTGAAGATCAGGTCGCCCTTGTTGAAGCGGATGCTGGAAAGCGTGGTGAGGTCGCCCTCTGTCAGGATCACCAGCACGCCTGTGAACGACAGCAGCACGCCGAGGGCCTGCGCCAATGTCAGGCGCACGCCCAGCACGAGCAGCGACCACACCGCCACGAACAGCGGCCCCGCCGACTGCAGCAGCAGCGTGTTGAGCGCCTGGGTGTGCTCGAGCGCCCAGTATTGCAAGGTGTTGAAGACGCCGATGCCGGTGACCGAGAGCGTGATCATCACGCCGAGCTTCGAACGGATGGCGGGCCAGTCACGCTTCAGGTGTTTCCAGGCGAAGGGCAGGATGAAGAGGAACGCCAGCGACCATCGCAGGAACGACAAGGTTACGGGAGGGATATGGCCGGCGGCGAGCCGGCCGACGATGGCGTTGCCGGCCCAGCACAGCGCGGTGATGCTGAGCAGCAAGTAGGGCTGGTTGGCAACCCAGCGACCAGGATGAATAGCCGGCGATGCTTGGTCGGAAGCAGACATCAGTGTTGTCGATTTTGGCCCTGTTCATAACGCTGGCCCTGGCCCGGCGCGTGGTTCCGGGCCGCTGTTGCCCGGCCGGCTCCACAGACACGGATTCCAGGTCGGCTTCAACGGGACGGAACGCATCACGACCATGCGCGATGTTGAGTGGTGGGGCAGGGGGCCGGGGGCGGAAGGGTTTGCGAGGGCTCGCCTTGGCCCGCCTCGTGCTTGCCGCCACCAGATCGACACAAATTTCAAGGGGATATCAAGGGGTTGGGGCCGGGTTCGGGGCTGTCAGAGGTGTCCTTCTTGCTTGCCTAGATCACCCGCTTCCTTTATCCGGTGGAGTTGCCTCGCATGCGAGCGAGCCGCGGCCGCAATTTTGGGGCGGGCGCGTGATACGGGAAGGTCTGCCGGGGACTTTGATCCGGAGGCGGGCTGCCTTTCCGAGCCGATCGCGCTCGCGTGAAACGAAGGTTGCGAAGGGAATACCCGCGAATGGCCAATGTTGTCGTCGTCGGCGCCCAGTGGGGCGACGAAGGGAAAGGCAAGATCGTCGATTGGTTGTCGGAACAGGCCGACATCGTCGTGCGATTCCAGGGCGGCCACAACGCCGGCCATACGTTGGTCATCAACGGCGAAACCTTCAAACTCGCCCTATTGCCATCCGGGGTTCTGCGGCCCTCGAAGCTCGCAATCATAGGTAATGGCGTGGTGTTCGATCCGCAGGCCTTTCTGGACGAGGTTGCCAGGTTGAAGGGGCAGGGCGTTGCCGTCAGCCCCAAAAATCTGCGGATCGCGGAAAACGTCACACTGATCCTGCCGCTGCATCGCGAGCTCGACGCCTTGCGTGAGGAGACCGCCGAACGTTCCAACGCCGTGACAGCGATCGGAACCACGCGGCGCGGCATCGGCCCTGCCTATGAAGACAAGGTCGGCCGCCGCGCGATCCGCCTGATGGATCTCGCCGATCTCGATACGCTGTCGCACAAGATCGACCGACTGCTCGCGCACCACAACGCGCTGCGGCGCGGGCACGGCCTGGAAGAGATCGACGGCGCGGCCATTTTGCGCGAACTGACGGAACTTGCGCCGAAACTGCTGCCCTACGCCGAGACGGTCTGGCGCCTGCTCGATTCCAAACGCCGCGAGGGCAAGCGCATCCTGTTCGAGGGCGCGCAGGGCGCCCTGCTCGATGTCGACCATGGAACCTATCCCTACGTGACGTCGTCCAACACGGTCGCGGCACAGGCGGCGACCGGAACCGGCATCGGCCCCGGAGGCATCGGTTACGTCCTGGGAATCTGCAAGGCCTACACCACCAGGGTCGGCGAGGGCCCGTTCCCGACCGAACTGCGGAACGAAATTGGCGAGGAGATCGGCCGTAGGGGCAAGGAATTCGGCGTCAATACCGGGCGAAAGCGGCGCTGCGGCTGGTTCGACGCGGCGCTGGTGCGCCAGACGGTACGGACCTGCGGCATCGACGGCCTGGCGTTGACCAAGCTGGACATTCTGGACGGGTTTGATTCGATCCGGGTCTGCACCGGCTATCGGCTGGACGGCAGGGAGATCGACCACCTGCCGGCGGGCGAGGGCGCGCAGGCCCGGGTGGTACCGATCTACGAGACCATTGAGGGATGGAAGCAACCCACCGCAAATGCCCGCTCCTGGGCGGATTTGCCGGCCCAGGCCATCAAATATGTCCGCCGGGTTGAGGAATTGGTGGGTTGTTCAATCGCCTTGCTTTCCACGAGCCCGGAACGCGAAGATACTATCCTGGTTCAGAATCCTTTTGAGGCTTGACGAGATGTTTCCTGGACGCGCGCATTGTTGAGTTGAAATGGCCGACTATTACCCGTTGATCGCCCGTGCCATAGCCGGATTGGATCCCAATGCCCCCGGCGAGAGCAGACGCGCGCTCTATGAGCGGGCGCGGGCGGCTTTGATCGCCCAGTTGCGCAGCGTACAACCGCCCTTAAGCGAATCCGAGATCACCCGCGAACGGCTGTCGCTGGAAGAGGCGGTGCGCAAGGTCGAATCAGAGACCGCCCAGCGCGCCCGCGAGGCATCGCGCACGACTGGCGGCGCCGCGCGCGCGGGCGACGCCTTGCGGCGGACCGGCGCTCGCAACGGCGATTCGGCACCTTCTCCGACCGCCCAGTCCGCCGCGCCGCCGCGTCCGCGTACCCCTGCGACGGCGCCGCCGCAGCCGACCTCACGCAACGATCGCCCGCCGCTTGGGCGCGAGGAGCGGAATGGACGCGTCGAGCCGCCACCACTGCCACGACCGCAGCCGCCACAGCCTCCGTCCCAGCCGCAGATCACGATGCAGGAACCGCAGCTGACGCCGGTACGCGATCGCGCGGGCGCGCCACGCCGCGAGGCCGATAACGGTGCGCCGCAGGGACCGGGCGTGCGCGGCTTTCGCGATATAACCGCAGATGCCGACGACCTCGGCCGCGCCGCCGCACAGGCCAGTCGTTCTGCGCGAAAGACATATGCCAATGTGCCTTCGCCGCCGCCGGAGTTCGACCGGATCGAGCCGAACGTGGACCGCGATGCTGATCCGGACGCTCCCTATTCCTACGACGAATCGGTCGAGGAGGCCGAGCATTACAGGCCGCCTGCATCGGCTCCGCGCGCACGCGTTGGCGCAGACCGTGAGCGCGAACCCAAGCGCCGCGGCGCTGGCGCGGTTTTTCCCTTCAAGAGTGCGATTGCTGTCGGCGTCGTCTTGATCCTGGTCGGCGCCGGCATCCTGTGGGGCAAATCCGTGGTGAGCCAAATCAGCGGGCTGTTCAGGTCCTCGCCGGTGGTCGAGGCACCGAAGGACACCTCTGCGCCGCTGACCAAGCCGAAGATCGCCGACCGCGTCGGCCAGCCTTCGCCCACGGAGCAGGTCGCGCCGGTTGCGCAGCGCGTCGTGCTCTATGATGAGGATCCATCCGATCCCAAGGGCAAGCAATATGTCGGCTCGGTGATCTGGCGCACCGAACCGATCAAGGCCTCCGGCAATCAGCAGGCCGACATTGCCGTTCGTGCCGACATCGAGATTCCCGACCGCAAATTCAAAATGACCATGTCGTTCCGCCGCAATACCGACTCCTCGCTGCCGGCGAGCCACACCGCGGAATTGACCTTCATCCTGCCACCGGATTTTCCGGGGGGCGGCGTCTCGAACGTACCGGGTATTCTGATGAAATCGAACGAGCAGGCGCGTGGCACGCCGCTCGCGGGACTAGCGGTAAAGGTAACCGACGGTTTCTTCCTGGTCGGGCTTTCAAATGTCGAAGCGGACCGCGCGCGTAACATCCAGCTGCTCAAGGAGCGCTCCTGGTTCGATATACCGCTGGTTTATACCAACCAGCGCCGCGCCATCATCGCAATTGAAAAGGGTGCGCCGGGCGAACGCGCATTCGACGAGGCGTTCGCAAACTGGGGCGAGTAGGCGAGGGTCGTGTCGCCGAAACAGCAGAGGGGGATGGCATGAAACGCTACTTGATTTTTGTCGCGGTGGCGCCATTGCTCGGTGGATTATGGCAGCTGCTGACCGCGACCATCATGTCGGGATATTGGAGCCATCCGAATGCCGCGGAGGTTGCGAAGCTTTTCAAAATCTTCGGCATGACGCTGCAATTCAGCTATCTGTTCGGTCTCTTACCGGCGCTCATGATCGGCGCGGTGGACGACATCCTTGCTCACTTCAAACGGATCGGTCCGGTGGTGCGAATGCTTCTGGTCGGCGTCATCGCCTTCGTCGCGGCCGAGCTATGGTTTTCCCGAGTGTCGGACACCGGCGCGTTTCAGTCCGTGATGTACGGGCTGGTCGGCTTTATCCCTGGCGCCGTCTGTTCCTGGCTGGTCCACAAATTCGTCGGCGAGCAGCAACCGGTGGCGACACAATCGGCGTAGGCTTGTCTGTTGCTTTCGGCAAAAGCAAAACACCCCCGGCCAGGGTCCGGGGGCGCCTCAAGAAGATATCGCGCAGACCAATGAGCTTACAAAAACCGCGCCTTAGGCGGCGTCCTTGTTTGAACTGTCGGCGGGCGCCGCGGGCCGCGGCCGCCGAGGCAACGGAAAGGCCTCGCTCTCATAGAGCGAGCGGATACCGCTCTGGTCGAAGCGTGCTTCCTCGACCTGCAAATAGGCGCCGTTAAGCGAATCGGCCGGCAATTCCTCGATGGCAAAGCGAACCGCTTCGGCCGCGGTGCCAAAGCGCCTATAGGCGAAGCCCGCCCTCTTTTTCTTGCGAATCGCGGCAGGGAAAAGTTCAGCAGCGGTGTTGAAGTTGAACGGACGCATGGGACGCATGGTCGGGGGCCTCTTGTCTTATTGGCTCTCGCGGGAGCGGCTCGGGATTTTGAAAGACGGTTGCACCGCAACGGGCGGCTCACCGCGCATATGATTTCACTCCCTAATATAGGCTTGTTTGACAGAATTGCGAATCCGGCCGGACCAAATCATGAACCCGGAACCCGCTTCTGGAATCTCCAGTTAGCCGTTCAATTTCAAGACGTTATACTGTCTAAAGCTTATGCAGAAGCAGCAGGACGATGAGCACCACCAGAATAACGCCGCCGAGGCCCATGCCCGAATGACCCATGCCGTAGCCGTAGCCGCCAAAACGGCCGCTCAGGCCGCCCATCAGGTAGATGATCACAAGAATGATCAGGATCAACCCAAGGGACATGGCGCTCCCCCCCTACAAGCGGGCGGCGAACAAAATTCGCCGCTCGCCTAGAGCAAAGCACATCGGGGCTTTTGATTCCAGCTTGGGAACCGCGGTCGCCTATTTCGGCTCCAGCTTCAGCGCCGCCGAATTGATGCAATAGCGCAATCCAGTCGGGGCAGGGCCATCCTCGAACACATGGCCGAGATGGCCGCTGCAACGCGAACAGAGGACTTCGGTACGGATCATGCCGTGGCTGAGATCACGCTCCTCATCGACATGGTTCTCGACCGCCGGACGGGTGAAGCTCGGCCAGCCGCATCCAGAGTCGAACTTGGCATCGGATTCAAAAAGCGGCTGCCCGCAACCGGCGCAGACATAGGTGCCCGGCCGATGCTCATGCTCGTATTCGCCCGAGAACGGCCGTTCGGTCGCCTTCTCGCGCAGTACGGCATATTGCATGGGTGTCAGTTCTTTGCGCCACTCTGCCTCGCTCTTGATGAGCTTGCCTGATTTTGTTCCGGTGTCGGCCATATGTCCTCCGATCCCGATGGGTGATGCGAGTAGGGCTTTGGATTTGACGTTCGCATGAAGTAATCAGCGAACGTCAAATCATCCGCTCCATTAGTTCGTAACGTCCGCGCTCTTCACCAAAGTCGGCTTCTCGCTGTAGTTTTCTGCAAACAGCTTCTTCAAGTTATCGATCTTCGGCAGATCGTTGAAGGCGATATAGGGCTGATTCGGGTGCAGCGTCAGGTAGTCCTGATGGTATGTCTCGGCAGGAAAGAATTCGTCGAGCGCGGAGACCTTGGTGACGATCGGCCTGCCATAGGCATGGCTGCCCTCGAGCTGCGCGATATAGGCTTCAGCGACCTTCTTCTGCTCGCCAGAGGTCGTGAAGATTGCCGAACGATACTGCGTCCCTGAGTCCGGTCCCTGACGATTCAGCTGGGTCGGGTCATGCGCGACCGAGAAAAAGATCTGCAGGATCTTGCCATAGGAGATCTTCTTGGGGTCGAACTTGATCTGAACCGACTCCGCGTGCCCCGTCGTGCCGGTCGAGACCAGGGTATAGTTCGCGGTCATTTTGCTGCCGCCGGCGTATCCGGATACGGCGTTCACGACTCCCGATGTGTGCTGGAAAACGCCCTGCACACCCCAGAAGCAACCGCCCGCGAGGACGGCGGTCTGCAAGCCGTCGGACGACTGGACGTCGACCGCGGGCGCAGGGATTTTCACGGGGTCCTCGGCGGCAAGCGTACGGCTCGTAATGGTTGCTGTGATCGCCAGCGCGCCGATGGCAGTGCAGAGCGCAAGGCGGTTGAGTGTGGTTTTCCGCATGGCATGACCTCTTTGGAGCTTTGTGTCGGAATTAACGGTAGTCTAGGGCGTGCGGCCATCCCACCACAATCGCCTGCGACGCCGAATTTACGGGGCCAGAAAGCAGATTGTTACGGTCATCTACGCACGCTTCCGTGAATAAAACCGGCCGGTTCAAGGCTTTAAGGCCTGGTTCAGCCGGCCGGACGCGAGGACTTCTTCTTCGTGGTCGGGGCGGCGGCGCCGGAAGTACCTCAAAACGCGCCGACAAAAAGGCGATGAGCGCCAGGGCGTGCACACATAAATCCGCGCGTGCAGATGCCGGCATAAGGATGTCCGCTCTACCCTCGGAAGCAGACATCGCAGAAGCGCGAGAGCATGTCCGCTAAGGGCCAGATGCAGACTCATGCGCCGCCACAAAAGTGGCTATTCGATCACCTCGTTAGCCTGAGCGAGCGAAGATGGAGGGATCACAATACCGGTGCGTTCGCGATTTTCAGATTGATTGCTAATTCAAACTTGCTTGGCATCTGAACTGGCAAGTCAGCGGGCTGCGTCCCCGGCTTACTCGGCGGGGCGATCAGCAAGCTGAGAAAGCCTTGCGCGGAGCCGCGGAGCCGCAAAATCGATGAAGCTGCGCATCTTCAGCGGCAGCACCTTTTGATTTGCGTAGATAATGCTCACCGGCACCGGCGCAGGCTCAAACGAACTGAGAACGACCTGCAACTTTCCGTCCGCGACCGCTTGCGCGGCCTGATATGACAGCACCCGGGTCACACCCACGCCCGCAATCGCCGCATCGATCGCGGCTTCTGCGGTGTTGACCGACAGGCGCGACCGGATTGGCAGTACTTCACCCTTCTTGCCTCCGTAGGACCACGACGTTCCTGAATTTAAGGCCTCGAAGGCAATGACGGAAAGTTTTTGAAGATCGCGCGGCGCTTTCGGAACACCG
>Ga0306924_10001450_pt1 | contig 21679 bp, 18 predicted proteins | sample sta12Can44000111_FD_203756 | JGI IMG/M metagenome (GOLD analysis project Ga0306924, IMG submission 203756) | Lab enrichment of tropical soil microbial communities from Luquillo Experimental Forest, Puerto Rico - statanox.12C.anox.44.000.111 (v2)... | ecosystem: Environmental > Terrestrial >...
CCGGCCTACCCGACGGCGAGGAGGATCGCCTCCCTCGTGCCCGGGGTGGGGCAGGGGAACGTCGATCTGGCCACGGTGAAGGAGCCTCGCGAGCTGGAAGGGCTCGACCTGGCGGTGCTCCGCGGCGAGCTGGCGGTCGCCGAGAATGGCGCGGTCTGGGTCGACGCCCGGCTCCTTCCGCACCGGGCCGTGTTCGTCATCACCGAGCACCTCGTCCTGGTGGTCGACGCGGCGGCGGTGGTGAACGACATGCACGAGGCCTACGCCCGCCTCGCCGATCGACCCGTCGGCTACGGGCTGTTCATCTCCGGCCCCTCCAAGACCGCCGACATCGAGCAGGCGCTCGTCATCGGCGCTCAGGGCGCGCGCAGCTGCACGGTCGTGCTGGTGGGGTGAGTCGGCGCGACGCGGCCGTCGGCACCTCAACCGACGTCGTAATCGACGACGGCCCGGTCGGCCCTCACCTTGCCGATGAGCTCGGCCACGCGGACGTGCTCGGGGTGGACCTGGTACGCCTCGAGGGCGGCACGGCTCTCGTGCTCGGAGACGAGCACCACGTCCCAGGCGGCTGGGGAGCGGTTGTAATCGACGCCGACCTCGAGCCGGAGGAGGCCCGGGATCCGGCCGCGCAGCGCCTCGAGGGCAGCCTTGACGCGGGCGGCGTTGGCGGCGCGATCGGCGCCCTCCGCCTGCTCGCGCAGCTTCCACATCACCACGTGACGGACGCTCATAGCTTCTCCCGCACGCTCTTCATCTTGCCGGCGATGGTGTGCTCCTTGTCGCGCCGGTCGTCGATCTTGACGAGCGTCGAGACGCGCACCGCGCCCTGGGTGAAGGGGTGCTCGTGCATCTTGCGGACGACCGCCAGCACCTCGTCGAGCGGCCCCTCGATGATGGTGCCCATGGCGGTGAGCTCGTGGGTGAGCCCGGAGTCGCGGAGCACGCGCTCGACGCCGGCGACGTAGCGGGAGACGCTCGGCGTGCCGGTGCCGAGCGGGGTGATCGTGACGAAGACGACGGCCATGAGCGGATGAAAGCGGAAATCGCCGCCGGCGTCGAGGTGTACCGTCGAGCGCGCCCCTGCCGCGCGAGACCCCTTCACCGAAGCAGGAACCGCCCGCTCTCACGAATCCGCCCGAGATCGGTGACCCACCCAGGCGCTCAGAGCCCGTGAGGGGACTTCTTCACAGGCTCTCAGCTCATCTCGACGCGCAGCACCTCGCGCCCGAGCCGCACCGCGTCTCCCTCGTGGAGCTCGCGCTCCGCGCCTGGAGGGATGCGCAGGAACGTGCCGGTCGTCGACCCCAGGTCGCGGAGGCGTGCCCGCCCGTCGCCGTCGAGCAGGACCTCGGCGTGCGCCGCGGACAGGAGCGGGTCGTCGCCGAGGTTCACGGTGGAGCCCGACCGGCCGATGGTGATCGCCGAGCCGGCACGGAGCCAGCATCGGCCGCTGAGTCCGCCCTCGAGCCACTCCTCGAGGACGGCCACCGTCGCCTCCGGGCGCGCGGCGCCGAGGCGGTGCGTTCCGTCGGGGCCGGCCGGAGCCGCCGGCGCGAGCAGTCCGCCGTACCGGAGCAGGCGGTCGCCGACGGCGAAGAAGCTCCCGGGCCGGAGCGGGACGGTGAGTCCCCGGAGCCGCAGGAACACCCCTCCCGCCGCCCCCTCGTCGCGCACGTGCAGCGCGCCGCCCCGGAACGTGAACGTGGCGTGCAGCGGGGCGAGGCACGGATCCTCTGGGAAGAGCAGCTGACCCTGCTCCCGACCTGCCTGAGCGTCGCCCTCGGGCAGCTCGAAGATTCCCCCCGGCGGCGCCTCGCCGCGCTCCACGACGAGGCGCATCTTCGGTGTGGCGGGACGGCCAGGCATCGCCGCCGCCGCTCGATCCGGGATCGGCGGCGGCGCCGCCGGCGCGACGCCCCCGAGCGGCTTGCCGCATCCCGCACAGACACGCGCCCCCGGGTCGTTGTAGGCGTCGCAGTCCCGGCAGACGAGGCCGAGCATGCCGGTGAGGCGGCCCAGCGGGATCGCTGCCCCGCACGACGGGCAGGCGGTCACCGTGACGTCGATGGTCACCCCGCAGGTCTTGCAGGTCAGCACGCTCGAAAAGCCTCCGCGCTTCCGGCGGCTGCGCCGGCAGGGCTCGACCCTACTCCACTCCGGCGAGCCCGCGCCGCCCAACACGCCTGGCGCCACGTCCCACGACCGTAGGACCGGGCGCGAGTCACCGCCGGGGTCGCCTGGCACCCAGGATTCGATTGCGTTACGCATCCTGGCGTGCTTGCCGGGTCTAGAACCGGCAGATAGGCTTTTCGGTCAGGCCCTTGCTGCGCCTCAACGACATTCTCGACCGTGTCAGCGGTTACCACCCGGACCCGGACCTCGACCTCATCAAGAAGGCCTACGTCTACTCGGCGAAGGTCCATCAGGGACAGATCCGCAAGTCGGGTGAGCCGTACCTGATCCACCCCCTCGAGGTCGCCGGGATCCTGGCCGAGATGCACCTCGACGAGGCCTCGGTCGTGACCGGCCTCCTGCACGACACGATCGAGGACACGCTCGCCACCAAGGAAGAGATCGCCGAGCTGTTCGGGCCCGAGATCGCGGAGCTCGTCGACGGGGTCACGAAGCTGTCCCAGTTCACCGCCGGGAACACGCAGGAGGAGAAGCAGGCCGAGAACTTCCGCAAGATGGTCGTGGCGATGGCGAAGGACATCCGCGTCCTGCTCGTGAAGCTCGCCGATCGCACGCACAACATGCGGACGCTCGAGCACATGAACGCGGAGAAGCAGGAGCGCATCGCCCGGGAGACGCTCGACATCTACGCGCCGCTCGCGAACCGGCTCGGCATCCAGTGGGTCAAGACGGAGCTGGAGGAGCTCTCCTTCAAGTACCTGCGGCCGAGCGACTACGCCGAGCTGGAGAAGAAGGTCGAGGCGCGGGCGCAGGAGCGCGACAAGTTCATCGCCGAGGTGGTGGGGATCATCCGGGGCAAGCTCGACGAGGCCGGGATCCAGGGCGAGGTGTACGGGCGCGTGAAGCACCTGTACTCCATCTGGCGGAAGATGCAGATCCAGAACATCGACTTCGAGCAGATCCACGACGTCATCGCGTTCCGCGTCATCGTCCAGGACGTCGCGCACTGCTACGAGACGCTCGGCCTCGTCCACTCGCTGTGGAAGCCGGTCCCGGGGCGCTTCAAGGACTTCATCGCCATCCCCAAGCCGAACATGTACCAGTCGCTCCACACCACCGTGATCGGGCCGCGGGCGGAGCGGATCGAGATCCAGATCCGCACCCAGGAGATGCACAAGATCGCGGAGGAGGGCGTCGCCGCCCACTGGGCCTACAAGGAGGGCAAGCGCGGCGAGGCGCCGAGCGCGAAGGACGCCGCGAAGTTCGGCTGGCTGCGGCAGCTCCTCGAGTGGCAGCGCGACCTCACCGACCCCACGGAGTTCCTCGAGACGGTGAAGGTCGACCTCTTCGCCGACGAGGTGTTCGTCTTCACGCCCAAGGGCGACGTGAAGAGCCTGCCACGCGGCGCCACCCCGCTCGACTTCGCCTACGCCGTCCACTCCGAGGTGGGCGAGCACACCGTGGGCGCCAAGGTGAACGGGAAGATCGTCCCGCTCCGCTCCAAGCTCAAGAATGGCGACACGGTCGAGATCCTCACCTCGCCCACCAGCCACCCTTCGAAGGACTGGCTCGGGTTCGTCAAGACGAGCCGCGCCCAGACCCGCATCCGCAGCTTCATCCGGCAAGCGGAGCACAAGCGCTCGCTCGAGATCGGGAAAGAGCTGGCGGAGCGCGAGCTGCGCCGGTACGGGCTCTCGCTCACCAAGCTCACCAAGGGCGGCGAGCTCGACCAGGCGGCCACGGCGCTCGGCTACAAGAAGGGCGACGACGTGCTGGTCGCGCTCGGCTACGGCAAGGTCGGGCCGCACCAGATCCTGCAGCACCTCGTGCCGGCCGAGAAGCTGGCCGGGCCGGCGCCGGCGGAGGAGCCCACCTCCCGGCTCACCGAGCTCTTCCGCAAGGTCGCGCGCCGGCCCACGGGCGGGGTGCGCATCAGCGGCATCGACGACGTGCTCGTCCGGTACGGCAAGTGCTGCAACCCCGTGCCGGGCGACGAGATCGTCGGGTTCATCACGCGCGGCCGCGGCGTCACGGTCCACACCCGCGCCTGCGACAAGACCCTCACCCTCGACCCGCTGCGGCGGGTCGACGTGTCGTGGGACACCCGCGCCAGCGAGGTCAAGCGGCCGGTCTCGATCAAGGTGGTCACCGACGACCGCCCGGGCGTGCTGGCGCAGATCTCGAAGACGATCAGCGAGGCCGGGATGAACATCTCCCAGGCGACCTGCCGGACGACCGGCCTCGGCCGCGCGGTGAACACCTTCGAGATGTCCATCGGCGAGGTGAAGCAGCTCCGCAACGTCATGCGCAGCATCGAGGGCATCGAGGGCGTGGTCTCGGTGGAGCGCCTCTACGCGGCGGAGCGCGTGCCCTCCTAGCGAGGCCGGCGAAGCAGGCCGCGCAGTCCACCGCGCGACGGTGCGCCCGACGCCGCAGAGCCTGCGCGGCCACGGCACGCTACTGGACCGCGATCACCTCGATCTCCGCTCGAGCGCCCTTGGGCAGCGCGGCCACCTGGACCGTGGAGCGGGCCGGCGGCGCGCTCCCGAAGCGGCGGGCGTAGACCTCGTTCATGCGCGCGAAGTCGGCGAGATCGGCGAGGAAGACCGTCGTCTTCACCACGTCGCCGAAGGTCATGTTCGCGGCGGCCAGCACCGCCTCGACGTTGGCGAGGATGCGCTCGGTCTGGACGCCGATTTCGCCCTGGACGAGCTCGCCGGTGGCCGGATCGAGCGGGATCTGTCCAGAGCAGTACAGCGTGCGGGCGCCGCCGCGCTCCACGAGCACGGCCTGGCTGTAGGGACCGATGGCGCGCGGGGCGCCGGGCGAGGAGATGGTGGTATGGGCCATCCACGCAGGATAGCGGACCGGCATCGCGCCCGCTGCTGCGAACGCTACGGTTCCTCGTAGGTGTACGTCTGGCCGGCGTAGTTGCGGAACGTCCAGCGCTTCCCCTCGTGCTTCAGGACGTACTCGGGGTTGACCGGGATCTTGCCCCCGCCGTGCGGCGCGTCGACGACGAACTGCGGCACGGCGAGCCCGCTCGTGTGGCCGCGCAGCGCCTCGACGATGCGGATGCCGCTCTCGATCGGCGTGCGGAAGTGGCTGATGCCCTTCGAGAGATCGCACTGGTAGATGTAGTACGGCCGGATCCGCATCAGGAGCAGCTTGTGGTTCAGGTCGAGCACCGTCTTCGGGTCGTCGTTCACGCCCTTCAGCAACACCATCTGGTTGCCGATGACGCACCCGGCGTCGGCGAGCCGCCGCGCCGCCTCGAACGCCTCGGCCGTGCACTCCCTGGGATGGTTGAAGTGCGTGTTGACGTAGACCGGGTGGTGCCTGCGCAGCATGTAGACGAAGTCGTCCGTCACGCGCTGCGGCAGCGTGACGAGGTTGCGCGTCCCGAGCCGGAAGATCTCGACGTGAGGGATGGCCCGCAGCCGGCCCAGGATGTAGTCGAGCCGCTCGTCCGAGAGCGAGAGCGGGTCGCCGCCCGAGATGACGACGTCGCGGATCTCCGGGTGCGCGGCGATGTAGCCCAGCCCGTCCTCGATCTGCTTCTTCGCCGCGGCGCTGGTCGGGTCGGCCACCTTCCGCTTGCGGGTGCAGTGGCGGCAGTACACCGGGCAGTTGTGCGTGGTGTAGAAGAGGACGCGGTCGGGGTAGCGGTGCGTGATGCCGCGCACCGGCATGTCCCGCTCCTCGGCCAGCGGATCCTCGAGGTCCGAGGGGGCGATCTGCATCTCGCCCATGGTCGGCACCGCCTGCAGCCGCACCGGGCAGGTCGGGTCCTCGGGGTCCATCAGCGCCGCGTAGTACGGCGTGATACCCATGTGGAACTCGGCCGCGGTCTCGCGCGCGGCCTGCCGCTCCCCGTCGGTGACGCGGATCACCGACTCGAGCTGCTCGAGCGTCGTGATGCGCTCGCGCTGGTGCCAGTGCCAGTCGTTCCAGAGCGTGGCGGAGATGCTCCTCCAGATCGAGCGCGGGCCAGGCGGGAAGCGAGACGTGATGTGGCGGACCGGGCGCGGGTCGCCTGCGACGCTCAGGTCGGGCGCCCCGGGAGGCCGGGGAGACGAAGCCTCGCCCGTCAGGACCGGGAGGGTGGCCATCGTTGACGCTCGCTCCTTCGAGGCGGCCGAGCCGCCCTATGTACTCTTAACATCGACCGAAGGAGGTGGCACTCGCCGCCCCCCCGCCATGCCCCCAGAGTACCGCGCGGGGCCGACGTGTGAACAAGCAGTTCTGGCGCTCTTTTGACTTTCCGGGAGGGGCTGCGTAGGTTCGCGCGTTTTTCTCCGGTGGCCATCGCCCGAGGCGGCGCTGCGCCCTGGACGAGCGGAAGAAACGATGAGCGGGCGCGACCTCTTTCCGGGAGTCAGCGAAGCAGCGTGGCGAGACTGGCGCTGGCAACAGCGCCACGCCCTGCGCACGCCGGAGGCGGTGGCGCGGCTGATCGAGCTCACTGACGCGGAGCGTCGCGGGCTCGAGCTGACCGCCCAAGTCTTCCGCCTCGGCATCACGCCCTACTACGCCTCCCTCATCGACCCGCGCCATCCCTTCTGCCCGGTGCGGATGCAGGCCATCCCGGTGGCGGCGGAGTCGGAGACGGCCCAGGGCGACCTGCGCGACCCGCTCGGGGAGGATCGGCATCGCCCTCGCCGCGCGGTCGTCCACAAGTACCCCGACCGCGTCCTCTTCCTCGTCAGCGACACCTGCGCCGTCTACTGCCGCCACTGCACGCGACGCCGGATCACGGGCGGCGAGGAGGGCGCCTTCGACCGCGCCGCGGCCGAGGAGGGGCTCGCGTACGTCCGCGCTCACCCCGAGGTGCGGGACGTCCTCGTCTCCGGCGGCGATCCCCTCGTGCTCGGGGACGAGCGGCTTGGATGGCTCCTCCGCGAGCTGCGCGCCATCCCGCACGTCGAGATCCTCCGCCTCGCCACCCGCGCCCCGGTCACCTGTCCCATGCGCGTCGACGACGCGCTGGCGCGCCTGCTGCGCAGCGTGAAGCCCCTCTTCGTCGTCACGCACTTCAACCACCTCAAGGAGTGCACGCCGGAGGCGCAGGAGGCGTGCGAGCGCCTCGTCGACCACGGGGTGCCGGTCGAGAACCAGACCGTGCTGCTCCGCCGCGTGAACTCGAACGCACGCAACATCCGGGCGCTCAACCACCGGCTGCTCGCCTGGCGCGTCCGGCCCTACTACCTTCACCAGGGCGACGTCGCCGAGGGCACGGGTCACCTGCGGACCCCGCTCGCCTGCGGGGTCGAGATCCTGGAGCAGCTGCGCGGCCACACGAGCGGACTGGCCGTGCCGCACCTCGCCGTCGACCTCCCCGGCGGCGGTGGAAAGGTGACGCTCCAGCCGGAGTACCGGCTCGCGCCGGCGGGCGGCGGGCCCGGCACCTGGTTCCGTAACTACCGCGGCGAGCGCTACCTCTATCCGGATCCCCCCGAGGCGGACTGCAGCTGCCCGTACGACGAGGTCTTCCACACGGGCCCAGCCCGACGGAGTGTCGAGTGATCGCGAAGGTCATCGAGGTGCTGGCGGTCTGGACGACGGGCGTGATCTCCGCGCTCGGCTACGGCGGAGTGGTGCTGCTCATGGGCATCGAGAGCGCCTGCATCCCGCTGCCCTCCGAGATCATCATGCCGTTCGCCGGCTACCTCGTGTATGCGGGCCAGTTCTCGCTCCACGGGGCGGCGCTGGCGGGCGCCGTCGGTTGCGTCGTCGGCTCCATCCCCGCCTACTGGCTCGGCCAGTACGGCGGCCGGCCGCTGATCGAGCGCTGGGGCCGGTACGTCCTGCTCTCCCACAAGGAGCTCGACCTGGCCGACCGGCTCTTCGCCCGCCATGGCCAGTGGGTGGTGCTCGTGGGGCGGCTCCTCCCGGTCGTCCGCACCTTCATCGCGTTCCCGGCCGGCGTGGCGCGGATGAACATGACGAAGTTCATCCTGTACACGTTCGTCGGGTCGTACCCGTGGTGCTACGGCCTCGCCTGGGTGGGGATGAAGCTCGGTGAGCAGTGGAACAAGGACCCCCGCCTCAAGGCGGCGTTCCACCGCTTCGATCTCGCCATCGGGCTCGCCCTCGTCGCGGCCGTCGCCTGGTTCGTCTGGCACAAGCTCAAGGAGACGAAGGCGCCTCGCGGCGCCGCCCCCGTCGTCCGCGAGGGCGCCGAGGAGGGGTAGGTCGTGCGGACCGCGGCCATCCTGCTCGCGCTGCTGGCCTCCGCGCCCGCCCGCGGCGTCGAGGTGGTCCGGATCGCGGTGGCGCTCGGGCCGGGCCCGGTGACGGTGTCCGCCCCCGGACTCTCCGCCGCCCCGCTGCACGAAGGGGCCGTCGCGCAGGAGGTCGCGCGCGGGCAGGCCGTCGTCGCGATCTCGGGCGACGTCCTCACGCTCAACGGCGCGACCCTCGACGCCGGCGGCGTCGTGCTCGGCGCCGCCGCCCCGCTGCGCGTCGACGTGGTCCCCGACGCCGCTTTCGCCGGTGAGCTGGAGGTCCGGCGCGTGCCGTCCGGACTGGCGGTGATCCATGCCCTGCCGCTCGAGGATTACGTCTCCGATGTGACGATGGCGGAGATGCCGGTTCGCTTCCCGCCCGCGGCGCTCGAGGCCCAGGCGGTGGCGGCGCGCACCTTCGCCGTGTTCAAGAAGCTGGAGGCGGTCGCCGAGGGCCGGCCCTGGCACCTCGGCGCGACCGTGCTCGACCAGGTCTACCGCGCCGGGCCGCCCGACCCGCGCGCCCGCGCGGCCGCCCTCGCCACGGCGGGGGAGGTGCTCGTGTTCGAGCACGCGCCCATCGAGGCCTACTTCCACTCGACCTGCGGCGGCCGGACGGAGCGGGGTGGCGATGCGCTCGGGCGCGACCGTCCCTACCTCGCGTCGGTCGCCTGTGATCGCTGTCGCGCGTCGCCGCGGGCGCGCTGGACGGTGAGGATCTCCGCCGCCGAGCTGGGCGCGCGCGCCGGCCTCGGGGGGCAAGCGGCATCGGCGCGCGTCGCGGCGCGGACCTCCAGCGGCCGGGCGGCGCGGGTCGAGATCTCGGCCCGCGGCCGTACCGCGGCGCTGTCGGCGGTCGATCTCCGGCAGCGGCTCGGCTACGACCGGCTGCCCTCGCTCGCCTTCGACGTCGCGGTCGCGCGCGGGTCGGCCGTGTTCACGGGCCGCGGCTCCGGCCACGGCGCGGGCCTCTGCCAGTGGGGCGCCGCCGGCGCGGCGGCTGCCGGAGAGGGCTACCGTGCCATCCTGGCGCGGTACTACCCGGGGACGGAGATCGTCAGGATGTATTGACGCGAGGGGCAAGCCCCTCTCCCCCGCCTGGCGGCGGGGCGAGGGAGACGAGACGCAGAGGTGATCGAAGCCTGTCCCCCACCGGCGGGGGAGTGGGGGCGGAGCCCCCACCAAGAAGTCGGCGAAGCCGGCGGCCGCTCGTGTGAGCGAGCGAAAGCGCCGAAGGCGCCGCCGCCGGCAAGGGAGAGGGGGCCGACCCGTGTTAGACAAGGGCCCGTTACCGTGACCCTCTCCGACTTCGACTACCCGCTCCCCGAAGAGCTCATCGCGCAGGAGCCGGTCTCGCCGCGAGACGCGTCGCGGCTCCTGGTGGTGCCGCGCGAAGGCGAGTGGGCGGAGCTGCGGTTCTCCGAGCTCGACCGGCTGCTCCGGCCCGGCGACCTCCTCGTCATGAACGACACCCGCGTCATCCCGGCCCGGCTCCTCGGGACCAAGGAGAGCGGCGGCCGGTGCGAGCTCCTTCTGCTCGAACCCCTCGACGGCGAGGATGGCGCGCGCTGGCGCGCGCTGGGACAATCCTCGAAGCCGCTGCGGCCCGGCGCGCGGCTCGCCTTCGGCGGGCTCACCGCGACGGTCCTCGAGGCGCTCGGGGGCGGGCTGTTCGAGGTGCGCTTCGACCGAGCCGGCGCGGCGCTGCGGGCGGCGCTGGAGGCGGAGGGGCGCTTGCCGCTCCCGCCGTACATCCGGCGCGAGCCGAACACCGCCGATCGCGAGCGCTACCAGACGGTGGTGGCGCGGGTGCCGGGCAGCGCGGCGGCGCCCACCGCCGGGCTGCACTTCACGCCCGAGCTGCTGGCGCGGCTGTCCGCGCGGGGCGTCGAGGGCGCCTCGGTCACGCTGCACGTCGGCGCCGGCACCTTCCTGCCGGTCCGCGGCGACGACCTCGACCAGCACCGGATGCACGAGGAGCGCTACCACGTGCCCGAGGAGGCGGCCCGCGCTTTCACCGCCTGTCGGGCGCGCGGCGGCCGCGTCGTGGCGGTGGGGACGACGGCCGTGCGGACGCTGGAGAGCGCGTTCGAGCGCGGCGCGCTGCGCCCGGGCCCGGGCCGGACGTCGCTGTTCGTGCGCCCGGGGTTCCACTTCCAGGCGGTGGACGCGCTGGTGACGAACCTGCACCTGCCGCGGTCGACGCTGCTCATGCTCGTGTGCGCCTTCGCTGGCCGCGAGCGCGTCCTCGCCGCGTACGGCGAGGCGGTGCGCCGCCGGTTCCGGTTCTTCAGCTACGGGGACGCCATGTTCTTGGGTTGACCTGTGGACGGAGAGGGGAGCGCCGTGGCCAAGCTGCACAGCATCGAGCTGAACCTCGCGCCCGCGCAGTACCTCGCTGGCTGGAACCCGGAGTCGGGCAAGCTGTTCCTGCCCGCGCTCTCGGACGCGCGCAGCGGCGACGAGGTGGCGGCGCGGGTCGGCATTCTGGGGCAGGGCATCCGGGCCACGGTCTTCGGGGCGGTGGCGCTCGTGCGGCGGTTCGGTCGGCCCTCGCTGCCTCCCGGGGTCGAGCTGGTTCTGGACGCGACGAGCCTGCCGGCGGCCCGCTTCCTCGCGCTCGCGGCGCGCGGTGAGCCGATCGAGTTCCGCGAGCGGGAGCCCCGGCACGTGGCGACGCGCCCGCTGCGGGTCCGGGGCGAGCGCGGCGAGGCACGATCCGCCACCACCCTCAACGTCTCGCAGGGCGGCTGCGCCCTCGCCTGGGCGGGGCCGCTCCCGGGCGTCGGCGAGGTCCTGGCGGTGAAGCTCGGAGACGGGCTGCTCGCCCCGACGGCGCGGGCGGTGGTGTGCTGGGCGGCGGGCGTGCCGCCGCAGGGCGCCGTGGGGCTGCGCCTCGTCGGAGAGGGGCGGGCGGCGCGCGCCTGGCGGGCGATGGCGGAGGACGCGGCGCGGTCGGGGGGCCCCGCCGCCTGAACAGTGACGCCGTGGCCCGACAGGCTTGACAAGCCACTCGGCGGCGGCGAAACCCGCGCCCGTGATCTCGTTCCAGCTCCTCGCGCAGGACGGCGCCGCCCGGCGCGGCCGGCTCGTCACGCCTCACGCCGTGGTGGAGACGCCGGTCTTCATGCCGGTGGGCACCGCCGCCACCGTGAAGACGCTCTCCCCGCGCGACCTCGAGGAGCTCGGCGCGCGCATCGTCCTCGGCAACACCTATCACCTGTACCTGCGGCCCGGGCACGAGCGCGTGCGGCGGCTCGGCGGGCTGCACGGGTTCATGGCCTGGCCAGGCGCGCTGCTCACCGACTCGGGCGGGTTCCAGGTCTTCAGCCTGGGGGAGGCGGCGCGCGCCTCCGGCGAGCCGGCCGAGGCGCCGAAGGGCCTCGTCCGCATCTCGGAGGAGGGGGTGGAGTTCCGGAGCCACCTCGACGGCGCGCGCCACTTCCTCTCGCCGGAGCGCGCCATCGAGATCCAGGAGGCGCTCGGGGCGGACGTCATCATGGCGTTCGACGAGTGCCCGCCCTCGAAGGCCGAGCGCAGCTACCACGAGGCGTCGCTGGCGCGGACGCAGCGCTGGCTCGTGCGCTGCCGCGACGCGTGGCACGCGGACGGCGCGTGCGCGCTGTTCGGCATCGTCCAGGGCGGGCTCTTCCCCGACCTGCGCCGCCGCGCGATCGAGGAGGCCGCCGCGCTGGACCTGCCCGGCTATGCGCTCGGAGGCTACGCGGTCGGGGAGGAGCCGGAGGAGATGTGGGCGGGCGTCGCGCGCGACGCGCCGCTGCTGCCGGCGGAGAAGCCGCGCTACCTCATGGGCGTCGGCACGCCCGAGGACCTCCTGCAGGGCATCGCCGCCGGCGTGGACATGTTCGACTGCGTCCTCCCCACCCGCTGCGCTCGCAACGGCCTGCTCTTCACGAGCCAGGGGCGGCTGACCATCCGCAATGCCGCCTTCCAGGACGACGACCGGCCGGCCGATCCCTCCTGCGCCTGCTACACCTGCCGGACGTTCTCGCGCGCCTACCTGCGCCACCTCTTCCGAGCCGGCGAGCTGCTCGGCCTGCGCCTCAACACGCTCCATAACGTCCATTACTTCCTCGATCTCATGGCGGGAGCGCGCAGGGCGATCGAGGAGGGGCGGCTCGAGGCCTATGCCCGCGAGAAGCGGGATGGCTGGAAGAAGGGGCCACTGTAAGCGTCTTCGAACCGTCACATGGCCGCGGTGGCGCGGGCGCGTTACCCGTTGCGGTGGCAGCTCAAATGCTGCTAAAAGACGGCACTTTTTCCGCCTTCACGGAGATCGCATGCACCAGGCTTTCGCGGCTTTTCTGAGCCAGACCGCGCCCGAGGCGGGGAGCCCGCTGGGCGGCCCCATGTCGATGCCCCTCATGCTGCTGCTCATGTTCGGCGTCTTCTACTTCGTGCTCTGGAGGCCGCAGGCGAAGGAGCGAAAGAAGGTCGAGAGCTTCCGCCAGAACATGAAGAAGGGCGACCGGATCTGGACGCAGGGCGGGCTCATCGGCACGGTCGCTCAGGTCGAGGACCAGGCGGTGCTGCTCGACATCGGCGCCGGCAAGGTGCGCGTCCTGAAGCAGTTCGTCGGCGGCGAGTTCAAGGAGAAGGGCGAGGCCGTCGAGGCGCAGAAGGCGGAGGCGAAGAAGTAAAATGGAACGGAACTGGTACCTGCGGGTCGCCCTCATCGTGGGCGTACTCGTCTTCAGCGTCTACCAGCTCGTGCCGAGCTGGTTCTACTTCCGGCTGCCGCCCGAGCAGCGCTCCGGCGAGAAGTTCGAGCAGTCGGTGCCGAGCTGGGCCCCCAGCGCGCGCAAGCACCTCAACCTCGGCCTCGACCTGCAGGGCGGCATCCTCCTCGCCATGGGCGTCGACGTCGATCGGGCGATGAAGGCCAAGGTGGCCCGCCGCGCCGACGAGATCGCCGACTTCCTCCGCGAGAAGAAGATCCCGGTGGAGGCGTCCGCGCCCACGTCCGATGGCACGCGCATCGCGGTGAAGACCTCCGATCCGCGCAAGGTCGAGTCGATCGTGCTCGACCAGTACGGGACCGAGCTCAGCTCGCCGTCGGGCGCGCCGCAGGGCACCGTCTACTTCGCGTTCAAGACGAACGTGCTCAGGGACTTCCAGGCCAAGGCGGTCGACCAGGCGGAGAAGACGATCCGCAACCGCGTGGACAAGTGGGGCGTCACCGAGCCGGACATCAAGCGCAAGGGCAACAACCAGATCCAGATCCAGCTCCCCGGCTTCAAGGATCCGGAGAAGGCGAAGGAGCTGCTCGGCCGAACGGCGCAGCTCGAGTTCAAGATCACGGACGACGAGTCGACCGCGCTCGACGGCGTGCGCGGCCAGCTGCCGGCCTGCCCGGCGGACCAGGGCATGATTCGCACGCCGCTGCCCGACACGGGCTGCTGGTCGGTCGAGGGCGTGGAGCTCCCCGGCGGCGCGGCCCGGCAGGTGACCTTCATCGCCGCCAACACGCGTCCCCAGCTCGACGCCGCCGTCGAGAAGGTGGCGAAGCCGCTGCTCCAGCCCGGTCAGGAGATCGGTGTGGGCGAGAGCACCGTCGGCGCGGGCGTGGTGAAGGAGCACTTCTACCGGACCTACCTGCTGCACGCGAAGACCGAGCTCACCGGCGACTACATCTCCGACGCGCGCGCGGCGATGGACAACTCGCAGGGAGCTGGCCGCCCGGTGGTGGTGTTCACGATGACGCCCGAGGGCGGGCGCCTCATGGAGAAGCTGACCACCCAGAACCTCGGCCGGCGCATGGCGACGGTGCTCGACGGCAAGGTGGAGACGGCGCCGTACATCCAGGGCAAGATCTCCACCAACGGTCAGATCACGCTCGGCTCGAACCGCCCGTACCAGCAGATGTTCGAGGAGGCGAACGAGATCGCGCTCGTGCTGAAGGCGGGCGCGCTGCCCGCCCCGGTGACCATCTTCGAGGAGCGCACCGTGGGCGCGACCCTCGGGCCGGAGCTCATCCGGAAGGGCACCACCGCGGCCCTCATCGGCCTCATGCTGGTGGTGGCGTTCATGATCCTCTACTACCGGGCGACCGGCCTCATCGCGGACCTGGCGCTCGTGCTCAACGCGCTGCTCGTGCTCGCCATCATGTCGATCATCGGCTCGACGCTCACGTTGCCGGGCATCGCCGGGTTCGTGCTCACGCTCGGCATGGCGGTCGACGCCAACGTCCTCATCAACGAGCGCATCCGCGAGGAGCTGCGGGCAGGGCGCACCGTCCGTCAAGCGGTCGAGCAGGGCTACGACAAGGTGTTCTGGACCATCGTCGACAGCCACGTCACGACCCTCGTCGCCGGCGTCGTCCTCATGCAGTACGGCTCCGGCCCGGTGCGCGGCTTCGCGGTGACCCTCATCATTGGGCTCGTCGCCTCGATGTTCACCTCCATCGTGGTGACCCGCGCCTTCATGGACTTCTTCACGCGTCGCGACACGGCGCGCCTGAGCGTCTGATGAAATTCAAGACCTTCGACATCATCCCGCACAACACGAAGTTCGACTTCGTCGGGAAGCGCCACATCGCCGTGACGCTGTCGCTGATCGCGAACGCCGCGGTCATCCTGTGGGCCGTCTTCCACGGCCTCAACTTCGGCGTCGACTTTGCCGGCGGCACGGAGATGGAGGTCAAGTTCCAGCAGGCCGTCGATCCGGCCGCGATCCGCAAGGGGGTCGAGGACCTCGGGTTCAAGGACGCCTCCGTGCAGACGTACGGGGCGGACTCTGAGCACACCTACCTCATCCGCGTCGGCCGCGTCGCCCTCATGAGCCAGGAGGACGTGAACCGCGTCGTCCAGGCGGTGGAGGCGAAGTTCCCGGTGCAGGGCACGCCGCACTTCAACCCGGACGTCGGGGACAAGATCGACTTCCAGTTCCAGGGCACGCCGCCCACGCCGGAGCAGCTCAAGGCGGCGGTCGAGTCGACCGGGGCGCGGGTCCGCGAGGTGCGTGAGGAGGCCGGCCTCACCGCCGGCACGAGGTCCTTCGCCGTCATCACGCAGGGGATCCAGGACAAGATCGAGCGCGAGCTCTCGTCACGCTTCAGCGAGGCGAAGCCCGACGTGCGGCGCGTCGAGTACGTCGGCCCGGCGGTGGGCCGTGAGCTCCGCAACCAGGGCTTCAAGGCCATCCTCTACGCGATGGCCCTCATCGTCGTGTACGTGGGCCTGCGCTTCGACTTCCGCTTCAGCCCGGGCGTCATCATCGCCCTCATCCACGACGCCATCATCACCCTCGGCTACTTCGCCTTCAGCGGGCGCGAGTTCAACCTGACCTCGGTGGCGGTCATCCTCACCGTGGTCGGCTACTCCGTGAACGACACGGTCGTCGTCTACGACCGCATCCGCGAGAACGCGGCCAAGTTCAAGGGCAAGAGGCTCGGCGATCTCGTGAACGAGTCCATCAACGAGGTCCTCGGCCGGACCTTCCTCACCTCGTTCGCGACGGCGCTCTCGCTCATCGGCCTGCTCGTGTACGGCGTCGGGACCATCTTCGACTTCTCGGCCGCGATGATGCTCGGCATCATCTCCGGCACGTACTCGACCTGGTTCATCGCCGCCCCGATGACGATCTGGCTCGAGGAGCGGGCCGCGAAGAAGGGCGCCCCCGCCCGCGCCGAGCGCGAGCCGGCCCGCGCCGTGAGGTGACGAAGGAGTAGGGCGGGGTCTCATCCCCGTCCGCGTAGGGCGGGGGTGTGTCCCCCGCCGCCGATGGAGCCCGCTCGCCTCTCGGCGGCCGGGCTCCTCGCGTTTTGCGGGGTCGCCCTTCGACTCCGCTTCGGGCGCAGCCGACGTAGTCGAAGCGCGCCGGACCAAGCGCCGCCCTGTCAGCCCGGCGTGCTACGTCACCCCGCGTGTTGCCGAGGCGCTGGGTCGACGTGGAGTGCGACGACGCCGTTGCGGCGCGGCTGGCGCGCGAGCTCGGCCTCGATCCCTTGGCGTCCCGCGTGCTCGCTTGCCGCGGGCTCGGCGATCCCGCCGCGGCGCAACGCTTCCTCGACCCCAGGCTCGCCGATCTCCCCGACCCCTTCCTCATGTCGGGCATGGAGCCCGCGGTCGCGAGGCTTGCGCGCGCCCTGGAGGCCGGCGAGCGCATCGCGCTGTACGGCGACTACGACGTGGACGGCGTCACCTCGACCGCGCTGCTCGCCGGCTTCCTCCGCGCCGCCGGCGGCGACGTCGTCACGTACGTCCCGCACCGTCTGGTCGAGGGCTACGGCCTCAACACCGGTGCCGTGAGGCGCCTCGCGGAGGGCGGCGCGAAGCTGCTCGTCTCGCTCGACTGCGGCATCACCAGCGTGGCCGAGGTGCGCGCCGCGGCCGAGCTGGGCGTCGACGCCGTCGTGGTGGACCACCACACGGTCCCGGTCGAGCTCCCTGCCGCGGTCGCCATCCTCAACCCCCACCAGCCCGGCTGCCAGTATCCGTACAAGCCGCTGGCCGCCGTGGGCGTCACCTTCTGCCTCGCGATGGCGCTGCGCAAGCGGCTGCGCGAGGCGGGCCGCTTCGGTCCCATGCGCCCCGAGCCGAACCTCCGCGAGGCGCTCGATCTCGTCGCGCTCGGGACGGTCGCCGACGTGGTCTCGCTCACCGGCGTGAACCGGATCCTGGTGCGCTGGGGCCTCGAGGAGCTGTCGCGGACCCGCCGCCCTGGCCTGCGCGCCCTGAAGCGCGTGGCCGGGATCCCCGACGGCGCCGCGATGGGGGCCGGCCAGGTCGGGTTCCGGCTCGGGCCCCGGCTCAACGCGGCCGGCCGCCTCGACGACGCGGCCCGCGGGGTGCGGCTGCTCCTCTCGGAGGACGAGCGCGAGGCCGCCGCGCTCGCGGACGAGCTCGACCGCGAGAACCGCGCCCGGCAGGACATCGAGCGCCAGATCCAGGAGGAGGCGCTGGCGCAAGCCGAGGAGCGCGTCTCCGCCGGGGCACGTGGGCTCGTGCTGTGGCGGGACAGCTGGCACCCCGGGGTGGTGGGCATCGTCGCGTCGCGTGTCGTGGAGCGGTTCCACCGCCCGACGGTGCTGGTCGGGGTCGCGAACGGGGTGGGGAAGGGGAGCGGCCGCAGCATCGAGGCCTTCCACCTCCACGACGCGCTCGCCGCCTGCGCCGGACACCTGCAGAGGTTCGGCGGACACGCGCACGCGGCGGGCGTGACGGTCGATCCTCCCGCGCTGCCGGGTTTCCGCGCTGCCTTCGAGGCGTTCGCGGGTGAGCGCCTCTCCGAGGAAGACCTCGTGCCGCGCTGCCGGATCGAGGGCCGGTTCGACGTCGCGGCGGTCTCGGAGCGGGCGGCGCTCGCGCTGGAGAAGCTCGCGCCGTTCGGGGCCGGTCACCCAGAGCCGCTCTTCGCGGTTCGGGCCACTCCGCGCCGGGCGCGCACGGTCGGGGCGGACGGCGCGCACCTCAAGCTCGCCCTGCGTCCTGGCCTGGATGCGATCGGGTTCTCCCTCGGGGACCGCCTCGGCGTGTGCGAGGGCGAGATCGAGGCGGCGGTGACGGTCGGCTTCGACGACTGGGACGGCTCGCGCCGGCTTCAGCTGAGGATCAAGGACCTCCGCGCCGCCTCGTCGTAAGGCGGGGGCTCGTCCGCCGCCGAACGCCGTGCCTCAGGCGAGGCCCCAGCGGACCTTCTGGTGCGCGAACAAGGCGCCCAGACGAGCCAGATCCTGCACCCGGTGGCGCTCGGCCTGGCGCTCGAAGCGCTCCCTGCAGCGGCCGGAGCAGAAGAAGTACTTGCGCTTCTTGTACTCGACGGCCTGCGCGCCGACCGGATCCACGCGCTTCCCGCAGATCGGATCGAAGGCCGCGTCGTCGCCCTTGGTTTGCATCGCCCTTCCTCCTGCGCCGCGCATTCCGTGCGTTTGCAACGGCGGGGCCACGTGGCAACGCCGCGATCCCGGGCAGCCAGGCGTCCGGCGTAGTTGCGCCATGTCATTTTTCCCGTCGGGGTGCTGTAAGAACGATAGAAGTCGAGGCGTTGGGGGCGAACCAGAGGGCGACCGGGCTCGCGCTCCTCGCCTTGACGCGCCGCATTCGCGAGTGTTAGCTGCCTCACCCACTTCCGGAGGCTGATTTGGCCCGCTTCATCACGGACCTCAAGCGCACCCACACGTGCGGTGAACTCACGAAGGAACAGCTCGACCAGGACGTCGTCCTCTACGGCTGGGTCCACAACCGGCGCGACCACGGCGGGGCGGTGTTCATCGACCTCCGCGACCGGGAGGGGCTCACCCAGGTCGTGTTCGAGGCGGACGTCCGCCCGGACGTCCACGAGCTGGCGGGACAGCTGCGGCTGGAGTACTGCGTCGGGATCCGCGGCAAGGTCGTGTCGCGCGGCTCGAACGTGAACCCGAAGCTGAGGACGGGCGAGATCGAGGTCCACGCGAGCGAGCTGGAGATCTTCAACCGCAGCGAGCCGACGCCGTTCCAGATCGAGGACAAGATCGACACCGGCGAGGAGAAGCGGCTCCAGTACCGCTACCTCGATCTGCGCCGCGCGCCGCTCCAGAAGACGCTCATCACGCGCGCGAAGGTGAACCACCTCACCCGCAACTACTTCACGAGCCAGCGCTTCCTCGAGCTCGAGACGCCGTTCATGGTGAAGTACACGCCCGGCGGCGCGCGCAACTTCCTGGTCCCTTCCCGTCTCAACCCGGGCAAGTTCTACGCGCTCGCCGAGAGCCCGCAGCTGTTCAAGCAGCTCTACATGATCGCGGGCTTCGACCGGTACTTCCAGATCGTGCGCTGCTTCCGCGACGAGGACCTCCGCCTCGATCGCCAGCCCGAGTTCACGCAGGTCGACGTCGAGATGAGCTTCGTCGAGCAGAACGACGTCTTCGACGTCATGGAGGGGCTCATCGTGAAGCTGTGGAAGGAGGTGCTCGGGGTGGACATCCCGCGCCCCTTCCAGCGCATGCCGTTCGCCGAGTCGATGGAGAAGTACGGCAACGACAAGCCCGACCTGCGCTTCGACATGCCCCACACCGACCTCACCGCGGTCGTGAAGCAGCACGGCGGCGGTGAGGTCCCGATCCTGAAGGACGCCGTCAACGCGGGCGGGATCGTGAAGGCGATGCGCGTCCCGGGCTCGATGAGCTTCTCGCGGACCGAGATCGACAAGCTCGAGGAGTACGTGAAGGGCATGGGCGCGAAGGGCCTCGCCCGCGCCAAGGTCGCGGAGGGTGGCGAGTGGACGCAGTCGCCGCTCGCGAAGACCATCACCCCCGAGATGCGCCAGGCGATCAACGCCGCGGTGAAGGCCGAGCCCGGCGACCTCATCCTGTTCCAGTTCGGCAAGCCCTCCACCGTGCAGACGGTGATGGCGAACCTGCGCGTCCACCTCGCGAAGAAGCACGGTCTGATCCCGGAGTACGGATCGGGCGGGCAGTGGCGCTTCCTGTGGGTCGTCGACCCGCCGCTGTTCGAGTTCGACGAGGAGGCTGGCGTCTGGGCGGCGGCGCACCACGCGTTCACGCGGCCGCACGACGAGGACGTGCAGTACCTCGAGACCGATCCCGGCAAGGTGAACTGCTACCGCTACGACCTCGTGCTCAACGGCTTCGAGATCGGCGGCGGCTCCATCCGGCTCCACGACCCGGCGGTGCAGGCGCGCGTCTTCAAGGCCATGGGCATCAGCGACGAGGAGGCGCGGTCCAAGTTCGGCTTCCTCCTCGACGCGCTCAAGATGGGCGCGCCGCCGCACGGCGGCATCGCGCTCGGCATGGACCGCCTCGTCATGCTCCTCACGGGCGCCGAGAGCCTGCGCGACGTGGTGGCCTGGCCCAAGACGCAGAAGGGCACCGACCTCATGACCAGCGCCCCCGGCGACGTGGACGCGAAGCAGCTCCGCGAGCTGTACGTGAAGAGCACCCACGAGCCGAGGTGAGACTCAGATCCGCGGGTTGACACATACCCCTCTCCCCGACCCTCTCCCCGCCTGGCGGCGGGGCGAGGGAGACGATATGCACGGCGCGTGATCGACCCTCTCCCCCTCCGGGGGAGAGGGCCAGGGAGAGGGGGGCGGATTCGCGACGTGGTCGCGGCCCCGGCGGGCGGGTAGACTCGCGGACTTGGACTACGACGTCATCGTCCTCGGGGGGGGCGTGAACGGCACCGGGACCGCGCGCGACCTCGCGCAGCGCGGCCTGTCGGTGCTGCTCCTCGAGAAGGCCGACCTCGCTTGCGGCGCGAGCGGCGCCAACTCGGGAATGATCCACGGCGGCATCCGCTACATGCTGTCGGATCGGCACGTCACCGAGCTCGCCTGCCGCGACTCCGGGTACATCCAGCGCATCGCGCCGCACCTGCTCTTCCGCATCCCCTTCCTCATGCCGTTCACCTCGCGGCGCGAGCGGGCGACGCTCGTCGAGCGCGCGACCTGGTACGCCACCGAGGTATACGTCGGCACGTACGACCAGTACCAGCCGCTCAAGCGCGGCAAGCCGTCGACGCGCCTCTCGGCCGAGGAGCTGTACAGCGTGGAGCCGGCGCTGCGTCCCGGGCTCGCAGGCGCCGTGACCTTCGACGAGTGGGGGATCGACTCCCACCGGCTCTGCGTCCTGAACGCGCTCGCGGCGCGCCAGCACGGCGCCGAGCTGCGCACCTGGACGGAGGCGCGCGACCTGCTGCGCGAGCACGGGCGGGTGGTGGGCGTGCGCTTCCGCGACGCGCTCACCGGAGAGACGAGCGAGGCGCGCGCGCCGGTCGTCTTCAACGCCACCGGCGCCTGGTCGCCGCGGCTGGCGCGCGGCAACGGTCTCCGCGTGCCGATGCGGCCGGGGAAGGGCGTCCACCTCACGCTCGACCGGCGCTTCTCGAACTACGGCATCGCCTGCACGGCCGTCGACGGGCGGCAGATGTTCCTCATGCCGCACGAGAACGACTCCATCATCGGCACCACGGACGACGACTACTACGGCGACCCGGACGACCTCGAGGCGACGCACGACGAGATCGAGTACCTGCTCGAGGGCGTCGAGGCGCTCGTGCCCGGCGTGCGCCGGGCGCGGGTGACGCGGGCTTGGTCGGGGCTGCGCACGACGCTCTACGAGTACGGGAAGAACGAGGACGCCCTCTCGCGCGAGCACGCGATCCTCGATCACGCCGGCGAGGGCGCCGACGGGCTGCTCTCGATCGTCGGCGGCAAGCTGGCCAGCTACCGCGCCCAGTCGCAGGAAGCCGCCGATCGCATCGTCGAGCGGCTCGGCCGCAGCACGCCGCCCTGCCGCACGCACGAGGTGCCGCTGCCGGGCGGCGAGGCGGTCCCGGACGTCGCGGCGCTCGCGGTCGCGC
>Ga0306924_10001453_pt1 | contig 21670 bp, 19 predicted proteins | sample sta12Can44000111_FD_203756 | JGI IMG/M metagenome (GOLD analysis project Ga0306924, IMG submission 203756) | Lab enrichment of tropical soil microbial communities from Luquillo Experimental Forest, Puerto Rico - statanox.12C.anox.44.000.111 (v2)... | ecosystem: Environmental > Terrestrial >...
CGGTCGTGGAGCAATTGTAGACATATGGGAGGGTGGTCCGAGGCTGGCTCGGTGTACAGATCCGGGAGGTGACGCCGGAGATCGCCCGAAGTCTCGGGCTTCCCAGGGTCACGGGGGCGCTGGTCGCGGAGGTTGGCGCAGGCAGTCCCGCCGCAGCGGCAGGGTTCGCCCAAGGCGATGTCGTTCTCTCAGCCAACGGACACGACATCAGGCGGATGCACGACCTGCCGCTGATGATCGCCGAGATGCCGATCGGCCAGATGGCGGCTATCACGGTGTGGCGCGGGAACTCTGCACTCAGCCTCAGGCCGGTAATCAGCGAAATGCCGGCGGATCCAACGAGCGAGCTATCCTGGCGCGGGAAGGCGAAAAGCCGGCACTCGGAGCAGGAGCGCACGGCGCCCGTGTCAGTCTCGGCATCGGCCCCGGTAATCTGACCGTGGTGACGGTTGCGAGGGCGGACGTCGATATCTTTAATTCTGCATCGGCCAGCACGAAATAACCCGCTACCCGCATCCCGCCGCGCCAACCCATCTCCTTCCAGCGGCGGCTGACAAGGAGGACGCCGATGCCCGATCATGTTTACCGTATTATTGAAGTCGCAGGCTCCTCGCCGACGAGCATCGAGGACGCGATTGCAAGCGCGGTCGGCCGGGCTTCCCGCACTTTGCGGCAAGTCAGCTGGTTCGAGGTCTTACAGACCCGGGGGCAAGTGGAATCGGGTAAAATCGCATCCTACCAAGTCGTTCTCAAAGTCGGCTTTACGCTCGAGGATCCGGGCTAAGCTGGTCTAAGTTGGCGAACGAGGTTATCTGCGGCTCGGTTTTGCCAGCACGAGAAGACCTCCGAGCACAGAGGCGACACCGGCAGCCGAGAATGTAAGGCTGAAGCTCGACAAAAACCTTGCGGCCGGCGTTTGCCCGGTGGCGAGCTCAAAGGCGCCGATCGCATTGAACAGAAGGGTCAAAAGCGTTGCGCCGCTGACAACGCCGAGCGATCGGCTCAGCATCGCTATGCTGCCGGCGACCCCGCGATGCTGCCGCGGCAGCGTCCGCATCACGATGTCCATATAGGCGACTTGGAATAGACCCACGCCGAGCCCTTGCAGAACGAGTGCACCCGTGATTGCAAGAATTTGCCAAGATGCGCCGAGGTTCGAGTATCCGATCGCCATCAGTCCGAACCCGCTGAGCACGGCGCCGAACGCGGCTATGCGGCGCGGCGGGCGGCGTTCGATCGCCCACGCGGCCAGTGGTGATGCGATGATGCTTCCGACAAACGACGTGCCGAGAAGCGCGCCCGCGAGTGCCGGCGAGAGGTCGACGAAACGCACGAGATAATAGGGTCCGAACAACAGAACGGCGAAACTACTCAGGTAAACCAACACGCTGGCAAAATTTACCGCGGCGAAGCTTCCGGTTCGGAAGAGCGCGAGATTGACGATCGGCTGCGCGACGCGATCCTCCCAGCGGAGGAACCCGATCACGCTGGCCACGGCGATCGCCGCGAGCGCTAGCGGCAGGAGCATCTGGTGCGTCAGGTCTCGAAGCTGATTGAGCGTGAGCAGAAGGGTGCTGATGCTTAGCGCCAAGAGAGAAGCGCCGACCAGGTCGACCGCTTCTCGGATCTCGGATCGAGGCGCCGCCGGCAGCCCTTGAAGGAACAACAGCGCGGTCACGGCGATCGGAGCGCGAAACCAGAATACCGCCGGCCAGCCCCAGATTTGAACCAGCATGCCGCCAAGCAGCGGCCCCGCTGCGGAGCCGAGCGCGTATATTGCAGTAAATACGCTTACGGCCCGGCTGCGCCTGTGTTCGGGAAACAGCCCGGTGACCAGCGCCGGCGCGCAGCTGACGATCAATGAGGCTCCGATGCCCTGCAGAAAGCGACAGAACAGGAGCCAGCGGTAGCTCGAGGCAGTGGCGCAAAGCAGGAAGGCAACCCCGCTCCACAATAGCCCGATGCGAAACATCCGGCCGTGGCTCCAGATGTCGCCCGCCCGACCGAAGGCGAGCATCAGGCTCGAGTAAGTCAGGACGTAGCAGATGACGACCCACTGGATCATCTCGATCGGCAAGCCGAAGCTTCCGGTAATCGCGGGAAAGGCGATGTTCACCGCCGTGTCGAGCGGAACGACCGACGTCCCGAGCCCGACCAGCAAGATGCGCAACCTTTGTCGCGCGGTCATCGTGCCCCAGGCCGAGCGAAGGCTTGCGAGTGGAAGCGCATTATCGTTCCAATACGGTAAGCCCAATTAGTCCGGACTGGACGCCGATGGCCTCAACCAAAGCATCCTTTGTTCTCGCCGTCCACGGCGGCGCTGGCACAATCCTTCGAGGCGGACCGTCCGCCTTTCGCGCCGCGAGATACCATGAGGGTTTGCGCCGCGCCCTCGCAGCAGGATGCGAAGTTCTCGCTAGCGGCGGCGATGCGCTCGATGGCGTCACCAGAGCCGTTGTCGCGCTCGAAGACGATCCGTTGTTCAATGCCGGCCGCGGCAGCGTCTTCAGTGTCGCCGGGACCCAAGAAATGGATGCCTGCGTGATGGAGGGTGCCGCGCACCGGGCCGGAGCGGTGGCCGGCATCTTCGGGCCGCGCAATCCGGTATTAGCAGCGCGGGCGGTGATGGAGCGCTCGCGCCACGTGCTGCTGATCGGCGAGGGGGCGCTGGCCTTTTGTCGGGAAGCCGGCGTCGCCTTTTGCGACCCAGACTATTTTTATACCGAACAACGTTGGTACGAATTGCAGCAGGCAATTGAACATCGGGACCACAAAGCATGCGGCAGCGGCACCGTCGGCGCCGTCGCGTGCGATCGCCACGGTAATTTGGCGGCCGCTACTTCGACCGGCGGAAGGACGGGCAAGGCGCCCGGCCGGGTCGGCGACAGCGCGATCGTCGGCGCCGGGGCGTATGCGGACAACCCGACCTGCGCCGTATCGGCGACCGGCCATGGGGAATTTTTCATCCGCTATGGCGTCGGGTTCGAGATCGCCGCCCGCCTGCGCCACGCCGGCCAAGCCCTCGACCGCGCCGCGCCGGCAGTCATCGGTGAGCTTGGCACGCTCGGGGGCTCGGGCGGCGTCGTCGCGGTCGATCGCGCCGGTGTGCTGAGCTTGCCCTTTTACACCGAGGGCATGTATCGCGGATATGTTCGGGAAGGCGGGATAATCCACACCGCAATTTATGACGAACCCTACCGAGTTCGAAGGTAATAGCGCCGCGATTTCATTCCGGCTCCCAGGCCATCGCCGCCTTGGCAGGGTCAGCTAAGCGTAGAAGCAGAAAGCCCCGGTCGGGGGAGACCGGGGCTCCTGCGCCCCGCCGGTGTGCCGGTCCGGCGGGCCGATCCGCATCGTTGGGGGACAAAACGATGCCATCAGGAGAATGCCCTGTTTCTACCCGAATTGCAATTCCCCATGGAGTAAATTAACTACGAATTGCGCAAACCTGCCGTGCGTTGCGTCGAATCAAGGTGTAGCCGAGCAGTTCTGGCGCAACCTCCGCCAGTGACAAGATACTCAAAAATCGGGATTTCGGCGGCAATTCCTCTGACTTTCTCGTGACCGATCAGAGACAACCGATTGTCATCGTCGTGGAGGGCGTCGACCACATCGCCGGAAATCGCGCATGCAACATTGTGCGCCTTTGCTGCATCTTCCATTCGCGCCGCAATGTTGATCGTACTCCCGTATACTCCGATGGCTCGCTTGGTGTCCCCTTGCTCGCTCACCACGACCTCGCCGCCGTGAACCCCGACCCGAAAGGATGGAACCACCCCAAACTGCTCCAGATATTCCGGTTGCTCTCGCTCGATCGTCGCGAACACCGCATCGAGCGCCCGTAAGATCTTGTTGTCTCGAATTGCCTCCTGCCAATCCCACAGCGCAATCAAACCATCGCCCTTGTACAGATAGATTTCGCCGCCGTGGTTGGTGATCGGCTTCGAGATGTCGAAAAGAAATTTTCCGACTAGCGACTTGGTTTTGACCGCACCGAGTTGCTCGGCAAGCCCGGTGGAATTGTTGATGTCGAGAAACACCAGCACCTTTTCTGCCATCACCGGCCGATGATAGGTGCCGATGGTCAAGTGAAACAGGGTCTCGATACCAATGAAATGAACGGTTCGCATCACGACGATGCCGACGACCGAAAACGCTATTACTATCGGCAGCACGAATGGCAGTCTCGAATAGGGTACCGGAAGTTGGTATAGAGGCCATAGTATAAGATGAGTTAAATTGATAACGACGAAGAACATCGCTACTACGACGGCTGTGTAAATCATAATCGCGCTTAGCGGGTGTATGCTGCGTATCCATCGGCCGTGCGGACTCTGCACATAAAATTGTTCGAACAAGCCGACGCTCGTGCCGAGGAGAATGGCATTGAGCACGCCGAAGACCCCGGGGCGTCCATTGGCGCGTGTCGTTAAGCCCGCAAGCACCGCGAAAATCACCACCGCCAACAGGATCGAAGCGAGCTTTCTGCGAGTGGAAATCGAAAGTAGGGTAATGGCAAACTCCATAACGGAAGCGACGGTCGATCTCCGAGCGGTAAAACAGCCAGTCAGCCAGTCATTCTAACCCAAGAGCAATAACTGACTGCACAATTGCCGCAAACCGGCTGGGTTTTCGTCTCCGTAACAGACGCCGCGGCGCGGGCGATCGAGCGTTTCCTTGGCCGCCGATGTGGACCAATCGGGGTTGGCGAGGCTCGGCATGTAATGCATTGTTGGCCGGTAACCGGGTCAAGACGCGGAGGTGTTCGTGAGCGTTGCGATGGTTGAGCCGCTATGAGGTTGAGCATCGTAAATTTTTTGCGGTCCGGCAGCGAGCCGCGCGACCGGCCGCTCGAGCGCATCGTCGATTACGCGCGCCGGATCGAGAAGAGCGGCTTCCCGGGGATCTGGGTGACGGACTCGCTCGGCCGCGGACGGCCAACGCTGGACCCGCTCGTCGTCCTCGGTGCGCTCTCCGCTGCAACCAGGCGCGTCGAACTCGGTACCGCGGTGCTGCAGGTCTCGTTGCGCCATCCGATCGAGCTCGCCCACCGCGCGCAGTCAGTCCAGGTGCTGTCAGGGGGCCGGCTGCGCCTCGGCGTGGGGAGTGGTTCGACACGAGCCGATTTCGACCTCCTGGGCGCCGACTACGATCAGCGCTTCCGTACCCTGATGGGCTCGCTCGAGATCATGCGCCGCGCCTGGCGCGGCGACTCCGTCAACGGCGGCCTGCTTTCACCCTGGCCGGGATACGAAGGTGGGCCGCCGGTGCTGCTCGGCGCTTGGCGCAACCCGCGGTGGATCACCTATGCCGCAAGGCAGTGCCAGGGATGGATCGCTTCCGGCCTCTACAGCAGCTGGGAGGATCTCGAAAATGGCATGCGGCTTTACCGCGAGGCCGGCGGTGATAACGCTGTTCTCGCCAACGTCGTGGTCGATCTGACCAACCCGCCGGAACCGGGGAGCCTCGCCGAACGCGCGAAAGTGTCGCTCGTGTGCCCGCCTGATGAGGCTCGGCAGCGGCTGAAGCGGCTGGAGCGGATCGGTTTCGACGAAGTCCTCGTCGTCTCTCCTGCCACCACGCTAGATGAGCTCGAGCGCGTCCGCGACTTTCTCTAGGAGCGGGTGATCGCAATCCCGGGCGATCTGACGTAAAGTCGAACCTTCGACCCGGTAATCGCCACGCGGAGAGTGCCGAGCATGTCCGACTTGCACAGTTTCCTCGAGGAGGCGCGCGATTTGTTGCCCGCCGCCATCGCGCTGCGACGACGTATTCACGCCAAGCCGGAGCTGGGGCTCGATCTGCCGCTGACCACCGGCGCGGTCCTCGATGGGCTGGAGGGTCTCGACGTCGACATCGCGCGGGGGCCGTCGACCTCCGGCCTCATCGTCACATTGAACGGCATGAAGCCCGGCCGCACGATCCTGCTGCGTGGCGACATGGACGCGCTGCCGATGCCGGAGGAGACCGGCCTCGATTTCGCCAGCGAGTACCCCGGCCGCATGCACGCCTGCGGCCATGACGCGCATACCGCCATGCTTGTCCAGGCCGCGCACCTATTGCACCGCCACCGGGACGAATTGGCCGGCACGGTCAAATTCATGTTTCAGCCGGGCGAGGAGGGGCACGGCGGCGCCCGGCTGATGCTCCAGGACGGACTCATCGACGCCGACCCCAAGCCTGACGCCGCCTTCGCCTTGCACATCTGGCCCGGCATTAAAGCCGGCGCCATTCTCGGCAAGCCCGGCCCGATGATGGCTTCGGCCGACACTTGGGCGATCACGATCAAGGGGCGCGGCGGCCATGCCTCGATGCCGCACGATGCGGTCGACCCGATCGCGGTCGCGTTCGAGATCGGCCAGGCCTTGCAAGCACTCGTCACGCGCCGGATCGACATTTTCGACCCGGTCGTCTTGACCTGCACAAAGGTGACCGCGGGCACGACCTACAACGTCATTCCCGAGACCGCCGAGATGCTGGGGACGTTGCGTGCAACCTCCGAAGCGGCGCGCGAGCGCGCTCACGAGGGCATCCGTCGGATCGCGAACAACGTCGCCGCAGCCCATCTGTGCGAGGCGGATGTGGTGATCAGGCGGGGCTACCCGGTCACCGTCAACGACCCCGGCTTTGTCGATTTCGCCCGGGACGTGGCGACGGAACTTCTGGGCCCCGAGAACTATATCGACCGCCCGGCACCGATCATGGGCGCCGAAGATTTCTCCTACGTGCTGCAGCGTATCCCCGGCAGCATGATGTTTCTCGGCGTCATGCCCGACGGGCATGACGCGCACGGACATGTCGAACCGTGCCACTCCAATCGCATGATGTTGAACGAGAATTGTATGGCGGTCGGCATCGCAATGCACGCCGCGATCGCCCACCGTTTTTTAGCTCCCCGGTCCCCTACACCCCGCTCGCAGGGAGCGTACGGGTCGAAGTAAGTCGGGCGAGGGTCAGTCGGCGGCGCGCGCGGCGCCGAGATGGCGGCGCAGCGCCGCAACGAGAGCGTCGGCTTCGGCCTCGGTGCTGTCGAAGCGGCACACGAAACGGGCGAGCGTCTTAGTTCTGCGGTAGAACTGGAAGCCGTCGGCTTCGAGCGCGTCCATGACCGCACCCGGCAGCTCGAGAAAAATCTCGTTCGCCTCGACCGGCGCCAGCAAGCGCGCCGCGGGCAACTCGCGCAGCCCCGCGGCAATCCGCGCCGCGACCGCATTCGACGCGCGCGCCATGTCGAGCCAGAGGCCGCCCTCGATATAGGCGATCAGCTGCGCCGACGCGAAGCGCATTTTCGACCACACCTGGCCGCCACGCCGCAGCTGGACGGCGAGGCCGTCGGCGATGCCAGGGGAAAAAACGACGATCGCGTCACACAACGCCCCGCCGTTCTTTGTCGCTCCAAACGACATGACGTCGATGCCCGCCCGCCACGTCAGATCGGCCGGGCTGCAGCCGAGCCGGGCCGCGGCGTTGGCAAAACGCGCTCCGTCCATGTGGAGCTTGAGGCCGCGCGCCTTCGCCGCCTCGGCGATCGCACGAATTTCGTCGAGCGTGTAGACCGCGCCGAGGTCGGTTGCCTGCGTGAGGCTGACCGCAGCCGGCTGCCCCCGGTGGAGTTGACCCGGCGAGATCGCGGCCAGCGCTTCGGCAAGCGGGGCGGCGCCGATCTTGCCGTGCTCGCCGCCGATTGCCGCGAGCTTGATGCCGCCGCCGAAGAACCCCGTGGCGTTGGCCTCGGCGGTGTTGATGTGCGCCACGTCGCTGCAATAGACGATGCCCCACGAAGGACCAAGGGAGGCTAGTGCCAACGCGTTGGCCGCGGTTCCGGTGGCGACCGGGAAGACCCGTACCGATGTCTCGAACAGCTCGGAAAAGCGCTGTTGCAGCGCAGCGGTCCACGTGTCGCCGCCATATCCCAGGGCGGTGCCCTGGTTGGCCCGGATCACCGCGTCGAGCAGCTGCGGCGCGGCGCGGCCGGTATTGTCGCTGCGATAATCGATCATCGGTTTCGGCTCCGCCGCTACGCCGTCAACCGTGCGCCCTCCTGCCACCGCGCGGCTGGGCGGCGTGGAGCACGATCAATTGTCGTCCGTGCAACGAGCCGGCATAGGAGGGGGCGCGCAGATGGGCGCCGCGAATGACCACCGTCTGGCCGTCCCGGCGCTGGGGCTGCACAGATGCGGTGCGGATCGGTTTGCCGCTCCTTTTGCCTTCCTTGACCGCCACAAGAGTGGCCGGGCCGATAACCGTCGGGGTGGCGGCGCGTGCGACTGGCTGCGCCGAAGCCGGGGCCAGCTGCGGTGAAGCCATCAGCACCGGGGCGTCGTGCAGGCGTTGCTCTGGTAACTTCATAAGAGCCGGGTCGACTGGGCGTCCATTGATAAAGACCGAACGCGGCACCACGCTGGCATATTGGCGGTTGGCGAACTGTTTGTCGAAGACTTCCAATGACGGCTCGCCGTTGGCGGGCATGCGGATCGTCCCGACATCCCGGACATTGCCGCGGTTGACATCGCGAACGTAGTCCACATCCCGAGCATAGCTCGGCCAATACGCCTCCCCGGGAGCCAGCGGGAACCAGGCGACAGTGGCGCCATTCTCAGAGCTGAGCCCGACGCCCGGCGTGCCGAGGAACGCCACTATCGCCGGCGCATAGATCGGACGCTCTACAAAACTGCCCGGAACCCAGGCCCAGTGATCGTCGATTAGGACCCATCGGCCATAATGCGACGGAGCGAAACCCCAGGACTGATCGTCGATCCAGGTCCAACCCCATGATGCGACCCAGCGCCAATGTCCAAAGCGGTACGGCGCCCAGTCTTCGGATGCGCTCGGGAGCCAGACCGGACCGTAATCCGAGTTGACTTTCCAGACGCCGGCGGAATCGAGCGCGGCAAAGCCTGTCATGTGCGAAGAGACGTAATAGGCAGTAGCAAGGCTTGAGGCGCGGTAGTCGCGCCCTCGGCACCACTCGACAAAATCATCCGGCGTCGCCGGCTCAACGGTCGCTGCGGTCGCGTCCAGATCTTTCAGAACCACGGTGTGGCCGGCCGCGATCTCGATATCGCTATTGGCCCCGACGAACCGTGCTTTGCTCTCAAAAACGGCGAGCTGAGCGGTTTGATCGCCGCCGCTTGTGTCGACATCGTAGCTGCCGGGCGCCAGCAACCAGACGCCTCCCTGCGGAATATAGATTTCGACCGACTCGTCTTCATCGGCTTGGCGCAGACTAAGGCCCATCCGCCCGTGCGATAGCGTGATTTGAGTGACCCGGTCGCGCAAACCAGTGATTTCGACCTCAGCGCCGTCGGAGAACGCCAGCGTGTTTGCGCCGATCTCGATCTCACCGCGCGAACGGGGGCCAGTGCGCAGCGCTTCCCCGGTAAAGACTGGCCAGTTCAACTCGGCGCGCGCCCAGCCGACCTCGCCCGCACCGCGAAGTTCGAAAGCTCCTGAAACGAAACTCACACGTCCCACGCGGCTCGGCGGCACCTCCGCCGCGGGCGCGACGAGGGGAGCCTCTGCAGCGGTACCCGTTGGGTCAGGTTGTAGCGCGTTCTGCGCGAACGCCGGAGTAAATCCGGTAACCATGGCGGTGCAGCAGAAATGCAGAAGCAATCGCACGGCTCGGACCCCCCCGAGTGGCTCCGCCGCCAATTTAGCAGATAACTTTCGCTGACAATCGACAAATCGCAGCGATCGCGGTTAACTCGCCAACTTCGATCGATGCATTAGGGTTACCGAGGGTTTTCGGCTCATGAGCGGGTTACTACCCGGTGACATCGCAATCCTCATACTCGGCGAAAGCGGGGCAGCGCTCGGCCGGCAGCTGCGAGCGGCGTTGCCGGGCGCGCGGCTGCATGGACCGCGCTCACACCCCGGCGATTGGGACGAGACCTACGAACGTGCATCGATCCACATTGGCCAGCTGTTCGAACGGGGACAGTCGATCATCGGCGTCTGCGCCAGCGGCATCCTGATCCGTTCGATCGCCGCGTTGCTCGGGGCCAAACGCGAGGAACCGGCGGTTGTCGCGGTAGCCGAGGACGGTTCGGTAGCAGTTCCGCTGGTGGGGGGGCACCGCGGCGCCAATGCATTGGCGCGCGCAGTGGCGGAGTTCACCGGTGGGGTTGCGGCGATCACGACGGCAGGCGATCTGCGCCTTGGCCTCGCGCTCGACGAACCGCCCGCTGGGTGGAAGATCGCCGATCCCGCCAGAGTGAAGCCGGTTGTCGGGGCACTGCTCAATGGCACGCCCGTTGCGCTGAAAGAAGAAGCCGCGGGCGCCGGTTGGTTGCGCGCCGGCGCGATCCGCTGGACGGGAGAAGGAGCGCACTGCGTCGTCGTCACCGACCGTGCGGCATCACCGAAAACCGATGCGCTCGTTTTTCACCCCCCGATCCTGGCGCTCGGGATCGGGTGCGAGCGTGGCTGTTCCCCTGAAGAGATCTGGGATCTTGCGCACTCGACGCTGGCCGCGGCAGGGCTTTCGCCGAAAGCGGTCGCTGCGATCGTGTCGATCGAGTTGAAGCTCGCCGAAGCGGGCATTCACGCGCTCGCTGCCGAGCTGGGGGCGCCGGCGCGGTTCTTTCCCGCCTCCCGCCTGCTCGCCGAAACATCCCGCTTGTCTGAGCGCTCGGCAGCGGCATTTCGGGCCACCGGCTGCTGGGGGGTTGCGGAAGGTGCCGCACTCGCCGCCGCCGGGAGCGACGGAGTGCTCGTCGCCGCAAAGCGAAAGTCGCATCGTGCGACCTGCGCGGTTGCGCGGGCGGCCCAGCCGATTGCCGCGGCCGCGATTGGCCGGGCTCGTGGAAAGCTCGCCGTCATTGGGATCGGTCCGGGCGATCCTTCCTGGCGCACCCCCGAGGCGAGCGCAGCGTTGGCGCAGGCAACGGACGTGGTCGGCTACGGCCTTTATCTCGATTTGCTCGGGCGCGCGATCGGGGCCAAAAGGCTGCATACGAGCGCGATCGGCGAGGAAGAGGCGCGGGTGCGCCTCGCGCTCGACCTCGCCGCGGCAGGACGGTCGGTGGCGCTCGTCTCCTCGGGGGATGCCGGGATTTACGGTTTGGCGCCGCTCGTCTTCGAACTGCTCGACCGCGCGGTAAGGGCGGACTGGGACACGATAGAGCTCGTCGTTTGTCCCGGGATCTCCGCGTTGCAGGCTGCCGCCGCCCGCGCGGGCGCGCCTCTCGGCCACGATTTCTGCGCGATCTCGCTGTCCGATTTGATGACGCCATGGGAGACGATCCGAGCGCGGATCGAAGCGGCGGCGGTAGCTGATTTTGTCATCGCGCTCTACAACCCGGGCTCCGCGCGGCGTCAGGCGCGCCTCGCCGAAGCTGCGAATATAATGCTGCGTCACCGCTCGCCTGAGGTCCCAGTTTTCCTCGGCCGCAACCTCGGTCGCGACGGCGAGGAGCGGCAAATCATCCCGCTCTCAGAACTGGCCGATGCCGGCATCGACATGCTGACTATTGTCCTCATCGGCAGCAGCCAAACCCGCCGCGTTGGAAACCAGCCGCCCCAGCTCTACACGCCGCGCGGCTATCTCGATCGCGCAGTGCCGTGACGGTGCATTTCATCGGCGCCGGTCCGGGTGCGCCCGATCTGATCACCGTGCGCGGGCTGCGGCTCATCGAGCGTTGCCCGGTTTGCCTGTATGCCGGCTCTCTCGTGCCAGCCGAGATCCTCGCCGCCGCGCCGGCGGGCGCATTGGTCATCGACACCGCGCCGCTCACTCTCGATGAGATCATGGCCTATCTGGCCGAAGCGCATCGCGCCGGGAGCGACGTCGCCCGGTTGCACTCCGGTGATCCATCGCTCTATGGCGCGATCGCGGAGCAAATGCGGCGACTGCAGGCGCTCGGCATTCCCTATGACATCACCCCGGGGGTGCCGTCTTTCGCGGCGGCGGCGGCGGCGCTCGGGTGCGAGCTGACCTTGCCGGAGGTCGCGCAGACGGTGATCCTGACGCGCACCGCGACGCGTTCCTCACCGATGCCTGAAGGCGAGGCGCTCGAACGGCTCGCCACAATCGGCGCGACTTTGGCAATCCATTTGTCCATCAACAACCTCGCGCAGGTCGTGCGCGCGCTGGTGCCGCATTACGGTGCTGATTGTCCGACAGTCGTCGCCTATCGCGTCAGCTGGCCGGACCAGCGGCTGATCCGCGGCACTCTCGGCGACATCCGCGACAAGCTAAAACAGGCCCGGATCACCCGGACCGCGCTCGTTCTCGTCGGCCGCGCGCTCGGAGCGCCTGAGGCGCCCGAAAGCCGGCTCTACTCCGCCGACCATCATCACCTGATGCGGCCGCACCGTGCCGCAGTGGGGGGAAAGCTTCGATATGGACCAGATCGCATTCAATGAGCTGGCCGGCTGGGTAACGGAGGCCGGGTTGATCGGCCGAACCGAAAGCGAGCTGATGGCCGGCTTCTGCCGGCGGGTCATCGACGCCGGGGTGCCGTTGGCGCGCGCCCTCGTCATTCTCGACACCCTTCACCCGATCCACGAAGGTAGCGCGTTCCTCTGGCGCTCCGATAGGCCGCAGACGACCGAAGTCGTCGAATACGGACGCACGAATGAGGGCGAGGCCGCGGAAAACTGGCGCCGCAGCGTGTTCTTTCATCTCCTGCAATCGGGCGAGAAGATGCTGCGGCGGCGCTTGGTCGCCGGTGACCCGGTCGATTTTCTCAGCTTCAAGCAGGCCCGCGACGAAGGAATGACGGATTATATCGCGCTGATCCACCGATTTGCCGCCGAGGGCGTGATCGGCGAGATGGATTGCGTCTATTCCTCGTGGGCGACCGATGCGGCGGATGGTTTTGACGATGCCGACGTGCTCGTGGTGGAACGGCTCGCGCCATTCCTGAAGCTCGCCATCAAATCGGCGGCGCTCGCGCGCATGGCCGGGACACTTGCCGAAACCTATCTCGGCCGCGATCCCGGTCGGCGCGTGATGCAGGGCCGCATCACCCGCGGTGTCGCCGAAAAGATCGGCGCGGTGCTTTGGTACAGCGATTTGCATGGTTACACGCACATCTCCGACACGGTCGCGCCCGAACAGATCATTCCGCTCCTCAACGACTACGCCGAGGTCGTGGTTTCGGCCGTGCATGGCCACGGCGGCGACGTGCTGAAGCTGATCGGCGACGGAACGCTCGCGATCTTCACCGGCGACAACCGCGAACAAAGCTGCCTTGCGGCTCTCAGCGCCGCGATGCGGGCCCGCAAGGGCGTCGCGAAGCTCAACGCGAGGCGCGTCAAAGATGGATTACCGACGTCCGAGGTTTATCTCGCACTCCATGTCGGCGATGTCTTCTACGGCAATGTCGGCAGCAAGGAGCGGCTCGATTTCACTGTCATCGGTCCGGCCGTCAACGAGGTCAGCCGGATCCTGGCAATGAGCCGATCGGTCGAGCGCGATGTCCTGGTATCCGCGCAATTTGCAGAGGCGCTCGACCCGGAGACGCGTCGCCGGCTGGTTTCGGTCGGCCGCTACGCGTTGCGCGGCGTAACCCAGCCCCAGGAGCTCCTCACGCCCGAGCCGGATTTCGAAATCCGGCGACTGTGACTGATCCGCCGAAGCAGGTGACAATCCTTCAGTCGAAGGGATTACCCGAGACCCGCTCGACATTGGTTCGATCGTGCAGAACGGGTAATTCGCCGCCTCTCGGGCACCTCAAAACCGCTACCATGACCGACAACAAATAATTGCATCGAATATTCCCCAATGTGCAATCTGCAGCAAATCAGCAGCGGGATTCATCTTTTGGTTGCGACCTCTCCCCTCGCGCGCAAGCCTGAACGACCGCCGCTGCGGGTCGCTCGAACCAGCTTTGCGTATTCGGACCCTGGCCGCCCGGCCTCCTGTTTTTGCAGGGAATCTACAGGCATTAACTTTTTCTAATCCCACGCGCCCAGCTCTTGCCACCGTTGCGAGTCACACAATACCATTAGAATGTGGCAAAATTTGTGATGCTGTTTCTTAAAAAAATAGCGCTCGGCGGCCATCCCCAAAACCGCCCGTCCGGCAGAGCGCCAGATCCTCCGCATTCAACTCAGCCACGCTGCTGAAAGACCTGGGAACCGAGCGGCTAAAGAGGGCCCTATGCCGGACAGCCGCCCAACCAAAAACACTCTCGCGGCGATCACCGACAAGAAAGCCGTTTCCCGGTCGCTCGGCGCTTCATGGGCCGACACCGGACGAGCACCGAGCGTTTGATGTTCGCGGTGCTGGGCAGCCTACCCGATGTGGAACGCGACCTTTGTGGCCGGCCGGGGCAGACTGTCAAAATTTTTGGCGCGGGCTTTACGCCGCGGTTGGGGGCGGTTTGGCTGCGCCTCCTTTCCCTCTGCCACCGAACACTTATCGCGCGTTATTGCGCCGGTTGGCCCAGGCAGTGGCTGGGGACCCACTTGCCGTTAGCATAGTCGTCAGGAACCCAGGGCACTCCCGCCGGGCACGCGTATTGCTGAGCTGTGCTCGGCGTGCACCCCGCCATCGGGGCAATCGCTGCGACGCCCATCACCATTACCCGGCGGCTCGCGTCGCGCGGCGAATGGTAGATCTCCCCACGTTATAGGCGGGTCTAGTGGAATGGTCATGGCTAACAGGTCCGCCCCCTAGCCGTGCGCGTTGTCAAAAATCACCGATAACGGATGTTATGGTAAGCCCGTCCAGCCGCCCACACGAGCGATTATCTCTGGGATTGCGACAGCGGCCTCCGCCCCGACGACTTTCGGCCGCTTCGCGCGACAGCAACAAACCTTCACCCGGTCCTCGCTGCCTGACCGTGTTCCTGATGTGGTCCGGATTACCGATGCGCTAACCGAAGCAGGGTGCCAAAAGATTTTCACCGAGCAGATGTCGGGTGCGGTTACAGACCGTCCGGCTTTGCATGACGCCCTCGGATTCGCGCACCGGCGACACGCTGATCGTCTGGAAGCTCGACCGGTTGGCGCGTTCGATGAAGCAGTTAATCGAAACCATCGAAAACCTACGGGTGAGGGGCATCGGGTTTCGCAGCCTTACCGAAGCTCTCGACACGACGACTGCGCAGGGGCGGCTGGTTTTTCACATGTTTGGCGTGCTCGCGGAATTTGAGCGCAGTCTCATCCGGGAGCGCACCCAAGCGGGTCTTGCAGCCGCTCGGCGCGCAGGCCGCACCGGAGGTCGTCCGCCAAAACTCACCGACGACGACATCGAGGCTGCCAAGGCGATGCTGGCCAAACCCGACATCGGCGTCACCCAAATCGCGCACCGCCTCGGCGTCTCATCGGCGACGCTCTACCGCTACATCCCTGCTGCTCGAACTGCGAACACGCCCGGCGTCTGAGAACGACACCGCCCCCTCTCCGCAACAGGGCCAAAGAGAGCCGCCGTTCCCTCGAACGGCTATCAGGGTAGGTAGATTTCCGACACAGCAAATGTCTTCAAACTATTGTGTTGTCTAATATATGTAAGACCCTTCGCACTTATTTCAGGATCATGACTGTAAATATCCACTACATGTCCATCATCGTCGTGTACTTTGGCTCCCTTCTCATCTGTAAATTCCTCGTGGAGAGAACCATCATTTCCGATGACGAGCGCCACGTGAGGCAGTCCCCTTTCATCCGCTGTAAATCTGGTTTCAACTTCTAAATGAAGCAGGTGAAATCTTTTGGGTACGAATACAACAGTTTCTAGCCAGTCTGTATCGAAATTCTGGACACCTTGCGTTCCCGGACTAATAGAGCCTTGGGATTGATCATTAAATTTGCCGATAGCTAATATTTCGCCCTTGGGTCTTATAGTATTCTTAATTTCTTGTGTTCCCGAGCTAGGAATTGTTTCCAACGTTTCGGGAAAATAAGTTGAACATCTCGTTACACGGTTGTTCACGTCAAGTGGATCTGCAGCAATATAGCTACAATTGACAGGTGTTTCTGTTGATATATTTGGCACATAACCAATTAACTTGAACCATGTAGCGTTGATATACAAGTCTCTATGACTGTCGTTGTGACTTTGGTATCCAACGCGTATAATGTTGAAGTCACCGGACATCCCTTCTTTTGAGAGTCTTGCGGCAATGCTATAAGAAGGTTTTTCGAACTTCGGCTTTATGGTTTCTTCATATAAAAACTTATAAGCACCGGCAGCCACAACCAAAAGTAAGATTAAAAATTTCAACCATTCTCGTATTTCGCGGAGGTCGAGTGATCGTTTATTTCCGTCCACCCGAAGGGCATGGTCTAATTCAGTTTCAAACGCCGCACTAGTTGGATCGTCCATAACTCTCTCCAAAGTGGGCGCTCGACAGCCCCTGAACGACCGGGCCAATATCATCGCCTCCGTGAAGACGACAAGCGTCCCAGACCCCTGTACCGAGCTCCTCGCGGCCGAACTGTCCTCGAAGACTTTCGTGCATTTCGCTAGAGCCAGCCGGATCAATGGGATACAGTTTGCATAAGATATGACCGAAAATCATCCTGAAAAACGGCTCATCGGCTATGCCCGGGTCAGCACCTACGGGCAGACCCTCGACAGCCAGCTTGAGCAGCTTCGCGCCGCCGGATGCGGCAGCCGGAACATCTACCGCGAGAAGGTGACCGGCGCGCGGGCCGACCGGCGGGAGCTTCTGCGGATGCTGCGCCGCCTCGCCCCCGGCGACGTGGTGACCGTGACTCGGATCGACCGGTTGGCGCGCAGCACCTTCGACCTTTTCGGCATCGTCAAGCGCATCGTGGGCGCGAAGGCGGAATTCCGGTCACTGGCGGAACCGTGGGCCGACACCGGCACCAGCACCGGGCGGTTGATGATTGCCGTATTGGGCGGCCTCGCGGACGTGGAGCGCGACCTCATCCGCACCCGTACCGCCGAAGGCCGCAACCGGGCGCAGAAGCGTGGGCAGCATATGGGGCGTCCCCCGAAATTGACGGCAGCGCAGCAGACCGAAGCCCGCCGCCGCCGAGCAGAGGGCGCGACCCTCGCCGAACTAGCCCGCAGCTACGGTGTAGGGAAAAGCACGATTTCACGACTGACCGCGTGATCGAGGAACCCCTATGGAATTCAAACAAAACACAATTGGGCAAATCCTTGATAGCGAAAACGAGGCGGTTGTGACCGCATCAGAACGATATGGAGAGTATTTTGACCACGCTCTTGCTTGCTCAACGCTTATCACCCAATTTTTAAAATCAATTGACCCTGACAGATATGTATTTGCCAGCTTTCTTTCACAAGTAAAAAAGCATCATTTCTTAGCCTTATTATCTGCTGTGCGGCTTCACAGAATTCAGTCGATGATGAATCTTCGTCAAGTGCTGGAAGCCGGAGCATGTGCAGCATTTGCGATTGCGAATCCCGATCACAAGAACTTCGTTGACACCGACGAGCACGGTATTCTCGATCCGTCACAGAAGCTTGGAAGAAAACGCTATGCGTGGCTCAAGCAACAATACGCGGCAGGGTCGGACGCTATAGAGGAGATCAAGAAACAGATTAACGTAACAGGCGCACATGCTAATCTCATCAGCGCACAGACGAATTTTTGCGTTGACTACGCGGAAGGGTGGTTTTCAGAACCGTTTTTCGATATAGAGGACGAGTATTTTGTAAAAATCGACCTTTGGCGCATTGGGAGTATCGCAATTACTCTTTTGGATTTATTCTATGGAGTAAATCAAGGGCGAAACGTTATCAAGTTTGTGGACAATTTTGTACCGATTTTCCAGCAGAGGGTCGAAAAGGATAAAGCCTTGAGGGCTGCAATGATGTCAACTGATAGGTATAAGCGGGCCATGGAAGTAGAAAACATGCGCAAGGGCGGTTGAACGCCCTCCCCTGCCTAACTCTGCAATCGCGTGATTTTTCCAGAAGCGCCCTTATGCGGCTTTTGATTTTAGGCGCCCGATGAAAATATCACCCATGTGCCAATTAGATTAGAGATGGCACCGCTCGGGGCTAACTGGCGGTGTTTGCGTGCCGGTTCGCAGGCATAGCATGCGGCCATCGAATGTCGGTGCGAGGTTAAAACTCTCTTCGGAATCGCCTTCACGGCTGGTCGGGATCTTCCGCCGCTTTCCTCTTTCGGCGGCGTAGAGCGGCGCGCGACTTCGCTCATGAATGCGTCGGGAGCGCCGGAGACGAGAAATGGGATCGTCTCGGCGATCGCGGCGAGCAACGGCTCGACCCAAAGGGTCCGCTCCTCGTCGGGGAAATTCTGCAGCACGTAAGGCTGCACGAGCTCCTTGATCCCCGGGTGGCCGACGCCGATCCGCACCCGCCAGTAATCCGGACCGAGGCAAGCATCGATCGAGCGCAGCCCGTTGTGTCCGGCATTGCCGCCGCCGCGCTTCACACGCAGCCTGCCGGGGCGCAGATCGATCTCGTCATGGATGACGATGATGTCGGACGGCGGGATCTTGAAAAACCGGGCGGCTCGGACCCGCCCCTTCGTCACGCCGATCTAGTCGGCTCAGATTTCGCGCGTACCTCTGCGAGTTTGTGACCCGGGGGCTGCTTTATGAGCAAGTCGCACGCGCGGCAGGGTGGGCGATACTGATATGTCAGCCGCCGCAATTCGGGATCGCCGCGATGTTGCTCAACCGAAACGAAATTCGCGAGGACAAGTATTTCGATCCGCTGACCGAGGCGATCCTCGAGCGCGATCAGCCGCGCACTACCGATCTCTTCTTCCGCATGACGCGGGATGGGCATTCAGTTGGCGACGCGCTGAGCGTCGTCGCTGCGGCCGAGGCGCCGTTTGTGCAGGTGCCGAGCCACATCAATGTGCGGGAGGGTCAGATCACCCTGATCAACAACGACCATACGATCCTCGGCCTGCGCGCCTCTGCCTATCTGATGCCATATTTGCCCGAGAAGTACCGGCTGCTGCCGCTGTTGCAGAGCGTCTGGTACATTCCCGCCGGGCTCGACATCTGGAACCAGTTGCTCGGCAAGTATCCGGGCCGCTATGCGACGATGAAGGGCATCAATGTGCCGCCGCCGAGCTATGGTCCGGTTGTGTGGCAGGAGGACGAGGAGCCGATCCGCGAGAAGGGCACCGTCCAAGAGCGTCTGCATGCGCATATGATTGCGACGGTCAGCGGTGACTCGCGGCGATCTTACGGCCTCTTCCTGGGTCTGGCTGAGGGCGAAGAGGTGCGTCCTCTTCTCGCCGACCAGCTACAATTCCTTGGGCTTATTGACCTGCAGGACACCGTCATTGGCCGCAAAGCGCGCAATACCGGCCACAAGGCGATACGGGCTCGCGCTGTTACCGATCTTGCCGACTTCATTGGCTGGGAGCGTTCGCACGGGGTCTATTACATGGGCGTCCCCGACATGGCGATCGGGCCGCTTTACTATTCGCTTTACGACGCCGTCTGCGTCAGGATGGCAAGCGAATTTCCGGATGGTGTGACCAATCTCAAACAGACCAACCAGACCGCGCTGACGCCCGCCGAGGTCGAGGAAATGGTCCGCCAGTTGATGGAACCCGATGCTGATACAGTCTGGAATCTGCTGACAGCGCATTTGAAGAACGGCAAGTCCATTCGGAGCCTGGGCGACGCGATCCAGATCGGGGCGGCCGAGCTGATCCTGCGCACGACGGTGCCGCGCCAATTCACCAATGGCCAGCACCCGTTCGATTACTGCAATGTCGCGAACAACTGGCTGCGCCGTAGTGACAATCCCTACCAGGCTCGGGTGCTCTATCTGATGGCCAGCTTCGTCAACGACTCGGCGCGCGAAAACAAAGCCTTCGCGTCGGCAATCGAAGGGGAGGCTGCAGGGTTCGATTTTGGCCGCCGCGCACCAGAGGTGTTACTGCGCGATCTCGACGAGGCGATCATGGCGCTCGACTTGCCGCGCGCGACGGCGCTCGCCAACGCCTACCTGCGGTCTGGCGGCGACCGCAAGGCCTACCAACAGACGGTGGCGCTCGCCGCCTGCCGCTTCCAGGACGATCCGCACAACCAGAAGATCACGATCTCGACCTTCGAGGAATACGCCCACAACTCGACGCATCTGCGCGATCGCCTGCTGCTGGCGACAGCACGGCTGCTGGCAGGCTGGACGAAGATGCCGGGCGAACGCGATTGCTATGCCCGTTTCGAGAAGGATTGGATCTACCACTGACGGTGAGGAGAAGGACCATGGCCCGCACCTACAACGTAATTGATTCCGATGGCCACATATTGGAGCCGCTCACCTTGTGGAACGACTATCTGGACCCCGGTTTTCGCGACCGGGCGCCCAAGCTCGTCATCGACAAGGACGGCAAAGAGCGGCTCCTCGTCGAAGAGCAGATCCTCGGCAGCCAGCAGGGGATGGGCGGGATCGGCGGCGTCGGCGCGCGGCAGGGCGTCGTCTCGGCCGAGACGATGAGCTACGAGGAGGGCCGTCCGGGCGGCTTCGATCCGCACAAGCGCATCCCGGACATGGATCTCGACGGCATCGACGCGGCTTTTCTGTATCCGAGCATGGGCCTCTTCGCCGGCGCCGTGCACGATCCGGCATTGGCCGCCGCTCTGTGCCGCGCCTATAACCGCTGGCTAGCGGATTACTGCAAACCTTACCCCGACCGGCTGTTCGGTATTGCGATGCTGCCGTTGCAATCGGTCGATCACGCAATCGCCGAGATGCGGTTTGCGCGCCAGGAGCTCGGCTTTCGCGGCGGCTTTATCCGCCCCAACCCGTACAACGACAGAAAGCTCCACGACCCCGCTTATGAGCCGCTGTGGAGCGCCGCCGAGGAACTCGACTTTTCGATCGGCATCCACGAGGGCGGCAACAGCGGCATGCCAACCGTTGGCATTGACCGTTTCGAGGGCCGCGGCGCGCAGCATATCATCTCGCACACGATGGAGATGATGCTGGCCTGCATGAGCATGATCTGGGGCGGGATTTGCGAGCGCCATCCGAATTTGCGGGTCGGGTTCCTCGAGTCTGGCGGCGGCTGGATCGCGCCGTGGCTCGACCGCATGGACCGCCATTTCGACGATCAGGGCTTCAACGACTCTGGTCTAAAGACGCGCCCCAGCGATCTGTTCCGGCGCAATTGCTGGATCTCGTTCGAGCCCGTCGAAGGCAGCCTCAAGGTGCTGGCCGAGTATATCGGCCCGCACAAGATCCTGTGGGCGACCGACTACCCGCATCGCGACGGGTTCTTTCCGGGCGCGCCGCAGATGATCAAGGATCGTATGGCGGGCGCCTCGCCCGAGGTCCAGCACCAGGTGCTGGCCGGCGGCGCGATGGGATTCTACGGCCTCAACTGACCGCGCCCCTCTCGCGTCGCCCTTGCAGGGGCGCGAGCACTCACAGTACCGGCGCTGCTCAGTTGCCTGAACTGGCTTCGCGGCCTATATGAGAACGTATCAGAAACATGCCTCGTGATCGGTGATGTCGTCGCTGCGTCGCTATTCCCTGCTGGTTCCCTGCCAAGGCCCGTGGCAGGGAAATGAACTTCCCTGCCATGGCCTGCGAATCAGCTTGCAAGCTATTGATTCTAATTGGCTTGTCTGCGGAAGGACGAAAATTTCCCGTTGTTTCCCCTGTCGGCAGGGAAAATCGCGGCGTACTCGGACGTCCGAATTCCTCGCGGACTTCGATCAGCCGCTGGCGGTGACCGCGTCGGCGCCTTTGATGCGGGCGGCAAGCGCGGCGGCGAGAAAACGG